>Ga0326597_10011763_pt1 | contig 11578 bp, 19 predicted proteins | sample RVTome_12_FD_203789 | JGI IMG/M metagenome (GOLD analysis project Ga0326597, IMG submission 203789) | Soil microbial communities from uranium-contaminated site in the Upper Colorado River Basin, Wyoming, United States - RVT100D185 | ecosystem: Environmental > Terrestrial > Soil > Contaminated >...
TATTTGATAAAAGAGATTCGTCTTCAGATGGATACGGTATGTTTATATTTAATGGTTATTTGCATTTAAGAATCAATGCAAATACTCAAAATAGTACAGGCACTTATATAAGTGACAATGTTTGGCATTATGTAGTTGCAACTTATGATGGAACTTATATTAGGTTATATGTAGATGGTACAATAGATGATACGCCACTAAATATTGGATTAAGTACAATAAATACACCACATGACGCTGTGATTGGTTATTTATTTGATTTATCAACTACAATATGGAACTATATTGGTTTAATAGATGAAGTAGCTATTTGGAATCGTGCTTTGACAACTGATGAAATAACAGAACTCTTCAACGGTGGAGAAGGAAACCAATACCCATTCACTATGGCAGATTCAGACAACGCAATATTTCATAGTATGAATTTCTAAAAACATCATTTCTAACTTAGGACCTAATATTTAACCGTTTTTGATGGCAAAATAGGCTCATATTCGATTGCAATTAATTCTTTTTGATGGCACTGTTTTTGGGCGTCTTTCTTAAATGATGGCATAATTGCTGCTGCAATAATTGGCCAAAACTAATAATACAATCATTTCTTTTCGTGATCCAAAAATAGTTGGAGAATTATGCCATCATTTACTTTTTTCGTGTGTTTTCGGCGGGTTTCCCCCCCATACCCCCACTCTTCTCATTATATAATTATATAGATTTCTCACTATCTAGAAGTAAAAGTCTAGGTTAGCAAGTCTTCTAGGTTATCTATGCCCCAATTATCTTGGTATAAGTTTCACTGAGTATCTCAGTTCCTAAAAATTCTAGAATGCTAATCTTATATTCTCTCATATTAATATTCTTAAACTGTGCGTGTATTGGTTTATAAGCTTTTCCCGAAAAATATATAAAGGAGTATCCATACAGTATACAATACTTAGCAGGGAATAGGGAGATTACCTCTTAATTGAGGTTTTCTTTCATTTCATTATCTAAGTAAAGAGGCAAATATGAAATTAAAAGTAAAAAAAAATGTGAATATACCTGACGGCTCACACGTTGGGATTATTACTAGATTGAGGCAACGTAGCAAACCATTTGAATACATTGATTTTGAGATTGGTTTCAAAATTCAAGGAGAAAATGGAAGCGTTCTAGATATGCAAATAAAAGCTGGTTTTCCAGCTGTTATAAGCGAAAATACGCAATTAGGTAGACTTCTAAAAAGATTTAATATAAAATTGGTTGAAGGGGAAGAATTAGACCTAAATCTATTTGTAGAAAAAATGATATCATTTAGAACATTTACAGAAGAAAATCATAAAGGTTTCTTTAGTCGTGTGGAAATAGCTACTATAAGACCATACAGCTTGATTAATGGGGTGAAATTATGAGTGCTGGTGGCTTAATTAAATATAAAAGAGTGGCTCAAAGACTGCGTGAGAAAGGTCAGGATTCATTCAAGATTGGTGAGTTGGAAGATGCTATCTTTATAGAATGCGGCACTGACCCTAGAACTGTTAAAGCGGCTATTGACCGTATGATTAGGCTAAAACTACTTGTTGAAATTGAAAAACCTAGAGAGTTTGGTATACCATATAAACGTGAATTCGCGTTACCGCAAACACATAATGAATACTTCTAACACTTGCACAGTGATACACCTGGTGTCGGAAGAAAAAGTTCTTCCGAGAATAAATCCCCCCCTTTCGTTTCACTATTTAGATTCGCAAAGCTCATTTATTTATTATCGCTCCCTGCGGTCGTGTCAAAAGTCCTCTTCATTTCATTCATCAGACTACGGTCGTCAAAATATATATGACTCCCACTTCACCAAATCAAGGTGTAATCTCCCAAAAGGTCGACCTGCTCCCGTTGAGCAGGCAAGTTACCCGTTCCCATTTGGTTCAGTTTTGACACTCTCTCCGGGAGCTAGGCGTTTCACTTTCGGGGGGGATTTATTTACTCAACCCCCCAACCCCCCTTCCAGGGGGGCTAAAATATACGCTCCCGTTGGTCGCTATCTAATGTTGGCTCCCTGCGGTCGCCAACTAAAAGTAGTACGTCCTTATATATACAGCTCCCTACGGTCGCTGTTGAGAGCAAACCCCCATATTACAGCTCCCTACGGTCGCTGTTCATGCTCTGTTGTGCTATCCATTGGTGATGGGGGGCGTCCTGTCATGGATGTTCCCCTAATCCTACCTTGTGAAGATAGCAAACTTACTAATTATAGTGATGTAATCATGCTGAATGAATGCTTACAAAGTAGCGACTATCAAGAAAGATGTTCGCCCCATCCAGGTGTTGAGACAAATTTTTTCCCGATACCAAGGGAACATCGAGTTAGCCTCTTTTCTCTTTGGTCCCTTGGCGGGTATACTCACGCACAATTCGCGCGCGACGACGCGCCTACGGCGCACACAAATTTGCGTTTTGAATCCATTTGGGTGGGGCGCGGGGAGGGATTCGCATGAAAAAAAAAGTTTCATATCCTAAACAATTAACAATCAGATACGATGAAAGGCAAGAAAAAGAGTTGCGGGCTATTTGTGACCATTTAAATGAAAAAACGATGAGTAAAGCCCTTTTACGTTCGCCTATGGAGATTTTAGACAAGGATTTAAAAATTAAAAAGCTTGTCAGGGTTGTTGATGAACAAAGAAACAGAATTGATGAGCTTGAAAGCATAGTTAATGCTTGGAAAGGTTTCAATTCAAAACTAGAAAATTTTTTTAATAATGAAGAAGTCAAAAAGGAGGAAGGATGGCAAGAGAAAAGACAGATTATACAAGCGTAAAAATTCCTAATGGATTAGCTTCTAAAATTGACGAACTAATAGACTGGTCTGAAGGAGATTTTACTAATAGGACAGACGTTATCAAATTCGCGATACGAAAGTACTATGAAGACAACAAGAGGTAAAAAAACATGAATGAAATAACAAAACTATACAGAGAAAAAATATACAAAGCTATTGAACTGGAAGAAATGGATTGGCAACAAACAAAAAAAGCGGTAGAGAATCAATTAAGAGAAGCATTATTGCAAGTTGAAATGCATAAAAAACTATTAGAAACAGTTAATCTTAGATTAATGCAAATATTTGAAGTATTGCCGGATGATGAGAAGATGAAAAGAACAGAACAAACAATTCCTTCAATGGTGTTAAAAAATGCTTAATTGGTATTGGACTGGGAGAACTTTCAAAGGGATTAAAATTTATAGTCCTTTGAGGTTAACATGAAAATATTGGTTATTGATATAGAGACTACTGGTTTTGATCATGTGGATGATTGCATTGTTGAAATTGGGATGGTTATACTTGATTTAGAGACTGGTTGCATGACTCCAACTTTTCACCAATTAGTAAAGGAGGATCACTTAACTTTTAGTAAGAGTGAGTCCTGGATTTTCCAGAATAGCGATCTAAAATACGTTGATGTGTTGCACGCTGGTAAATTAGATATTAATACTTTGCAAGGTTATTTCTCAATGTTTCCGGTTACTGCTTGGAATTGTGATTTTGACTTTGGATTCTTGGAATCTAGAGGTTTAAAATTGAATTCTTTGCCATGTCCAATGAAAATATCTAGTAATTATTTCAAGCTTCCACATAAAAATGGTTGTGGATTATCTAAATGGCCTAGTGTTCAAGAGGCTTGGGATTCGCTATTTACTGCTCCTTATGTTGAGAAACATAGAGGTTTAGATGATGCATTACATGAGGCTAGAATAATCTGGGAATTACATAAAAAGGGAATCTACAAAGTAGATGAGAGGATGGTGTTTAAAAATGATGATTGATGTTATTTGTCATGATGGAGTTATTCAACCTGTGAGAATATCTTTGAAGAATTTAAAGAATTATTTGGAGATCACTCCAGGAGTTTATATTAACGCTCCTGGTTTGAAGAAACAAGGAATAATTGATGGAGTGGAGGTGTTCACAGCTGATGACGTCACTGTATGAATTATACCAGGAATTTATCGAAGAGGAAAAAAGACATGATCTTCAGTTAGATCCTTGGCAACAACAAGTTGATGACTATGAAGGAGACAGCGTACTTCGTACTGGTAGACAAGTTGGGAAGAGTACTGTTATTAGTCGTAAGAGTGTGAAGTTCAGCAGCAAATATGAGAACACAGTTGTTCTCATTATTGCTGCTTCCCAGAGGCAAAGCACATTATTATTTAATAAAGTGCTGCAACGGCTAACCTTATTTCATTATTTTATGATAGATAAGGGCAACAATAACGCGAGGGGTTATAAAGATAATCCTGAAGTCTCAGCTAGACAGAACAGGATCTTCAAAAAAGAGTATGAGAGACGTTGGGGTTTCTTTGATGGTAATCCAACTAAGACTGAGATTAGATTAAAAAAATTTACTAATTGGGGAAAAATCCCTGATGATGATGATTATGAAAATTTTAATAGGGATGAAGAATATGTTATTTATAGTTTGCCTGCAGGTAAGACTGGAGCTTATATTAGAGGATTAAAAATAGATCTATTAATTGCAGATGAAGCTGCATTCATTCCTGAAGAGGTTTGGGTTGCGGTGAAACCAATGGTTGCTGTATCAAAAAAGACGAGAGGTCTTGGTTGGATTTTATTATTGTCAACGCCTTTTGGTAAAGGTGGTTATTTCTATGAGTGCTGCGGAGATATTGATTTCAAACATTGGCACGTATCAAGCGAGTCATGCGAAAGGATTCCTAGAGATTTCTTGAAGAAAGAAAAAGAACGTATGAGTAAGGCTGAATACGCACAGGAATATTTAGGGGAATTCGTTGATGAGTTTAATCAGTTTTTCCCAACTGATTTGATCAAACACTGCATGACATTCACAAACTGGGATTTCAAAGAAGATATAAAACCTGCAGCTGCTTATTATCTTGGTATTGATCCAGCTAGATATGGACAGGATGAAGCGGCTTTTGTGTCTGCTGAAATGTTGAAAAATAAGTTTAGGATTGTTCATTGTGAAGAAAAGAAAAAGGCTGAAAGTAAAGCGATTACTAGCTTGAGAGATTACACGCTGGTGTTAAATGGTTATTTCAAGTATAGGCGTATCTTCAATGATGATACTGGTATTGGTGGAGGATTAACAGATTTGCTCCAGGAAGAACTTGGGAAGTCAAAAGTTATAGCTATTAACAATGCATCTAAACGTATTACTGATAATGAAGGAGAACGTAGAAAAGGTATATTAAAAGAAGATTTATATAGTAACGCGCTCCGTATGATGGAGAGAGGAGAAGTAGAAATAATAAATAATCTTCGACTTCTTCGAAGTTTAAAGAGCGTTCAGTTTGAATATACGAGAGACAGGAACTTAAGGATTCATGGAAAATATACTCACTTGGCAGAAGCTTTCGTTCGGTGTTGTTGGGCTATGCAGTCAAAAGGGTTGAGGCTCTTCTGCGCTTAGAATGATGGCAAATGAAATTAGGTCTAATTTGGATTATACCATTTTTGATGGCATTATTCGTTATTGCAATTATTCCTGGTCAAAAAAATGATGTTAAAATGGTATTAAATAATTTTAGTGAAGATGAGGAATTCGATAACCTTTTCGGTCACGCTAGAGAATATGATCAAGGCTTGGGAAAGATTAGAAGAGGGGCTAGTAGTTTCGTGGTTGCAACTGATGGATCTGGTGACTTCGATGACATTACAAGCGCTGTGAAGGCTTTGCCTTCAACAGGCGGTCAAATATTTATTAAAGAAGGTACATATAAAGTTGCTGCAACTATACCAATTACTAAAAATAATGTGAGTATTACAGGTGTTGGTAGAGGTTCAATAATTGATGTTGAAGCTAGTACTGGCTTCAGAATTAATGGTCCTGACTACGTAACATTCTCTAATTTAAGAATAAAGTGTGATGAAGAGAGAACTTATGCTTTATGGTTCACTAATAGCACTGGTTCTGCAGTATTTAATATTTGGATTGATGGAGCTTTTGCTAGCGGAATATATGTGACAGGTACTAATTCTAAATTTAATATTAATAATAATTTCATTACTGATACTTTGGAGGCTTCTATATCTGTAGATGACACTAATCAAATAATGATCCAGAATAATTCGTTGGATAATGGAATAAACATTGAGGCTTCAAGATTCATAATTGACGGGAACGTAATAAAGAATCAGGGAGATGGTAATGATGGTATAGCTATAACTGGTTCTGATGGTGTAATAAGTAATAACTTTATTGAAGATGACAGCACTGGTGATGGTGGGATCACTACTTTTGCAGATGCAAGTAATAATGTAATAACTGGTAACAGAATCAAAGGTTTTAGCAAGGGAGTCTATATAAAGTTTGGTTCATGTGATAGAAACTTGATTGGTCATAATATATTAATTAATAACACGACTCCAATCAGTGACAGCGGGACTAATACTACAAGTTCAAATAATATAACTACATGAGGGAAATAAAATATGTCAAATAATAAAATTTCGAGTGCTGATTATACAGACATGACTAATCAAGTTACTGTGTATGAAAGTAATGCTGGAGCAACAACGACAGAAACCGAATTTATGAGTGAGTGGAGTAGGTGGTATGGGGTTTATCTTGACGTGCCTTTTTATGCGGCTCTCGTTGATAAAAAAGCGATGTGGACTGTTGGTAAGGGTTTCAAGGCAAAACCTGCTGTAAAGAAGGTTTTGGATGCTATACGTGGAAATGGTAAGCAAACCATAAATGGTTTGATGCTTAACATGGTTAAGGTTTACACTATTGGCGGTGATTACTTCGCTGAAATAATAGTTGATGCTTCAGGAAAGTTGATCAACTTGAAAGCTTTAAATCCTAGTACTGTAAAGATTAAAGCAAACGCTGCAGGTATGATTACTGGTTATGAGCAATGGAACAGTCAAAAAAAACTGCATCGTTGGAATCCTGAACAAATATTTCATTTGGCTTGGAATAGTATTGCTGATCAAATTCATGGAAACGGTAATGCTCAAAAGCTGGAGTGGAACACTGCGGCGTACAAGGAAGCTAAGAAAGATATGAGAATCGTTTTCCATAGATATGTAAAGCCTTTAATTATATCTCATGTTGACACTGATAATGAGGATGAAATAGCAGCTTATAAAGCTAAACTTGATAGGGCTGTAGAACTGGGAGAAAATTTGGTGATCCCTTATGATACTTTGAAGAGCATGGACAAAATGAGTATTCCTCAATTTAGTAGTTTAGATCCTTTGCCTTGGATGAGTGCTTTGGAGCGTGACTTCATAATTGCTGAAGGTGTTCCTGCAGTAATTGCAGGAAGTGGGGAGGCTAATGACACAGAAGCTGAAGCTAAAATGCTGTACTTAGCATACGAGCAAGTGATAGAAGTTAATCAGATGTTCCTTGAGGAAAACTTCAAGGCTCAACTAGGTTTAGAGATTGAACTAGAATTCCCTGCATCTTTAGAACCTGCAATGCAGAAGGACCAGGGAAAAGCTAGGAGTATGAACAACATGGAAGCCGGTATCGGAGAGGGTTCGGGTGGTAAAAAATGATAGATCCTATGACATTTGCAAATTATGGGGCTCTTGGATTAATAACTTATTACTTGATGAAACGTGTTGAGAAACTAGAAAGAAAATTCGAGAAAGTTTCAGAGGAAAAAGAACAAGTGATTAGATCAAACACAGTGGCGCTTACAAAAATATATGACTTAATAATGAGTCATGGAGATGGAATAGATGAGTGAAGAAAACAATAACAATACGCCTCCTGAAGGAAAACCTGCAGAGGGAGCTCCTCCTAAAGATGGAGATTTCCCAGCTATGAAAAAAGCTGAAGAATTCCTGCAGAAACTAACAGAAAAAGAGAAATCTTTAGAAGAAAAAGAAAAAGCATTAGATGAAAAAATGCAGGCTTTCGATAAGAAAGCGGCAGAGATTAGACTAGCTGGTTTTGGTATTCATCATCAAGAAAAATCTGAAGATGAAAAAAGCATTGAAGCGGCTAATAAATTAATGGATGGTACTGGTTTTGATTTCAGCCAGGAGCCTTTTGATGCGTTCGAACCTAAAAAAAGGAAATGATGGCATTTTCTTGATAAAGTTTATAAACTCTTTTTTCTATATTTTTTTCTAGGTAAATTTTTATGGCAAATGAAGCGGTTATAGTAGAGCTCTACGGAGACAATGGAGACGTAAGATTTTATACTTGCGCAAATGGTACAACAATAGAAAAAGGAACAATTCTAGAATTAGAAGATCCTAGAACAGCTAAGAAAGTTAGTGGTGCAGGTGTAGTTATTGCGGGAATCGCGGCTCACGAAAAGGTTGCAAATGATGGCAGTACAAAAATTGGTGTTTACACAAACGGTATTTTTGACCTCACATGTGCGGCTGGTGGGACAGCAACTCTTGGAAGCTATGTAAGAAGTGCTGGATCTGATAACACAATTACAGTAAGCACGACACTTGATGATGAAACTGGAAAGAGTATTGGTAAGGCTCTTGAAACTGGCGGAAACAATGAAGCAGTGCAAGTAAGGGTACTATTATAAAATGGCAGATACAACTGGACAGGCAGATTTAAGATCTGAAAATATTGAAAGAGCTGTAAAAGGTTTCGCTTTACAGAATTACAAATTCAAGCAGTTATGTATGATTAACTCAAGCGGTGCATGGAGTGAATCTTACTATAGAGAAACTGCAGCGGATCCTACAAATGTAGGTAACACAAACCTAAAGATTCCTAGACTTGCAAAATTCCCTTATCTTGAGCCTTCATGGACTAAAGTTACAGGTTACAATGAGAAATATGGTGGCGAAGGAATAATCTCTTATGAAGATGGAATAACTAACAATGTGGACGTGGTTGCAAGAACTCTTCTTAGAATTGCTAGAAGCATTACTAAAGCTGTTGATGATGAAATCTGGGATGTAATAACAGAGAGTCAATCTCCTAGCACAATTAACACTTATGCAATAACTGCAGGGTATGAATGGGACGCTGCGGTAGTTGCTAACAGAAGACCTCTTAACGACTTATTACAAGCTCGTAAAGAGATTGGAATAGATAATCATGAAATTGGAGATAAAGGCTTCGTGGCTTTATCGGAGGCTGATTTCGCTATGCTTCTTTCTAATGAAAGTGTAAGAAACGCTGGTCAGTTTTACACTGCAGACGCTTCAAGAAACGGTGTTGTAGGAAGAATTGTGGGTTTGACCGTTATAGTTTCTAATAGTGTAACAAATGATAACGCTCTTGTTGGTATAGCTAAAGAAGGTGCTACTTGGAAAAGTGTTGTTCCTTTAACTATAGTTACAAAATACGAACCAGGTATCTCTTGGACAATAAGAGGATGGGAAATAGGTCATACACAGCTAGTGAATCCAACAATGTTTTGTTTGATCACAAATACACAAGCTTAAGATGGCATCAGGAGATCTTACAGCTAGCGCGCCTGTGGCGTGCATAGGAGGAACTGCTATAAAGGCTGCAGTAGATGAATTAAACCTTGCTGCAGTAACTGATACAATAGAAATAATACCGACAGGGGCTCCTAATGAGTTCCTTGTATTTAAAATTGAGAGAGCTGCATAATGAAAACTACAAGACAAAGATTGGCAAAGCACTATCATAAATTAGGATTAAGAGATCACCCTTACGTGATAGAGTTCGCTAAAGAATTGAACGTAACCGAAGATGACGTCAAAGCTGAAAGAGAGCAGAAAAACAGAGAAAAGGAAGCAATAAAAAAGCTTCAAGAGGAGCAAGCCAAGAAAAAGGCTAAGGCTGAACAATTGCAAAAATTAGCAGAAAAGGCTAGGCTTGATGCAGAAGCTACATATCCTGCGCCATCTCCAGGTGACAACGATGCAGAATGATGTAATTGAATGCATTGAGCTCGGTGTTGCTATTAGATTCACACCGCCTAAATTAACAGGAGATCAACGCGACGCGTTATCGGGTCCTGTTGCGGGATTAGTGATCTATAACACTACAACAAACAAATTAAATGTTTATACTGGTAGTGGCTGGGAAGCTGTGACATCGGAGTAAAATGGCTGAATCTGGAACTTTTTGCATAAATGCGGATGTAGTAAAAAAGGCTGGGGCTAACGCTTCGGCAACTGCGTCTGCAGAAGCTTACACTAACGTATTCATATTACAAGCAGAAGGTCGTATAATGGTTCATGCCAGGAGCGATTTAAAGTCTAATTATGGAACTTTAAATGCTGAAACAAAAGAACTTCTTAGAGAGGCTACAAGTAACCTTGCAGCTATTTATGTTATACAATTTGATATGTCTGGCTTCACTTCTAGAATTGAAGCTGAAGACATGATCAATATTCTAACTTTTAACTTCAGAGAAGCAATGAAGATATTAAGTGATCAAAAAGCTGTGACTTACAGCGGTGTTTCTAACACAGTTTCAGGTGGTTTCACCGTTAGAGAAGTTGATAGTGATCCAAATGTTTCAAGTGTAAAAACACTTGTTTTCCCTAATGGAACAGTTACTGATGATGGTTCAGGTCAAGTAACTATAACTGCAGGAGCTGCAGGAATTAGTAATATTGTTGAGGACGAAACTCCTCAACTCGGGGGTAACTTAGATATTCAAGCTTTTAATATTGAGACTGCAGTAGCTGCTGATTTTGTTAAATTAGCTGCTCTTACTGCAACTTCTACTGAATTAAATTATGTTGATGGTGTCACTAGCGCTATTCAAACACAATTAAACGCTAAAGGAACAATGAGTGATCTTATTGATGATACTACTCCGGAGCTTGGCGGAGAATTGGATTGCGGAGCTCATAGTATTGGTTTCACTCAACAAAGTGGTACTGGAGATGGTACAACTACGATTGATTGGAAACTTGGAAATAAATATAAGCATACATTCGGAGCTCAAAATGAGACTTTCACATTTACAGCTCCTAGCAATCCTTGTAACATCCTTCTAGTATTGATTCAAGACGGAACTGGTAGCAGGACAGCAACTTGGCCTGGTACAGTTAAATGGCCTGGTGGGTCTGCACCGACGCTAAGCACTGCAGCAAGCAGTGTAGACATCGTATCGTTTTATTTCGATGGAACAAATTACTATGGTAATAGCAGTTTAGATTTTTCTTAAAATGGTAAGCACATTATTAAACGGACTTGTCAGTTATTGGAAACTTGACACGAATAACGCTACACAGCCTGATGAAGTTGGTGGTAATGATGGAACAGTAACAGGGGCTACATTCACAAGCAGTGGTAAGATAGGTGGTGCTTATAGTTTTGATGGAACGGGTGATTATATAAACATAGCAACAACAAATGGTTTAGACACACCATCGAATATAACCATTTCTGCTTGGATAAAAACTTCAGACCTTAATGGTGCATTATTTGATAAAAGAGATTCGTCTTCAGATGGATACGGTATGTTTATATTTAATGGTTATTTGCATTTAAGAATCAATGCAAATATTCAAAATAGTACAGGCACTTATATAAGTGACAATGTTTGGCATTATGTAGTTGCAACTTATGATGGAACTTATATTAGGTTATATGTAGATGGTACAATAGATGATACGCCACTAAATATTGGATTA
>Ga0326597_10011764_pt1 | contig 11578 bp, 12 predicted proteins | sample RVTome_12_FD_203789 | JGI IMG/M metagenome (GOLD analysis project Ga0326597, IMG submission 203789) | Soil microbial communities from uranium-contaminated site in the Upper Colorado River Basin, Wyoming, United States - RVT100D185 | ecosystem: Environmental > Terrestrial > Soil > Contaminated >...
TCCGGATCCGGTACGTGATCAGGTCCGTGATCGTGATCATCAGCAGCCCGTGCTTGCGCGCGAACTTCGTCAGCTGAGGCACGCGGGCCATCGTCCCGTCCTCGTTCATGACCTCGCAGATCACGCCGGCCGGATAGAGGCCGGCGATCCGCGCCAGGTCGACGGCCGCCTCGGTCTGGCCGGCGCGGACCAGCACCCCGCCGGTCCGGGAGCGCAGCGGAAACATGTGGCCGGGCCGCGCCAGATCGGCCGGCCGCGTGGCCGGATCGATCGCCGTCAATACCGTGGTGGCGCGATCGCGGGCGGAGATGCCGGTCGTCGTCCGCCCCTTGGCCTCGATCGGCACGCAGAAGGCCGTTTCGAAGCGGGAGGTGTTCTGCGACACCATGAGCGGGACGTCGAGCTCGTCGAGCCGCTCCGGGGTCATCGACAAACAGACGAGCCCCCGCCCGTGCCGCACCATGAAGTTGATGGCCTCGGCCGTCACCTTCTCGGCGGCGATCGTCAGATCGCCTTCGTTCTCGCGATCCTCGTCGTCGACGACGATGACCATCTTGCCCGCGTGGATCGCCGCGACGGCATCTTCAATCCGCGCAAAGGGGCCTGGCGCCTTGCGCGCCCCCTTGGCGATTCCCATTCGTCGGTTCATGGTATTGGCCATTCAACTGCACCCGGCGGCCGCCGGCGGATCTCAGTGTCTCACTTCTTCGGACCGCGCCGGCGTGAGCGTCAGCCCCGCCAGCTCGGCGGCCCGCACGACATACTTCCCCACCATGTCGCACTCCAGATTGACGCGGTCGCGGATCTGCATCCGCTTCAGATTAGTATGCTCGATCGTGTAGGGGACCACCTGCACGTCGAAGCGATCCCGTCCCAGCCCCGCCACCGTCAAGCTGATCCCGTCGACGGCAATCGAGCCCTTGAACACGATGTAGGCGGCGATCTCGGGCGGGAAGCCGACGGTCAGCCAATGAAACTCGGCGTCGGCCCGCAGCTCCTCGACATGCCCGATGGTGTCCACGTGCCCCTGCACGAAATGGCCGCCGAAGCGGCTCCCGGCGAGCAGCGGGCGCTCGAGGTTCACCAGGGTGCCTCGGGGCAGACCCGCCAGGGTGGTCACGCGAATCGTCTCGGGCCCGACGTCGGCATGAATCTCGGAGGCCTTGGCCAGGATCACGGTGAGGCAGACGCCGTTCACGGCAAGACTGTCTCCCGGCGCGATCTCGCGCGCGAGCGGCGATCCGATCCGGAGCCGCACGCCGCCACTGGTCGGCTTGCACTCCACCAGTTCCCCTACGGCTTCAACGAGGCCCGTGAACATAACCCTCAACCAGAACGTCGGGACCGAGCGGCGCCACGCGGCGGTCGACGAGCGAGGTCGACGAGAACGGCCGACCGCCCAGAAAGCGCACGCCATCGGCGCCGAACAGATGCGGCGTCACGTAGAGCCGGACGAAATCGGCCACGCCTTCGTCCCACGCCGCCCGATGCACCGCCGCGCCTCCCTCGAGCAGCAGCGAACCAATCTGCCGCGCGCCCAGGCGCTCGAGCGCCGCCCGCATCGTGCCGTCGCGGGCCACTTCGATCTCGGCGCCCTGCTGCTCCAACCGGTTGCGCAGTTCGGCACGGCCGGCCGCCGCGGCCGTGGTGACGATGATGACAGGGCCGGCCGCCCGTGTCGAGACCACCCGGGCGCCCGGCGGCGTCCGGAGTTCGCGGTCGAAGATCACCCGGACGAGGGGCCGCTCGCGATAGGCCCCGCGCGCGGTCAGCAGCGGGTCGTCCGCGAGAATCGTGCCGACGCCGACGCCAATCGCGTCGATCTCCGCCCGGACGCGTTGGGCGTGCCGGTTGGCCTCCGGCGACGTCATCTGCGTGCGGCGGCCCGGGGCCTCGGCAATGCACCCGTCGAAGCTGACCGCCGCTTTGAGCACGACGAACGGCCGCCGCTCCCGCATCACGGTGAAGAACGCCTCGTTCAGCACGGCGGCCGACGCCGCGTGGAGGCCGACCTCGACGCTGAGCCCATGGTCCCGCAGGAACGCGAAGCCCTGGCCGCTGACCAGCGGATTCGGGTCCTCGACCGCCGCCACCACGCGTGCGATTCCGGCCTGGACGATCTTCACCACGCAGGGGCCGGTCCGCCCGACATGGCTGCACGGCTCGAGGGTGCAGTACAGGGTGCCGCCGCGCGCCCGCGCGCCGGCCATCCCCAGCGCGTGCACCTCGGCGTGCGCGTCGCCCGCGCGCTGGTGGTATCCCTGTCCGACGACGATCCCGTCGCTGGAAACGACGATTGCGCCGACCATCGGGTTGGGGCTGGTTCGCCCCCGTCCCCGCGCGGCGTGGAACAGCGCGCGCGCCATGTAGTCGTCCGGCGTCAGCATTGCCTACTCGCGTGTCGCCTCCGCGTCCCGATCACCACTTCTCTTCGAACAGGCCCTCCACGTACTCGTCGGCCGAAAATGCGACGAGATCGTCGATGCCCTCGCCGACGCCAACGTATCGAATCGGCAGCTTGAGGTCGTGGGCGATGGCCACGGCCACGCCCCCTTTCGCCGTGCCGTCGAGCTTGGTGAGCACGATACCCGTCACGCCCGCCACGTTGGTGAATTCGCGCGTCTGCACGAGGCCGTTCTGGCCGACGGTCGCGTCGATCACCAGCAGCACTTCATGGGGCGCGCCCGGCACCTCGCGCGCGGCGATGCGGCGGATCTTCTCGAGCTCGTTCATCAGGTCCACTCGCGTGTGGAGACGACCAGCCGTGTCGACGAGGACCGGGTCGCGCCCTTTGGCCCTCGCCGTCGCAATCGCGTCGAACACGACGGAGGCGGGATCGGCGCCCGCCCGCGCACGCACCATGTCGACGCCGGCGCGCCCGGCCCAGATTTCCAGCTGCTCCACGGCCGCAGCGCGAAACGTATCGGCGGCGCAGATGAGAGGCTGCCGACCCTCCTGCTTCAACAGGTTCGCCAGCTTGCCGACCGTCGTCGTCTTCCCGGTGCCGTTGACGCCCACGACCAGGATCACTTTCGGCGGCGTCGCCGCCGCGCGTGGCCCGTCCACGGCGGCGAAGACGTCGCGGATCTGATGCTTGACCAGGTCGCGAAAGCTCCCGCCACCCCGCGCGGCCGCCCGGACCGCGGCCACGATGCGGTCGGCCGCGGCAACGCCGACGTCGGCCGAGATCAGCAACTCTTCGAGGGCGTCTATCGTGTCGACGTCGACCGGGCTGGAGCGCCGCTCCGGCCGATCCGCGCGGCGGACGATCTGCTCGAAGCGCTCGACAATCTGCTGTTGAGTGCGGAAAAGGCTCCCACGGATCCGGCCGAGCACGCCCATCCATAGATCTTATGAATAGCGGCGGGCAGGGCGCAACGTGAGAGGCCGGCGCGCCGCGCCCTACACGCTCTCGGTCTCGGCGCGCTGGCGCCGGACCATGAGCGCGTCCACCGCGGCCCGCACGTCCGACCGGCCGTCGAGAACGGCCGACATCTGGGTCGCAATCGGCAGCTCCACGCCGCACCGCGCGCCGAGCGCCAGCACCGCGCTCGTCGTCTTCACGCCTTCGGCGACCATCTTCATGCCGGCCAGGACGTCCGACAAGCGGCGGCCCCGCGCGAGCTCGACGCCGACATGCCGGTTTCGACTGAGGCTCCCGGTGCAGGTCAGCACGAGATCGCCGAGGCCGCTCAGTCCGGCGGTCGTCTCACGATGGCCGCCGAGGGCGCACGCCAGGCGGGTGATTTCCGCGAGACCGCGCGTAATCAGCGCGGCCAGCGCGTTGTGGCCGAGGCCGAGCCCCTCGACGACGCCTGCCGCGATGGCGATCACGTTCTTCGTGGCGCCGCCAATCTCCACACCGACCACGTCCGACGACCCGTACAGGCGAAAGTACGGGCCGCGGAACTCCGCCTGAACGACGGCCGTCGCCGCGCCATCGCCGGACGCCGCCACGACCACCGTCGGAAGCTGCTGGGCGACTTCGACGGCGAAGCTCGGTCCCGACAGCACGACGACGGAGCGGGTGGGCCCCAGTTCCTGGCCGATGACCTCGGACATGCGCAGCAGCGTGTCCGCTTCCAGCCCCTTGGTCGCGCTCACGATTGTGGCGCGCGGCGCGATGTGCCCCGCCGCCGCGCGCATCACGGCGCGGCACCCGTGGGACGGGATGGCCGACACCACGAGGTCCGTCCCGGTGAGGGCGCGCTCGAGGGCCGCGGTGACCGACACCGCGTCGGGCAGGGAGATGTCCTGCAGATAGTCCGGATTGGCGCGGCGCCTCGCAATTTCCTCGGCCAGCGCGGGATCGCGAGCCCAGAGCCGCACGTCGTGACCGATCCGCCCGAGGTGCACGGCGAGCGCCGTACCCCAGCTGCCGGCGCCGAGCACGGCCACGCTGCGCATCAGAGCCGCACCCCGAGCCGCCGCTCCGTGCCCGCGCGGACCCGGGCAAGATTCGATCGATGGCGCAGCACGATGAGCGCCGCCGCGGCGAACGCCGCGGCGACGGCCGGCGCGGGGCTCCCCGTCGCGTACGCGATCGGCGGCAGCGCCACCGACGCCAGGACCGACCCCACGGACACGTACCGGCTGATCCAGACCCCGGCCACGAAGATTCCGAGGGCCGGCAGCACGGCCAACGGCGTCAGCACCGAGAACACGCCGCACGCGGTGGCGACGCCTCTGCCCCCGCGAAACCCCACCCACACAGGAAAAATGTGCCCGACGATGGCGGCGACGCCCGCGGCGGCGGGCGTCGATCCTCCGCCGGCGAACCGCTGGGCCAGCGCGACGCTGCCGGCCCCTTTACCGATGTCGAGCAGCAGAACCATCGCAGCGGCCATCACGCCGGACGCGCGCAGCACGTTCGCGGCGCCGAGGTTGCCGCTGCCGATACGGCGCAGATCCGCCACGCCCCACGATCGGGCCAGAACCAGCGCGAAGGGCACCGAGCCGACGAGGTACGCGAGAACGACCAACAATGTGCTCATGGGCATAGAAGCGGCGCGCGGGCCAACGCAGTATAGGCCGGCCCCGACGAGGATAGCCGACTTTGGTACAGCGTCACCGCCGCCACCGCGACCTCCGCTACCGGAACCGCACCCTGCTGCGCCAGGCTGCCACGCTCGGCTGGCCGGCCGTCGCGCCAGCGCCCCAGGGTCAGATGAGGGCGAAACACGCGATCTTCTCGTAGCACCCCGACCGATTCGAGCCGGAGCGCGACGGCTCGCTGCAGCTCGACCGCCTCTGGGGCCCCGTCGAGGGCGCCGAGCCACAACACGCGCGGCGCGCCGTGCGGCGGGAACACGCCGACACCGCCGAACACCAGCCGAAAAGGTCGCTGAGGAAACGGGGCACTCATGCAGTCGGCGATCGCCGCCCCGCGCGCCGGCTCGACCTCGCCGATGAACGCCAGCGTCAGGTGCATGTGATCGGTCTGGACCCACCTGAGAGAGTCGTCGGCGAGCTCCCGCCGGATCCGCGTCTGTTGGCCGGCTATCGCCAGGCGTGCCTCGTCGCTGAGATCAATCGCCGCGAACAGACGCATTGCCTACACACCGAGAGCAGAGTTCTAGGAGGTCGCTCCGTCGTCGACCAGCATCAGCCGCAGCATGTTCATCGCGGCCTGGGTGGCTTGAAACTTCACCATCTCGCGCCCGCCGAAGAAACGCAGCGTCCGCACGCGGGCGTCGTCGGGGGTCACCACCGCGATGCCGACCGTCCCGACCGGCTTCTCCGGCGTCCCGCCGCCCGGGCCGGCGATGCCGGTGACCCCGACGCCGACGTGAGTCCCCGCCACGCGGCGGATCCCCTCCGCCATCGCCCGAGCGACCGGCTCGCTCACCGCGCCGTGTTCGGCGAGCAACGCCTCGGGCACGCCCAGCCACTCGACTTTGGCGCGATTGCTGTAGCACACCGCGCCGCGCTCGACGTACGCGGAACTGCCGGGCACGTCCGTCAGACGGGATGCGAGCAATCCGCCGGTGCACGATTCGGCGACGGCGATCGTCCAACCGCCCGCGCGCAGCAGATCTCCGACCACCGCTTCGAGCCCCCGCCCGTCGACGCTGTAAACCGCCGACCCCAGCTCCGCCTGCACTTCGCCGACGGCGGCGTCGAGGACGCGGTCCGCGTCGACGCGGCTCGGGGCGCTGGCCGTCAGGTGCAGCTCGATCTGGCCCGGCGCCGCCAGGATGGTCGTGTTGATCGGCACCGCTCGATCCGGCCATCGGCCGTAGATCGGCTGGACGCGCGCGTCGACGTCGGACTCGGTCCGGCCGACAATCTTCATCACGCGGCGGAACAGCCGCGCGCCGCGAGCCCGTGGCACGAGGCGCTCGGCGACGACCGCCTCGATCATCGGCGTCATCTCGCGCGGCGGCCCGGGAAGCAGCACGATGGCGGCGTCGCCGCGCTCGAGCCACAGCCCCGGCGCCGTGCCGTGCTCGTTCTCGAGCACCACCGCGCCGCGGGGCACCATCGCCTGACGACGGTTGATGTCGGGCATCGTCAGGCCGCGCCCCGCAAACCGCCCGCGGATCCGCTCCACGATCGCCTCGTCCATATCGAGCGGGAGCCCCAGGGCACGGGCCACCGCCTCGCGCGTAATGTCGTCGGCGGTCGGACCCAGCCCGCCTGTGCAGACGACGAGGTCGACCGATTCGAGCGCCGCCGTCAGCACGCGGGCGAGCGCCTCGATGTCGTCGGCGACGACCGCCTTCGACAACACGGAGCAGCCGATGGCATTCAGCCGATCGGTGATCGCCAGCGAGTTCGTGTCGACGCGAAACGGCGTCAGCATCTCGCTGCCGACAGCAATGATGGACGCTCTCACGGGACGGCCAGATGGGCGAGCGCGAGAGTCGCCCGCAGGGCGATGTTCGCGTAGACCGCCGCCATGAAGTCGTCGGCCATGACGCCAATCCCGCCGTGGAGCTGTTCCAGGCGGTTGGCCGGGTACGGCTTCACGACGTCCAGCGCCCGGAACAGCAGGAAGCCGGCGAACGCGCCCGTCCAGCCGACCGGAACCATGAAGAGTGTGACGAGCATCCCCATCACCTCGTCGATCACCACGGGACTCGGATCGGTCGCGCCGAAGTGCCGCTCGGCCACGCCGCTGCTCCACGAGCCGATCGCGAACAGGAACAGGATCGCCGCGGCGTGGATGGCCGTCGACTGCGGCAGCACCGCCCAGAGGACCAACCCGGCGGCCGATCCGAACGTTCCGGACGCGACGGGAATGTATCCGATGCCGAACGCGGTGGCAACCGAGAGCGCGGCGAGCACCATCGGGGACAGACGACTAGAACGCCGCGCGCACCACGCGGGTGCCGGCGACCAGGTCGTGCAGACCGCGATGGTCGCGGCTGAAGAGCGCCGTGAGAAAGCCGAGACCGGCCGGGACCGCAAGGACGACCCACACGAGCGTCCTCACGACGGACTGACTCAGGTCGAGCGAAAGGTCGGAATCAGCCGCCACGACCTTGATGCCGGCCGCCATCTTGCCGAGCGTCTGTCCCCCGACGGTGAACGCCACGAGATACCCGCCATTCTGCACGATCAGAAACGCGGCCAGGGGGGCCTTCGACAGGAGGTGCAGCTCCTGCGGCGCGATGCCGCAAATCTGCATGGTGAAGTAGACGACGGCCGCGTCGATGGCCGCGAGAATCGTCAGGTCGATCGCGACCGCCACGACCCGCGCTCCGAGGCCCGCAGGCTCCCGATCGACGGCACCGCCCGGTCCCTCGGGCCGCGACCAGGCCGGCGAGGCGTTCGGGCGCGCCTTTGACGCTTCCACCGCCGAGGCCGCCAGGTCGAAGAGCTGCGACCGGGGCTGCTCGGATCGGGCGCGCGGCACTTCCGGCGTCGCGCGCCTCACGGCGAGAGGCGGACGCGGCCGCGACGGCCTGGTGATCATCGGCGCGTCGTCGTCGCTCGACGAATCGAAGAGCGGCAGCTCGCTCGAGGGAGGCGCCACGGGCGGCGCGAGCGTCGTCATGGCCTTCTCCAGGTCGGGCGTCAGCTGCCAGGGCGGCAGCGGCGCCGCGACCGCGGCGGCGTCGATCAGCGCGAGATCGTCGACGGGATCGGCCTCCGAAACGGCCTCGGCGCGAATCGTGAGTTCGGGAGGGGGCGCCGTCTGGGCCAACGAAAAGTCATATCCACAATTGCGGCAGCGTTCGATGTGCTCGAAGCCTAGATAGCCGCACTTGGGACACTTCATGGGAAGCGCCCGTTTCCGTCCTCGCCGGAGGCGGCGGAGCCCGAGGCGAGCCCGATGAGCTGGCGTTGGACGGCGGCCCGCAGCCGATCCGCATCGGCCTTCTGGGGATCGGTGGGACGAATGAGGTCGAGCGCGGCCAACGCATCGCGCAGACGGCCGCCGGCCGCGAGCGCGCGGGCGCGCTCCAATGCGGTCTCGCCGCGCCTCGGCAGCGGCAGCCCGGCATCGACGGCCGCCGGCGCCGCCGGCGACGGCGCCGGTCTCGATTCCAGGTTCAGCAGCGACCGCCACTCACCGCCGCTCCACCCCACCACGTAGAGTGCGGCAACCGCCACGGCGAGCAGGAGGGCCGCCCAGCCGAAGAGCCCGACGCGGCGCGCCGGCGCGCCGCCGTCCGCCTGGGGAGAGACGCGCGCCCGGTCGGAACGGGCGGGACTGACCGGAGCAGCGGGCGTCGTCCTCTGTTCGAGACGGTTCAAACGATCGAGCACTGAAAGCGCCTCGTCGGTGGGCGCCCCCTGGTGCATCGCGGCCTCGAGCAACCGCCGCGCTTCGTCGCCTTCGCCTCGGTCGAATGCCGCGACGCCGCTGTGAAGCAGCTCCTCGGACTCGCGCTGCCGCTCGGCGAGCGCGCTTCGCGCCCGCTCGATGTATGCCAGCGCCCGCGCGTGGCTGCGATCGAGGAACAGCGCCCGGGTCCAGACGTTGATGGCGTGCTCGTATCGCGCGGCGAAGTAGTGATCCAGGCCGGCCAGCAGGAGCTGCTCGATCTTCGCCTCCGGATCCGACTCCGGCGCGGCGTCGAACGCGCGCGAGGCATCGGTGCGAAGCGGATCAGACATGGGCTCGGTGTTGGGAGGACGGACGGATTATAGCACCGGGAGCGCGGATTTCGGGTCGCTGGTTGCGAATTGATCGCATATTGATCCAACCTGCCACGTGATGCCGCTGATTGAGTGCGTTCCCAACGTGAGCGAAGGGCGTCGGCGCGACGTCGTGGCGCGAATCGCCGACGCGATCCGCGGCGTGCCCGGCGTGCGGCTTCTCGACTACTCCTCAGACGCTTCGCACAATCGCTCGGTGTTCACGTTCCTCGGCGATGCCGCCGCGGTCGAGCAGGCGGTCATGGCGCTCTACGAACGGGCTCTGGCCGACATCGATCTGCGCGCGCACCACGGCGAGCACCCTCGGGTGGGCGCGGTGGACGTGGTGCCGTTCGTGCCGATTGAGGGTGCCTCGATGGACGACTGCGTGGCGCTCGCCCGAAAAGTCGGTGCGGTCGTCGCGGAGCGGTTTGCCGTGCCCATCTACCTGTACGAAGAAGCGTCGACCAACCCGGCCCGGAAGAACCTGGAGGACATCCGCCGCGGGGAGTTCGAGGGACTGGCGGCAAAGATGGGGACACCCGGGTGGGCGCCCGATTTCGGCCCGGCCCTGCCGCACGAGACCGCGGGCGCCTCGGTCGTCGGCGCGCGGATGGCACTCATCGCCTACAACATCAACCTGGCGACCGACCGGTTGGAGGTCGCCACGCGGATCGCCTCGGCGATTCGCTTCAGCAGCGGCGGCTTCCGGTACGTGAAGGCGATTGGGCTCCGGCTCGAGAGTCGCGGGATCGTCCAGGTCTCGGTGAACCTGACCAACTACGAGCAGACGCCCATCTTCCGAGTGTTCGAAGCGGTCAAGCGCGAGGCCGCGCGCTACGGCGTCGACATCCTCGAGAGCGAAATCGTGGGGCTCGTGCCGTCGGCCGCGCTGACCTCGACGGCCGAGTTCTACCTACGGCTCGCGGGCTTCTCGCGCGACCAGGTGCTCGAGCACGCGCTGCGACGAACGCAGGCGCCGGCCTGACGCCTACACGGCCTCCTCTTCCCCTTCCACTTCCACTTCCGTGCGGCGTGAGGGCGCAATGCCGAACGCGCGCATCTTGCGATACAGGTTGCTCCGCTCCACCCCGAGGACCTCCGCCGTGCGCGACATGTTGCCCTGCTGCTCGCCGAGGGTCCGGAGGATGAGGTCGCACTCGAACCGATCGCGCGCTTCGTGGAGCGTCAGGCGGTCGGCGCCCCCCTCCGTCGGTTTGGAGGGGCGCAACAGACTGTGTCCGAGGAAACTGAGGTCGTCGGCGGAGATCGAGTCGCCCGGCACCATGATCATCAGCCGCTCGATCACGTTGCGCAGCTCGCGCACGTTGCCGGGCCACCCGTAGCGCTGGAGCACGGCGACCGCGGCGGGGTTGAAGCTCTTGAGGCGCCGGCCGTACTCCCGCGCGAACTCGGCCATGAAGTGGTCCGCGAGCAGCGGAATGTCCCCCTGCCGATCGCGCAGCGGCGGCACGAAGATCGGGATGACGTTCAGGCGGAAGTAGAGGTCCTCGCGGAAGTTCGAGGCTCGAATCTCCGCCAGCAGGTCCTTGTTGGTCGCGGCGAGCACGCGCGCGTCCACCTTGATGCGGGCGGTGCCGCCGACCGCCTCCATCGTCTGTTCCTGCAGCACGCGGAGGACTTTGGCCTGCGTCTTCACGCTCATGTCGCCGATCTCATCGAGGAAGATCGTGCCGCCGTCGGCGACCTCGAACTTGCCGCGCCGGTCCGCGACCGCGCCGGTGAACGCGCCGCGGACGTGGCCGAACAGCTCGCTCTCGATCAGCTCCTCGGGAATCGCCGCGCAGTTCACCTCGACGAAGGCGCCGGCGCGCCGGCGGCTGAGCGCGTGGATCGTGCGCGCGACCAGCTCCTTCCCGGTGCCATTCTCGCCGTAGATGAGCACACGGCCGTTGGTGGGCGCGGCCATGGCCACCTGCTCGCGGAGCTGCCGCATCGCGTAGCTCTCGCCCACCATCGTCTGCGTCCGGTCGACCCGCGCCCGCAGCGCGCGGTTCTCGGCTTCGAGGCGGCGCTGCCGCAGGGCGTTGCGGACGACCAGCACGGTCTTCTCCAGCGACAGCGGCTTCTCGACAAAGTCGAAGGCGCCCATCTTGATGGCGCGCACCGCCGACTCGATGTTGCCGTGGCCGGAAATGAGGACGACCTGCGCGTCGACCTGCCGCTCGCGCAGGCGCGCGAGCGTCGCGAGGCCGTCCATGCCCGGCAGCCACACGTCGAGCACGATGAGATCCACGCCGCCGCGCGTGACCCGCTCGAGGCACGCCTCGCCGCTCGACACCGCCTCGACCGTGTAGCCCTCGTCGCGCAGCACGCCGCCGAGGGCGGTCCGCACGCCCGGCTCGTCGTCCACGATCAGGATGGTGGGTTTCATCGGGTCAGCACGGCAACTCGATGGTGAAGCGGGTGCCACGCGGCGTGTTGTCGCCGACGTCTATGCTGCCACCGTGCTCGGCGATGATGCGCC
>Ga0326597_10011766_pt1 | contig 11576 bp, 12 predicted proteins | sample RVTome_12_FD_203789 | JGI IMG/M metagenome (GOLD analysis project Ga0326597, IMG submission 203789) | Soil microbial communities from uranium-contaminated site in the Upper Colorado River Basin, Wyoming, United States - RVT100D185 | ecosystem: Environmental > Terrestrial > Soil > Contaminated >...
CGGCATACCGTCGAGGAGGCGGTGGGGGACGGGATCTTCGAGGAAGACCACCACAACATGGTGGTGGTCAAGGACATCGAGCTGTACTCGCTCTGCGAGCACCACATGCTGCCGTTCTTCGGCAAGGCTCATGTCGCCTACATCCCTTCCGGCCGCATCGTCGGGCTCTCGAAGGTCGCCCGCGTCGTAGATCTCTTCGCGCGCCGGCTCCAGGTGCAGGAGCGGCTCACGGAGCAGATCGCCGAGGCGCTCTGGGGTGTGCTGAACCCCCAGGGCGTGGGCGTGATCCTGGAGGCGTACCATTTGTGCATGATGATGCGCGGCGTGGAGAAGCAGAATTCGAAGACCATCACCAGCGCCATGCGCGGCGTATTCCTCGAGGACCTGAAGACCCGCGAGGAGTTCCTCCGCCTGATCCAGATCAATGGGATCGTCAGCTGACACGCCGCTGGCGGGCCGCACCGCCCTCGTCACGGGCGCATCCCGCGGCATCGGCCGGGCGATCGCGGCCCGACTGGCCACGGCGGGCGCGCACGTGGCGCTGGTTGCCCGCGGCAGCGCCCGGCTCACGGAGGCCGCGGCGGAGATCGGGGGTGCGGCGGTGCCGTGCGATCTCGCCGACGAGGCCGCGGTCGAAGCATTGACCGGCCGGCTCCGGGCCGTCTGGCCCGCAGTCGCACCCGATATCGTGGTGAATGCCGCGGGCGCGTTCGCCCTCGCACCGATCGCGGAAACGGAGCCCGCCGACTTCGACCGCCACCTCGGCCTCAACCTGCGCGCGCCGTTTCTGGTGATCCGGGTCCTGCTGCCGGCCATGCTCGAGCGGGGAAGCGGGCACATCGTATCGATCGGCTCGGTCGCCGGGCGGCAGGCGTTTCCCGGGAATGGCGCCTACTCGGCGTCCAAGTTCGGACTGCGCGGACTGCACGCCGTGCTCGAGCTCGAGGTCAGGGGAACAGGCGTGCGCTGCACCCTGATCGAGCCGGCCGCCACCGACACGCCGCTCTGGGATGCGATCGACCGCTCCGCTCATCGGGGCCTGCCCCTGCCCGGGCAGATGCTGGCCGCCGACGACGTGGCGGATGCCGTGCTGTACGCGGTCACGCGTTCCCCGCGGACCTCGATCCGGACGATCTCCATGGAAAGGGCGTGAGCCGATGTTCGTGGTAAGCGTGCAGGCGCATTACGACAGCGCCCACTTTCTCCGCAATTACCGCGGCAAGTGCGAGCGGCTGCACGGCCACCGGTACGTGGTCGAGCTGGCTCTCACGTCGAACGACCTCGATGCCGCCGGCATCGCGTTCGATTTCGTCATCGTCAAGCGATTCCTCCGCCAGCTGGCCGACTACCTCGATCATGAGAACCTGAACGATCTCGAGCCGTTCACGGTGCTCGAGCCGTCGGCGGAGAACCAGGCGAAGTGGTTCTGGGAGGAGCTGAAGAAGGGGTTCCCCCCCGAGATCGGGGACGCCATGGTCTACACACGGGTCTGGGAAACGCCCACGCAGTTCGCCCAATACTCCGACCGGGTGCTGTTCGCATGAGGATCCGATGGTTCGCAGCCCTCGGGCTGGCGCTGGCCGCCTGCACGCCGGCCACCCCCCGCCAGACCGAACAGGTCCAGCCGCAGCGGCGCCTGCCGCCGCCCCTGCCCGCTACGGGTACCTGGGGCGTCCACGTGCTGGCGCTCGGGGTGGACCGCTCGGGCGGCCTCTGGGCGGGCACGTACGGCGAGGGGATCTGGGTCCTGCCGGGCGGCGAGGAGCGGGAAGCGCCGCCGCGCTGGACCCGGATCGAGTCGCGCCGCGGGGAGGCCTCGTCGATCTCGTGGAACTTCGTCAACAGCTTCGCGTTCCCGGACGATGGCTCGATCTGGTACGGGACCGTCGGCAACGGCTTCGGCCGTTCGAACGACGGCGGCCGGACGTGGCGGAACTGGACGCTGGACGAGCTGGGCCCGGAATGGCAGTACGTCGCCCACGGCGGAATGCGGAGCCGGGGTGACACCGTCTACATCGCGACCGCCGATGGGCTCCGGATCACGGCCGACAGTGGCGCGACCTGGCGCTGCGTGAAGGGCTCGGACCGGGCCCGGGGCGGCGCCGCGGTCCGGGACGGCTGCAGCGAGACGTTCGCGACCCTGCCCACCGAGTACCTGCTCAGCCTCGACGTCGCCCCCGATGGCGTGATCTGGGTCGGTCACCTCAAGGGGTTGTCGATGTCGCGGGACGGGGGCCGGACCTGGCGCGACTTCGGCGAGGCGGACGGGATCCCCGCGGCCCGGGTGCGCGCGGTGGCTGCCACGCCGGACAGCATGGTGTGGGCGGCGACCGAGGAGCAGCTCTACGTCGATTCGCTGAACGATGGGAAGTTCGTGCCGGCCACGATCAAGCTTCCGGGCTGGCAGGGGTTGCCGGGCAGGCCGCGCGCGATCATCCCGACGCCGAACGTGTCCGAGCCGGCGATCGTCCTCTCGTTCGGGCTGGCCGCGGGGGACGGCTCCGGCAATTTCCGCGTGTACTACATCGCGGCGGGCGACGAGTACCGGCCGTCGAGCGACATGTGGGCCATGGCCTGGACCGGTCCTCCGCCCTGGCCGATCGGAGGCTCGGCCGATGGCCTCGACCGCATCCTCGCGGGCGAGGGCGTCACCCTCGGCCGGACCGGGATCCGCCTGGCGGATCCGCCCGCCGACCCGTTGCACGCGTGGTTCGACCGGCCCATCGCTGATGCGGATGGCAACCCGTTCATCGACGCGACCTACCGCTACGGCTCAACAATGGGCGGCAACTTCCAGCAGCATCAGGGCGTCGAGTTCAACAACCCGGCGGGCACACCGGTGCGGGCCGTGGGCGATGGCGTCGTCGTGTTCGCCGGGCCTGCGGAGGCCGGCGCCCTCACCGTCGCCGTCCGCCACGACCAGCGCTGGCGGGACGAGCACGTCTTTTCGGTCTACTATCATAATTCGGCACTGGACGTCACTGCGGGCCAGCGGGTGACGGGCGGCCAGGTGATCGCCCGCTCCGGCAACACGGGCCGCGCGACCAACGACCACCTGCACCTGGAAATCCACGTCTCGCCGGCGGCCGACAGCGCGGCGATCGTCAACCCGGACGAGCGCTTCCCGCCGCACACGGTCAACCCCGAGTTGTGGCTGCGACCGCGTCCGGGAGCCGGCACCGTGGTCGGGCGCGTATTCGATAGCGCCGGCCAACCGGTGCCGGGAGCGCGGATCCACGGATTCGTCCTGCCCTATCCGGCGGAAACGCCGTTCTCCTTCGCGGAGACGTATTCCGACCGGGCGCATTCCGACCCGGCCTACGGCGAGCACTTCGCGGTGAGCGACGTTCCGGCGGGGACCCTGCTGCTCGGGGTCGATGTCGAGGGTCACGTGATCTGGAGGCGCGTCCGCGTCGAAGCCGGCAGGGTGACCACCGTAGAGTTCCGACCTTGAGGCGGCGTGCACATCGTCCTCACCGACCTGCTCGCCTGTCCGTTCTGCGGTGAGGCGCACGGCCTGATCGTCCGGGCCGACCGGATCGCCGAGCGTCACGTCCTGGAGGGGGCGCTCGGCTGCCCGGACTGCCGCCGCCTCTTTCCCATCCGCAACGGAGTGGCCCACTTCCCCGACGCCGACGCGTCCGCTCCCGGCCCGGGCCCCGACCCTGCGGCGGCCGATGGGGACGAGCCGATCCGGATCGCGGCCCTCCTCGGGCTCGATCGCGCCAAGGGCTTCGTGCTGCTCACCGGCCCGGCCGCCCGCCACGCCGGCGCCGTCGCCCGCCTCGCGGAAGGCGTCGAAATCGTCGCCGCTAACATCGATGGCGGAACCCAAGCGCCCGACCCCGTCAGCCGCATCCGGATCGGGGGCACGCTGCCGTTCGGCCCGGCGATGCTGCGCGGCATCTGGCTGGCCGGCCCGTACGCCGACTCGCTGCTGGCTGCCGCGGCCAGGGCGCTGCACCCGACCGGCCGGCTCGTGCTCGAACCCGCGCCCGACGATGCCGAGTCGCGACTGCCACCCGGGTTCCGGGTGATCGCGCGACGGGATCGCACCCTCGTGTGCGCGCGCAACGTCTGACGCTCGATTGCGGCTCGCGCCGGCGATATCCTATCTTGGCAGGTCCGGCGGGTTGCCGGCGCGGGCAGGAGCTTCTGCCGGCCGTGGCCCGCGTGGGGTTGTCCGTCGCGCTGCCTCCGGCCCATGAGTATCTGGAAACGTTTTTTCAGCACCGAGAAGGACCACGTCGATTACTACGACGAAGGGCTCGAGCTGCTCAACGCCGGCAAGTACCACGAGGCGTTGACCTCGTTCCGGCTCGCCCTGCGGGACACGCCCTTCGACGCGACCGTCCTCCAGCAGATCGCCATCACCTACACCCGCATCGGCATGACCGACGAGGCGATCCGGACGTACAAGAAGGCGCTCACCGCGGATGCGTCCGCCGCCGGCGCGCACTACGGGATGGCGTTCCTGCTGCTGCGCGAGGGCCGGGCCGAGGAGGCGGGGCAGCACCTGCGCACGTTCCTGGAGCGTCCTCCCGACGGCGTCGAGGCGCAGCGGCACATCGAACACGCGCGCCAGACGCTGGAGGCGATCGAGCGCGGCGGAGCCGGAGGCAACGCGGAGCCGAAGGATGGCTGAGCGGGTCGAATTGCTCTGGCAGGGCCGCGGCATGGTCTTCGAGGGGCGCCGTGACGACCGTCACTCGATAACGATCGACGGCGACGGCGACGAGGGCATTTCGCCGCTGGCGGCGTTCCTGCTCGGACTCGGCGCCTGCACCGGGTCCGATGTCGCGGACATCGCGGCGAAGATGCACGTGCCGATCGGCCGGCTACGGGTGGAGGTCGGGGGCGAACGGGTCCCCGATGTGCCCCGGCGCTACCGCCGCCTGCGGTTCACGTACCGGCTGGGTGGTGTCGACGAGACCGACCACGCCCGGATCGAAAGGGCCGTGGCCCTGTCGCACGAGAAGTACTGCAGCGCGCTGCACACGCTGCGGCAGGATATCGAATTCTCGACAAGTATCGTTTTCGAGGACTGAGTGGCCACTTCCACGTCGCCTGCCGCCGCATCCCCGGCCATCCGACCGGCCGACCTGCCTCGGGGCACGCTCCCCGCCCTTTTCTTCGAGGCCGCCGACGAGTGGGACAAGCCCGACGCGCTGCTGGCACGCCGCGGCGGGGAGTGGCAGCCCGTCTCGCACCGCGAGCTGCTCGGGACGGTGCGCCGGGTCACCAGCGGCCTGCGCCGGCTCGGGACGGGACGGGGCGACCGCGTCGTGCTGCTCTCGGAGAACCGGGTGGAATGGGCGTTCGCCGACTGGGGCATCCTCTGCGCCGGCGCCCTCACCGTTCCGGTCTACGCGACGCTGCCCGCTTCGCAGATCGGCTACATCCTGGGGCATGCCCAGGCAACGGTCGGCTTCGTCTCCACGGCCGGCCAGCTGGCGAAAGTCCTCGAGGTACGGGCGGAGGCGCCCGATCTCCGCACCATCGTCGTGTTCGACGACGTGGCGGAGGCGGGCGAGGGCGTGATCACGCTGCGCCGGCTGCTCGAGCTGGGCGGCGAGCAGGATCCCGGCGAGAACCGGTTCCGGCAGGACGCGCTCGAGGCGGGACCGGATGACGTCGCCACCATCATCTACACGTCGGGCACGACGGGCACGCCCAAGGGCGTGATGCTGACGCACGACAACCTGTTCTCGAACGTGCACGCGGCGCTGCGCGCGTTCGTGATCGGTCCGGCCGACATCAATCTCAGCTTCCTGCCGCTCTCCCACGTGTTCCAGCGGATGGTCGACTACGCGATGCTCTGGCGCGGCTGCACCATCGCGTACGTGCCGGCCATCGACGAGGTGGGGGCCGCGTTCCGCGAGGTGAGGCCGACGATTGCGGCCGCCGCGCCCCGGATCTACGAGAAGCTGTACGCGCGGATTCTCTCCGCGAAGGGCGCCCGGCGGAGAATCGTGCTGTGGGCGCGGTCGGTCGCGCTGCGGTGGTCCGAGCGGAAGCTGGACGGTCGGCCCTTGTCCCCGGGCCTGCGGCTGTCCCACGGGCTGGCGGATCGGCTCGTGTTCTCGAAGATCCGCGCGAGCCTGGGCGGCCGCATACGCCTCTTCATCTCCGGCAGCGCTCCGCTGGGCCCGCAGCTGGCCCGCTTCTTCTTCGGCGTGGGCCTCCCGATCTACGAAGGCTACGGCCTGACGGAGACTTCGCCCGTGACCCACGTCAACACCCCGGGATTCCTGCGCGTCGGCACGGTGGGTCGGGCGATCGAGGGGACGGAGGTCCGCATCGCGCCGGATGGCGAGATCCTCATCCGCGGGCCGCAGGTCATGAAGGGCTACTACCGGAACCCGGAAGCGACGGCGGCGGCGATCGACGAGGACGGCTGGTTCCGCACCGGCGACATCGGCGTGGTGGATGAGCAGGGTTGTCTGCGCATCACGGACCGCAAGAAGGACCTGCTGGTCACTGCGGGCGGCAAGAACATCGCGCCGCAGCCCATCCAGAACGCCGTGAAGCTGAGCCGGTTCATTGCGGAGGCCGTGCTGGTGGGGGACCGGCGGCCGTACCCGATCGTACTGGTCGTACCCAACTTCGACTCCCTCAAGTCCTGGGCGCACCAGCAGGGGTTGACGTGGACCGACATGGAATCCCTCCTCGCACAAGCCCCGGTCCGCGCGAAGCTCGAGCAGGAAGTCGCGCATCGGGTCGAGGGCTTCGCCCGCTTCGAGACGCCCAAGAAGGTGCTGCCGCTTCCCCGCGAGTTGAGCCTCGAAAAGGGGGAGATCACGCCGACACTGAAAGTCAAGCGCCGCGTCGTCGAGGAACGGTTCCGCGAGGCGATCGAAAAGCTCTACGCCGAGGACGCCGTCCATGAGTGAGATCGGCGTCGATTCCGGCGTCCGTGTCATCCTCACCACGGCGCCATCCGGCGAAGTGGCCGAGCGGCTGGCACGCGACCTCGTGAGCGAACGCCTCGTCGCGTGCGTGAACGTCGTGCCCGGCGTCCTTTCTGTGTACCGCTGGCAGGGCGCGGTCCGGCGCGACGACGAAGTGATGCTCGTCCTCAAGACGGCGGCCGGGCGTGTCCCGGGCCTGCTGGCGCGGTTGCCCGCGCTGCATCCCTACGATGTCCCCGAGATCCTCGTCCTCCGCGTCGAGGAAGGAAGTCGATCGTATCTCGAATGGGTGGCCGGAGAAACCGCAGCGGCCGGAGAGGTGGGCCGATGACGCAAAAACGTATCCGACTGCGGACGCCGGTGGGCTCCGCGAGCGGTGCCGAGCCGCAGGACCACGCCGTCGGGCGCGCGGGTCCGCGGGACAGCGCTCCACTCGGGCCGGCGGTTTCGACGCTGGAGTCGCGCGAGACGCAGGCGCGGGAGCTGGAGAACGCGGGCCACGTGGACCGGGCCATCGAGCTCTACCTCGCGATCCTGCGGGAGGAGCCCGAGCACCTGAGCGCGCACTACGCGCTGGGCCAGTTGTACGACCGGACGGGCCGTCATCTGGAAGCGCTCGAGCAGTTCGAGCGCGCCAAGCGGATCGACCCGGACAACGTCGACCTGCTGGTCAACCATGCCAACGTCGGGGCGGTGCTCGGGCGGTTCGAGGGCGCGGAGCGGGACCTGCGCCGGGCGGCCCGGCTGGACCCGACGCGGGCCGCGGTGTTCGAGACGCTGGGCATGATGCAGTTCCGGCGCGGGTTGTACGCGCAGGCGGAGCAGGAGCTGCGCCGCGCCGTCGAACTCGATCCGGATTCGCCGACGGCGCTCCACTACCGGGGCGAGGCGCTGAACCAGCTCGGCCGTGTCGATGAGGCCATGGCGATGCTGGAGCGCGCCGTTACGATCTCCCCCGCCAATCCGCGGACGTGGTACCTGATGGGGATCCTCCTCGACCGGAAGCACCGGCCTCAGGAAGCCGCGGCCATGTTCCGGAAAGCCCGGGCGCTGACCCCGATCTGAGTCTCGCCGTTCCCGGGGCCCGGCGCCTCGCCTGCCGGTCCCGGGCCCGCCTTCGCGGCCCCGCGACCGTTGAGAAAAGGCCGGCACCGCCGACACTGAGATTGGATGTGACCGACGTCGCAACGGGGACCCGCGGGGGCCGACCCCGGCGGGCCGGTTCCCGCCTGCCGTCGTTTTTCACGGCGCTCGGTTCGCGGGACGTAACCCGAACGAGGACCGGAGCCCTTCGTGAGCCATAGCCGCCGGAAACGCGCGTCTTCCACCGACCGGGCCCGTTTGTCCCTGGCGGACCCGAAGTTCCGGGTCGTCTCCCGCCGGACGCGCCGGCCGTGATCCGGGTCGAGCGAGGCGAGCTGGCTGCGGCCACGGCTGCCGCCGTCCTGAGGCCGGTGACGTCCGAGTGGGCCGCCGTGACGCCCGCCTCGCGCCGGCTGGAGGTCGCGCTGGGCACCTCCCTGGCCGAGCAGTGCCGGGCGACGGGCGAGCTACCGGTCGGTGCCGCTCTGGTGACGCCCGGGGGCGCGCTCGGCTTCGAGCTGGCGGTGCACGTTGCGGTGCGTTCCGCGACGGAGCCCGTTTCGCCGGCGGGTGTGGTCCGCGCGCTCCGCGCGGGCCTGCGGCGGCTCGACGAGTGGGGCGTCCGCAGCGTGGCCATGCCGCCGCTGGGCACGGGGGCGGGCAACCTCGACATCGAGGAAGCGGCCGAGCTGTCGATCCCGGTGCTTCTCGAGCACATGGACTCCTGCGCGTTCCCGGGGGAGGTGGTGATCGTGGTGGAATCGGAGTACGAGCAGGACGTGTTCGAACGCCGTCTGCGGCCGGGACCTTGAGACTCAGGAGCGTCATCGGCCTCGGCATCCTGGCGCTCTGGATGGGAGTGCTCGGCCTGCACGTGCGGCGCGAGTATTTCCGCTCGGCCGGCGAGATCATCGCGGCGGGCGCCCGCACGCTGGCGCCGGGTTCCCATTTCTACGTTGTCCGCATGAACGGCGGCGCGATCGGCACCGCGACGGTCCGACTGGACACCGTGCCCGACGGGTTCACGCTCGATGATGATCTCCTGCTCGATGTGCCCGCGCTCGACACGGTGCACCGGGCGGCGGCCCGTACCCGGGTCGAGCTGGACCGGACTCTCGCGCTGCAGCGCTTCGCCTTCCGCATGGATTCGGAGATCGGCAGCTTCGGTGTTACGGGCGAGGCTGCGGACTCGGGGCTCGACGTGGTGGTGGAAGCGGGCGGCTCGGCACAGCGGAGTCGCATCGGGGAGGCCGGCGACCTGCTGCTCGACGCTGCCGTGCCGATCCGGCTGGCGGCCGCCGGGCGGCTCGCGGTCGGCGCCGAGTACGAGGCACGGGTCTTCGATCCATCCTCGATGAGCGTACGCTCGATGACGCTGCGCGTGACGGCACGGGACACGCTGGTCCTGCCGGACAGCGCGCGCCTCGGCGCCGACGGCCGGTGGGCGGCCAGCTCGCAGGACACCATCCCGGTCTGGCGGGTGGAGCAGCGATTCGGCGGCGTGAGCATCGCCTCGTGGGTCGACGAAGATGGCCTGACCGTAAGAGCCGAGAGCCCGCTGGGGTTCACGGTCGAACGCACCACGTTCGAGCTGGCCCGCCAGGAGTGGTCCGACTCGCGCGGCGATCCGGCGCTGACGAGCGGCTACGGCGTGCTCATCGAGAGCACGGCCATCGCGGCGAACGCCGATCTCGAAGGCATCGAGACCGCGCCCCGGCTCGCGGTCCGGCTTCGAGGCGTCGAGCTCGAGGGCTTCGATCTCGATGGCGGCCGGCAACGGCTGTTCGGCGACACCCTGGTCGTCACGCGGGAAGCGGACTGGATGCTGGAGAACGCCGGCTTCCAGCTGCCCGCCGCGGATCCGCGGCTGGCCGAGTACCTCGAGGCCACACCCCTCATCCAGTCCGATGACGAGCGGATCCGCGCGCGGGCTGTCGAGATCACCGCCGGCACGAGAGATCCGGCGCAGGCGGCCGCCCTCCTGAACGACTGGGTCTGGCGCTCGGTACGCAAGCAGATCACGCCCAGCGTACCCAGCGCGATCCAGGTGCTGGAAGCGCTCCGCGGCGACTGCAACGAGCACACCGTCCTGTACGTCGCACTCGCGCGCGCCATCGGGCTGCCGACCCGCAGCGCCGTGGGACTGGTATACGTGCGGGGCCGGTTCTACTACCACGCCTGGCCCGAGGTCCTGCTCGGCGCCCGCTGGGTCGCCGTCGATCCGACGCTCGGCCAGTACCCTGCGGATGCCAGCCACCTGCGCTTCCTGGTGGGCGGGCTCGCCCGCCAACTCGAGCTGATCCGCCTGATCGGCAGACTCCGACTGGACGTCCAATGATCCGATTCTCCGGCGTGACCAAGCGCTACGGCCAGTTCACCGCCGTCCATCCGCTCGACCTGCACGTGCGCTGCGGCGAGATGTTCGGGTTCCTCGGGCCCAATGGCGCCGGCAAGACGACGACGATCCGGATGGTGACCGGGGTCCTGCGCCCGACCGCGGGCAGCATCACGATCGCGGGCAAGGACCTGACCACGGACCCGATCGGCGCCAAGCGCCACATCGGCTACATCCCCGACCGGCCGGCCCTGTACGAAAAGCTCACCGGCGGCGAGTTCCTGCGCTTCGTGAACGGGCTCTGGGGGCGGGAAGGCGAGACGCAGGAGCGCAAGGCGGACGAGCTGCTCGACCTCTTCGACCTGTACGAGTGGAAGGACGTGATGGTCGAGAATTACAGCCACGGCATGTGCCAGAAGCTGCTCATCTGCTCCGCCCTCGTTCACGGGCCGGATGTCATCGTCGTCGATGAGCCCATGGTGGGGCTCGACCCGAAGAGCACGCGCCTCATGAAGGACCTGCTGCGCGGCTTCGTCGAGAAGGGCGGCACCGTGTTTCTCTCCACCCACACGCTCGAGGTGGCCGAATCGGTGTGCGACCGCATCGCCATCCTCAACGCCGGCCGCATCCAGGGGCTGGGCACCATGGCCGAGCTGCGGCGCCAGGCCGAATTGGGTGAGGCCGGTCTCGAAGAGATCTTCCTGCGGCTGACCGGGACCGAGCAGGCGCGGGAGCTGGTCGCATCGCTGCGCGTGACGGCCTGAGCGGGTCGCTGCCGTGATCGAGCGGTTCCTTCAGCTGAACGGCCAGGCGCAGGTCCCGGTGGAACCCCGGCAGCCCGGGGTCCTCGCCCTCTACGCGCCGAAATGGCGGACGGCAAGACGCCGGGCCGCAGAGAGCGGCAGCCTCGCCCGCGCCCTCCTCCTCGGCGCCATCGGCTTCATCTTCTGGGCCGTCCTCTTCTCCGTGATGCATCGCGTGCTGGCGTACTTCAACCGCACGCCCGGGCTCGGCGACGTGCTGGCCGTCAAGCTGCTGGCCACCGTGCTGCTGGCGTTCCTTCCCATCCTGCTGCTCTCGAACATCATCACCGCGCTCTCGTCGTTCTTCCTCGCCCGCGACCTCGAGCTCATAGCGGCCGCGCCGGTCGACACCCTGCGCGTGTACGGCGCCCGCTTCCTCGAGACCCTCATCCACTCGTCCTGGATGATCGTGCTGGTGCTGATTCCCGTGCTGGCCGCGTACGC
>Ga0326597_10011767_pt1 | contig 11574 bp, 10 predicted proteins | sample RVTome_12_FD_203789 | JGI IMG/M metagenome (GOLD analysis project Ga0326597, IMG submission 203789) | Soil microbial communities from uranium-contaminated site in the Upper Colorado River Basin, Wyoming, United States - RVT100D185 | ecosystem: Environmental > Terrestrial > Soil > Contaminated >...
CCGGAGCGTGGGTCGGAGCCGGTCTGTCCCGCAGATCCATGAAGTTCTGGAACCGCATGGCCAGGTCCGCCGCGGCCAGCCGTCCCGCCTGCTCGGTCGCCCTGGTCTGGAGCACACGGTTGAACTGTAGATCGTCCGTCATGAAGAATTCCGAGGAGGCGGCAATGCCCTGGGTCCAGATCGTTTTCTTCGTCCGCGCATCCTCGACCGTCGCGCTGAGGGTGACCGTGACCCGGCTCTCGAAGGTCCCTTGCAGCGAGAAGTTGATCGAGGGCAGGCTCACGCCGGTGATCTTGCCCTTGAGAATCAGATCCGCCGGCTCCCCGTCGTTCACAACCCTGGCCCCGCTGGCCTGCGAGAATTCCCGGCGCACGTAGCCCGTGTATCGCATTTCGATATTGGGCTCGAACGACAGATTCTCGAAGTTGACGATCTGCAGCCGGGGCGCATGCGTCTTCGGGGCGGAGGAGCCGCCGATGGTCGGCCCCGCGCCCTCCACGCGAAACTGGTAGCCGCAGGCGGCGAGGCCGAGGCTCGCCGCGGCGAGACAAGCGAGACTCGCGAGAATAGCGCGACGTGCATGATCCCCCCCGGTTGTTACGGTGTCATACATGTCTCGCCTTTCGCGCCTTTCCCGCCAGTCGCGCGCATCACACCACGAAGTTGATCAGCTTCTTCGGCACGTAAATCACTTTGCGCGGCGGTTTGCCTCCCAGCCACTCCGCCAGTTTCGCATCCTGCTTCGCCAGGTCCACCACCTGCTCCTCCGTCCAGTCGGCCGGCACCTCGATCCTGCTGCGCAGCTTGCCGTTGACCTGGATGGGAATCTCCAGCCGGTCGCTCACGACCAGCGCGGGATCGAACGAAGGCCAGGGCTGTCGCGATACGCTCGGCGGCCGGCCCAGCCGCTCCCACAGCTCCTCGCAGAGATGCGGGGCGAAGGGGGCGAGCAGGAGCACGAACGGTTCCAGGAGCAGGCGCGGCCGCCGGTCGAGCTTCGTCAGCTCGTTGGTGAACACCATCATCTGCGAAATGGCGGTGTTGAAACGCAGTCCCTCGAGATCCTCCGTCACCTTCTTGATGGTCTGGTGCAGCAGCCGCCGCAGATCGGCGGACGGTTCGACGTCCGCGACGGCCTGGCTCACGCTCCCGTCGTCGTTCACGATCAGCCGCCAGGCACGATCGAGAAACCGCGTCACGCCGTCAACACCTCTGGTGCTCCAGGGCTTCATGGCCTCCAGCGGACCCATGAACATTTCGTAGAGCCGCACGGCGTCCGCCCCGAAACGCTCGATCATCTCGTCCGGGTTGACAACGTTCCCGCGCGACTTGGACATCTTCTGGTTGTCCTCGCCGAGCACGACGCCCTGATGGACGAGTTTCTTGAACGGTTCGGACGTGCTGACGACGCCGATGTCGTAGAGCACCTTGTGCCAGAACCGCGCATACAGGAGATGCAACACCGCGTGCTCGCTGCCGCCGATGTAGAGGTCCACCGGCATCCAGTAGCGTTCCTTGGCGGGATCCACCAGTTGCCGGCTGTTCTTCGGATCGATGAACCGCAGGTAATACCAGCAGGAGCCGGCCCACTGCGGCATGGTGTTGGTCTCGCGGCGCGCGGGCTTGCCCGTCACCGGATCGGTGGCCTTGAGCCACGCCTCCAGATTGGCCAGCGGGCTCTCACCGGTCCCCGAGGGTTTGAAATTCTTCGTCTCCGGCAGCGGCAGCGGCAGCTGCTCCTCCGGCAAGGGTTTCGCCTCCCCGTCGGCCCAGACGATCGGAAAGGGCTCCCCCCAGTACCGCTGGCGCGCAAACAGCCAGTCCCGCAGCTTGTAATTGATCGACTTCCTGCCCTTGCCCCGGCTCTCCAGCCACGCCGTGATTTTCGGGTTGGCATCGGCCGGCGTCAGGCCGTTGATCGAAAAGGAGGCGTCGGGCGTTGTGGAGTTGACCACGACACCGCGCCCGGTTTCGACGAAGGCTTCCTTCGACACATCGCCGCCGCCGATGACCTCTCGAACCGGCAACGCGTAGGTCCGCGCGAAGGCCCAGTCCCGCTCGTCGTGCGCGGGCACCGCCATGATCGCGCCGGTCCCGTATCCCATGAGCACATAGTCGGCAATCCAGATCGGCAGCCGTTCGCCGTTGACCGGGTTGAGCGCATGACCGCCCGTGAAGACCCCGGTCTTGTCCCGCTCCATTTCCTGGCGCTGCAGGTCGCTCTTGCGCACGGCCGCGTCGCGATAGGCCGTCACGTCGACGCGCCGCGCCGGAGTTGTCACCGCATCCACCAGCGGGTGCTCGGGCGCCAGGACCATGTACGTCGCGCCGAAGAGCGTGTCGGGCCGCGTGGTGAAGACGCGGAGGCTGCCGCGCGCATCGGCCAGCGCGAAATCCACCTCGGCGCCGATCGAGCGGCCGATCCAGTTCTTTTGCATCTCCAGCGTGCTCGCCGGCCAGTCCACGAGTGCGAGGTCTTCCAGCAGCCGGTCCGCGTAGGCCGTGATTTTCAACACCCACTGGCGCATCGGCTTGCGGACGACGTCGAACCCGCCGACCTCGCTCTTCCCGTCCACAATTTCCTCGTTGGCGAGCACGGTGCCCAGCGCCGGGCACCAGTTCACCGGCACCTCGGCCACATAGGCCAGGCCGCGCTCGAACAATTTCAAGAATATCCATTGCGTCCAGCGGTAATAGCCCGGGTCGGTCGTGCTCAGCTCGCGCTCCCAGTCGTAGGAGAGCCCGGCGCGTTTCATCTGGCGCTTGAACGTGGCGATGTTCTCGGCGGTCGTGATCGCCGGATGCACGCCGGTTTTGACGGCATACTGCTCGGCCGGCAGGCCGAACGCGTCCCAGCCCATCGGGTGCAGCACGTTGAAGCCCCGCATGCGCTTGTAGCGGGACACGATGTCGGTGGCGGTGTACCCCTCGAGATGGCCGACGTGCAGCCCGGACCCGGAGGGATAGGGAAACATGTCGAGACAATAAAATTTCGGCTTGGCCGGATCCTCGGTCGCGCGAAACGTCCGGTCCCGTTCCCAGTAGGCCTGCCACCTGGTTTCGACGGCCTGATGATCGTAGGGTCGGCTCATGGAAAAATGTCTTTCAGGTCATCACGTCCGAACGTCTTCAAGTCCGGACCAGACTTTATGACGTGATGACTTTGTGACTTTCAGACTGTCGCCGCGGCCCAATCTAACACAGGCCGCAGAGCAAGTAAAAAGCCGCGAGGCGGGCACGACGCATGAAAGTTTTTACTTTGTCCTGCGCGCGTTTTCCTTCACACTGGGGAGCATGGGCATGTATGCCGACCAGGTGTTCCCGCGCCTCATGGACTGGATCATGCGCGCGCCCCGGTTTCAGGACTTGCGCAAGCTGGTCCTGGCGTCGGCGCGCGGCCACACCCTGGAGATCGGCTTCGGAACCGGGCTGAACCTGCCGCACTATCCGAAGAGCGTGACGTGGCTGACCGCCGTGGACCCCGCGAATTTTCCGAACGCGCTCGTGGAGAAGCAGACCACCGCCGGGTCCATTCCCGTCAAGCTGGTCCGGATCAGCGCGGAAACGCTGCCGTTCGAATCGGGACAATTCGATACGGTGGTCAGCACCTGGACGCTCTGCACCATCCGCGACCCCGTCACCGCCCTGCGCGAGGTGCGGCGCGTGCTCAAGCCCGGCGGCCAGTTCATTTTTCTGGAACACGGACGCAGTGACGATCAGAAGCTCCTCAAATGGCAGAACCGCCTCAACCCGTTGCAGCGCGTGGTGGCCTGCGGGTGCAATCTCAATCGCCCCATCGATGGGCTGGTCAGGCAGGCCGGGCTGACGATCACGCAGATGGAGCGGTTCCAGATGGACGGCGTTCCGCGCATCGCCGGCGCGATGTATCGGGGCATTGCCACCCCGCTCCGGCCGATCCTCGCGGAGTCGCAGTCGTCGGGCCGCTACCGGCCTATTGCGCCGGGCGCACCGGGAGGGGGGACTGTTTAGGCACGCTCTGCACGCAGCGAAACCCGATCGTGATCGCCCGCCCCGTGGGAGAACCCCGATTCCTGAGCGCGGCCGTGATGTCCGCGGGGTGGCTCAGCGCCGAGCCGCCGCGGAAGACTTTGAACTCGCCGGCGGGCGGACCCTGCGGATTTCGCGTGGGGCTGTTCTTGTAGGCATCCCGGTCGTACCAGTCGAACACCCATTCCCAGACATTGCCGGCCAGGTCGTAAATCCCGTAGGGACTCTTGCCCTTCTCATAGCTGCCCACCATCGACAGGATCAGGTAGCCGTCCCATCGGCGCTTGCCGTCCCAGTTGTAGCTGGCTTTCGTCTTATCGAGCCGGCCGTTGCCCCAGGGATAGGTGCGCCCGTCGGTCCAGCGGGCGGCCTTTTCCCACTCGGCCTCCGTGGGCAGCCGCTTGCCGGCCCAGCGGCAGTAGGCTTCCGCGTCGTACCAGTCCACGCCAATGACCGGCCGGTCGCCGTCCGCCCGCATATCCACGAACTGCCAATTGTAGGGCTTCTCCCGCTTGTTCGCTTTCAAGAACGCATCGTAGAGTGACGTGCGGACTTCATACTGATCCATGTAGAAGCCGTCCAGGTAGACCTTGTGGACCGGGCCGAACACGCGATCGCCCATCGTAAATTCGCCGCCGATGACCAGCACCATGGGCGCGCCGTCCTTGCCGATGATGCCGGATCTTCCGCTCTGCGAAGCGGACGCGGCCGGCGTGAGATCCGCCGCCGATACGGACCCCGGGTTCCCCAATAGGAATGCCGACAACAGGAGCCCCGCCCCGTTGAGCCCGGAGATTCTGATTCGATCACGCAGATTCACAACATCAGGTCCTGCAGGTTTTCGAGCGGCGTATAACGGCCGGAGGGTTGCGGCGGGAGTTTCGTGCTGGATCGGGCGCTGTGAAAAATGTGCCGGATGCCGAACGCCTCGGCCGCGGCCAGGCAGGCTTCGTCATCGTCGATATAGAGGGAACGGCCAGGATCGAACCCCACCAGCGTCCGGCAGGCCGGCCAATAGTCGGGACGCATTTTCAGGCAGCCGACCTCGAACGCGGTCACGATCCGGTCCACCTGCTTGTCGACGCCGGTTTTCCGGCACTTGATCGCCACGCCCTCCGCATGGGCGTTGGTGAGGACGGTCATGCGTTTGCGTTTGGCGCGCACCGCCCCCAGGAACCCTTCCACCCCCGGCAGATAGCCGATCCGGTTCGACAACTCCTGCGTCAGTGCGACCACGTCGATCCCGAGCCGGTTCGTCCAATAGTGCAGGTCCGTCCAGGCCAGCTCGCCTTCCACGGCACGATAGAGGGCGAAGAGCTGCTCGCGCGCGGCCTGCTCCGTCATGCGGTGCAGCGCCGCATACCGCCGCGGCAGCTCGTCCTCGAAAAAGAAATTGTCGAAATCCCGGTCCAGCAACGTGCCGTCCATATCCAGCAGGACGTCGTCCACGCCGGTCCAGTCGAACGTGTTTTTCATGGGCGTCCAGGTTCAGCCATCCGAAGGAGGCGTATTATACACAACCTCGTTTCCGCTTTCTTGTCTTCACTTCAACGCTGTGTTACGGTCCGCGCATGTCTGCGACGAGCCCGCTGATCGCGATTATCGGTCGTCCCAACGTCGGCAAGTCCACGTTGTTCAACCGCATCCTCGGCACGAAGGCCGCCATCGTGGACGACGTGCCGGGCGTCACGCGCGATCGCCACTATGCGGACGGGGCCTATTGCGGACGGCCGTTCCGGCTGGTGGACACGGGCGGCCTCGAGCCCTCCGCGACCGCCGGCATGATCGCGCTCATCAAGCACCAGTCGCAGCTCGCCATCGCCGAGGCGGACATCCTGGTCCTGCTCATGGATGGGCGCGCCGGCCTGACTCCGGCGGATCAAGAGATCGTCGGTTTACTGCGCGGCGCCAAGAAGCCGGTCTTCGTCGCGATCAATAAGATTGATACGCCGAAAACGGAATCGCTGCTGGCGGATTTCTACCGATTGGGATTCGACCAGTTGCACTCCGTGTCGGCCGAGCATGGGCTGGGCGTGGACGACCTGCTCGAAGCCATCATGCCGCTTTTGCCGGAACCGGAGGAGGAAACCGCCGGATCGGATGTTCCGCGCATCGCCGTCGTCGGCCGGCCCAACGTCGGCAAATCCACGCTCGTCAATACCCTGCTCGGGCAGGAGCGCATGGTCGTCAGCGACGTGCCGGGTACCACGCGCGACGCCATCGACACGCTGGTGACCTATCAGGGCCGCCGCTACCTGTTTACGGACACGGCGGGCATCCGCCGGCGCGGCCGGGTCGAGCGCGGGATCGAGGGCTACAGCGTCGCCCGGGCCATGCGCGCGATGGGCCGCTCGGATGTCGCGGTGCTGGTCCTCGACGGCGTCGAAGGCATCACGGAGCAGGATACGAAAATCATCGGCCTTGTGCTCAAGCAGGGCCGGGGCTGTATCCTGCTCGTCAACAAATGGGATCTCCGCGCCGGAGAAGCCGGCGCCCGCGACCGTTATACGCAGGAACTCCGGCGGCGGCTGCCCTTCGTGCCCTGGGCGCCGGTCCATTTCGGCTCCGCGATGAAGCCGGATTCCGTCGCACAGATTTTCCCCCTGCTGGACCGCGTCGCCGCCGCGTTCACGGGGCGCATCCCGACCGGCAAGCTGAACAAATTTCTGCAGGAGCTGCTGGTAATCCATCCGTTGCCGGTCCGCAAGGGCCGCCCCAGCAAAGCGACCCTGTCCGCCTACATCACGCAGGTCTCCACCAAACCGCCGGCCTTCGCCCTCTTTGTCGGCCACCCGGAAAACGTCACGGCCAACTATCAGAGGCTGCTGGAAAATCGTCTCCGCGAGAGTTTCGAATTTCCCGGGACCTCCCTCCGAATCCTGGTTCGTAAGAAGTAGCCGGCCGGCTCGAGCGGCAGTTACGCATGCTTTTCCTGTATAATTGATAAATTCTAATTGAAGAATTATTCTTGTATCCATGAAACCGATCCCCAAACGGGCGACTCACCCGGTAGGCATGGCCGGAGAAGGAGACGTGTCATGAGAGGAACGAGGGTTTTTGCGGTCCTGTTCGCAGGCGCGATCGCGGGGCTTGGATGGGGAGCGATGCTCCCATCTGATTCGGCCGATGCGGCCGATGCCGCCGATCTGGTCACGGTGGAGGGCCTCGCGATTCCCGAAATCGGTCCCCTGCCGACGAGCGTGCCGATCCCCTCCACGAATCTGAACTACAAGGCGAAGGTCGAACTGGGGAAGCAGCTCTTCTTCGACGGGCGGCTTTCGAAGAACGGCGCGATCTCCTGTGCGTTCTGCCACAATCCGTTCACGGGATTCGCCGATCCGCGGCAGACCTCCATCGGCATCGGCGGGGGCGTTGGCGGCCGGCAGGCGCCGACCGTGCTGAACACCGCCTTCAACCATCTCCAATTCTGGGACGGGCGAGCCGGCTCGCTGGAAGAGCAGGCGATCGGGCCGATTCACAACCCGATCGAGATGGGCGAAACGCACGAGAACGTCGTCGCCAAGCTGGGCAGGATCAAGGGCTACCAGAAGCAATTCCAGGCCGTCTTCGGGACCGATGTCAATTTGCAAGGCATGGCCGAGGCGATCGCGGCCTACGAGCGGACCGTCATTTCAACCGACTCCGACTTCGACGACTACGTCATGGGCGACCAGCGGGCGATGACCGAGTCGGCCATCCGTGGCATGGGCCTGTTCAAAGGCAAGGCCCGCTGCATCCTCTGCCACAACGGCCCCAATTTCACCGATAACCGGTTCCACAACCTCGGCGTGCCGCAGGTGGGACCGATGAAGGAGGATTTCGGCCGCTACTACGTCACGCGCGACGAGCACGACAAGGGCGCCTTCAAGACGCCGACGCTGCGCAGTATTGCCGAGACCGCGCCCTACATGCACGATGGGGTGTTCAAGACACTCGAAGAAGTCGTGGATTTCCTGGATGATGGCGGCGGCGCCAACGCCAACCTCAGCCCGCTGGTCAGGAAGCTGGGTCTGAGCAAGGAGGAGAAGGCCGATCTGGTCGAGTTCCTCAAGGCGCTGAGCGGTGAACAACCGAAGTTCGTGATGCCCAAGCTGCCGTGAAGAAACCCGCACGAGACGGCGCGGCGACCGACGGCAAGTCGGTCGCCGCGTTCGACCGGCTGTACCGCGAGCACGTGGACCGGATGTACCGGTTCGCCCAGCGGCTCTGCGGCTCCCCCGACGACGCCAAAGACCTCGTCCAGGAAACCTTCCTCAGCGCCTACCGGAGCCTGAAGCATTTCCGCGGCGAGTCCAGCGTCTCGACCTGGCTCTACACCATCGCCGCCCACGCCTGCCAGCGCATGCGCCGCAAGCGGAAGGGCGAGCCGGACTACAAGCTCTCGCTCGATGCGCTGATCCCGACGTCGGACGGCGAGATGTCGATTCAGGTTGCCGGCGAAGACTTGTCGCCCGAGGAACGGTTGGAATATAAGGAACTCCGCCGCAGCCTCCTCGCCGCCGTGCACAAGCTGCCGAAAAAGTACCGGATGGTCCTGGTGCTGCGGGACATGGAAGGACTCTCGGCCCGGGAGGTCGGCGCCGTGATGGGTCTGACCGAACGGGCGGTCAAATCCAGGCTGCACCGGGCCCGGCTGTTCGTCCGGCAAGAGTTGGGCGGCCCCCAGGCAACCGGCAAGACCGCAGCGGCGGTCCTCGCCGGGGATTGAATTCACGCCTCGCAGGTGGTTGAATGAAAGCACGACGTCCCATGAAGACAACACGCCGCACCCCCCGCACGCCGCGCAGGCGTTCCACGGTCCACTGCCGGAAGATCCTGCGCACGATCTCCGAATATCTCGACAACGACCTTCCCAAATCCGCCTGCGCGGTGATTCGCAAGCACCTTGGCGCCTGCGCGAAGTGCGAGCGGGTGGTGCGCTCGCTCAAGCGCACCATCAACCTGTGCCGGAAAGCCGACGTCGCGCGCCTGACGGCCTCCGACAAAACGCGGCTCCGAAAGGAAATCCTGTCGGCCGTGTCCCGGCTCTAGCCGATCCCGCCCAGTGGTAAGCGCTTCTTTCGTGCGGTAACATACAAAAAAGCCATGATGCGACAAGCGTTGGTGATCATCGGATTCCTGCTCTGTGCCGGTCTCGCGTGGGCACCGCCCCTTACGGCGGAACCGTCCCTCCGGGCCGAATCCCCGTCCATCTTGTCGCCGAACGATGCGGGCTCCGAGGAGGAAGTCATCGTGCGCATGAAGGGACGCAAATTCCTGCCCCCGACGGTGCGGGTGCACGCGGGTCGAAAAACCAAACTGGTCCTGCAGAACCAGGACGTCGAGTTGCACGCGTTCGTGCCGGGCGACCTGTTCAGCGGTGTCAGCCTGAACGTCGGCGGCAACGGGGCGCCTGAATTCGGCGATCAGGGCCTTCGGAAGGTGATCATCCCTGGCGAAGGCGTGGCCGAGCTTCGGTTCGTCCTCCGGGAACCGGGCCGCTATCCCTACCTGTGCGACATGCCGGGCCACGAGATGCGAGGGACGATCGTCGTCGAATGAGCAACTCCACGTCTTAACGTCCATCAAGTCATCAAGTCTCAAAGTCCATCGGACACAAAGACTTTTGACTTTATGACTTTCGACTTTCAGACTCTTTCACCGTTCCCGGCCGGCGTGCTACAGTGCCGGGTCTTTCACCCAACCGGGAGCGGATATTTTCAATGCGGCGCGAACTCGGTCTGATCGGATGCTTCCTTGCCATACTGGGACTGTGGCTCGTCCCGCCCGATGCAGGTTCCGCCAGGAAGAAAAGCGCGCCCAAGCCCTCTCCGACGGTGGAGGCGGTGCAGCGGTACGTGGCCGCGCTGGCAGCCGGCGACAAACCGGCCGTCGGGAAACTCGATTTCGCCTGTGCCTACCGTCTGGCCGCCGCAAGCTCTGCGCCGGCGCAGGCCTTTCCTGCGGATGCGGATCCGCTGTACGCCGCCTGCTGGGAGCCGATCGGGAAGGCCCACGACTCGGTCATCCTGGCTACGGGCCAGGGCGTCAACACGCTCTGGCCGGGCAAGGGGTCGCTGGTGTTTTTCAGCGAGGACTTCACGCGCCACCCGCCGTCGCTCTTCGTCATGGAGGCGCTCGGCGCCTCTCCGCCGGCAGGCGGCCTCCTCATCGAGGTGCTGGACGGCAGGAAGATGGTGCCCGCAACGTTTCGTCTCAAGGAGAACGGCCCGGTCGTGGCGGCGCCGGCCACCATGGTACGGCTGTCGGTCGGCTATAAGGACCCGCTGTTGTCGCCCGTCTCGTACGCGCCGGGTTTCGAAAAATCGGCGAAGGCCGCCAAGCGTCTGCTGCCGCGTCTGGCGCTCAAGCGCGTCACGCTCAAATGGATCGTGCTGTCCGATTTGAAGCGGCTGGGATTCCCGGCCGACCAAGCGGTGCTGAATCTCCCGGTCCGGGAAGCCTCGGCCACGGCCCAGGCCGTGCCGTTCACGGCCGAGGGCGGGGGCTACGAGCCGGACTCCGCCCGCTGGTGGCAGCCGGACGATGCGCCCGGCGTGCTGATCGCGGCCGTCGGACGGGCTGCGCAGTTCCCGGAGGTCCGCGACCGTCTGGCGATGCTCAACCGCGTGCTGATCATCGACCCGTCGCAGGTCGAGGCGCTCACCCTCCTGAGCCGCGACCTCTACGAGGTATTCCTGCGCATCGCCTCCGCCACGCACAACCAGCCGGTGGGCGATGCGACGCTCTCGATGGTCTTCAACGAGCTCTACTGGAACACCTACGCCCAGACGACGCGATGGGACTTGTCGCTCGGCATGGACATGGGCGGGCTCTCGCAGCCCTCGGCGGCCGATTTTCTCTACCGCATGATCCCGGCGATGCAGCAGCTGGAAAAGGTCCGCCCGCAGGACCTCGAAAACCGGCTGCGGCTCGGCAACGCGTACCGCTGGAACGTCGATCAGCTGATTGCGATCGCCACCCACGAGGCCCTGCTGAAGGAGGTGCCCCCGCACCGGGCCAATGTGAAGGCCCGCGTGCTGAACGAACTGGCCTGGTCGAGGATTGCGAAGGTGGCGTGGAACCGGACGTTCAGTGATACCGGCATTGTCCAGGCCTACAAGGAAGCGGAGAACGCCTTCCAGCTTTCCGACGTGCCGATCGATAAGTTCGTCTCGGCCTACACGATGGCCTACAGCCTGCTGTTCATGCCGGAGCGCGACAATCGGAAGCTGCTGGAGCGGTTGACGGAGGCCAGGACGCTCTACCTGGCTCTGTCGGGCGCCTCGCCGGCTTCGTGGAAATTTCTCCTGAGCCCCGAATCGCTGAAAATGGTTCTGGACGCCGATCCGATCTTCAAACCGCTGCTCGACGGCTCATAGCCGATAGCGAACAGCTCGTAGCTAATAGCTCCGGACGGGCTACCAGCTATTTTCTATTCGCTATTCGCTTTTAAGTTTGCCAGTTCTTCAAAGTAGTGCGCGAACGCCTTCATGCCTCCCGACGCCTGACCCCAATCGAAATATTCATTCGGCGCGTGGTAGCCGTGCTCCGGCAGGCTCAGGCCGAGGAACAGAATCGGCACGT
>Ga0326597_10011770_pt1 | contig 11573 bp, 11 predicted proteins | sample RVTome_12_FD_203789 | JGI IMG/M metagenome (GOLD analysis project Ga0326597, IMG submission 203789) | Soil microbial communities from uranium-contaminated site in the Upper Colorado River Basin, Wyoming, United States - RVT100D185 | ecosystem: Environmental > Terrestrial > Soil > Contaminated >...
GCCAGAGGCAGCGCCACCACCGCAACGGTCACGCCCGCCAGCAGATCGGCCCGCCAGCCCGACAGGTCGTAATCGGACGGACGTGGCAGGAAACGAAAGACGGCCGGCATGTCGCAACTTCGAAAGTGGAACCGGACGCGCCGGCGTGGAAAGATGCTACCGTAGCATCACGATTTCGTGAACATGCGAAATCTGGGTTCTGCGAAATCTGGTGTCGTGAGGTCTCGAGCGACGGGGAGCGCGCCGTGAGCGAGAAGGGTCACCGTCAGGTGCTGTGGCGGGACGTGTACCTGCAGCCCATGCTTGCCCGCATCGCACGCGGCCCGGTGCTGTCGCGATGTGAGTTCATCGGCTGCACGATCGTCGGCCCCGCCGTGGTCGTGGTGATCGACTGCGAGTTCGAGGACTGCACGACCCGCGACCCGGCCGACCGGATCTGGTGGCCCGCCCCGCCGCTGCCCCACGGCCCGGCCGTGCCCCCCGGCGCTGTGGGGCTGCGCCACTGCACCTTCCGCAACTGCACCTTCGAACACGTCGGGTTCGTCGCGGCGGGTGACCGTCCGGTCCTGACGCCGGCCGACCAGGATGCCCCACGGGGTGCATCTCCGACGGCCGGACATGACAGGGAGCCAGCCCAATGACCCGTCCGGTGTACGAGCTCAAGGCCGAGTTCTTCAAGACGCTGGGACACCCGGCACGGATCCGCATCCTGGAGGTCCTGCGCGACGGAGAGGCCAGCGTGGCGGACATCGCTGAGGCCGTCGGGGTCAGCGGGTCCACGCTGTCCCAACACCTGGCCACGTTGCGTCGCGCCGACGTGATCTCCTCGCGCCGGGACGGCTCCCAGCTCATCTATCAGGTCGTGGACCCGCGGGTGTTTCAGCTGCTGCAGATCGGCCGGGAGATCCTCACCTCCACCCTCGAGGGCTCACGGGAGCTGCTCGACGACCTGGCAAAGCTGCGGCTCGACCACGACGAGCACGGCAGCGCGGTCGGCTGATCCACCGTGCACGCCGCCATGACGACCCCATCCTACGAGTGAGACACCCGATGCCAACGACACACCCTTCGGAGCCGACGATCGCCCGCGTCGAGCACAATCCGTCGCAGGAGGCGCTGCGCGAATGGGCGAGTGCGCAGATGCCCCGCCTGGTCGAGACCGAGTTCGGCAACCTCAACTACACCTCCGAGGTCACGGCCCGGCTGAAGGGCTCGACCTACTTCGTGTCCGACGTCGAGATCGGCCAGCAGCGGATGTCGCGGGGTGTGGCCAAGGGCTGGGCCGACGTGCAGGACCGCTACCTCGCCGACCGTGAGGCCATCGTCATCGACGGCTACATCGGCCCGGATCCGGAGTTTCGGACCGGGTGCCGGCTGATCATCGACAAGTCCCAGGCCAACATCGCCGCGATGCAGCAGCAGCTGTACTTCCCACCGGACGAGCACTGGACCCCCGAGTTCACCGTGATCTACACGCCCGGGCTCAAGGCCCCCGGGCTGCCCGACGACCGGCTGATCACCGTGGACCTGGACCGTTACGTGACCCGCGTGCTCGGCTCGGACTACTTCGGCGAGTCCAAGATGGGCGGCCTGCGGATGTGGAACAAGCTGGTCTATGACCGCGGCGGCCTCGCGCTGCACGCCGGCTGCAAGGTCTTCCCGGCCCACAACAACCCCCACGGCCGCCAGCTGGTCGCGCTCATCATCGGGCTGTCCGGCACCGGCAAGACCACCACCACGTTCCGCCGGCAGCTCGGCTCGCTGCCGGTCCAGGACGACTTCGTCGCGCTGATGCCCGGCGGGCAGATCCACACCACCGAGAACGGCTGCTTCGCCAAGACCTACGGGCTGGACCCCGACGACGAACCCACCATCCACGGCGGGGTCATCGACACGCGCGCCTGGCTCGAAAACGTGGCCGTCGACCCCGACACCGGCACGGTCGACTTCTTCGACACCTCCTACACCGCCAACGGCCGCGCGACCTTCCCACTCGAGCTCATCCACCACCGCAACCCGCTGCACGTGGGCACCGCGGACTTCCTGCTGATCCTCAACCGCAACGAGAACATCGTCCCCGCGGTCGCCAAGCTCGAACGTCACCAGGCCGCGGCCTACTTCATGCTCGGCGAGACCAAGGGCACCTCCGCCGGCGGGGTGGCCGAGGCCGGAAAGAACCTCCGGGTCCCCGGCACCAACCCGTTCTTTTTCGCCGACGACGCGCTGCAGGCCAACCGCATGCTCGAACTGCTCGACACCATGCCCGACCTGCAGGTCTACGTGCTCAGCACCGGCCGGGTCGGCGGCACCGACGACAACCCCAGGTCCAAGAAGGTGCGGATCGCCGACTCCTCCGCCATCGTCCAAGGCATCGCCGAAGACAGCATCACCTGGACCGTCGACCCCGACTTCGGCTACCAGGTCGCCACCCACGTGCCCGGCATCGACGACCCCGAACTGCTCCAACCCCGGCTGCTGTACGGCCGGCAGGGGCGGACCGACGAGTACAGGCAACTCGTGTTCGAGCTCAAGGCCGACCGGCAGACCTACCTCCAGACCTATCCTGCACTCGACGACAGCATCCTCGCCGCTATCTACTAGGCCTTTTCGTCACCCGAGTGGGAACTCCCCCAACTTGCCCGGTACAGCCGCTCGCCAGATGAAGACTCGCGGTCCGTGGTCGGCAACGGTGGCTGCCCGCGTGCAACACAGGCGGGCGTCGGAAGGTGCTGAATCGTGCAGGATGGTGAGGAATTTGCTGTGTCGCATCGGTGTTGCGCCGATTGCGCAGCGGGACCACGCTGGTGTGGGGGCGGCCTCGATCTGACTGCGACGCTCTGGGGGCGAGGGGGGTTGGTCGGGCCTGCCGCGTCAAGGCCACGCGGTGGAGCTGCCCTGAGGTGGGCGCCGACGATGAGCACGCCACGAACGGACCTGCGCTTACCCGGGGTCGTTCTCCTTACAGCCGGCACGTCCAGAACGCAGGAACGGGTCCACGTCGGCGTTGGTCCCGTAAGCGTCTCGGAGTCCTGTCTTGAGTCGGGCGACCCGGGACGTGGGCATGTTGTGGGCCGCTGCTCGACGGAGGGCCCTCATGCCGGACGAGGAAGCGGACCTCGTTCCCCTTGCCACCCGCGTCACCGAACGACTACGTCGGGCGGTCAAGGCTCGCGCCGCGCTGGAGGGACGTTCGGTTCAGGACATGGTTACGCAGGCGCTGACCGAATACCTCGACAACCACGCCGAGCCTGACACGCACGGATCGGCAACCGCCGTCACACCGCGGCCCTAGCGTGGCGTGCACTCTGCTCGAAGGTTCGACGGACAGGCCCCGTCTTCTGTCTGTCGTCGCGTCGCTGACGCACGCTGGGGGCCCCAGTTCTCTGTTCCCTGAGTTGTGCCCGACTGCTCCGCCCAGACGACCCGCCGCGTACTTGTCTTGCATGACGAGCCTGGCGGTCGTGTGCTCACCGGGAGTGCGTAGGTAACGAGTGACCTTCGTGTCGCGGTCACGGACGAACCGGAGCCTGCCTACGCTACCGTAACCTACGGTAGCGTAGGTTACGTCAGGTGTGTCGACGTCCACGTCGCCGCCGCGGCCACGAGGAGCACGTTGTGGCGTTGCCCACGATCATCCAGGGCGGCATGGGGGTTGGGGTGTCCAGCAGCCGTCTGGCCCGGACGGTGTCTCGCGCAGGGCAGCTCGGTGTGGTGTCGGGCACGGCGAGCGGGGTGACCCAAGCCCGCCAGCTCGCGATCGGTGACCCCGGTGGCCACGTGCGTCGCGCGTTGGATGCGTTCCCCTACCCCGAGGTGGCCGCGCGGATCGGTGCCCGCTACCTCGACGCCGCGGGCCGTGATGGTGCCGCCCTGATGCCGTCGATCCCACAGCCGTCACTGGACCCTCCGGCTGTGCTGACCGAGCTGACTGTGGTCGGCAACTTCGTCGAGGTCTGGCTCGCCAAGGAAGGACACGACCAGCCGGTCGGGATCAACTATCTCGAGAAGCTCCAGCTCCCCACCCTCGCATCGCTGTACGGGGCGCTGCTTGCTGGTGTCGACTACGTGCTGATGGGCGCGGGCGTGCCCGCGCGGATCCCGGCGCTGCTCGATGACCTCTCCGAGCACCGTCGCGTGCGGATGCCGGTGACTGTCGAGGGGAGCACGCGCGGTGAGCGCTTCGAGATCGCATTCGATCCGGCCACCATGGCGGGCACCAATGGCTTCCCGGAGCTCGTTCGCCCACGGTTCCTCGCGATCGTGTCGTCGGCGACGATGGCGACGTACCTTGCGCGTAACGCCGCCGGGAGCCCGGACGGGTTCGTGGTGGAGTTTCCCACCGCAGGAGGGCACAACGCCCCACCACGCGGCAAGCTCGCGCTGGACGATGCGGGTGAGCCGGTCTACGGCCCACGGGACGCGATCGATCTGGACGCGATCGCTGCGCTCGGGCTGCCGTTCTGGCTCGCGGGCGGGTTCGCCACCCCCGACCGGCTCGCCGAGGCCCGCGCCGGCGGAGCGCAAGGCGTACAGATCGGTACCGCGTTCGCGTTCTGCGACGAATCCGGCCTCACACCCGAGCTCAAGGCCGACGGGCTACGACAGGCGCTCGAGGGAACGGCCACAGTGCGCACCGACCCGCGTGCGTCCCCGACCGGTTACCCGTTCAAGATCCTTCAGGCCGAGCGCACCATCAGCGAACCCGACACCTACCAGCAGCGACCCCGCCGGTGCGACCTGGGCTACCTGCGGGTCCCGTACGTCAGCCACGACGGCACCGTCGGGTACCGCTGCGCGGCCGAGCCCGTCGACGACTACCTCCGCAAAGGTGGAGACATCGCCGACACCACGGGCCGACGCTGCCTGTGCAACGCACTGGTGGCCACCATCGGCCTGGGCCAGCAGCGTGCCGACGGCTACGTCGAACCGCCCCTGCTGACCGCCGGCGACGACATCACCGGCCTGCATCGCTTCGTACCCGAGGGAGCCACCAGCTACTCCGCGCTCGACGTCCTCGACCACCTCCTCAGAACCCCGCCCTGACGTGACAGCAGCGAGCGACCGTCGTGCCCGGCTGGGCCGTGGACGAATCTGTCGGCCAGGGGCGGACGGTCACGATCGACATGCCATGCGTGGACAACGATCGCCGCGACACCCGCGCCGAGGAGCAGGGCGGTCCAGCCGTGCGACCATTCCACCAGCGTCGCGACTTCGAGAGGCGTGGGAGAAGCCCGCCTGCCGCACCACCGGCACCGCTCTCGGAGCCGCGCGTCATCGTCCCGAAGCCACCAGACGAGCACCAGCAGCAGACGATCTTGGGCGTGTTGAGCACGTGATCTCCTGCGCCATAGGTTATGGAACACTCAACGTTGAGTACTGTCTCAATGTACGGCGCGTTCATCTCTCCGGGCCTCCGTCCGGGGCGGCAGACGGGTCGTGTCCAAGGAGATCCCGAGCGATGACGACGCCAGCTGTCGGACCCCGATCGGAGGTCGCGTGAGCGCGACGTCTCTTCCGCTCGTGGAGCATTTGTGGCAGGCATCGACGCGGGCGGCCCGCGTCACACGGGTCATCGTGCTGGTCGTCGCCGGGACGGCCGTGCTTGCAGTGTCTGCGAAGGTGCAGGTCCCGTTCGTGCCCGTGCCGTTCACGATGCAGACGGCGGTCGTGCTTGTCATTGGGCTGACGTATGGCATGCGACTCGGTGTGGCAACCGTCGCCGCGTACCTTGCCGAAGGGGCGGCGGGTCTCCCGGTGTTCGCCGCAGGCGGGGGAGCGGCCTACCTGTTGTCATCGCCTACCGCCGGATACCTGTGGGGGATGCTTGCCGCCGCCGGGCTCATGGGAGTTCTCGCCGAGCGTGGCTGGGACCGCACGATCCCCAAGGCACTGGGTGCCATGCTGATCGGCACCGCCGCGATATTCGCCGTCGGCATCGGCCGCCTCGCATACATGATCGGCGCCGGCCCGGCCGTCGACGCCGGACTTGTGCCTTTCCTCGGCAGCGAAGCGCTGAAGATCGCACTTGTGGCAGTCACGCTGCCCACCGTCCGTGGACTCGTCGATCGAGGCTTGGGCGCGGCCGACCGCGACTGAAACGTGATGCGGAAATGTTGCCGTCTCCGCCGACGTCGCCGCCTCGAAGCGGCGTGGAGACTCTCGACGGCGCTCGGTCGCAAGTCGTTGATCGACGCGGTGTTCACCACGCGGTCTTCGCCGAACTCGAGCAGCCGCGGCAGCGTGCTGCGCGTCTTCGGCGGCGAGCTTGCGAGCCATGGCGGCGTCGATGCCGGATGCGCCGCCGACGATCGTCAGGCGTTCATACGGAAGTGTTCCTCGTGCGCTTCGCCAGGTCCTGTGCGGCGCGCTCCGCGTCCTTTGGGGACAGACCCGCTACGGCCGCGAGCCAACAGGTGATCGGTGCGGCTTGGCGCACGGAAGCGTGGGCTGCGATCCCAGCGAGCGACAGCAGCGTGCGTATGACAGCTTGATCTGGCCCCGGTTGAGGGTCGTGTGATCATCACAGTGGGGCCAGATCGGGTTGACAAACTCAGCAGCGTTTCCACGTCGGCTGCCGACGGGGCTGGGACACCGACCGCCTCGGCGTACTTGTCGATCCAGTCTCGTGCTGCGTCCACTCGTCCCTCCTGTGGTGTGAACCCCGCTGAAGCTCGCTGGGCGGCTCCACCGTATCCCGCGACCCCAGGCGATTCGCGGTCGGAGTCGAGTCCCTGGGCAAGACGATCGAACGACCGGCACGAACCGCACGTGGAGCAACCAGGATGTCAACCGACCGACTCCGCCGACCCAACGCGTCCTGTCCACGTGTCGCCGTGATCGGGGGTGGTGTCACCGGTCTCGTCGCGGCGCGACATCTGGCGCTGGCAGGCGTGGATGTCGCGGTGTTCGAGGCGACGGATCGTTGGGGTGGAGAGCTGCGGACAATCCGTGTGGACGGCTTGCCCATCGATGTCGGAGCGGAAGCACTGCACCTTGGCGCGCCGGCCGGTGTCGACCTGTTGACCGACCTCGACCTGACCGACCGGATCGTTCGGGCCACACCGGCGCCGACGTGGCTGTATGGGCAAGGCCGGCTGCGAGCACTTCCGGCAGCGTTCGGACCAGCGGGACCGACACGGCTGTGGCCGCTGGTCAGGTCTGGGATCTTGTCGCCGTACGGTGTGGTGCGGGCGTCTGCCTTGCTCCGCCAGCTGCGCGATCCGGCACGCTTCACCAGCCGGTGTGGCACGTGCGAGTACGCAACTGTGTGCGGTGGATCACGATCTCACGCCAATGCGGTCACGGGCGATCCGTTGGGCGATGACCCCAGTTGCCGCCACGTCCCGGCCCGCGGTGTTGTGGTGCCATCATGAGTTCCCCGTCGACGACACCAGGAGCCGACGTTGCCCCTCGATGACATTCCTTCGTTTCCGCTGGCGGACCTGCTCGGTCTGCACATCTTTGTGCCCGACAACGGGAGGGCGATCGCACGTCTCACGGTGAGCGAGACCCACCTCAATCCCAACGGTGCCGTTCACGGTATGGTCTTGTTCGCCATGGTCGACACGGCAATGGGGGCGGCCGCCCTGAGTGTGCTGGGCGCCGAGCAGCGGTGCGCGTCCACCGACGTGCACGTGCGCTTCCTGCGCCCCGTCACGTCGGGCAGTGTCCTCGAAGCTGGCGTGCACGTTCGACACCACGGGCGTTCGCCTCGACGACCGCGCCGATGACGCCCAGAGCCGGGCGCTGGAAGCGATCTACTCGGGACAGCCGGAGGTCATCCCGCCGCCTCGCCAGTCACATCGGAGAGGTTCTCGGAGCTGGGCAAGCTTCGATCAACTTCCAAAGCGAGGGCGAGCGGACCTCGATGATTGGCGGGTCCCTTGACTGTCCGCAACGGTAGTTCGACAGCCGGGCTTACCGGGACTGTTCCGACAGCCAGCGTGTTACGGCCGCCACGCGTGGCGGCGCCTCCTGGCGGGCAAACCCGCAACTGGGCGGATCGCTGCACTCCGGCCGCCCTTCCCGGGTATAGAAGTTGTACCAGCAGGTGGGACAGTGGACCTCGAGTTCCTCGGGTAGGTACGGGCACGCCCCATAGTTGCAGCTGCGCTCGCCCTCGCCCGTGACGAAGTCGTGGACGCAGTCGGGGCAGGCGCGGAAGCTCAGCAGACGCTTCTCGGCCCGCTCGGCGCGGTATCGTCTTGTGCGCATGACCACTCCTCTCAGTAGAACGCAACGTTCAGGAACCAGGCAAACAGCGCCATCCCGCCCCAGGCCACGACCGTCAGCCCCACCAGGAAGCCGATCCCGATCAACGGCAAGCGCAGCTCACGGGGACGCCCGAACAGCCAGCCCCCGAGCATTAGGTAGAACGGCGAAAACACGATCCCCAGCAGCAGCCACAGTCCGTAGGTCGACGTGTTCGCGGCAGTGTCCATCACTCCGCCTCCTCAAGCTCGATCATCGGTACGGCCTTCATCGCGGCAAGGAAGAACAGGACGACGATGGAGAACGCCCCGATCACGCTGGACAGCTCGACCCAGGAGGGGAAGTAGGACGTACCCATCCCGTGGTAGAGGCCGAAAGCGGGGTCCATCGTCCCTTGGACGACGAACAGCGTCTTGTCGATCAGGATGGCCACCACGGGCAGGACCGCGACGGCGGCGGTCCGGCGGACACTGAACAGGCGGGGCGACAGCGACTGGATGCCCGAGTGGGCCACCGTGACGGCCAGCAGCACCATCGCGGTCCAGAAGACTGGGCTGACGAGTTTCGCGTGCGCTCCCGCACCGGCGACCTCGGGGGCCATGGCGGCACCGGTGATGATCTGCTGCAGCTGCAACCACAGGTACAGGAGCGCGAAAAGGCCGGTCCAGCGGGCGAGGCTCTCGAAGACTCGATCATCGATGAGCCGCTCCCAGCGGAACAGGCGGCGGAACACCCAGGCGAGGATCGTCACCGAGCCCATCGCGGAGGTCAGAGCGGCCGCGAGGAACTGCGGGCCCTGGACCGGGCCGTACCACGCCGGCGTGCCGGGCAGCAGCGCGAACAGCCACGGGATGACGCCGCCGTGCAGGAAGAGCGGGGCGAGGACGATCACACCGAGCGCCAGCCACCAGGCCATGCGCTCGACCTTAAGCCGCTCCTCGCGCCGGTAGCCCACCAGGATCACTCGGTAGAGCGGGTCGAACGCTCGCGGCAGACGCTCGCGGACCTCCGCGAGGTCGCGGCGGATGGTGAGGGCGAGGTAGGTCCCGGTCAGGATGAAGTAGAGAGTGACCACGGTGACGTCCCACGCCAGCGGGGAGCTGCGGATCGTGGTGGGCAGGTGCGGGAGGATGCTCGTGACGACGCGGTCGGGGCGACCCAGGTGGATGATGATGTACAGCCCGGCGTTGGCCAGCGCCGCCAGGGTCAGTAGCTCCGCCAGACGGGCCACGGGCTTGAGCTTGTGGGCCCCGAAAAGGCGCACCGACGCGGAGACGACGATCCCACCGTGGGCGATGCCGACCCACCAGATGAACGAGCCGATGTACAGCCCCCACGGGACGCCGCGCCCGGTGCCCCAGTCGCTCAGTCCCGTGACGATCAGCCCGTGACGGAGCTGGAACGCCCAGGCGTGCGCGAACCACAGCATCCCGAGCGCCGCGACGCCGAGCGTGATCAGGTAGCCACGCGAGGGCCGACCCAGGGGCCGCAGCACGGCCGTGTTCCAGGCAGCGGCGAGGTCCGCAGACGGTGACGTGGCTTCCTGCTCCGGTGCCGGCGCGATGACGTCGTCGATGCTCATGTCTGGCTTCCGATCCGCTCGAACCAAGGGCTCGGTCCCTCCAGCACGGCGCGACGGTCGTCCATGGCGCCCCAGGTCGCGTAGGCGATCGGCCCGTCGACGAGCTCCGCGCGGGACGACGGCGGGGTGCCGATGTAGATCACGTTGGGTTCGGTCCCGAGGTCTTCGAGCAGCCGGAACGTCGGCAGGTCCCCGCCGTTCTCCTCCCGCCGCTGGGCCAGGTAGCGGTTCGGCTCGCTGTCGGGGTCGTTCATGTCGCCGACGTGGATCACGTTCATGGGGCAGCCCACCGAGCAGGCGGTGGTGCCGCGCCGTTCGGGATCGTGCTGCCACAGCGGGCAGTAGATGCACTTGCCCATCACGCCACGCGGCGGGTCGCCGGCGACCGCCACGCCGCGCGCGTCCCGTCGCTCACCGGTGTAGCTGCCGCCGTAGGTGGAGGGCTCGCCCCACTGGAAGTAGTTGACGCCGTACGGACAGGCCACCTCGCAGTAGCGGCAGCCGATGCACTCGTCGTAGTCGGTCAGAACCAGCCCGTCGGACAACCGCCGGTGCCGAGCAGTGGTCGGGCAGACCTTCAGGCACGGGGCGTTGGTGCACTGCTGGCAGACCCGGAAGAGGAACTGCGTGTCGTCGACGTCGGGCTCCTGGTAGGCGAAGACGTAGGGCCACAGCACGCCGTCGGAGAGCCCGTTCTCGCGGCGGCAGGCATCGACGCAACTCAGGCAGCCGTCGCACCGCTCGAGGTCGATCACCATCCCCAGCTGGACCGGCTCCGTCTCCGCCCCGACGAAGCCGGTCGCGGCGGGCGCCGGTCCCGGCGTCAGGGCGAACGTGCCGCTGCGGTGGAGCTCCCCGAGGAACAGGACGCCGGCCGCGGCGCCGCCCAGGGCGGCCAGGGCGTCCCGACGGGAGATGACCTGGATCTGCTCGGACCGGCGAGCACCGTCGCCGTCACCGTGCCCGTTGCTGTCCGGCGCGTCGGGGCGGTCGTCGCGGCCGAACTCGCGGAGGTAGGCATCGTGGTAGCGCTGCCCGAACTCGCCCTCCGTGAGTTCGCCGGCGACGACGCGTTGGGCGTCACGGGCGACGCGGGCGGCGAGTTCGGGGTCGTAGCCGGTGCTCTCCACGAGCCGCCGTGCCCGCTCCACGAACCCGTCGCCGTTGCCCTGGCGTGATCCCTCGGTCATCGTCCGGTCCTCTCGATGCGGTTGTGAAGATCCGTGCGTCACTCGGTGACGTTGATCGTGGCGACCATCCCCGCCTCCCAGTGGCCGGTGAGGTGGCAACCGATCAGCGTCTGGCCGGGCTCGTCGAGGGTCACCACCAGGTCACCGGTCTCCCTCGAATCGAGGGTGATGGCCATCACCTCGCCGTGGTGGCCGCCCTCGGCGGTGTCGTGGGCGTGGTCGTGGTCGTCTCCCGCGGCGGCGAACTCGTCCTGCATGTGCGCGTCGCCGATCATCGCCTCGTGGACGATCGCGCCGGTGTTGGTGAACCGCAGGATCACGGGGGTGCCCGCGGGGACGTCGATCGAGGCCGGGACGTACGAGAACTCGTTCATCTCGATCTCGATGACCGGCAGGTCGTCGGTGGCGGTCCCGTCGTGGCCGGTCCCTGCCGTGTCCTGTGTCGGGGCGACGGGGCTGGCCGTCCCTAGCCATTCGTAGACGCCGTGGCTGAAGTCGTGTTGGGCCTCGTGGATCGCGTCCAGCCCTGCCTGGGCTCCCGCGAGATCGCCGGCTTCCATCGCCGCCACGGTGTCGGTCATCGCGCCCCG
>Ga0326597_10011771_pt1 | contig 11572 bp, 13 predicted proteins | sample RVTome_12_FD_203789 | JGI IMG/M metagenome (GOLD analysis project Ga0326597, IMG submission 203789) | Soil microbial communities from uranium-contaminated site in the Upper Colorado River Basin, Wyoming, United States - RVT100D185 | ecosystem: Environmental > Terrestrial > Soil > Contaminated >...
AGGGCGCAAGAGTTCGGCGGAAGCCTCTGCCGGGCTCACGACGAGCCAGCCTCCGGTCACCAGCGCCTCCCGGAGCCGCGCCACAGTGGCGCGCTGGGCCTGGGGCGTGAAATACATCAGGACGTTGCGGCAGAAGATCAGATCCATGGCGACGGTATTCGTCACCACCGACGGATAGCTGCCGTCGTTGAGGTTCAACGGCGCGAACACGACCGTCTGGCGGATGCCCGGGGCCACTTCGAAGGTTTCTCCATCCCGGTGGTGGAAGTATCGAGTCCGAACCCATTCGGGGGTGTTCCGGAACGACCACTGGCGATAGACCCCCTGCTGGGCCAAGTGCAGCGCTTCAAGGTTGATGTCGGTCGCCAAAACCGTCAGGGCCCACCGCGACCGGTCGGGAAGCAAACGATCGAGGATGATCGCGAGGGAGTAGGGCTCTTCGCCGGTGGCGCACCCAGCGCTCCAGAGTCGGAGCTGCAACATCCCTTGCGCGCGGCGCGCGGCGATGAGGGAGGGAAGGATCTGGTTCTCCAGCGCTTCGAAGAGTGCGGGGTCGCGGAAGAAGTAGGTTTCGCCGACGGTGAGGTGACTGGCCAGGCGCCTCCATTCGGGACTCTGATCCGACAAGGTTGCCAGCCATGCGACATACGGCTCTGGTGTCGAGAGTTGCGAACTTCGGCAGGCCCGAAGCAGTCCCCGCTCCAAGTCGGTCTGACGGGCTTCCGGAAAGGCGAGCCCCAGGCGCAGGGCGACCAGCTCTCGGAATCGACGCCCCACCTCCTCTGAGACTTTCATTCGTCCACTTCGTTATCGTCCATGGCCTCGGTGAGCCGCCGCTCCTCATCCATCGAAAGGAGCGCCTCTAGATCGTGGATGAACAGCAGGCCGTCCGCGAGCGCCACGATTCCCGTTACGTAGCCGACCCCAGGGAGAAGAGTGGACGGGGCAAGGACGTTCTCGACCGGCACCTCGTTCACGCCGAGGACTTCGTCGACCGGCAGTGCCAACGCTCGCCGGCTCGTCCGGGCGAGGAGCAGGTGATCGGTGAGGCCAAACTCGCGGCGCGCGAAGTCGAACCGCGGCCGCAGGTCGAGGACCGGTACGACGGAACCACGGTAGTTAATGACGCCGGCGACGACGGCAGGGGTCTTAGGGAGCGGCGAGACAGCCACCATGGAGACGACACGCTCGACCTGCGACAGGTGGAGAGCGTAACGCTGTCCTTCAAGGCGGAAGACGACGCACTGCCACACCGGACTTGTCGCTTCATCTCTCCATGCCACAGCCCGACGAGACCCTCGAAATTATAGCCCCATGACTGCCGTAGTCGACTGAGGGGCTGGCGCAAATGCTCGGCGTAGTACGCCCACGATGCGACTCGCGATGTCCGTTACATGCGCAGGTCTTCGAGGACCCGTGCCCGCCACCGACGACTCCACCAGTTCTTGACTGCCGTGCCTTGTCACCGCCAGCGAATTGACGAGTGCTAACGTGACTGCTGCTATCCAGGAAGGATCGGTGGTTCGCTCGAAGAGTCCAACGGCCTGCCAGCCTCGTACCAAAGGTATCAGGCCAGGTTCGAGCTTCCGATCATCGCGAGGACTCGGATTCAGCCACCGACAGCCGCAGCAAAGTCTCGCCAGAGTGGCCGGCGACAGAGGGTCGCCTCGCTGATTCAGCGAGACAAGTTCACCGATTAGAGCGCGAAACGCTGCGTCGAAATCTCCGTAGTGCTCCTTCCAGATATCCTGGCACCGAGCGATCAAGGCTTCAATACAGGCCCGGAGAGCGGCCTCGAAGAGATCTTCCCGTGAATCGTAAGGCGGTACGACGTTCCCTTGCCAATGCCCACCTCGGCGGCCACCTGGTCCAGTGTTATTTCGAAACATCCGTGCTCGTTGAAACACACAAGCAAGGAACGCGATATCACTGCGTCCCGCTGTTTGGCCGCCCGCTCGGCAAAGCGTTCTTTAGCCATCGTCATCCCGAAGGTCTGTCTGTCGAGCCAGGCACTCGTCGGCGCTGTCCGTTCGAACCACGGCCACGGCCGTCTGAAAAGACGTTTTTGTCAAAATATGACTGGAAAGTCAATAGGTGGTTTGTCAGTTTCAGATGTCGGACTTGCGGAGACAAGATGGCGTCGTCGTCGAGGTGGAAGGGAGCGAGTTCTTCGCGTCGGTCGAAGGCAGCATCCACACCAAGCGGCCTCTCTACCTGGGGCACGGGGTCGTAAGCAGCCCCCCCGACGGCCCTCAGGCTCGCTTCTTTTCGGGCGGCGGCATCGCGGATCTGCGAGTCTTCAACCGGCGGATCACGGCGCAGGAGGCCAAGGTCGTCTCACAGTGGCCCGTCGTTCAGCGCGCCCGAGGCAAGGCACAAGAGGAGCTCGACGCGGAGGAGCGCGAAGCGCTCCGTCTCTACTACCTCGCCGTCGAGGATGGGGAGCTCCGGCGGCTGATGGCGCTCGAGAACGAAATCGATCGACAGTGGCGGGAGATCCGGCGCCGGAGCGGCATCTCGCAGGTCATGAGGGAACGACCCGATACGGAACCCGAAGCGCACGTTTTGTTCCGCGGGATGTACGACCAGCCCCGCGAGCGCGTCGCCGCCGGCACACCCGCGGCTCTGCCGCCCATGTCCGAATCGTTTCCCACCTCTATAGAGGGGATGGGAAACGGAAATGGGAAACACTTTTTCCGGCGTTCAGTGGCTGGGCCGCTCTTGGCGGCGTCATTCTTTCGGAGCGGCCATCGAACGTTCTGCAAATAAGACCATCGATTATCGTGACCTTGCTCACTGGCTCACTTCTGGCAGCATCGTGGAGAGGATGGCGTACAGCGGGAAAAGCAGCTCCTGATTGATTTTCTGTGTTCGAGTGCAAACTGTCCCCTACACCGGACGCCATATGAAGATCTCCCATGAAGGGATGAAAATCAGTGAAAGCGATTGGTCGGCATTCTTGGGGCACCTCAATGCCACTCTGGGGGCTTTTCAAGTCTCTCAGGCTGAACCTGACGAGGTAGTCGCATTCATACTAAGCACGAAACCAGACATCGTCGAAGCATAGAGCGGGAAAAGAAAATTGGGACATTCAGAATTTTGCGAGACGCCCGCCGATGGCGACGGACGATTTCTGCCTCCCGTTTCGCTCCGAACCATAGGCCATAGGCTTTTCGCCATATGCTCTTCGGAGCCCTCCCCCACCCCCGCGAGTCTGGCGATTCCGGATAAGCACCTCTAGCTCTCTCCTCTAGTTGTGTATATACTTAATTCGTGTTCGAATGGGACCCGCTGAAGGCCGCCGGCAACCTCGTCAAGCACGGCGTCTCATTTGAGGAAGCCACGACGGTCTTTCAGGACGCTCAAGGGCTCGACGGTCCAGACATTGAGCATTCCGTCTCGGAGGCACGCAGGCTCCACCTGGGCCTGTCTATCTTGGGTAGACTTCTGGCAGTCGCCTATACCGTGAGGAGGCACGACGATGAAAAAGAAACGATCCGCATCATCAGCGCAAGGCGCGCGAGCAGGAAAGAAAGGATCAGCTATCGGACGGCGTAGAATTGATTTTTCCGATATCCCGGAAATGTCTGACGCACAGTTGCGCGCGATGCGCCGCGTGGGCCGCCCGACGCTCGGCAAGGTCGCACGACAATTGATAGCGATCCGTATTGACCCTCAGGTCTTGGAGAATCTGAGGAAGGAAGCGCGACAACGAGACATCGGCTATCAGACGCTGATCAACGACATTTTAACCGAACACGCCAAGAAAACGGCATAGGCGAGCGAGCGACCTATCCACCAATCCGTTGACCAGCCGGGTGGTCGTCAACCGGTACTGGCAACAGGTGTTCGGGACCGGTCCGGTGAAGACCGGTGAGGATTTCGGGGCTTCGGGCGAGCCGCCGTCGCACCCCGAGCTCCTCGACTGGCTCGCGAGCGAGTTCCGTCAATCGGGCTGGGACACGAAACGGTTCTTTCGCCTCCTCGTCACGTCGTCCACGTATCGTCAGTCGGCGCAGGTGACGAAGGCGACACTCGACCGGGATCCCGAGAACCGCTTTCTCTCGCGAGGGCCCCGCTTCCGGATGGATGCCGAGATGATTCGCGACTACGCCCTGGCGGCGAGCGGTCTCCTCGTCCGGAAGATCGGCGGCCCCAGCGTGAAGCCCTATCAGCCGGAAGGGGTGTGGGAGATGGTGGCCATGCCCCAGAGCAATACCCGAGTCTACAGGCAGGATTCCGGAGACAAGCTCTATCGTCGCAGCCTCTACACCTTCTGGAAACGATCGGCGCCGCCGGCATCGATGGACATCTTCAATGCGCCGACGCGGGAGCATGCCACGGTCGAGCGCGAGCGCACGAACACTCCGCTCCAGGCGCTGGTCACGATGAACGACACGCAGTTCGTCGAGGCGTCACGCACCCTCGCACAAAAGGCGATGCGGGAGGCGGGCGACGGATTCGAGCCGCGGCTCGACTACGTGACCACGCGTCTCCTCGCCCGCAACCTCGAAGAACACGAACGCGAGGTGGCGAAAGGCTCTTACGATGCGTTCCTCGGTTTGTACCGCCAGAACCCCGTCGAGGCCCGGACGCTCCTCGCCGTCGGCGACTCAGAAGCCGATGAAGCGCTGCCCGCGGTCGAGTCCGCCGCCTGGACCATGCTCGTGAGCGAGCTGATGAACCTGGACGAGGTATTGAACAAGTGACCATGCATCCCTTAAAGGGCGCCATCCTCGCGGAAACCCGGCGGCAGTTCTTCGGCAGGATGGCCAGGGGCATCGGCGGCATCGCGCTCGGAAGCCTCTTCGCCGAGGACGGCTTCGGCCTGCCTCGACAAGACGAGTCCTCTGGCGGCTTGCCGTCTCTCCCGCACTTTGCCCCGAAGGCGAAACGCTGCATCTACCTTCACATGATGGGGGCACCGCCGCAGATGGATCTGCTCGACTACAAGCCGAAGCTGAAGGACTGGTACGACAAGGACCTGCCGGAATCGGTGCGTCAGGGTCAGCGCCTGACGACGATGACTTCGGGGCAGTCGCGCTTTCCCATCGCTCCCTCGGTCTTTCCGTTCGCGCAACACGGGCAGAGCGGCACCTGGATCTCCGAGCTTCTGCCGTACACCGCGAAGATGGTGGACGACATCACTGTCATCCGCTCGATGTACACCGAGGCGATCCATCACGAGCCCGGCATCACCTTCATCCAGACCGGCAGGAGCAGCCCGGCCGTCCGTGCATCGGAGCGTGGATTGCCTACGGGCTCGGGAGCATGAACCGCGATCTCCCGACCTTCGTCGTCATGAACGTGAAACAGAGCCACCCCAAGGCGAACACCCAGGCCATCTCCGCGAAGCTGTGGAGCGCCGGGTTCCTCTCTCCGGAGTACGCGGGAGTGGGCCTTCGGGCCGGCGCGGATCCGGTGCTCTATCTGAGCGATCCAGACGGGGTGTCCCGCGACGTCCGGCGGAAGATGCTCGATGGGCTCTCCGAGCTGAACCAGATCCAGCACGAGAAGATCGGGAGCCCGGAGACCCTCGCCCGGATCGCTCAGTACGAGATGGCCTTTCGCATGCAGTCGTCGGTGCCGGAGATGGCGGATCTCTCGAGCGAGCCGGAGAGCACCTTCGAGCGGTGGGGCGAAGAAGCGAGAGAGCCCGGGTCGTTTCCGAACACGGCGCTCATGGCGCGGCGGCTCGTCGAGCGCGGCGTCCGCTTCGTCCAGATCTATCACCGCGGGTGGGACGTCCATGCCTTCGCGCCCGAGGTGCTTCCCGCCCAGTCCAGGGACGTCGACCGCGCGTCCTGGGCTCTCGTCCAGGATCTCAAAGACCGAGGTCTCTTCGAGGACACGCTCGTCCTCTGGGGCGGCGAGTTCGGGCGGACGATCTACTCCCAAGGGAAGCTCACCCCGACCGACTACGGCCGCGACCATCACCCTCGCTGCTTCAGCCTCTGGATGGCCGGCGGCGGCGTCAAGGGCGGCGTCGTGCATGGCGAGACCGACGAGTTCTCCTACAACATTACTAAAGATCGGGTGCACATCCGAGACTTCCAGGCGACACTCCTGCATCTCTTCGGCATCGACCACGAGCGGTTCACCTACGACCTCCAGGGCCTCCCGGCCAATCTGACCGGTGTCGAGCCCGCTCGCGTCGTAAGGGAGATCCTGGCGTAGCTTTCCAGCAGGCGCCGCTCGGTTCTCGACCTCCTCTAGGACGGCGAAGTTCTTGCCTCTTGAGCTCCGGAGTGGCAAGCATCTTTGTCGGCTCCCATTACTACTACACCGTTTCGGGAGCGGTAATTGGGGGGTGCTGTCCTGGAGCACCTTCACATTGTGGCTGAGACGTCCGCTGTATCGCTCGCCCTCCGACGAGCTGGCTTGGGTCACAATCCTTTGGGTCGGCCTAGCGTTGTCGACGCGGTGTGGCTCTCAATCTACTTGTCCGGGCGCCTTGAAAACAGACTCCTGTCACTCCTACTGCCGATTGCAGCAGGCGCGGCATCGGGATGGATCCAGGCTTCTCTCTTGGAATTGCCCGCGATGGGCTTCGTTGTAATCGGCGTGCTCTTGCTATTCCCACTTAATCCGGTCGCATCCGCTAGGTGTGCCCGAGCCGGACCCAGCGGAAGGGGATAAGCTATATGGTCGGTCGCCTCGGCGAGATCTCACCGGAAGTGACAGGCCAGGCGAGAGCGGTCGTCGAGCACACCGTCTCCCTCACCGCGCGACGAGAGACGGCCAGCCCAACACCACGGTCGCGGGACTCGCGTCACCCGAGGATTCGGTGACGATGGCGAGAAACCGCTCTCCGTCGGGGGTCAACTCGAAATGGTTCCAGGGGGATTCCTTCGGGAGCTGAAACAGGAGCTGCGCGCTTCCCAGGCGGAGATCGGGGCCGGGCGCAACGGGTACTGAGTAGAGGCCTCCGGCGTTCGAGAGGTAGAGGAGCTCCCGTCCCTCGCGGCCCCATCGAACGTTCGCGGTACCCTGGCTCGACACCTGGAGCTTGAGTCCGCCGCCGTTCGGGGACGTCACGTAGGCCTCGTCGCGGCCGGACTCGTTGGAAATGAAGGCGACCCAGGCCCCATCGCGCGAGAATCTCGCGCCGCCCTGCCTGGGCCTGGATGCGGCCGCCTCCGTCGACGGCAGCAGCGGCGCGGCCTCTCGCGCTGTCTCCCCGTCTCCATCCAGGGAGAGCGTCCACAGGACGAAGTCCTGCCGCGTTTCGCTCCGCGAAGAGCAGCCTCCGGCCGTCCGGGCTGACGTCCAAGGGTTCCTGGAAACCGGGCCGAGGAAGGAGCAGCTCCTCGCGCTCGGACGCGAGGTCGCGGCGAACGAGCTGCGGGTCCCCGCCCCGCGTCGCGAAATAGACGATGCCGCTTCCATCGGGAAGACCATCGCGGTCCGGCTTCCGTATGGGGACTGGAGGTCAGTCTCGTTTCGATACCGCGCTCGAGATCGAGGTCCATATGTCGAAAGTGCCGGTGCCGGGTCGCACGCGGTCGAAAAGGACTGTCTTACCGTCGGGCGAGATCGCCACGGTGAGGAAATAACCCCGCGAGCCCACCGTCCCGAGCTCCTTGCCCTCGCGATCGAACCAGGAGAGGCGCCTCACGTCCGATTCGGAGCGGTACGCGAGCGTTCCCGCACGGGAGGTGGCGAACGCGGCCCAGCCGGTCGACAGGAAATTGCGGACCTCGGGGGCGAGCGCGAAGGGAGCGCCCTCGACCCGTCCTCCGCGCGAGTCGAACCGCTGCGCGAGGAGAACGCCCTCCTTGACGTAAACGAGAAAACCGGGCTCGACGTAATGCGTCTGGGAGTCGATGGGTGCGACATCTCTCGGGGCCTCTCCCGGCCTCTTGATCCTGAGCTGCCCCTGACCGTCGACGGTCCTCGACGAGTAGAGGAACGACTCCCCATCGGGCAGGAACCATGGCCAGCGAGCGCGCATTTCGCCGCGAGACGTGTCGGGCTGCAGCAGGATTTCCGCCTCCCCGCCGTCCGGGGACACCCGGTAGATGGCTTCTCCCTGGATCGAGCTGAACAGGATCTCCCGCGCACCCCAGGTGCCGATACGACCGATTCCGGGAGCAAGAGCCACGATCGTCACCGGCGCCGTCCCGGTGAGGTCGACGCGTTTTAGCTGCCCGGCGGCGAAGAAGCCAATCGACTCCCCATCGGGCGACCACATGAGGGAATGCGCACCTTCGGTCCCGGCGACCGCTCGAGGCTCGAGCCGATCCAGGTCCCGGATCCAGATCCGGGGGGGCGAGGACGCGTCGGATGCGATGAAGGCGATGCGGGAACCGTCTGGAGAAACCGCCATCAGCGGTCCCTCGACGTGAGTGAGGAACCTCCCGCCAGACGGCGGAGCGAGCTGAAAGCGAACGGCGCGCTCGGGCGCTGCCGGGCGACCGCGGTCGTAGAGGCCGACCACGAGGGCGAGGACCGAAGCGAGAACGAGAGCGGCGGCGCCGGCCAGCCAGTACCCGGTTCGTGAACGGGAGGAAGGCGCCGCCTCGCCCGGAACCTCTTCCCCGGCGATGGCGGAAAGCTGAAGCCCCACGTCATGCGCGCTCCGGAAACGGCGATCCGGATCCTTTTCGAGGCAGAACTGGATCAGCCGGTCCAGGCTTCGGGGGCATCGAGGCGCGTGGGTCGAGGCGGGGGGCGGCTCCGAGGTCAAGATCGCTCTCGCGATCGCGGTCGTCGTATCTCCGGCGAACGCGCGACGGCCGGTCGTGGCTTCGTAGAGGACGGCGCCGAAGGCGAAAATGTCGCAGCGCGCGTCGACCGGCCCCCCTTGAAGCTGCTCGGGCGCCATGTAGGGGAGTGTTCCGACGACGATGCCCTCGCGGGTCAGCGGACTCGCGGCGGTCGGGGCCGAGCTCGACGACGGCGCTTCGGTTTCGAACGCGCGAGCGAGCCCGAAGTCGACGAGCTTCACGCCGGACCGCGTGAGCATGACGTTCGCTGGCTTCAGGTCCCGGTGGACGAGCCCCCTCCGGTGGCAGGCTTCGAGCGCGGAACAGATCTGCTCGCCCGAGCGAAGCACCTGCTCGAGCGCGAGAGGTCCGCGCACGAGACGCTCGGCGAGGGTCTCGCCTTCGACGAGCTCCATGACGAGAAAATCGATGCCCTCTTCTCGTCCCACGTCGTGCACGACCACGATGTTGGGATGGTTGAGGGAGGAGGCTGCCCGGGCTTCACGCTCGAAACGCTGCAGCCGCTCGGGATGAGAGGAGACCTCGGACGGAAGGATCTTGAGGGCGACCTCGCGGCCCAGGCGCGTGTCCCGGGCTCGATAGACTTCTCCCATGCCACCCGAGGCGAGGGGTGCCAGTATCTGATACGGCCCGAGGCGAGTGGGAACGGCCATGGGATTGGGAACGCATGCAAGTCTAGTCCGAACCTCCCTCGGCCGGGAAGGACCATCGGGGGCGCCCACTGAGGAAAGGATCCTCGGAGCGTGTTGGCTTTGCATCGATTGAACCTGCACAACGGGCCCGAATCGGAGCGAGAGGAGAATCATGCGACGAGTATCGATTGGATGGATGAACCTCTAGTACCGGTTGGCGCTCCTGGTGGCACGGCAACTGGGATGGCGCAACGGGGCATGTCCGACGGTCATTAGCGCCACTCTAATGGAGGTATCGGAGCGACGCGATATTCGAGTCTCGATCAAATCACGGCGGAGAACCTCGGCAGCCTTCAGATCGCGTTGCGCTGGAGCAGCGCCAACTTCGGGCCGACTCCGGAGTTCAAGAACGAGATCGCTCCCTTGATGGTGGACGGCGTTCTCTACTTCACCGCGGGGTTTCGGCGTGACGTGAACGCGATCGACGCGGGCACGGTCGAGCTGTGGACCTTTCGTCTCGACGACGGGAAGCGAGGTGAGGCGGCCCCCCCGGAGAAACTCCGGAGGAGGCGTTTCCTATTTCATCGTGAGCTTCTGGGAGAGCTTGCGAGACTCGCCTACGAAACCGTTCCGAGAGATGAGCGCTGTCGCCATCGATGAGCCACAACGCTCGCCCAGGCATGGTGGCCGTCATCCAGACCTTCGGGTCGTCGTAGAGGTGGAACCGGCACACTTACGCCATCGTCACTCGAGGGGTCTTTCTCGACGACGCTTCGTGGCATCCCATCCCCTAGTCGATACTTACAAGGCCGCGCTCGTCTTCATCACGAGGCGTCACAAGATGCTTCGGCTCCTGCGCGACAAAGACCTCATCACCGAAGAGCGCTGAAGATCCTCGCCTTCATCACCGAGCCCACCCGTGTTGTCCGTGAATCCTGGACCATCTCGACCACTTCACAATCCAGAGCTCCCCCGCAACTCACCGACCTCCGATTGCCGTTCCATCCCCCCAAAATCTCGCACGGCCCCCGAATACAAACGCCTATCCGTGTTTGCCCCTTGTCCCGGCGGTGAGGAGAGTATATACTTATTGTATCTATTTTCAACCAAGGGGGTGATGAGTTATGGCCGGCAGAGCGAAACTGTTCAAGAGCGGTGGAAGCCAGGCAGTACGCCTACCCAAGGGCTATCGCTTCGAAGGGCAGGACGAGGTCGTGATCTATCGAGTCGGCTCCCGGGTGGTCCTCGAACCCAAGCGGCGCGAATGGAGTCGCGATTTCCTGGAGCTGGCGGGAACCGCCAAGGATTTTCCCTATCCGAGCCGCCAGAGGCAGAACCGGTCGCCGACTTCGATCGATGAAGTATCTTCTCGACAGTAATGTATGCGTGGACTATCTCACCGGGCGATTTCCGCATGTCGGACGTAGAATCCAGAGTCTACTGCCGGAAGATCTCTGCCTAAGCTCGATCGTCGTCGCCGAGCTTCGCTATGGCGCCGACAAGAGCGTCAAAGTGCGACGCAATCACGAGCTTCTCAACCTGTTGACCGGCGAGATACCGTCTCGTGACTTCGACAGCGCCGCCGCGATCCGCTATGGGAAACTCCGCGCCTCTTTGGAAAGGAAGGGAAAGCACATCGGTCCCAACGACATGCTGATCGCCGCGCACGCCCTGTCACTCGGTCTAGTTCTCGTGACAGATAACATCGGTGAGTTCAAACGGGTCGATGGGCTAAAACTCGAGAACTGGCGAGAGGTCGTTGAGGAATAGCTTGATGGCACCGATCGTTCGCTCTCCCGATAGCCTGTTGTTGTAGGCGTAGACCCGGTTGGGAACCTGATTGCTGAGGCCGTGGCGGTTGAAGGCATTGGGGCCGTAGATCTGGTATCGGCCGCCGCGATCGGCCATCAGAGTGTTGAGCGCGGAGTACTGGAAGGACGGAGACATGGACCGAGAGCGCGTGGAACATGCGAAGTCGAAGATCTGAGGCGTGGATAATCGTGAGCGGCGAACGATTCGGGCGAGGCCTGGGGCAAGCCCGAGAACATCGCGCCCGCTATTGGCTCGATGCCGCCCGCTATGGAGATACCCACGGCATTCACATCGATAACTATCGGGAGATGTACTTCTATCGCGATTGGGTGATCGCGGCGTACAACGACAACAAACCTTTCGACGAGTTCACGGTCGAGCAGATCGCCGGCGACCTGT
>Ga0326597_10011772_pt1 | contig 11572 bp, 3 predicted proteins | sample RVTome_12_FD_203789 | JGI IMG/M metagenome (GOLD analysis project Ga0326597, IMG submission 203789) | Soil microbial communities from uranium-contaminated site in the Upper Colorado River Basin, Wyoming, United States - RVT100D185 | ecosystem: Environmental > Terrestrial > Soil > Contaminated >...
GCCCGACTTCTCGCTGGCGGCGGAGCCTTTCGACTACCAGTTCGACGGCATTGCGTTTTTGTATCCGCGGTATTCCGCGATTCTGGCCGACGAGATGGGCCTGGGCAAAACCATGCAGGCCATCACCGCGATGCGGCTGTTGTTGCGGGCCGGCGAGATTCGCAGCGTGCTTTTGCTCTGCCCCAAGGCGCTGGTCACCACTTGGCAGCGGGAGTTGGCGCGCTGGGCGCCCGAGGTGCCCGTGTGCGTGGTCGAAGGGGGTCATGCCCGCCGCGAGTGGCGGTGGCGGCAAGGGGCGGCGCCGGTGAAGATCGCCAACTACGAGTTGCTGTTGCGCGACGGCGAGCTGTTGGACCGGCACGATCTGCGATTCGATCTGGTCGTGCTCGACGAGGCGCAGCGGATCAAGAACCGCACCAGCGCCACCAGCCGCGCGGCGCGGTCGATCGCCCGCTCGCGAAGCTGGGCGCTCACCGGCACGCCGGTCGAAAACAGCACCGACGATCTGGTGGGAATCTTCGAGTTTCTCGCGCCGGGGTATCTCACGCCGGGCACGTCGCCGCGCCGCATGGCAAGACAAGTGCGCGACTACATTCTCCGCCGTACAAAGGACCAGGTGCTGTTGGATTTGCCACCGCGATTGGTGCGCGACACCGAATTGGAGCTCGCGCCACAGCAGCGCAGCAGCTACACCCTTGCCGAAGAGCAGGGAGTGTTGCGGCTGTCCGAATTGGGCAACCTGGTGACCATCCGCCACGTGTTCGAGCTGGTGCTGCGGCTGAAGCAGATTTGCAACTTCGACCCGGCCACCGGCGAGAGCAGCAAGTACGAACAGCTCGCCGCCGACCTGGAGGAAGTCGCCGCCAGTGGGCAAAAGGCGATCGTGTTCAGCCAGTGGGTCCGCCCGCTCCAGTCGTTGGGCGAGAAGCTGGCGCGATTTGGCACGCTCGAATATCACGGGCAGATTCCCGTGCGGCAGCGGGAGGACGTGCTGCGGCGTTTCGAGGCCGACCGATCGAAGCACGTGCTCTTGATGAGTTACGCCGCGGGGAGCGTGGGGCTGAACCTGCAATTTTGCCGGTACGTGTTCTTGTTCGATCGCTGGTGGAACCCGGCGGTGGAGGATCAGGCGATCAACCGCGCCCACCGCATCGGCTCGACGGGGCCCGTGACCGTGACGCGGATGCTGACGCTCGGCACGATCGAGGAGCGGATCAACCAGGTGCTCGAGGAAAAGCGCGAGCTGATGAGCGCAGTGCTGGCCGACACCGGGGCGCCATCGAGCGCGGGGCTGTCTCCCGACGACCTGTTCGGGCTGTTCCAGCTTCGCCCGCCGCAAAATCTGCGCGACGAAGCGGCGTGAGGGGCGCCGCCGGCGGAGCGCGAAACCGCAACCGGAGTGCGGCGTCGTGGGTGGTGGTTTCGTTCGCGGTGCGCCATACGCTTGCGGTTTCGCGCTCCGAAAGAACGACCGATTGACGCGCTTCCCATCCGCGGTTTCGCGCTTCCGCGAATCGCGTTTCGTGAACTTACGGCGCGACGAAGAACGCGTTGTTGCCGATTGTCTTGGCGCTCGTGTTCCAGCGAATCACATCGCTCAACGTTACCTTGTGCAGTTGGATGATCATGTGCATCTGCGCCTGCGCGAGGTCGGGGTCGCCGAGGAAAAAGTAGGGATCGCCGTCGCGCAGCCGGGTGAACTGATCGACGAGCACGGCCGCCACAAGCTCGCCCACGCTCGCGCCCGGCAGGTGATCTTCGGCCAGACCGCCCACCCAGGGATCGATGTCGTCGACCGAGTCGTACACCGACGCCAGGGCCATCACGGTTACGGGATCGGAGCTGACGTCGGCGAAACTCGCCATCGGGTCGAGCCCGTACGCCTCGCGCAACTCGTTATAGCCCGGCAGTCCGTGATCGCGGCCGCGCTGGATGTTGAGCGACGCCAGATCGAGCCCTCCCGCCCCCGGTGGACCGAAGAGAAAGTTCCGCACGTCGTCGACGATCATGCTGTCGATCTCTTGCGCGCGTTGCCGCGTGAACCCGGCGAGCAGCAAATCGACATTGTTCGGATTGCCCGCCAAGAACTCCGGATTGAAAAACGCATCGCGGAGCGGGAGCGCCCCGACGGCGCCCTTCTTGTCCGCCAGCATCAGGCTGGGCGACAGCATGCTGTGACCGAATCGAAACGACGCTGTCGAAAACTCGTTGGCGATTCCAGGATCGACGCTCGGGTCCCAGCCGTCGTAATCGTCCAGGCTCGGCGCCCAGGGACCCAACAGCGCCGGCAGAAACTCCCGGTAGGTAATGATCTGCATTTCGGCGCCGACGATTTTGCGCGCCAATTGGTAGATTTCCTCGTCGCTGGCTTTGGGAAGAACTTTCGCGATCGTTTCAGCTAGGCGATTGTGTTCCCGCACGAACAGCGTGTGCATCGCCGTCAGCCCGACCTGCTCGTTGGCGCGAATGTCGCCCGCCACGAACAGCAGATCGCTGAGTCCGCCGGCGTTGGGGAGCCCGTCGGTGTTGAAGGGGAGCAGGTTGCCCTCGCTCGTTTTGAGCCGGCCGCGGGAAAAAGTACGCAGCGCGTCGGCGCGAATCGGATCGGAGCCGTAGACGTTTGAGGCGTCGATCAGCGACGTGATGGCGTTGATCTGCTGCCGCGGTACTCCGGGCAAACCGGTGTCGGGGTGGAAGTCGGAACGATCAAACGGAATGGAGAAGGGACCCAGCGGATCGTCGACGTCGAGAATGGGAATGTCGGCCGTGCCGAAGATGGGGTGCGTAAGCGTCAGGTCGAGATCGTGATCGAGAAACTGACCCCACGCCCACACCATGTCGCTGAGATTGCGGTCGTTGACAATCGAACTCGGCTGGGCAACGACCGTATTGCTCACGTCGCGCGGGTTGGGAACCAGGGGCGGCTGTTTGATGACGTCGCCCGAGCCGTCGTCGGGATAATCGGGCGCCGCGACACGAAGCAACTCGGCGCCGGCCTGGCCGCCGGCCGGCGCGTCGCTGCCGTCGATGCTGCGAATCGAGGTCAGGGGGAAGGGGGGGGTGCCCCACGCGGAGGCCGCACCACACCAAAACGCCGCGGCGATGCAAACGGCCGCAAGTCTGCTGATCGATACCGGTGTCATAGTACTTCTCCATGATCCCCGTCGGGGAGTTTGATGGCGGCGTCGTGCCGTGTAGGCGGCGCCGGACCGCCTCCTTGCGGTCGCGACGAGCCCAACTGCTGCTTCCCGCCGCATCGTGGCGGGACAGAACGTAAGTTGTCGAAGTGCCCGTCTCCCTGGCGACGAGCGCGGCGCTCGACGTCGCGCTCGTCCCGATCGGGAATCGAGGCCGCTCACGGCGCCGGGTGAACCGAAAACTGCACGTCCACGTCGGGACCGATGCCGAGGTCCGGCTCGAGCGTGTGAGTCTGCTCGTAAATGCGACCGGGTTCGGCGGGACCATGATACCTTACGATCAGGTGGATTTCAGCGGTCCGTGCATCCTGGAACACCTCATCGAGCTCGAGAAAGTCGTTCAGCAGTACTGTCCCTTCATTGAGGTTGGCGGCAAAGACAGCCTTGCCGCTTCTGTCGACGACGTGCCCCGTGGCATACGTGAAACCGAATCCCGTCGTGCCCCCTTCGCTAGCGGGCAGGAAGTCGTCGGGATTGATGCCGCACCCGGCCGGATCGCCGCAGTTCTCCGGGTGATTGAACACGGCGAACCAGCACGTGTAGGCCCCCGGCTCCAGGCCCGACGTGACCAACGTCAGATTGACGCCGGTGTCGGTGCGAATCAGCTTCGACATGCCGGTCACCGTGAGCTCGTCGGAATCGAGCACTTCGCTCAGGGATTCCGTCGGCGGCGCGGCGATCAGCCGTTGCACCGGCCCGCAGACAAGCAATGCCGTGGCAATCACGGCCGCGGCCCACAACGGAGCCGCCGAAAGAAAGCGTTGCATGACAATTCCCTCCACTTGTGGTCTGCGGTAACATGGAGGTGTCGTCTCTCGGCGCGCAGACCAGCCGCCGGGGGGGACACCGGGCCGGTGAGGAGCTTGCCTGACAGTAAGGACCTCACCGGCCGCTTTTCGTTTTTACTTTTTATTCAGCGATGGCGCCGCGAGCGGAGCGCGAAACCGCAAGCGATCGCGCGGCGCTCGCGATTACTTCGTATCGGGTTCGGGTTTCTCGTTGGAGTTCGCTTCATCGGCGGGTTCTTTCGGGCGAAGTTTTGTCGCCCACTCCTCCGCTCGGTCGATTCGCTCCCACTTGCGGTACTGCTCGACGATCCACTGAAGCAGCACCGGCTCGAAGTTGCGCGCCGGCTCGGAAGCGCGGTTGGCCGCCAGAGCTTCGTGCGCTTCGCGGAGCAGTGTTTCGGCCTCGTCGAACTTCCTCTGGTCGCCTAACACCTGGGCCAATCGGAACGCGGTGTCGGCGCTCGGCACGCTGCCCTCGCCTAGCAATTGCCGGCGTACTCGAAGCGCGTCGCGATAGAGCTGCTCGGCCTCGGCGCGCCGTTCGGGATCGCGCATGAGCACGAAGGCCAGATCGTGCAATTCCATGGCGGTGCCGACGTGGTCGTCGCCGACCTGCGCGAGTCGCACGGCGAGTGCCTCGCGGTGCAGCGCTTCGGCCGCGGCGGCATCTCCCTCGTCGCGCTTCGCAATGGCCAGGCGGTGCAATCCATCGGCAACCTGCCGGTGATTGGGCGCGATGCGCACGACCTCGCGATACGCGCCAGCGGCCTCGTCCCATTTGCGCTGCCTTTCGAGAACCCAGCCCAGGTTGTACTGCGGGCCGGGCGATTGCCGGTCGAGGGCGACCGCTTGGCGATAGGCGGCCTCGGAGTCGGCCCATTTCTGTTGTTTTAGCAACACCCAGCCGAGGTTCTCGTGCGCCGAGGCAGGTCGCGGATCGACGCGAATCGCCTCCTTGTATGCCGCCGCGGCGTCGTCCCAGCGCTCGAGCTGGTTGAAGACGCCTCCCAACCCCAGATGCGCCGGCAGATGACGCCTGTCGAGCCGGATCGCCGTCCGATAGGCGGCGATGGCTCCCTCAACGTCGCTATTGGTACGCAGTGCGTTGCCCAGGTTCGCGTAAACCAGGGCTTGTTTTTCTTGCGGCGCGTACTGAATCGCCTGGCGGAACGCGGCAACCGCTTCGTCGGCCTCTTTTTTGTCGAGCAGCAGAGAACCGAGATTGTTGTGGGCCCGCCACTCCTCGGGATCGAGACGGACCGCCTCGCGGTAGGCGGCGATCGCCTCGTCGGCGCGTCCCAGATTCGCCAGCACCACGCCCAGATCGAAGTGCATGTCGGCGTCGTCGTCAGCGCGAACGATGGCCTGTTTTAGGTCAGCAGCGGCATCCTCCAGGCGCCCTAAGTGGGCATACATCAGGCCGCGCAAATGCCAGACCTGGGCGTCGTCGGCGCCCAGCTCCATGGCGCGAATGAATTCCTGAAGCGCCGCCTCCGGCTGGCCGGCGGTGGCAAACGCGCGTCCGCGGTCGTAATGAAACTTCCACGGCTCGACCGGAGCCGGAGCATCGCCGGACGGTTGTTGCTGCACGGGCGCCGCCGGGAGCTCGACATCGAAAGATTCGAGCACTTCGCGGCGGAGAAAATCCTCAGCGGGCCAGGTTTCCGTGCCCATCGAGGTCTTGGCCTGCTCCAGCCACTGCTGGGCCTCCTCGCCGCGGCCCAGCCGGTGGTTCGCCAGCGCCAACAGAAGGAGCCAATTGACGGAAGTTTGCTGTTGGCCGTCGTCGCTGCTCGTCGAGGTTTCCCGTGCCGGTTCTTCGATGGCCCGGCGCAGGTGGCCGATTACTTCGTCGTACCGGCCCGCGCGATAGAGAGCCATGACCAACAGCTCGTGAGCCTCCTGGGGGTCGAATCCCGAGGAGCATCGGTCCGTTTTCACCAGATGGGCGCCCTCCAGCGCCACCTCGGCCAGTCGCACGAGCTTGTCCGCGTCTGGCGGCGCTTCGGTACCGGCCAGACACGTGTCGACGGCGTGAAATGCAATCAGTGGATCGTCCGTCTGGCTGAATCGCTCGAGAAGTCGTGTGCAGGCGAGCTGGAATCCGCGCGCATCGCTTGCCTTTCGGTGCGCCTCGGCGCGGCGGCACCAGACGGGCCAGTCGGCGTCCCGCTCGGAAGCGGTGGCGTAGTCGTCGGCCGCTCGATCCCACCGCGCCAGCTCGGCGTAGGCCAATCCGCGCAGGGCCCACGCTTCGTAGCCCGTGGCGCCGCGGTCGATCGCACGGTTGTAGTCGGCGATGGCGTCGAGGTATTTCTTTTGGGCGGCCCGTGCCCGTCCGCGGTCGACGTAGTGCCGCCACTGGTCGGGTTCCCGCTCGATGAGCTGGTCGCAGTGCCACTCGGCCGAGGCCCAAAACTGCTCCTTGGCAGCGCCGTCGGCCTCGCGTCGGTGCCACGCGATCGACGGTTCCATGGTCCACGCCTGGGGGTCCAGTTCCTTCAGGCGGTCGATCCGCCGGTTGTACTCTTCGACCGACAGCCAGCCCGCGACGCCGGCGTCGTCGAGCACCTGTCCGGTGACTAGTTCGGTTGACAGCACGAACTGCTCGACGGATCCTTCGGCGAGAGCCGGGGGAAGCTCGCACCGCCGGACGAAGCTCCAAAACATCTCGGTGCTGTACGTCATCACGCCGGGCGGGTCGGAAACAAACTTCATGGCCTCCGTATCGCCGGTAGGGTCGACCAGCGGCGGGCCGATCGGCTTGCCCAGCGCCACGTCCCAATAGCGCTTCCATCGCCCGCTGGCGGTCAGCAGCATCGTTCCATCCGGGCTGAACGCCAGCGCGCCGACCTTGCCGTTGCGATCGAGACCTTGGTGGTGCAGCGGAGGGCCTTGCGGTTGGCCGGTGGCCGCGTTCCACAGCCGCGCCGTGGCGTCGCCGCCCGCGGTGGCGACGATTCGACCATCGGGGCTGAATACGGCCGCGTGGATCATCGCCTGGTGCACCAGCGGCTGCCCGATCGCCTTGCCCGTCGCCGCATCCCACAGGATGGCGCTATTGCCAGAGGCGGAGAGGGCGACGCTTCCGCCGGGGCTTACGGCGACGACGGAAACGCTATTCTCGTGCTTGAAAGGCTGGCCGAGGGGTTGCCACGTCTCGGCACTCCACAACCGCGCGCCGCCGTCGCGGCAACCCAGCAGGACGGTCTTCCCCTCGGGGCCGAAGGCAATGGCGGTCACCACGGCGTCGTCCGGGGGGGCCGACCGAGCATCGCCGTGAGTGATTCGCTCGGTCGCGCCGGCGGCCGCGCGCGATGGCTCGCGCGATCCCGGCGGCGAATCCGAAGGTGTGTCCGCTGCCGGGACGGGCTGCGTTTGTTCGACGGTCGGCGCCGATTCGTCGTCGGCAACGGGGCTGGCGGAGGGCGCCGGCTCGGTGCTCGGATCCGACGAAGGCGCGCTCGAACGCACTATGACCACCGATCCCGTGCCCGGCGTCTGGCGCGCGCCGCCGGGAGTCGCGTCGGGATGCTCGGGCGCGTCCTGGGTCGGCGTGGGTTCCAGGGGCGCTGCCTGTGTCGCGCCGTTGGCTTCTTCAGCCGGCTTCGGCGTGGGCGTCGGCTCCTCGGGTACGCCATTGGCTGAGTCGTCGCCGCTATCGGGCGCGGTGGGCGCCAACGTCGGCTCGGGGGCGGTACGGATGGACGTCCACCGGCCGTCGCGCCATTGCCACAGGGCGCCGTCGCGGCTGCTCACCAGCGCGGCCTGGCCATCGGGGCTGAACGCCGCAGCCAGGGCGTCGGTGGCCAGCAGCAGTGGGCGACCGAGCACAGTGGGCGGGACCTCTTCGGGGCTCAGGTACGCCACCTTGCCTTCCGGTCCCATCAGCGTGACGTAGCACTTGGTGCGCTGAATGGACAATTCGGGGGGCGCCGACGACGCAAGGTCCCAGATTTCCACCCGCGGCGGGCTACTGTTTTTGGCATCGGCTGCCACCAGAATTCTCTTGCCGTCAGGGGAAAACGTCGTCGCCTTTCCGGCACGCGCGCTGCGATTCTCGACGACGAAGCTGGTGAGATTGGTTACGGTCGCCCGCGGTTCGAGCAGGCTCCAGGAGCGAAACGATCCGTCTTCGCCCCCGGAAAGGATGCGACCTTTGTTGGGATAAAAGGCCAGCGCCGTGACGGCGTTTCGCTGTGGCATGGGCGGACACAGGAGCATTCCTGTGGCGACGTCAAAGGCGCGTACGAACGTGTCGGTGCTGCCAATCGCCACGGTTCGGCCGTCGAGACTGAACGCCGCCGCCTCGTCCACCCCGACACTCGACAAGCGACGTCGGCCGGCCCATTTGACGCGGTAGTGATGATGAGCCACGCACCACAGCTCGGCGTGCCCTCCGCCGCTCGTTAGAACTACGTTGCCGTCGGGACTGAACAGAGCGAGCCGCGGCCGACGCATCGGCGTGAGCGACTCACCGATCGGCGTGCCGGTCGCCACGTCCCACTGCACGGCGATGCCCGTGGGCCGGTTCGGATCGGAGATGCGTAAGCTGACTGACGTCTGGTTCGGATCGTACGCCGGGTCGCCGGCCGGATACTGCGCTGGCGTGGCGTCGCCGGCCGTCAGTACGTATCGCCCGTCGGGACTGAACGCCGCGGCAGTAATCAGGCCATCGTGCCGCAGTGCGGGCTGGCGCGCCTCGCCGGTTGCCGCGTCCCACAGCCGCGCTTGGGTGTGGCTGGCCGTCAGCACCAGCTTGCCGTCGGGACTGATCGCAGCCACCGACAGAGGGCCGGGATGCTGAATCGGGCGCCCAATCGTTTGCCCCGTGTCGGGGTCCCAGAGATGCACGGTATTGCCCCAATTCGGCACGGGGCCATCGTACATTTCGGTGTTCCAGGCATGTTCTCGGAATTGGTAGGCGGCCTGGGTAGGTGGCCCGCTGGTCGTCAGCAAAGTGCTGCCGTCGTCGCTGAATCGCGCGGTCAGGGCCGTATCGGGATGCACGAGCGGCGGGCCGTGCGGCTTCATCGCCCGCGCGTCCCAGATTTGCAGCGTCCGGTGGTCCGTTGCGGTTACCACCCACTTGCCGTCGCGGCTAAAGGCCAGGGCCGCCGGGTAACCGAGGTGCGGCACCTTGCCCCGCAGGCTGGAGCCCTCGTCGCCGACGTCCAACACCACAACCGACCCGGGAGCAATCCGCTCGATCTCGAACAGCTTCTCGTTATCGGTGGGAAATTGCATTGTCGAAGGGTACTTCGCCGCCGAGCACGCGATGAACACGGTCTTGCCGTCGCCAGTCATGCCCAGGCTTTCGATCCGCCCCGGTGCATTGCCCATGGCGCGCTGCGGGCTCGTATGCGCGCGCCAAGCCGCCAGGTTCAGGCGAATCACGCGCTGCAAGTCGGCCGCGTCGTCGGGAGCACTTGCCAGGCTCCGCGCCATCCACAGCATGCCCTTGGCCCGTTCGCCGCGGTCGCACAGATCGAGCCCGCGGTCGAGCAGGGCCGTGCTGAAGTCGATTTGCGTCTGTCGCTTTTGCCGGGCCAGTTGCTCAGCCGCCTGGCGAGCGCTTCCCTCCGCCTGTTCGGCGCGCTTGCGCTCGTGCGTTTCCGCTTCGAGCGATTGCTGGGCCTGTCCTTCCGCGTCCCACGCGACCGTGGCTTGCCAGATGCTGATGGCCGTGCCCAGCACGAGGCTCGTCGCCACGACGGTGCCGGTGAAAATCGCCACTTTGTTGCGCCGCGTGAACTTCCGCAGCCGATACGCCAGCGATGGCGGGCAGGCCTGCACCGCCTCGTCGGCCAGGTACCGCTGCACGTCCATCGCAAAGCCGTTGGCCGTTTCGTACCGCCGCGTGCGGTCTTTCTCCAGCGCTTTCATCACAATCCAGTCCAGCTCGCCGCGGATCATGCCGCTCAGCTTACCGGGCTCCATGCTGCGATTGGCCGCGATGCTCGCCGATCCTTCGTCGGTGCTGACGCGAGTGCTGGGCTTGGGCGGCTCGTCCTCTCGTATGGCCCGCAACAGCTCCAGTAGCGCGAATTCCCCTAGCCGCCGGCGATCCAGGGGTGTCGTGCCCGTCAGCAGCTCGTACAGCAGCACGCCCAGCGAGTAGATGTCGGTCCGCGTGTCGACGTCGAGCTGGTTCAGCTCGGCTTGCTCGGGCGACATGTACTCGAACGTGCCTACCACCGATCCGATGGCGGTGAACAGCGTTCGATCGGTGAGCCGCGAGCCGGTGGCCTTGGCCACGCCGAAGTCGATCACCTTGGGCACCGGCTTGCCGTCGTAGAGGCTGACCATGACGTTCGACGGTTTGACGTCGCGGTGGATGATCCCTTTCTGGTGCGCGTGCTGGATGGCGTGGCAGATAGGCAGGAACAGCTCGAGCCGCTGGCGCGGCGAGAGTCGCTGCTGGTCGCAATACTTGGTGATGGGCATGCCCTTGACCAGTTCCATCACGAAATAGGGCCGGCCACTTTCGGTCGTACCGGCGTCGAGCACCCTCGCGATGTTGGGGTGGTCCATCAAGGCTAGCGCCTGCCGCTCGGCCTCGAAGCGGGCGATTACCTGCCGCGAGTCCATGCCGGGCTTGATGAGCTTGAGGGCCACCATCCGCTCGACCGGTTTGGACTGCTGGGCCAGGAACACGGTGCCCATGCCCCCTTCGCCCAGTTGTTGCAGCAGCTTGTAGGGGCCGATCTCCATGCCCACGCATTCGCGCATGGGCTCGTCGAGCGTGGCCACGGCGCCGGCCGCCGGTTCGTCGAGAAAGGCGCTGGCTGCTTGGTGCGCGCGTAGCAATGTCTCGACCCGGCCCCGCAGCTCGGCGTTGCCCTGGCACGCACGGTCGAGATAGGCCGCGCGTTCGGCTTCGTTCGGCTGATCGAGGGCTTCGGCGAAGATGGATTGTTCGTTCATGACGGCCGCCTCGGGGCAGGGGGGCGCTAACGGGTGCCCATCATCCCTATGCGACATTCGCCCGTGAAATGCGCACGCAAAACGGGGAAATCGAACGACCACGCGGTGCGCCCGGTCACGCACCCGGCGATTCTCGCTCGTCGCCTTGCAGCTCGACCAGTAACCAGGCCCGTGCATAGGCCCACACCTGGTTTGCCTTGCGGGGAGAAATGTCCAATAGCGAAGCGACTTCGGCGATCTTGAAACCGCCAAAGTATCGCAGTTTGACCAGTTCGGCCGCCTGGGGATTGGTGGCTGCCAGCCGGTCGAGGGCTTCGTCCAGGGCGAGCATCTCTTCGGGCCGCTGGGGTGCGGCGAGGAGCTCGTCGTCGAGCTCGACTCGGATGCGGTCCCCCTGGCGCTTTTGTCGGTGCTTGCGGCGGGCTGACTCGATGAGGATGCGTCGCATGGCCTCGGCCGCGGCGGCGAAGAAATGACGCCGGCCATTCCAGTGGGCGGAATCCGATCGCGACGCACGGTCTCCCGCCACCAACCGCAGATACGCCTCGTGTACCAGGGCGGTCGGCTGAAGTGTCTGCCCCGGTTTTTCGGAACCAAGCTTGAGCGAGGCCAGGCGGCGGAGCTCGTCGTAGACCAGCGGCAACAGCTTGTCGGCGGCGC
>Ga0326597_10011773_pt1 | contig 11572 bp, 5 predicted proteins | sample RVTome_12_FD_203789 | JGI IMG/M metagenome (GOLD analysis project Ga0326597, IMG submission 203789) | Soil microbial communities from uranium-contaminated site in the Upper Colorado River Basin, Wyoming, United States - RVT100D185 | ecosystem: Environmental > Terrestrial > Soil > Contaminated >...
TCATGAGCACGAGATCCGGCCTTTTATCGATGACCATGCGCACGCCGTCCTCCCCGGTAACGGCCTCGAGCGTGGCGTAGCCCCGGGACTGGAGCACGTCGCGCGCGAGCTTCATGTTCTTTTCATTGTCCTCGACGATCAGGATGGTGCTCATAGGCCCAGCGGAATGGTGAAGGTGAACGTCGAGCCCTTGCCGGGTTCGCTCGCGAGCCGGATCTTCCCGCCGTGGAGTTCCACGAAGCGTCTGGTGAGCGCGAGGCCCAGGCCGGTGCCCTCCGCCTTGCGCGTGTAATCGGCCCCGACCTGCTTGAATTCCTCGAACACGAGTTCCTGGTCCGCCGCGGCAATGCCTACGCCGGTATCCGTGACGGAGAATTCGACTGCGTTGGCGGCCGGCCTGGCGGCAACGCCCACCCTGCCGCCCTCGGGGGTGAACTTCACCGCGTTGGACAGCAAATTGAGCAGGATCTGCTTGAACTTGCGCTCGTCCGCCCGGAACATGCCGAGCGACGGATCCACCTCAAGGCCGAGCGTAATGCCGTTGCGCTGCGCGCGTTCCTTCACCAGCGTCATCGCGTTCTCGAGGGCCGATCTCAGGTCGAAGTCTGCCACGTCGAGCTCCATCCGGCCGGCTTCGATCTTGGAAAGGTCCAGGATGTCATTGATGAGCGACAGCAGATGCCTGCCGGAAGAATGGATGTCCTTCAGGTAATCGAGCTGCTTGTCGTTCACCTCGCCGAACATCTTCTCCACCAGCACCTCGGAGAAGCCGATGATCGCGTTGAGCGGCGTCCGCAGCTCATGCGACATGTTGGCGAGGAAGTCCGACTTGTGCTGGTTGGCGATCTCGAGCTGCCGGCTCTTGTCCTGTATCTCGCGGAACAGCCGCACGTTCTCGATCGCGATTACCGCCTGGTCGGCGAAGGTCTTGAGCAGCGCAACCTCCTTTTCTGTAAACGCCCCTTGCGCCGGACGCAGTACGGAGATGGCGCCGGTCGGTTTGCCCTCCCGCATGAGCGGGGTGACCAGTCCGGACCCATATCCCGCATCGACCATCCGCTTGAGCAGCGGGAATTCCTCGGCCGCGGCGGCCAGGCTGGGATAATGCATGGTGCGCGCCTCCATGATGCTGGTCGCCATCCCGCTGCCGCGCTCCAGCGCCATGTCGTATGTGTCAGCCGCCGCCGCACCGACAGTCGCGCGCACCTCGACCCGGTCCTCCTGCACCATTCCCAACGCCACTCGGCTGCCGGGGAAAAGTGCGTGGCAGTTTTTCACGATCGCATCGAATACCGGCTGCGTCTCGGTCATCGATCCGCTGATCGCACGCAGGATCTCCGCCGTCGCCGTCTGTTGCTCGAGCGTTTCCTTGGTTTCGTTGAACAGGCGCACGTTCTCGATCGCGATCACCGCCTGATTGGTAAAGGTGCTGACGAGATCAATCTGCTTATGCGTGAACGAGCGCACTTCCGGTCGGTAGATGAAGATGCCGCCGAGCACGCGCCCCTCCTTGAGCATGGGCACCGCAATGCATGTTCGTCCTCCACCCAGTTCTACCAGCTCAACGGTGCCCGGATTACGATCGCGGTACTCGGGTGTATCCCTTCTGTCCGCGATGTGAATGGGCTTCCGCCCGGCAATCATGCGTCCGAGGCCGCCATCGGGAGTAGGTCGAAACGGTCCTCTTCCGCTAAGAAATTTAGCGTATTCGGCGCTGGCCCCTCGGTGCGCGACGATCCGATACTTGTCCCCGTCGTACAACCCCAGCAGACCCATGTGCGCGTCGCATAGCCGCGTTGCATTGTCGAGTATGGAATCAAACACCGGCTGCAGATCACTTGGCGAGCTACTGATAACCTGCAAAATTTCGCTCATTGCAGTCTGCTGCTCGAGTGTCTCCTTCAGTTCCGCTGTGCGCTCCTCGACCTTGCGCTCGAGGCCGGCGTACGACTCGCGCAGTTGCACGCTCATCTGGTTGAACTGTTCGGCCAGCGCTTCGAGCTCATCGCCGGTCTTGATTTCAATTCTCTGTTCGAGATTTCCCGCGCCGATGCGCGCGGCGCCTTCCTGCAGGGTGCGGATCGGGCGCACCATGCTGCGCGCGAGCCACATCGCGGCCAGGGCCGATATCAGCAGGCCGGCCACGATCAGCGAGATGGTGCGTACGATGGTGGCGTTGAGCGTTTCGTAGACCTCCGACACAGGCTGCTCGACGAACACCTTCCAGCCGACGGATTCGATGGAGCCGTAGGCGGTGAGCACCGCGGCGCCCGCGAGGTCCTGCGCGTCCAGGGCCGATGACTCCTCGGCCCCCGCTTCCAGGGCCATCCGCACCTGCGGCAGCCTCGACAGATCCGTCTTGCGCAGCACCAGCCCGATGTCCGGATCGGCGACCAGATGGCCGCTGCCGTCCACTACGTACGCCTTGCCCTTCTTGCCGATCTTGATGCGGGTGACCACGTCCCAGATGAACTTCAGGTTCACATCTGCGACCGTGACTGCGCCCGCCTCGCCCTTCGCGCGCATCGCGATCGACATGTACGGTTCGGTCTCCTTGCGGTAGGACACGGGGCCGAACCAGGTCTGGTCGGATTTCGCGCCCTTGAAGGCGGGCTCCGCGGAGCGGTCAATGCCCGAGTCGACCACGTCCATGCCGAGGCGCGAAACGGCGAGCCGCTCGCGGCCAGTCGCGTCGATCTGCGTCGTGTCGGTGATGGCCGGGACCAGGCGCTGCAGCTTCAGGAACTCGATCCTGCGCTGCTCCATGCCCTCGGCGCCCAACTGCGGCAGCGCCGCGAAGGCGAGCTGCTGCTCGATCTGGCGGATGAACTGTTCGATGCGCACCGCCGCCGCCACGGCCTTCTCGCGCTGCAGGCTGGACAGCGCGGATTTGTTCTCCTGGTAGGAAAAGTAGACGCCGATGCCTCCCGAGATGAGCAGCGCGCCGCACACCAGCCCGAGGATCAGGAGGAAATATTTGCGAAACAGCCGCCCGCGTTCGATCGCCCGGATCTCGCGGTGCTGTTCGATGATGGCGTCCACCGGCTTCAAGGGATGCGAATCCAACCCATGCGGTTACGTCTCGGACGAAGAGTATAGCCACCCTCGGGCTGGGGACCCGCAAATGGCGCGCCCCCTAGCGCGGCAGTTCCGAGAACCCCATCAGGAATTCGTCCACCGCGCGCGCCGCTTGCCGGCCCTCGCGGATCGCCCAAACCACGAGCGACTGGCCGCGGCGCATGTCGCCCGCGGCAAACACCTTCGGCTCGCTGGTCGCGTAGCTGCCTGTCCCCTCGGTCGTCGCCCTGGCATTGCCGCGGGAATCCCTCTCGACACCGAACTCCTCGAGCAGCGATTGCACCGGCGAAACGAAACCCATCGCCAGCAGGACCAGATCGGCCGGCATGTCGAACTCCGAGCCCGGAATTTCGGCGGGCTTGCCGTCGTTCCATGACAGTCGAACCGCCTTCAAGGCCTTCACCCTGCCGCCCTCCCCGACGAGCGCCTTGGTGGCGATGGCCCAGTCGCGCTCGACGCCCTCTTCATGCGAGGAAGACGTGCGCAGGCGCGTCGGCCAGTAGGGCCATACGGGATTGCGCTCCACGTCGGGCGGCATGGGCAGCAATTCGAATTGCGTGACCGAGGCGGCGCCGTGGCGGTTGGAGGTTCCCACGCAGTCGGACCCCGTATCGCCGCCGCCGATCACGACGACATGCTTGGCGCTCGCCCAGAGCTCTGGCACGCCGGTGTCGCCCGCCACGCGCTTGTTCTGCAGCGGCAGGAACTCCATCGCGTAGTGAACGCCGCCGAGCTCCCGCCCCGGGATCGGCAGGTCGCGCGGAACCTCGGCGCCGCCGGTGAGCACCACGGCGTCGAAATCGGCGAGCACCTGCGCCGCGGACAGGAACGTCTTTGCGTCGTTGGCGATGCCCTTGCCCGGACGTTCCATGCCAACGTGTGTGCCGGCGCGGAACTCGATGCCTTCGGCGCTCAACTGCTCGAGGCGGCGGTCGATGACTTTCTTGTCGAGCTTGAAGTCCGGAATGCCGTAGCGCAGCAGGCCGCCGATGCGGTCGTTCTTCTCGAACACCGTGACCGCGTGCCCGGCGCGCGCCAGTTGCTGCGCGCAGGCAAGGCCGGCGGGTCCGGAACCCACTACCGCAACCTTCCTGCCCGTCTTGTGCGCCGCAGGCCGCGCTTTCACCCAGCCCGATTCCCAGGCCTTGTCGATGATCGCGTGCTCGATCGACTTGATGCCGACCGGATCCTCGTTGATGCGCAGCACGCACGCTTCCTCGCAGGGCGCCGGGCAGATGCGGCCGGTGAACTCCGGAAAGTTGTTCGTCGAGTGCAGCGTCTCGATTGCGCGCTCCCAGTCCTGGCGATACACCAGGTCGTTGAAGTCCGGGATGATGTTGTTGACCGGGCAGCCCTGCATGCAGAACGGAATGCCGCAATCCATGCAGCGCGCGCCCTGGACCTTGGCGTCCTCGTCGGCAAGCCGCAGGTAGAACTCGCGATAGTGCTTCTTGCGCGACTTTGCGTCCTCGTGCGGCTCTTCAAGGCGCTCGTATTCCAGGAACCCGGTGATCTTGCCCATGCGCCGGCCCCGTTACGCTGCCAGACGCTTGTGCTTGAAGGCAAGCTCGCCCAGCGCACGCCGGTATTCGTTCGGGAAGACCTTGATGAATTTCCCCCGGTAGTCGTTCCAGCGCTCGAGAATTCGCTTTGCCTGTGCGCTGCCCGTGTAGCGCGCGTGGCGTTCGATCATGCGCCTGGCGAGCGCCTCGTCGGATTCGCCCTTGTGCCAGAATTCGCGCGCGAGCTTCGCCTCCTGCTCGGACTCGGCAAGCAGGGGCTCCAGCGTGACCATGGACGTGTTGCAGTACTTGGCGAAGATGCCCTGCTCGTCGAGCACATAGGCGATTCCGCCCGACATCCCGGCAGCGAAGTTGCGGCCGGTGACGCCCAGGACCACCACCGTGCCACCGGTCATGTATTCGCAACCATGGTCGCCCAGACCCTCGACCACTGCCTGGGCGCCGGAATTGCGGACGGCAAAACGCTCGCCCGCGACGCCGCGGAAATACGCCTCGCCTTCGATCGCGCCGTACAGCGCGACGTTGCCGGTGATGATGTTCTCGGTCGGCTCGCCGCGGAACTTCGGCGACGGCTGGACCGAGATGCGGCCGCCGGAGAGCCCCTTGCCGCAATAATCGTTGGTGTCCCCGATGAGATCCAGCCGCACCCCGCGCGCAAGGAAGGCACCGAAGCTCTGGCCGGCGGAACCGGCCAGGCGCACGTGCACGGTCTCGTCGGGCAGCCCCTCGTGCCCATAGCGCTTGGCGATCTCGCCCGAAAGCATGGTACCAACCGTGCGATTGATGTTGCGGATGGGCGTTTCGATCGTCACTTTCTTGCGCCGCTCCAGCGCCGGCCGCGCGAGTTCGATCAGGCGAAGGTCGAGCGCCTTGTCGAGGCCGTGGTCCTGGATCTCACAGTGGTGGCGCGCCGGGCCACCCAAATGCGCCGCCGGCACATTGGGCAAATGGAAGATCCGGGAGAAATCGAGCCCCTTCGCTTTCCAGTGCTCGATGCCCTTGCGCGTGTCAAGCAGATCGGCACGGCCGACGAGCTCTTCGAGGCGGCGCACGCCGAGATTCGCCATGATTTCGCGCGCCTCTTCGGCGACGAAGAACATGTAATTCACCACATGCTCTGGCTTGCCCTCGAACTTGCGGCGCAGAACCGGGTCCTGCGTCGCGACACCCACCGGGCAGGTGTTCAGGTGGCACTTCCTCATCATGATGCAACCTTCGACGACCAGCGGGGCCGTCGCGAAGCCGAACTCGTCCGCGCCCAGGAGCGCGCCGATCACCACGTCGCGGCCGGTCTTCATCTGCCCGTCCACCTGCACCGCGATGCGTCCGCGCAGCCGGTTCAGGGTCAACGTCTGCTGGGTCTCGGCGAGCCCGAGCTCCCAGGGCGTGCCCGCGTGCATGATCGAGGACCAGGGCGACGCGCCGGTGCCGCCGTCGTGGCCGGAGATCGTCACATGGTCGGACTTCGCCTTGGCGACGCCGGCGGCGACCGTGCCTACGCCGACTTCGGACACGAGCTTCACGCTCACCGCCGCTGCGGGATTCGCGTTCTTGAGATCGTGGATCAGCTGCGCAATGTCCTCGATCGAGTAGATGTCGTGGTGCGGCGGCGGCGAAATCAGCTCAACGCCCGGCGTCGAGTAGCGCAGCTCGGCGATGTACTCGGAAACCTTCTTGCCCGGCAGTTGCCCGCCTTCGCCCGGCTTGGCGCCCTGGGCGATCTTGATCTGCAGCATCTCGGCGGAGGCGAGGTATTCGGCGGTCACGCCGAAACGGCCCGAGGCGACCTGCTTGATCTTCGACTTGAGCGAATCGCCCTCGATCAGGGGTATGTCCACTTCGACGCGCTCGCGGCCCAGCCGCGACTGCAGCGACTCGCCCGCTTTCACCGGCGCATAGCGCCTGCGGTCTTCGCCGCCTTCGCCGGTATTCGACTTGCCGCCGATCCGGTTCATGGCGACCGCGAGCACGGTGTGCGCCTCGGTCGAGATCGAGCCGAGCGACATCGCGCCGGTCGAAAAGCGTTTGACGATCTCGCTGGCCGGCTCGACGTCCTCGATGGGCACGGGCTTGCACGCATCGAACCTGAACTCGAACAGGCCGCGCAATGTCATCTGGCGCTTCGACTGGTCGTTGATCAGCGCGGCGTACTCCTTGTAGGTCGAGTAGGAATTCTGGCGCGCCGATTGCTGCAGCTTGGCGATCACGTCGGGCGTCCAGGCATGCTCCTCGCCGCGCACGCGCCAGGCGTACTCGCCGCCCGCGTCCAGCATCCCCTGCAGCACCGGATCCTTCTCGCTGAAGGCCGCGCGATGAATGCGCAGGGCTTCCTCGGCGAGTTCGAGGATGCCGATGCCGCTTACCTTCGAGGCGGTGCCGTTGAAGTACCTGTCCACCAGATTGCGGGAGAGGCCCACCGCCTCAAAGACCTGCGCGCCGGTATAGGACATGTAGGTCGAGATGCCCATCTTGGACATCACCTTCTTCAGGCCCTTGCCGACGGCCTTGACGTAGTTCTTGATCGCCTTCGAGCCCGCCGCCCGGCTTTCACCCTCCGGGCCGCCGTGCGCCGCGAGCAGCGTTTCCAGCGCGAGATAGGGATGCACCGCCTCGGCGCCGAAGCCGCCGAGCAGCGCGAAATGGTGCACTTCGCGCGCAGAGCCGGTCTCCACCACCAGGCCCGTGGAGGTGCGCAGTCCCTTCGCCACCAGATGCTGGTGGATGGCCGAGAGCGCGAGCAGCGCCGGGATCGCGACCCGGTCCTTGTCCACCGCGCGGTCCGAGATGACCACGATGGAGTATCCCGAGCGCACGGCATCCTCGGCCTGCGCGCAAAGCGACGCGAGGCGCGCTTCGATCGCCTCCCTGCCCCAGGCTACTGGATAGGTGATGTCCAGTTCCATCGAGCGGAATTTGCCGCCGGTGTAACGCTCGATGTGGCGGATCTTCTCCATCTCGTAGAAGTCGATCACCGGCTGGCTCACCTCCAGGCGCAGCGGCGGATTCATCTCGTCGATGCCGAGCAGGTTCGGCTTCGGGCCGATGAACGAGACCAGCGAGGTGACCAGCTCCTCGCGGATCGGGTCGATCGCCGGATTGGTCACCTGCGCGAAGAGCTGCTTGAAATAGTGGTACAGCGTCTTGTCCTTCTTCGACAGGATCGCGAGCGCGGCGTCGTTCCCCATCGAACCGGTGGGCTCTTCCCCGGCCTGCGACATCGGCAGCAGCTGGATCTTGAGGTCTTCCTGCGTATAGGCGAACGCCTGCTGGCGGTCGAGCAGCGGCACCGCGGACTTCAGCGGCGCGGTCTTCTCGCTCTCGACTTCGTCCAGCTTGACGCGGATGCGCTCGATCCACTCGGCGTAGGGCCTGGCACCGGCAAGCGATTCCTTCAGTTCCTTGTCGTCGATGATGCGGCCCTTCTCCAGGTCCACGAGGAACATCTTGCCGGGCTGCAGGCGCCACTTCTTGATGATGCGCTCCTCGGGAATCGGCAGGCAACCGCACTCCGAGCCCATGATGACGAGATCGTCGTCGGTGACGATGTAGCGCGAGGGCCGCAGGCCGTTGCGGTCCAGAGTCGCACCGATCTGGCGGCCGTCGGTGAAGGCGATCGAGGCCGGGCCGTCCCAGGGCTCCATCATCGCCGCGTGATACTCGTAGAAAGCCCGCCTCGACGGCTCCATGAGGCTGTGGTTCTCCCAGGCCTCCGGGATCATCATCATCACCGCGTGCGCGATGGAGTACCCGCCCATCACGAGCAGTTCGAGGGCATTGTCAAACGAAGCCGAATCCGACTGCCCGGGGTAGATCAGCGGCCAGATTTTCTCCAGGTCCTCGCCCAGCACCGGGCTGGAGATCGCGCCCTGCCGCGCACGAATCCAGTTGACGTTGCCGCGGACCGTGTTGATCTCGCCGTTGTGGCAGATCATGCGGAACGGGTGCGCCAGGTCCCAGGACGGGAAGGTGTTGGTCGAGAAGCGCTGGTGTACCAAAGCCAGCGCCGATTCGAGGCGCGAATCCTTCAGATCCAGGTAGTACTCGCCAACCTGGTTTGCCAGCAGCATGCCCTTGTAGCACAGCAGCCGCGCCGACATCGAGGGCACGTAGAACTCCCTGCCGTGCTCTAGCTTGAGCGCCTGGATCGCATGCCCCGAACTCTTGCGGATGATGTAGAGCTTGCGCTCCAGCGCGTCGGTCACGGTGACGCCCGCGCCGCGCCCGACGAAAACCTGCCGGATCACCGGTTCGAGCTTTTTCGCCGGTTCGGCGAGGTCGGAATTGTCCACCGGCACGTCGCGCCAACCGAGCAGGGCCTGGCCTTCGTCCTTGATCGCGCGCTCGATCTCGTACTCGCAGGCGAAGCGGCTCGCCGGGTCGCGCGGCAGGAACACCATGCCGACCCCGTATTGCCCGGACGGCGGCAGGCTCACGCCGCGCTTGGCCATCTCCTCGCGCAGCAACCGGTCCGGCATCTGGATCATCAGGCCGGCGCCGTCGGAAAGTTTCGGGTCCCAGCCCACCGCGCCGCGATGGTTGAGATTCTTCAGGATCGTGAGGCCCTGTTCGACGATCACATGCGACTTCTTGCCCTTGATGTGGGCCACGAAACCGACGCCGCAGCCGTCATGTTCGTATGCGGGGTCGTAAAGACCCTGTGCCACCGGGTGAAATCGCGATTCCATTTGTAAGCGCCTGATTACAAATATATAACGGCTAAATGCGCCGCGCCGCACAAAAATTGAGGGCGAACTTTGAAATATACCCGTGGAACCACGGGCTTACAAGCTACGGCGCCACTGCGGCAATGCTGTCGCGCACCAATCCCGGATCCAGGTCGCCGCGCAGGCTCGCGCGGCCCAATCCATCCAGCAGTACGAAGCGGGTCCTGCCTCCGGCCGTCTTCTTGTCCACCTGCATCAGCTCCAGGTACCGGTTGACGGCCAGAGCGGGTCCCCGCACAGGCAATCCGGCGCGCGCGAGGAGCGCCCTGACCCGGGCGCCGTCTTCGCGGCGCAGCGTTCCAGCGCGCACCGACAGCTCGGCCGCCATCACCATGCCGGCGGCCACCGCCTCGCCGTGCAGCCACTGGCCATATCCCATTCCGGCTTCGATGGCATGGGCGAACGTGTGGCCGAAATTCAGGATCGCGCGCAGCCCGGCTTCGCGCTCGTCGGCGCCGACGACCTGCGCCTTGAGTTCGCAGGAGCGTCGCACCGCGTGGCTCAACGCGGTGCGGTCGCGGGCCAGCAGCCGGGCCATATTTGCCTCCAGCCAATCGACGAACTGCAAATCCAGAATGAAGCCATGCTTGATCACCTCCGCCATGCCGGCGCGCAATTCCCGGTCGGGCAGCGTATCGAGCGTGGCGACGTCGGCGATCACGGCCAGCGGTTGGTGGAATGCGCCGACCATGTTCTTGCCGCGCGCGTGGTTGATGGCGGTCTTGCCCCCGACCGAGGAATCCACCTGCGCGAGCAGGGTCGTCGGCACCTGGATGAACGCGATCCCGCGCTGGTATACCGCTGCCGCGAAGCCCGCAAGATCGCCGACGACGCCGCCGCCCAGGGCGACGACGATGGAATCGCGCCCGCAGCGCGCGGCCAGCAGCACGTCGATCACATGGTCGAGCACCGCCCAGGATTTGGCCTGTTCGCCATCGTCGATCAGCACCGGAACGACGCGGGCTCCGGCCGTCTGCAGCGCGCGCTGCATGCGCTGGAGATAATGCGGGGCGACGACCCTGTTTGTGATCACCGCGACGCTTCTGGATGCAACGTAGGACGAATACATCCCCGCATCGTCCAGCAGGTCGGCGCCGATGTGAATCGGATAGGAGCGATCGCCGAGCGTTACGCGGAGAGGCTGCATCCGCCCCCCAGGCGGGCGAGGAGTTCCCTCGCCAGCGTCTGCACGCTCTGCTTGCCGGTATCGATGACGACATCGGCGACTTCGCGATACAGCGGATCGCGCTCGGCGTAGAGCACTTCGAGCTTTTTCTGCGGATCCGCCGTTGCAAGCAGCGGGCGGTTGCGATCGTGCTGCACGCGATTCCAGAGGTGCGGCGGGCGCGCATGAAGGTAGACGACGATGCCGCCGGCCGCGATGATGCGGCGATTCTCCTGCGCAAGCACCGCGCCGCCGCCGGTGGCGATCACCGCGTTCTCCAGCGCGCACAGTTCCCCGAGTGCCTGCGTCTCGCGCGTCCGGAATCCCGCTTCGCCCTCGATGTCGAAGATGACCGGGATGCGCACGCCGCAGCGGCGCTCGATTTCCTCGTCGGTGTCGCAAAAGCTGCGCTTCAGGCGGCGCGCGAGCAGGCGGCCCACGGTGGACTTGCCCGCGCCCATCATGCCGACAAGGATGAGGCTGCTCTCGGGTTTCACGGCATCATTTTACGCACGTGGAAAAATGTGAAGGCTGAAAACAGAACGGCCGGGAGGACCCGGCCGTTCGTTGATCCCGGCAGATCGCCTCAGCGGCCGGTGAGGCGCTCGTTCATGATGCGCGGGGTAATGAAGATCAGCAGCTCGGTCTTGTTCCTGGTGGTTGCCGTGTTGCGGAACAGGAACCCGATATAGGGCAGGTCGCCGAAAAACGGGGTCCTCGCCGAATTGACGTTATCGATTTCCTCGTAGATGCCGCCGATCACCACGGTGCCGCCATTCTCCACCAGCACCTCCGTCTTGACGTGCTTGGTGCTGATTTGCACGCCTGACGGCGTGCTCGCCCCCGGGATGTCCTTGTTCACGTCCAGCGTCATGATGACGTTACCGTCGGGCGTGATCTGCGGCTTCACCTTGAGCGACAGGTTGGCCTTGCGGAATGCGACGGCGGTTGCTCCCGAAGAGGTCGCCTGCTGGTAAGGTATTTCTATGCCCTGCTCGACGATCGCTTCGACCTGGTCCGCTGTAAGGACCCGCGGGCTGGAGATGGTTTTCAGTTTCGCGTCAGCTTCTGCCGCCGAAACC
>Ga0326597_10011774_pt1 | contig 11571 bp, 7 predicted proteins | sample RVTome_12_FD_203789 | JGI IMG/M metagenome (GOLD analysis project Ga0326597, IMG submission 203789) | Soil microbial communities from uranium-contaminated site in the Upper Colorado River Basin, Wyoming, United States - RVT100D185 | ecosystem: Environmental > Terrestrial > Soil > Contaminated >...
CGAGCAGGCGGAGCGCGCGGCGAGCGCGCAGGCGAACACGCGGCAGAAATCTGAGCGCGCGGCGGAAGTTGCGGCGAAGGAACGTGCAGTAGCGGAAGCGAAAGCGTTGAAGGAAGCCACGGCACGGCAGGAGGCGGAGGCGCAGGCGGAAGCTGCGGCGCTGGCGCGAGCGCATTCGGAGCAGGAAGCGCTGGCGGTGGCGCAGGCGCGTGAGCAGGCGGAGCGTGCGGCGATCGAGCAGGCGCGCACGCGGCATGAAGCGGAGCGTGCGGCGGAGGAGAATGCGAAGCAGCGCGCCGTGGCGGACGAGCAGGCGGTGGCGGAAGCCAAGCAGCGTGTGATTGCGGAAAAGGAAGCGATCGCACAAGCGGCGCGCCGCGAGAAGGTTGAGGCGAAAGCGCGAGCTCAGGCTGAATCGCGGCTTGAGGCGGAGCGGACGGCGGCGGAGTTGGCGGCGCAACGTGCCGAAACGGAGCGGGTTGCGGAGGCGGCGGCGCGCGAACGCAATGAGGCGGAAGCGCGCGCGCTCGAGGAAGTGAGCGCGAGGCAGCAGGCGGAAGCGCAGGCGGAAGCTGTGGCGCTGGCGCGAGCGCGTTCGGACCAGGAAGCGCTGGCGGTGGCGCAGGCGCGCGAGCAGGCGGAGCGCGCGGCGAGCGCGCAGGCGAACACGCGGCAGAAATCTGAGCGCGCGGCGGAAGTTGCGGCGAAGGAACGTGGTGCGGCGGAAGCCAAGGCGCTGAAGGAAGCCGCTGCACGCCAGCAAGCTGACGCTCAGGCGGAAGCTGCGGCGCAGGCGCGAGCGCGTTCGGAGCAGGAAGCGCTGGCGGTGGCGCAGGCGCGTGAGCAGGCGGAGCGTGCGGCGATCGAGCAGGCGCGTACGCGGCATGAAGCGGAGCGTGCGGCTGAGGAGAGTGCGAAGCAGCGCGCCGCAGCGGACGAGCAGGCGGTGGCGGATGCCAAGCAGCGTGCGGTGGCGGAGAAGGAAGCGATCGCACAAGCGGCACGCCGTGAGAAGGCGGAGGCGAAAGCGCGAGGCCAGGCTGAATCGCGACTCGAGGCGGAGCGTGCGGCGGCGGAGTTGGCGGGGCGACGCAGTGAGGCGGAGCAACGAGCGGAGGCGGTGGCAGTTGCACGCGCGCGCACGGAGGCCGAAGCACGAGGTCAGGCTGAATCGCGAATCCAGGCGGAGCGCGAGGCGGCGGAATTGGCCGTGCGGCGTGCCGAAGCGGAGCAGCTTGCCGAGTCGGTGGCGAGCGAACGCGCGGCGGCGGAAGCGCAAGCGCTCGAGGAAGCAACTGCGCGGCAGCAGGCGGAAGCACAAGCCGAGGCCGCGGCGAAGGAACGTGGTGCGGCGGAAGCCAAGGCGCTGAAGGTAGCCACCGCACGGCAACAAGTGGACGCGCAGGCGGAGGAAGTAGCAGTTGCGCGGGCGCGCGCGGAGGCCGAAGCACGAGGTCAGGCTGAATCGCGAATCCAGGCGGAGCGTGCGGCGGCGGAGTTGGCGGCGCAGCGCGCCGAAGCGGAGCAGCTTGCCGAGGCGGTGGCGAGCGAACGCGTGGCGGCGGAAGCGCAAGCGCTCGAGGAAGCAACTGCGCGGCAGCAGGCGGAAGCACAAGCCGAGGCGGCGGCGAAGGAACGTGGGGCGGCGGAAGCCAAGGCGCTGAAGGTAGCCACCGCACGGCAACAAGCGGACGCGCAGGCGGAGGAAGTAGCAGTTGCGCGGGCGCGCGCGGAGGCCGAAGCGCGAGGTCAGGCTGAATCGCGAATCCAGGCCGAGCGCGCGGCCGCGGAGTTGGCGGCGCAGCGCGCCGAAGCGGAGCAGCTTGCCGAGTCGGTGGCGAACGAACGCGCGGCAGCGGACGAGCGGGCGGTGGCGGAGGCCAAGCAGCGTGCGGTGGCGGAGAAGGAAGCGATCGCGCAAGCGGCGCGCCGTGAGAAAGCGGAGTCGAAAGCGCGAGGCCAGGCTGAATCGCGACTTGAGGCGGAGCGTGCGGCGGCGGGATTGGCGGCGCAACGCAGTGAGGCGGAGCGGTTTGCGGAGGCGGCGGCGCGCGATCGCGGTGAGGCGGAAGCGCGCGCGCTGGAGGAAGTCAGCGCGAGGCAGCAGGCGGAAGCGCAAACGCAGGCAGCGGTGCTGGCCCGAGCGCGCGAGGAGCAGGAGACCGCGGTGCGGGCGCAGGCGCGTGAACAGGCGGAGCGTGCGGCGAACGCGCAGGCGAACACGCGGCGCGAAGCAGAGCGCGCGGCGGAGGAGAGCGCGAAGCAGCGCGCGGCGGCAGAGGAGCGTGCGGCGGCTGCGACGCGGGAGCGTGCGGCAGCGGAGCGCGAAGCAACAGTAAGGGCTTTACGCCGGGAAAAGGCGGAGGCCGAAGCGCTCGGGGTGGCGGCAACACGTCGCGAGGCCGAGCGCCGTTTGATCGAGGACGCGCAGGCGCGCGAGGCGGCGGAACGGGCTGCGCAGGTTGCGGCGCAGGAGCGCAGTGCGGTCGAAGTGCGCGCGCTGGAGGAAGCGAAGGCGCGCAGTGAAGCGGAGGCGCAAGCGGAAGCAGCGGCTGTTGCGCGCGAGCGCGCGGAACAGGAAGCGCTGGGGCTGGCGCGGGAACGCGCGAGTGCTGACAAGGAAGCGATCGCACAAGCGGCACGACGCGAGAAAGCGGAGGCGAAAGCGCGACGTGAGGCTGAATCGCGGCTCGAAGCCGAGCGGGAGGCCGCGGCAACGGCGCTCGAGCGCAGTGCCGCGGAGGAGCGTGCGGCGCAGGAAGCGGAGGCAAGACTCCAGGCCGAGCGTGAGGCGCAGCGGCTGGCGCAGGAAAAAGCCGCGGAACAGCAGCGGCTGCTCGAGTTGGCGCAGCAGCGCGAGCGCGCGGAGGCTGAGGCCCAAAGCGCTGCCGAATCCCGCCGCCATGCTGAACGCCGTCTGATCGACGAAGCGCGCGCGCAGGAGGCTGCCGCGCGGGCGCAAACTCAGCGTGAAGCTGCGCAACTCGCCATGCAACTTGCGGAAGCGGAGCGACTTGCGGAAGCAGCGGCGCAGGAGCGCAGCGCGGCGGAAGCGCGCGCGCTGGAGGAAGCCACGGCGCGGCAGCAGGCCGACGCGCAAGCCGAAGCGGCGGCAATGGCACGTGCGCGCAAGGAGCAGGAAGCATTGGCGCTGGCGCAGGCGCGTGCGCAGGCGGAGCAAGCGGCGATTGAGCAGGCGCGCGCACGGCACGAGGCGGAGCGCGTTGCGGATGAAAGTGCCAGGCAGCGTGCCACGGCGGATGAACAGGCGGTAGCTGCGGCACAAGAGCGCGCGGCAGCAGAGACTGAAGCGATGGCGCAGGCAGCGCGCCGGGAAAAAGCGGAAGTTGCGGCGCGGCGAGTGGCTGAATCGCGGCTCGACGCGGAGCGGCGGTTGCAGGAAAGAAGCCTGGGACGCAGCGCGGCGGAAGAACGAATTGCGCAGAAAGCCAGGGCGCGCGCTGAAGCCGAGCGCGCGGCTGAGCGAGCAACGCGCGAGAAAATCGCGGCCCACGAACAGGCGATGAAAGCGCTGCAGCAGCGCGAGCAAGCCGAGGGCGAAGCGGAGCGTGCGATGCAGGCGCGCGCCGGCGTCGATGCCGATTACAAGGCACTCATCGCGGCGCAGAAAATCCCCGCGGCCGGCGGCAGGCGGTCACGGCTGCGAACGGCGGCAGGCGCGACGGTGGTACTCGTGGCCGGGTTTGGCATCGGAACATGGTATGGTCTCGAGGCGCCGGGACCGGCGCAGCGCGTGGCTGAGCCCGTGACCAAAGCGGTTCCGATACCGGTGGCCGGGCCGTTGGCTGAAGCGCGCGGACTGCCGCTGCCGCTGCGCGTCGAGGACGACCTCGAGCGTTTCAATCGCAGCCTCGGTGTGTCCGCGGCAGGCGGCGCGCGCGCGCCGGCGCGCTGAATTCATCATTGCTTTTGAGTTGCGGGAGCGCACCATGGGGTTGCAGAAGATTGGCAAACTCAACATGAAGCGAAGACTTGAATGGCGGTAATGCTGGGTTATGAATCGCTGCAGGGTGTGCTCGCGATGCATGAGGTCATCACTTTGCTCGAGCAGGCATTGGTTCATGAGGCGGCCGGAAAAACCACCGTTTCACCCAAGTTCGTCACGGACTTCGAGGGCGGCTCGATGCGCATGCTGGTCGCCGCCGATCGCGAGGCCGGCTATCTCGCAACCAAGGCCTATCACTCGGTCGGGAGCACGAGCGCGCGTTATGTCGTGACGCTCTATCGCCTGCAGGACGGGGAGCTGCTAGCACTGCTGGACGGACAGGGGATCACCGATCTGCGCACGGGCGGGGCGAGCGGCGTGATCGCCCGCAAGGTGCAGGTATCCGGTCCCGTTACCGTCGGTGTGATCGGTTCGGGCCACCAGGCGCGCACGCAGCTCGAAAGCCTGGCTGCGGTCTATGACGTGCGGTCGGCCGCGGTATTCAGCCCGACCGCAGCCAATCGCGAGGCCTACGCGCGTGAAATGTCGCAAAAGCTCGGCATTCCGGTGACGGCGGTTGACTCGGCGGAAGCGGCGGCGCGCGATCGCGCGGTGGTTGCCACGGCGAGCAATGCACGGAGCAGCGAACCGGTATTGCGCGGTGCATGGCTCGAGCGATGCCGGCTGCTGTGCGCGGTGGGCAATACGCGGCCGCAGTTTGCCGAAGCTGACGTCGACTGTTTTCGCAATGCCAGGCTGGTGGTCGTGGATTCCTGGCATGCGCTCGAGGAAGCAGGCGAGTTGCGACAGGCGGTCAAGAGCGGTGCGCTGCCGGAGGCGAAGCGGGCGAGCCTCTCGCAAATCGTCACCGGCGCGGCCGGCGTGCCGCGCGAGGGGCTCATTGCATTCAAGTCGGTCGGCTCCGCGTTGCAGGACCTCGCGCTCGCTTCACGCTATTACGAGCTGCTGGGATCGCGGCCGGGACTGCCCGCGTGTGCGGATCTCGCGAGCGCGCGGTAACAAGCAAGTTTCAGGTCCAGACTATTCAATCCGGTGGGGAACATGTCGATCACTCTCAAAGGCGTAATGCAGGCCCCCGTCACACCGCTCAAGGACGACTTCAGCCTTGACGCCGACGGGTTCGCAAAAATGGTGGACTTTCACGTCCGGCACGGCGCGCCGGCGATCGCGTGGCCGCACCACAAGGCGGAGTCGCTCAATCTCACCATTGCGGAACGCAAGCTCGGCGCGGAGGTCGCGGTAAAAACGGTCGCGGGGCGGGTGCCGGTGTCGATTTTCGCCGGCACGTTGGCGGAGGAAGATTCGCTCGACATCGCGCGGCACGCCGCAAGAATCGGGGCCGACATGGTCCTCGCGATTTCGCCGTATTGCCGCCGGCCTTCGCAGGAAGAGATTTTCGATTCCGTCGTGCGCATCGGCATCGCGACCGATCTGCCGATCCTCACCTACAACTCGCCGTGGCGTAACGGCGAGGGCGTGGAATTCACCGGCGAGCTCACGCGCCGCCTGATCGACCGCCTGCCGAACTATATCGGCATGAAGGACGCGAGCTTCCACAGCGAAAAATTCCTCGAGATTTCCCGCGTGGCGCTCAGGATGCGGCCCGGCTTCGCCATCATCATGGGTGTGGAGCATCTGCTGGCATCGTTTCCGCTCGGCGCCTGCGGGTCATTCTCCTCGTCGGGCGCGATCGCGCCCAATCTTTGCAACAAATTCTACGCAGCGCTGGTCGCCAACGATTGGGAGACCGCGCGCGCGTGCCAGTACAAGATTTCGCGGCTGTGGCGGCTGTTCAAGGAACAGTACCCATCGTCGCTCAAGGGCGCGATGATCATGATGGGGCGCCCGGTCGGGCCGACGCGTTCGCCGTTGCCGACCGCGACCAAAGAGCGCATCGATTTTCTCCGCCAGCAGCTCGAGGAACTCGATATTCTGCAGACCGAGCCTCACGGCTGGTAACAAAAACCGTGATTGGTGATTCGTAATTGGTGATTAGCAAAAGCAGGTTTTCCCAGTCACCAATCACCAATCACCAATCACCAATCACGACCCTTGACACCAATCACCGCTCTTATCACCAATCACCAATCACCAATCACCAATCACCAATCACCAATCACCAATCACGAAAATGGCCACTTTCAAACCAGGTTTAGTGCACACGCCGGTCACGCCGTTCAAGCGCGATCAGAGCATCGATTTTGACGCCTACGGCAAGTTGATCGAGTTTCATCTGCGCCATGGTGCGGACGCGCTGGCGCTGCCGACGCCGCCGGGCGAGGACTTGAGCCTGACTGACGGCGAGTTGCGCACGCTGCTGGAGTTCGCGATGAAGCAGGTCAAGGGCCGCGTGCCGGTGCTGGCGCACGTCAACGATGCGGGCACCGACATCGCGGTGGCGCGGGTGCGGCACGCCGGGCAGGCGGGGGCGGCGGCGATCGTGTCGCATCCGCCGTATTTCTGGCATCCGAAGGCGAGCATGGTGGTCGAGCACATCGTGCGGGTGGGTTCGGCAACGCGCATGCCGTTTTTTATTTGCAGCCCGCCGGTGGAGGACGTGGGCACGCCGCTGACCACTGAGATTGTATTGCAGGCTCTGGAGCGGCTGGACAATCTCGCCGGGGTGGTGGATGCGAGCATGGACTGGGTGTTCATGGTTGAGGCGCTGTCTCTGGGGCGCAAGACGCGGCCGGAGTTTCAACTGCTGGCGGGAACGGATTACATGGTGTCGGCGGGGGTGGTCGGCGGGTCGGGGGTGTTTTCTCCGCTCTCGGGGGTTGCGCCCAGGCTCGTGCGCGAGGTCTACGAGATGTGCGTGAAACAACAGTTCACGCAGGCGCGCAAGGCGCAGGAAGACATTGCAGCGCTGCATCACCTCCTGAAGACCACGGGATTCGCGGGACTGAAAGGCGCAATGCGCGCGATGGGGCGCGACTGCGGCCAGCCGCGGCCGCCGGTGCGCGGATTGAGCGCGGGCGAGCAGGAGAAACTCGCGCACGAAATCGGCGCCATGGACTTTCTGCGCGCGGAGCCGCGCGGCTGGTAACAAAAACCGTGATTGGTGATTCGTGACTCGTGACTGGCAAAATCCGCTCTTACTAATCACGAATCACCAGTCACTAATCACCGCTCTTATCACCGACTTCAAAACATCATCTGCCCGCCGTTCACCTGGATGGTCTGCCCGGTGAGGAAACTCGCGCCGGGTCCGGCGAGGAAGCGCACCACGCTGGCGATTTCCTCCGCCTCGCCGTAGCGTCCGAGCGGTATGTTCTTGGGTTCGGGACGCGGCGCGCGTCCCGGTCCCCGCGTCGTGTTCATCGTACCCGGCGCGACACAGTTGGCGCGGATGCCGCGGTCGCCGAACTCGCGCGCGAGCGCGCGCGTCATGCCGACCAGCCCGTGTTTGGCGACCGATCCGTGAACGCGGTGCTTCGAGCCGGACAGCGACTGCATGCCGCCGAGCGTGATGATCGCGCCGCCGCCATGTTCGAGCATCGAGGGCAGACACGCCTGCGCGCAGAAGAACGCGCCGTCGTGCGTGATTGCCAGCGGTTGGCGCCATTCTTCATAACTCAATTCGAGAAACGGCCTCTCGGTTCGCACCGAGGCGTTGAGCACGAGTATGTCGATGCGGCCGAAGCGCTTGAGGATGCCTTCCGCCATGGCTTTCACCGCGCCCGCGTCGGCGATGTCGGCGATGAAAAGTTCCGCCTGGCCGCCCGCAGTGCGGATTTCCTCCACCACTTTCGCAGCATCCTCTTTGGACGCGCGTGTGTTAACCGCAACCGCGGCGCCGCCGGCCGCGAGCGCAAGCGCGGTGGCGCGCCCGATGTTGCGGGACGCGCCGGTGATCAGCGCAACCTTGCCCGCAAGTTCGTTTCCCGGCCCGGACACGCCGGCTGTCGTCGTTGTCATGTGTCGTCTCCTCCTGAAAAGATGGCAAGGATAACCGAATATGCATTACCATTCCCGCGATAAGAATTCCACAGGAGGAAGCCCATGAAGCTTTCCGGCGCGAAGGTTGATTGAGCGTAAACCAAAATCATGGAGAGTCTATGAAACTCAAGCTGAACGGTATCGAGGTCAACTATGTCATCGAAGGCAGCGGCCCGTGGCTGACGATGTCTCATTCGCTGGCGAGCAACCTCACGATGTGGGACGAGCAGGCGCAACTGCTCAGCAGGAAGTTCAAGGTGCTGCGCTACGACACCCGCGGTCACGGGCAGACGAGTGCGCCGCCGGGTCCCTACACGCTCGATCAGCTCGCGGAGGACGCGCACGCGCTGTTCTCCGCGCTCGGCGTCAAGCAGACGCATTGGGTGGGGCTGTCGATGGGCGGGATGATCGGGGAGACCTACGCGCTCAAGTATCCGGGCGTATTCCTGAGCATGGTGCTCGCCGATACCACCAGCCGCCGCCCGCCTGGGGCGGCGCAGATGTGGCGTGAGCGCATCCGCCTGGCGCAGGAAAAAGGCATGGCAGCACTGGTGGACAGTACGCTTGAGCGCTGGTTCACCGCGCCCTACCGCAGCGCGCGCAAAGACGTGATGGCGCGCATCGGCGGGCACATCCGCACCACGCCGGTGGCGGGCTACGCCGGCTGCAGCCAGGCAATCGCCGAAATCGACCTCATGGACAGGCTCAAGGAAATCAAGTGCCCGGTGCTGATAATGGTCGGTGACGAAGACCACGGCACCCCGCCGGAGATGGCGCGGCAGATCCATGAGAATCTGCCCGGGTCGGAACTGCTCATCATCGCTTCTGCCGCGCATTTCTCCAACGTGGAGCAACCCGAGGTGTTCAACCAGGCGATGCTCGGTTTCCTCGACAAGCACGCCGGGCGGGGCAGAGCAGCGTAATCCGCCTTCCTGTGCATCGTCGATGTTCTCGACATCGAAGCAGATGTGATTGAGCCCGCCCTTGCCCTCGGCGGCCAACCGCGCAACTCAATGCGTCAAACTTTGCGCCCAGGCGAGAACCCGCTTGGCCATTCCGACCATCGCGTAGTCCACCAGTTTGCCATCGACCGTCGTTGCTGCCGAGCCGCGCGCAATTGCGGCATCGAAGGCTTCGATCACGCGCCGGTAGTAATCGAGCTCCTGCGCGGTCGGCGCGAAAACGCGATTGACCGTCGCGATCTGGTTGGGGTGGATCACTGACTTGCCGCGGTAGCCGAGCTTGCGTGCCGCCTCACAGCACACGCGCAGGCCGTCCGGATCGCGAACGTTCGCGTACGAGCCGTCGAGCACATGCCGGACGCCGGCCGCGCGCGCGGCGAGTAGCACGCGGGAGCGCAGATAGAGTATTTCATCGCCTTCGGCGGACCACGTATAGCCAAGGTCTGTTTGTAGATCGCCGTCCTGGGCAGTCCCGCAGGTCACCGAACGCACGCGCGGCGAGGCCGAAAGGATTTCGTAGACGAACCAGACGCCTCGCGCAGACTCCAGACCCGGGCTGATCTCGATCGAATTCTGCGCCAGGCCGCGCTGCTTCTCGAATTCGGCCACCATCGCATCCACGGTGCGGATGTCTTCCGCTGACTCTGTTTTTGCGAGCCGGATCCCGACCAGGCCTTCAACGGCGACGGCGTCGAGGTCGTCCCGCAGCATGCCCGTGGAAAGCGCGTTGACCCGCACGTAAATGCCGTTCGCCGCCTTGAGCTTCCCGATGAACTCACGCGCGAGCACGCGCGCCTTGGGCTTTTCAGCGACGGGGACGGAGTCCTCGAGGTCGAAGATCAGCGCGTCGGCCCCATAGGACGGCGCTTTCGCCAGCATATCGGCCCGGTTGGCGGGTATGAACAAAAGGCTGCGTGGACCACTCATTGCTGCTGCCTCCATCTCATTCAATTTTCGGTGTAGGGTGCGCTTGCGCACCGATTGCCGGATGGTGCGCAAGCGCACCCTACACCAATTGCAATTCCCCGCGGCTTGCCGCGGGGATAGGCGCAGGGCACGCGAAGCAACTTTATTTGATGTACGCTGCGAATCTTACCATTCGGCCGGCTGATGCCCCGGTTGACATAGGTCAAAGAACGTGCAATTGAACAGGGTATAAGGACAGGTTCCTGGCAACCGCGCCGATCGAAAACGCGATTGACCCAGCGAGGAGAAGGGATGCGTTTCTACTTCACACCCGAACAAGAGGCTTTCAGGGCCGAGTTGGCGGAATTTTTCAAACGCGAAATTCCCCCGGGCTACAACGACCGGATCAGCTGCTCGACCGTGCTGGAAGTCGAGATGTCCGAAGAGGAGTTTCGGCAGGGCCTCGCCTTTGACAGGAAACTGATCGAGCGCGGCTACTACGTGATGCACTGGCCGAAGGAATACGGCGGGCAGGGCAGGTCCGTGGTGGATTACTCGATATTCAATGAGGCCTATGGGTACCACTCTCCACCCAGCATCACCGACCGCGGCAGAAACGTGGTCGGGCCCGGGTTGATGGTGATCGGTACCGAAGAGCAGAAAAAAAGGTTCCTCCCCGCCATTGCGCGCCTGGAGGCTATCACCTGCCTGGGCTGGACCGAGCCGAATGCCGGGTCCGACCTCTCCGCGATCGAAACGACCGCGCGGCTGGATGGCGATGACTACATCATCAACGGCCAGAAGATGTTCATCAGCATTGCCCACTACGCGACGCATATCTTCATGACCGCGCTGACCGACACCAGCGTGCCCAAGCGCCAGGGAATGAGCCTGTTCATCGTGGACATGCGCTCTCCCGGCATCAGCTTGTCGCCACTCATCAGCATGGACGGCAAACGCATCAACGTCGTGTACTTCACGGATGTGCGCGTGCCGGCGGCCAATCTGGTGGGCGCAAAAAACCGCGGTTTCCAGCAATTGGCGATGACGGCGAACTATGAGCGCGGCAACGTTGCGTTGCCTGCCGCCTACCAGCGCGTGTTCGATGAATTCATCGAGTTCATCAAATACAACAAAATCGGGGGAAGGGATCTCACCAAGGACCCGGAAGCACGCCACCGGCTCGCCGACACGGCTATCTCTCTCGAGACGTGGCGCATGATTTGCTGGAGGGTGGTGTGGCTGCAGAGCCAGGGCCAGGTGCCCCAGGCGGAATCGTCGATGGTGCAGTTGCTGAGAAAACAGACGACGCCCAAAGTCAGCAGGCTGCTCTGGGAATTGGGCGGGCCTCTCGCGCAACTGAAAGAGGGGACCCGGTGGGCCCTCATGAACGGCAAGCTCGAGTACTACTCGCAGCACGCGTTCAATATTCATGGCCAGGGCGGCATCGCGCAGACCAAAAATGCGATCGCTCGGCGCGGCCTGGGTTTGCCCAGGCAACAGGGGTAGGAGTCGACGGCCATGGACATGGGATTCTCATCAGAGCAGGTTGCGATACGGGACTCCATTCGCAAATTCCTGCGGGCTGAAAATCCGATCGCGGTTGCCCGGGAGGCCACGCAAAGCCCCGCCGGCTATGCTGTTGACGCCTGGAGGAAAATTGCTGACCTGGGCTGGCCCGGTATTGGAATACCCGAGCAATACGGCGGAGGCGGCCTTGGTCTGCAGGAACTCGCGCTCATGTACGAAGAGTTTGGGCGCGCACTCTATCAGGGTCCCCACTTTGGCGGCGCGTTC
>Ga0326597_10011775_pt1 | contig 11570 bp, 11 predicted proteins | sample RVTome_12_FD_203789 | JGI IMG/M metagenome (GOLD analysis project Ga0326597, IMG submission 203789) | Soil microbial communities from uranium-contaminated site in the Upper Colorado River Basin, Wyoming, United States - RVT100D185 | ecosystem: Environmental > Terrestrial > Soil > Contaminated >...
GGGCCGATCGCGGTCGCCAGCGGATGATCGTTGGCCTGGGTGTCGTGGCCGACGACCTTGATGCCCTTCTCGATCATCCATGTCCCGGCGGACGGGACGAGGCCGGGGCAGTAGGGGAAATAGTCGCCGTCCTCATAGCGGTTGTGCCAGCCGGTGTTGATGATCAGGACGTCGTTCGGCCGGATGGCGTGGCCGCACGCCTGTTCGAGATCATCGCCGGTGATCGGCTCCCACTTTTCCTTCGGAACCCCGACCACGATGCCGGAGCCGAAGAAATGCGGCAGCGGCACCTCGTCGATGAACGGCGTTCCCTGCACCACATGGGCCGGCGCGTCGATGTGGGTGGTCACATGCATGGTCGTGGTGAGCGTCTGGCTGAGGACGCCCGATTTGGCCATGTAGTGCATGCGCTCGATCTGGACGTCCCGGAAATAGGGCCAGTTCGGGCACTGATAGCCGAAGCGGTGGGACAGGCTGTAGAACTCCAGCCCCATGTCGTTATCCAGATTTTCCTGAAAGGTGACGCCTCGTATCGTGGTCGTCATCGCGTCCTCCCAATTCCGCGATTGTATTGCCGAACGGTACATCTGTACCATAGTGTGGTCAAACGTTTGGCCGAGGACCGGTCGGAGAAAATGCTCACGAGATCACCCGGAAGACCGGAGGGCGCGGGCGGCGTGCGGGTCATCGCCCGCGCGGCGGACATTCTGCGCGCGCTCAAGGCCGATGACGGCGGCCTCAGTCTGGCGGACATCGCCGAGCGGATCGCGCTGCCGCGCTCGACCGTCCAGAGGCTCGTCAATGCGCTGGTCGCGGAGGGCCTGGTGATGGCGTCGGCCGCCGCCGGCGGCTTCAGGCTCGGACCCGAGATCCGGTCGCTCGCGGCGGCGAGCCGGGCTTCGGTCGCCGATCTCGTCCGGCCGGTCCTGACCGAGCTGTCGCGGCGGACCGGCGAGACCGTCGACCTTGCGGTGTTTCAGGGCGACGGCATGCTGTTCGTCGACCAGGTCGTCGGCACCCACCGCCTGCGCGCGGTCTCGGCGGTGGGCGACACCTTCCCGATGACCGTCACCGCGAACGGCAAGGCAACCCTCGCCGTTCTCGGCGCCGACGTCGTCGCCGAGCTGGCCGGCCGCGAGCTTCGCGGCCGCGGCAAGGAGGCCTTGCGAAAGCTCGAACAGGCCCTCGCCCGCATTCGCGAAGACGGCTTCGCGCTCGATCTCGATGAGCACACCAGGGGCATTTCGGCGGTCGGGGCGGCGTTCGCAACCGCCGATGGCATGATTTACGCGATCTCGGTCCCGGTGCCGTCGCAGCGATTTGGCGAGCAGCGCGAAGCGCTCACGGCGGCGCTGCTGGAAGCGGTCGCGACGGCGCGGGAGAGAGTGTGATGACAGCCCCGACGGCCAGCGCGGCAACCGAGGCCAGGCCCCGGATCATCGCGATCGAGGAGCATTTCCAGCTTCGCGAGATTACCGAGATGATCGATGTCGGCCAGCCGCGATGGATCAAGGAGCGGTTGTTCGATTTCACCACCACCCGCCTGCGGGAGATGGACGAGGCCGGTGTCGACCTTCAGGTGCTTTCGATCCAGGCGCCGGGGACCCACAGGTTCGACGCAGAGACCGCGGTCAGGATGGCGCGGCGCGCCAACGACCACCTCCACGAGCGGGTGAGAGACAATCCGAACCGCTTTGCCGGCCTCGCCGCGATCCCGATCCAGGAACCGGTCGCGGCCGGCGACGAGCTCGAGCGGGCGGTGACGGAACTCGGTTTCGTCGGCTGCGTCCTCCACAGCATGACCAACGGCCGGTTTGCCGACACGCGCGAATTCTGGCCGTTCTACGAGCGCGCGGCGGCGCTGGGCGTGCCGATCTATCTCCATCCGTCGCGTCCGCACCAGGCGGTGGTCGATGCCTACTACGCCGATTATGCGGACGATTATCGCCAGCTCACCAGTGCCGGCTGGGGCTACACGGTGGAGGGCGCCACGATGGCGGTGCGCCTCGTCCTTTCCGGCGTCACCGAGGCATACCCCGATCTTCAGTTCATCCTCGGCCATATGGGGGAGGGGCTGCCGTTCCTGCTGTGGCGCATCGACTGGTCGTTCAAGCGGGCGGGCAACAAGGAGATCGCGTTCCGGGATGCCTTCTGCCGCCATTTCCACATCACGACCAGCGGCAATTTCTCCGACACCGCGCTCCAGTGCGCGATGATGGAGATGGGCGCGGACCGGATTCTGTTCGCGGTCGACTGGCCGTTCGTTCCCAACCAGGCGGGAGTCGACTGGATCCGCAATGTGCGGATCAGCGAGGAGGATCGGGCAAAGATCATGAGCGGCAATGCCCGCAGACTGTTCGGCATCGGTGCTTCGGGTTGCTGACGACAGGTTATTGCCACCCGCTCCGGCCTCGGGTCATCACACGGAGTTGCCTCGGCCGACCGCGCGGGTCGGCCGGCCTGCAGTCGCGCCTGTGGAGCGACCGGACGGTCGCGTTGAGCTGTTGCCGCCGGAACCGGCCATCGGTCCCGGCTGGCCGCTTCCGGGGCCGCCGCCGGCGCATGGCCGCGCCCTCGGTCACGACTTTCCGCGACCGGCTGGAGCCAATGTGAGGGTGCCACCGCGGCTGATGCGACCCCTGCCCTCAGTTGTCGCGTTCCGGCTCGGGCGGCCCGAGCAGGTCGTTGGGGCGATCGAGCGCCGGCGCGGGCTCGCCGGCAATTTGCGGAGCGCCGCCATGCACCGAATAAAGCCGTGGCGCCGAGCGGTTGATGTGGAGGTGGAAGATGTCCGGCCGGTTGTAGTGGCCGGCGAAGTCGTGGCGGAGCTTCATCTGGATCCCGAGCTCGAGGTCGCAGTCGGCGTAGAGGATTCCCTCTTCGGCGTGCATCGGGCCGGCGATGATCCGGCTGTTGGGCGCGACGATGCACGACCCGCCCGAGCAGTCCGGATTGCGCAGGAATGTCTCGCCCTCCGGCCCGGCCTGGAGCATGTCGATCATTCGCTCATCGACGGTGCCGCACGCCGCGATCACGAAGGCCTTGCTCATCTGGGCGAAGGATTGCGCGTCGATGGCGACGCGGTTGCGCAGCGGGTCGCCACTCACGGGGAAGTGGTTGGGCCAGCTCATGACGTGAATTCGTGTTCCCTCCGCGGTGAGCGCGAACACCGCGAGCGGGTTGGAATTCTCGCCGCAGATCAGAGCGCTCATCGGCCCGAACTCGGTCTGGAACGCGCCGAAGGTATCGCCGAAGCCGCCCATATGGACCAGCCGCTCACCGACGGTCGGCATGATCTTCTGGTGCTTGCCGATCAACGCACCGTCGGGACCGAAATAGATCTGGGTGTTGAACATGGTCCCGATGGTATTGGCGACTTTCTCGCAAGCGCCAACCACCACATAGGCGTTGGCGTCGCCGGCGGCGGCGGCCAGCGCGTCGGTTTCGGGCCCGGGGATTTCGATCGCGTTCTTGAACAGCTCGGTCGCGAGCTTGTTGGCGATCGCGCCGGTCGCCGAATGGTGGTGATACCAGACCGGATGGGCCGGTATGAACCCTTCCGGAAAGCCGATCACACGCGCACCGTTGCTGCCGGCCTCGCCGATCAGCCCGCAGGCCTTCTCGGTCGAGCCAGCGCGGTCGAGGAACACCGAGGCGGCCTGCACGGCCGCGACTTTCACCTTTGCGTAGGAGTCACCCATGCCACCTCCCATCCAGTCGGCCGTGCCCCCACCCTACAGCCAACTTCGCGCGGCGTCCTTCGCCACATGGGCACGAGCCTCGATGGTGGGGCTGCTCCCGCCCAAGCCACCGGCCGTGACCTGGCTGGGCCCCGTGCGGCAATGACTCGCTGATGGCAATGGGCGTCAGTTCGGCGCGTGGGCGTTGTTCTCAAAGAACAGGGCCTGGCTGGCAACCGCCCGGACCGTCAGTTCATCGAACGGCTTGGTGATCAGGAACGCCGGTTCGGGCCTGTTTCCGGTCAGCAGGCGCTCCGGGTAGGCGGTGATGAACACGACCGGCACCTCAAACAGCTTCAGCATCTCATTGACGGCGCTGATCCCCGAAGTGCCGTCGGCCAACTGGATGTCGGCGAGCACAAGGCCCGGCTTTCTGTCGCGCACCAGCTCAATGGCCTCTCCTTGGGTCCGCGCGACGCCGAGCACGCGGTGCCCAAGCTTGTCGATCAGCATTTCGAGATCGAGGGCGATGATCGGCTCGTCCTCGATGATCAGAACGTCGGTTGCCACCTGGCGGGCGATTTCCGCGCCCGCCTGAAAGATGAGGTCCTCGATTTCGCCAGCGTCGGTCGCGAGCACGGTCGCCGCCTCCTCGATCGAAAAACCCTCCACGGCCGTGAGCAGGAAGGCTTGCCGCGGTCGCGGCGTCATGATCCGGAGGCGTCGGTCCGGGGCGCCGGGCGATTCGGCCGGTTCATCGAGATTGACATCGAGCGAGTTCCAGATTCCCGAGAGAACCCGATAGAGTCCGGTCCTTGCGTTCCCGCTGGCGCCGATGGTGGTCCCGTCCGCGACCACCGCTTCCAGAGTGGCCGCGACGTAGGCATCTCCACATTGCTGCGATCCGGACAGAACGCGCGCATATCTGCGCAGGTAGGGAATTTGCGAAGCGACCGACTCGGCAACTGACATAAGCGTCCCCCCAGCAAGGGCTCAAGAGCCTGTTTCTCGGGCACGGCGCGAACCAAGGCGACGTATCAACGCGCCGGAGCCCAAAAAGTTCCGCGCAGGCGGAACCAAATTGGCTCCCATGCGTTAATCGTGCACCATTTGCATGTGCTTTCAGATGCCTTCGGATGCGTGCGGCGAGATTTCGACAGGGCATGCATTCCTCTCGGATGGCGGCATCTCGGGGCGGACATGACGGTTACAAATCCAAGCTGAGCCTGTGCCGGGAGGGAATCGATCGGTGAAAGAGGACACGAAGTCGGGCAAGCCGGGAGGCCGGCGCCTGCCGGGCAACATCGAACCCGCGATCCAGCATCGGATCGGCGTACAGCTCCGCGATATGTATGACCACATTCTGCACGAACCCGTCCCGGAGCGTTTCCGTGATCTCTTGAGGCAGCTCGAGAATCAGGAACCAGCCAAGACGTCTGAAGGATGAGCAATTCGTCGGCCTTCTCCTCGGACCTGCTTGCCGCACTGCCCAATCTGCGAGCGTTCGCCTATTCGCTCTCGGGGTCACCGGATCGGGCCGATGATCTGGTGCAAGAGACGATGGTCAAGGCGTGGAGCAAGCAAAGCTCGTTCACACCGGGCACCAACCTGCGTGCCTGGTTATTCACGATCCTGCGCAACACCTACTATTCGGAACTTCGCAAGCAGAGACACGAGATTCAGGATACCGACGGCGCCTTGGCGGCGCGGCTCGCCTCGCCGCCCGAGCAGGACGGTCGGCTCGATCTCGCGGATTTCCAGGTTGCGTTCCGAACCCTCAACGATGATCAGCGCGAAGCCATCGTGCTGGTCGCTGCGGAGGGCTTTTCTTACGAGGAGGCGGCCGAGATTTGTCATTGCGCGGTCGGAACACTGAAGAGTCGCGTAAATCGGGCACGGGCGCGGCTCGCCGAACTCCTCGGCGTCGAGTCACCGGCCGATCTTGGTCCCGATGCCAATTACGCGGCAATCGTCGCGCGCGCGACCGCGACATCAAGAGGAATATGACGACGGTCGGCTCGAGGATGAATCACGGTTGGAGTCGCGGCCTTCGGGCAAGGATCGGGATGCTCCTGATTGTTGCGGCTTTGCCCGCGGCCGCCCTCTCGATCGCGTCGGCGATCAGGCTCTACAGTTCCGCGGTCGCACTCAACAACACGAACCTGGTCGAAAATGCCGAAAGTGTCGCGCGACGGGTCGAGGACGAAATCTCGGAGGCGAGCAAGCTCGCCAGACTTCTCGCGGAACTTCCTGGAGCGCGCGCGGACGAGGGCTGGTGCGATCCCGAGCTGCGGCTTGTGGTCGAAAACTTCGTCAGCGTGAGTGCTGCCGCGCTGGTGGAGCCCGATGGGACGCTCTCGTGTTCGGCCGGGGTGGACGAGGACAATCTGCGATTTTTGCTCGCATCGGCTGGAGGCGACGACCAGCTGGCGATCGCCGGTCCCGTGGGAGCTCTGAGCGTCGCGATCCCGGGCCGGCCAGGCTGGCGGCTGGCCCTCGCGCAACCACTGGCCTCGCCGATCGAGACGGCTGTCGATTCGTTTGCGACCGGTGGCCGCGCCGGCGTCATCGACGAAAACTGGGATTCCGTTGCCAATCTTTCATCGCCTCCAGAGTGGCTGCCCGACACCGCAAGACGACCGGATCCTTCGTTACCGCTGCGAACCGCCGTTACGATCGAGGGAGAGAGCGGCGAGACCTACCGTGTCGCCCTTGCGCCAATCAGACGCAGCACCCTGTACGCATTCGCCTACCGTCGGGATGCCGAACTGCTCAAGGAGGAAACAGCAGCGTTTGTCGGTGCCGTCACCGCACCGCTGCTGACCATCGCTTTCGCCGTCGTCGCCGCATGGTTCGGTATCGACCGGCTCGCGATCAGATGGGTGGTCTATCTGCGCAGGATCACCGACGCCTACGGTGGCGGACGTACAAGCGTCCGCGCCAAACGTCTGGAGAACGCGCCCATTGAACTGGCGGCACTTGGCGATGCGTTCGACCGTATGGCCGATGCCGTCGGCGAGCGGACGAAAGCCGCCGAACATCAGGCGGAAGCCCGTGGCCAATTGCTGCGTGAGCTCCACCATCGCATCAAGAACAACTTCCAGCTCATTGCCAGCCTGCTGAGTTTGCAGAAACGCGAAGCGGCGCCGGAGGCGGCCGCGGCACTGTCGGCACACGAGCGGCGGGTTGCCGCCATTGCGGCGGCCTACCGTGTTTCCTACGCCGAGGGAGAGGTCGGGCCCGTGCAACTGGCGCAATTGCTGCGCGCATTGCCGGAGATCATCGTTCCGCACGGCGAGCGCCCCTGGGCACGGATCGATCTCAGGCTCGAAGGAATCCTCCCGGCACTGTCGCTCGACCGCGCCGTTCCGGCGGCGCTCCTGATCACCAAGCTCGCGGATGACAGAATCGCCAACGCTCCTGGCGAGCGCGCCGTCGTCACCATTTCCGCCCGAGCGTGCGGTGACATGGTGACGATCGAAATCGAGGGCGGAAGCACCCGGATGGATGGCGATGACGGCGGTCTTGCGTCGCGCCTGCGCCACGCCTTTGTCATGCAACTCGGAGCGACGATCGGCGATGCCGAGGACCGAACGCGGACAACAATCAGCATTCCGGTTGTTGAGCTGTGTATCGATCCCGATCGATCACCCGGTCTCGAACTGGCGGAACAAGCGTCCGGGGGAGCGGCCGACAACGGCTGCAAGTGACGCTACGTGAGGGGCCGCAGCTGAAAGGATCGCATTCCGGCCCCCACGCGGGGTCGTCGTTGCCACGCGCCGATCGTGAACATGTTCCGGCATGCAGGAAGCACGCCCGTGAGTTTGAGGAGGCTGGTCCACAACAACGTTTCCGCGGCGCTCACAAAATCGCTCCCGACCGGACCGACGACAAGCCCCGTGCCGACAAGTCCGAGAAACGCGAGAACGACACCGCCCGCCGCACGGCGCGACAGTCGGGAAGGGCGAGGATCTTGCCCGGTGTGAACGATCGGTCTCACGATCTTCTCTCTTGCGCCCAAGTGTCCGCGCCAGCCGGTCACACCCATGTCAACCAACAAGGTGGGTGTGAGTTCCCGACCAGCGTCGCCGGTTCATGGTCCCGATGTGCCGGGCGCTGCTTGTCGAGTCCCAGGCCTTCGAATCCGCTTGCGCTGGTCACTGAACGCAAACCGGCTTGCATCCCCGGCGCCGCGTGGAGGCGATTGCGAGGGCTTGGTGATCTGGATGTGCCGAAATGGTGTGCAAAAAAGGTGCGGCAACCACCCGCGGGCGGCCGCCGCACCGGACGATCGACGGGTTAGCCCGCCGTGGGCGAGATCGACGTGGCCATCAGTTGGCCATCGCCGGTCTCCTCGAACTCGATCGTCACCTCCTGACCCACCTCCAGGGAAGCCGCATCCTCGACCGAAGGCAGAACATAGAGCGCTCCGTCGGCCAGCGTCACCGTGCCTGCCACCGGATCAATGGCGGAAATCGCGCCACTCGCCTCATCCGCATAACCGGCGACGGAAGAGGCAGCCAGAATTGCCGCGGCTCCGACCGCGATCCACAACTTGTTCATGACGTCCATCCTCGTTTCTGCTTGCGAGTGCTCGCCCGCGGGCTGATGCCGTGAGCGATACCGGGTCAACGACCAAGATGAGTGTTGGTTCCGCCACAAATCTCCCGCCACGGAAATTCCCAGACCCTGCCAAACTGCGGACACGATCGGGCGTGGAGCGGCGAGGGTCCCATGGCGCGCACGGCAGAGCTTAGGATCTCCCGGGACCTCGCGTCACTCGTCGGGCAGACCGCCGTAGACCACGAATGCGGCGGCCCAATTGTCGGAGAGCCTGACCTCGGCCGCGAACACGCGGGCGTCATGGCCGGAGTTGACCGGCGAGGTGTAGAGACGCTGGCGCAAGATCACCAGCAATGTTTCGACCTGGCCGCACGACCGGTTTCCGGAAAGGCCGGCATAGGTGGTCTGGGCCTGCTCGGCGCCTCGTTCCCGGGCACGCGCCAACTGTTCGGCGACTTCCCGCGAGACGCACAGCACCCAGTTGCGCACAACCATCTCGGTTCCGAGCTCATAGACCCGTGGCGGCGCAATCACGGCCGGGCCCGTGATGACGCCGTTGCGCTCGACTTCAATATCGTGAGGTGCCGCCGCCCAGGTGTACGTTCCAGCCAGGCAAAGGATCGCGGTCACCGACGCGCCAGCCAGTCTTGGTATGAGCCTCACTGTCGCTCCTCCGTTGCTCCACCGGCACGACGTCGCAATCATCGGAACAAGCCCGCTCGGGCATCGAGCAATCGGTTCGCGCGGCCGCGAACAACGCTCGATAGGTCCCCTCGATGCCGCCGGCATCAGTCAGGCGACACATACCCCAGTCGACCAAAATGGCAATTCAACAGTTCAACCTGTTGACGAAGTTGCTCGCAAATTCGGCTGTCGGCCGGAACCGGGTTGGTCACCGGCGCGTTGGATGGTCACGAGCCTGGCTCCATGATCGAGCCGAACAAGGAGATGTGACCATGAAACAAACCCTTACCGCGATTGCCGTGGCCGTTGGCGTGGCCGGCGGCGCCGCCGTGCCGGCGACAGCCCAGACCGAAGGCCGGACGAACCCATACGCGCAAGATCCCTCCGCGATGGCCCCGCCACAGATCATCTGGAGGAAGGCGGAAGGCCCGTGGCCGTCCGATGACCTGATCGGCGCTGAAATCGTGAACGACAGGGATGAACCCCTTGGAGCAATCGATCAGCTGCTGGTTACGCTGATCCCGAATCCGGCCTCGGAAGAGAACCCCGATGAGTCCGTGACTGGCGGGGACGATGCCGGAGCGGCAGCAACGGAGCGCGCCTCCGAACTCGACGGGCCGACGGCCGGACGGGAGGACGCGCCGGAGCGACAATTGCCGGGCGACGCCAGCGATGTTCCCGACGAGATGATGGCCGGTGACGAAATCGCCGGCGGTGAGGAGCCGACGGCAAGCCTGGACGATCCCTCGTCCGCCGGTGAAACTGTCATGACGCCAAGCAATGGCTCGGTTCAAGCCGAGGTTGGCGATGTGGTGATCAGCATCGGCGGCTTTCTCGGCATCGGCGGCAAGCGGGTGTCCGTGCCGATGGAGCGCCTGATGTTCTTCAGCGGCGACCGTGGCGAACACAAGATCGTGCTCAACGCGACTTCGGATGAACTGGACGCGATGCCCAATTATGTCGAGGTCGACGGTGATCCGACCGCCGGGGCGCCGGTGGGAGGCCCGGTCATCCCGCGATAAACCGGCGGTCATCCCAAACCTGCACGTGGCGGCGGCCGGGTTGCGACCGGCCGCCGTTCGCGCTGCCGGGGCGCGCATGAGCCCCAGAGTTGATTTGCCTCGTTGCCTTCCGATCCGGCTAATGGCGAAGTGAGGTTCCACGCGCTTCATGACATCATGGCGGTGCGGGTGGATCCGCTGACCGATCGACCATCTGAGGCAAATGCGGCTCTTGCGAGTTTGCGCCGGCGCAGCGCTTCTGTTGTGGCTGGGAATGGGGCCGGCGGGCGCCGGCGACTTCCGGCTGCTTCGTCTTGGAAATTCCATCGTGAAATGGGGCCAGCCGCAATTCGGGATCGGTGCCGTGATCACCTATGCCTTTGCCACCCGGCCGCGGCATTTCGGTTCTGCGCGCAATTGTCGTGCTCTGGATCCTTTTCACGCCTTCTCCGGGGCCAGCGGAATCGCGATGCCGACACTCGCGCTCGAGTTCGAGCAGGCGCTCGCGTCGTGGGAGAGGGTGGCCAATGTCCGGTTCCGTCACGTTGAAGATGGCGCGACAGCCAATATCCTCGTCGGGGCTCAGGCCGAGCCGCGGGGTTACGCCTTCGCGAACGTCGTGCCGGCGGGCGCCGGCGCCGCCGAGCGGGCCACCACCGGCCCCGCGGACGCGGCATCACCCGCCGAGCGGTCCAGTCCCGGCCCGCATGCGCGAGAGCCATCGAGGATCGTGCCGATCGAGCAGTCAGTCATTTGTCTCAATCCAGATCGACCGTGGAAGGTCGGCTTCGACGGCAATACCGAGGTGTACGATTTGCGCTACACGTTCGCGCACGAGATCGGGCACGCACTCGGGCTCGATCATCCGGGCGCATCGGGCGAGCTGATGTCGTTTCGCTATGGCGAGGAGTTTCGCACACCGCAAAACGGCGATGGCGAGGGCGCGGCCATGCTCTACGGCCGAATGCCGAGGGTCGATTGACTATCCAAGTCTGTTGCGGGGGAACGCCATGCGCGCGATGAGACCGCTGGGGTTCCACTCGCGAGTCAGTTCGCCGTGGAGCTGACCTTCCACGGTCCTGCGAGCCAGAACGCTTCCGAAGCCCTCGGTGATGTCGGCTTCCCGGACCTGCGGGCCGTCGGTTTCTTTCCAGATGATACGGAGCCGGTCGCTGTCGATCGACCAGGCAACCTCCACCCGGCCGGCATGCGAACACAGCGCGCCGTATTTCGCGGCATTGGTGGCAAGCTCGTGCATCAGCAAAGCGAGACCGGTGACGGTGGCGCCCCTGATTTCGACAAGCGGACCGTCGAACCGGATCCGCTCCTCGCTGGAGCCGGTGACCGCCCTGAACGGCGAAACGATGATTTCCAGCAGCGACTTCAGATCGGTCGCTTTCGGGCTGAAGCTCGACATTTCCCGGGGATCGGGCAATGTGAGCTGGTGAGCTCGCGCGAGCGCCCCGAGTCTGTCGCGCACCGTCTCGGCGAGCTCGCCGGGCGTGCTGGCGGTGTGCGCGCAAAGCGAGACCAGGCCGCCCGCCAGGGTGAAGACGTTCTTCACCCGGTGGTTCATCTCGTGCAGCAGCAGCTCCCGGCGTTCGCGCGCCCTCACATAGTCGGTGATGTCCCGCGCGATCTT
>Ga0326597_10011776_pt1 | contig 11570 bp, 10 predicted proteins | sample RVTome_12_FD_203789 | JGI IMG/M metagenome (GOLD analysis project Ga0326597, IMG submission 203789) | Soil microbial communities from uranium-contaminated site in the Upper Colorado River Basin, Wyoming, United States - RVT100D185 | ecosystem: Environmental > Terrestrial > Soil > Contaminated >...
GCTGCGCGGGCTCCTCAGGATAAGGTCCTTCCTTAATGCCATTAAAAGCTTATCCTCATCCTGAGGAGGCGCGCAGCGCCGTCTCGAAGGACGCATCGCCAGCTCTGCACCAATAAACATGGGCGCGGTTCTTTACATCCTGCGATGCTCCGACGGTTCGTATTACGTTGGGATTACGCACGCCAGCTTGGAACAGCGGCTCGCTGAACATGCGGCTGGCACATTCGATGGCTACACCACCCACCGGCGTCCGGTGAGCCTCGTATTCCAGCAGCCTTTCGAGCACATCGAAGACGCCATCGCCGCCGAGCGACAGATCAAGGGTTGGCGGCGTGAAAAGAAAGAGGCATTGATCCGGGGCGATTACGCCGCGCTGCCCATCCTCGCGCGTCGGATCAAGCGGGCAGAAAGTGGCTAGTCGTCACAATGGCGCCCGTCGGCGAAGCCCCGGCCTGCCCTCGGCCGCGGCGCTGATCGAGTTTCTGCGCGAGCATCCCGGGGCGCTCGGCGCGCGCGAGATTGCCCGCGCGTTCGGGCTCGGACCGGGCGATCAGCCGGCGTTGCGCGACCTGCTGCGCGCTATCGAACGCTCCGGCGAGCTGACGCGCGGGGCCGACCGCAAATTCGCCGTCGGGACAGCGCTCCCCGACATCATGCCGGTCGAACGCTTCGGCAGCGACGAAGACGGCATCCCCCTGGCCCGGCCGCTTGCCGGATCGGGCGATGGCGAGGGGCCGAGCATTCGCCTCATTGGCAGGGCCGGCGAGGAGCTTGGCATCGGCGAGCGCGCGCTGGCGCGGCTGATCCGCCGCGATTCCGGAGATATCGAGGGCGAAATCATCCGCCGCCTCGATAACGCTGCGAGCCGCATCGTCGGGGTGTTCCACCTGACGCGCGACGGCGGGGTGGTGGTCGCGGCCGACCGACGCGACAAAAGCGAGTACCGGGTGCTCGGACATGATGCGGCAGGCCTCGCCGACGACGAGCTGGTGGTGGCCGAGGCGCTGCCATCGCGCCGCTTTGGGAAGCGCGCCCGCATCATCGAGCGCCTCGGTCCGGCGCAGGCGCCGGGCGCGATCAGCCGGATGACGATCGCCGCCTTCGATATTCCCGCTGAGTTTCCGCCCGCGGCGCTCGCCGAGGCGAATGCCGCGCGGGCGCTCAGTCCCGCCGGCGATCCTGCCGGGCGCGCCGATCTGCGCGAATTGGCGCTGGTCACCATCGACGACAGCGACGCCCGCGATTTCGACGATGCGGTCTGGGCCGAGCCTGAGGGAGATTCGGCCGATCCCAACGGCAGTCCGGGGGCCAATCCGGGGGGCTGGCACCTCGTCGTCGCGATCGCCGATGTCGGCGCCTATGTCGCGCCCGGCAGCGCGCTCGACCGCGAGGCGGCGCGGCGCGGCAACTCGGTCTATTTCCCCGACCGGGTCGTGCCCATGCTGCCGGAGGCGCTATCCAACGATCTGTGCTCCCTGGTGCCGGGCGCCGATCGCCCGTGCCTCGCGGTGCATCTGTGGATCGACCGCGCCGGCCGCAAGCGGCGCCACCGCTTCGAGCGGGCAATGATGCGCTCGGCGGCGCGGCTGACCTACGATTCGGTCGAGGCCGCATACGACGGGAGCCTCCGCGAGCCGTTTCCGCTCGCGCCGGAACGGCTCGCCGCGCTCTACGGCGCGTTCGCCGCGCTCGACCGGGCACGGCGGGCGCGCGGCGCGTTGATGATCGACCGCGCCGAGCACCGGGTCGTGCTCGACGCCGACAAGCGCCCCGTCGCGGTCACCCTGCGCGCCCGCCTCGACAGCCATCGGCTGATTGAGGAATTCATGATCCTCGCCAACATCGCTGCGGCCGAGGAGCTGGAGGCGCGCCATCAGGCCTGCATGTACCGGGTGCACGATACACCCGACCCGGAGAAGCTCGACGCGCTGCGCGATTTCCTCGCCGAGCTGGAGATCCCCGGGCTTGCCCTCGCCAAGGGTCAGGCGGTGCGGCCCGAGCTGTTCAACCGTGTCCTCGAGCGTGCCGCGGCAACGCCCGAAGCCGGCATCGTCAACGAACTGGTGCTGCGCTCCCAGGCCCAGGCCGTCTATAGCCCGAACAACATCGGCCATTTCGGTCTGGCCTTGCCGCGCTATGCCCACTTCACCTCGCCGATCCGGCGCTACGCCGATCTCCTCGTGCATCGCGCGTTGAGCGCCGGCGGCACGCCGGCGCGGGCGGGCGGCGAGACACTGGGCGCGATCGCCGAGCATATCTCGGTGACCGAGCGGCGCGCCGCTGCGGCCGAACGCGCCGCGCTCGATCGCTATCGCGCGACCCTCTTCGGCGGCGTGGTCGGCACTGTCTTTACCGCGCGCATTACCGGGGTCGCCCCGTTTGGGCTGTTCGTGACCCTGCCCGAGAGCGGCGCCGACGGGCTCATCCCGATATCGAGCCTGCCGTCCGATTATTACGACCACGATGTGAGGCGCCACCGGCTGGTCGGGCGCCGCTCCAATCGCACCTTCGCGCTGGGCGACGCGGCGACGGTTACCCTGGTCGAAGCCGACCCGATCGGCGGCCGCCTGGTGTTCCGCCTCGAGGATTCCTCCCTAGGGGGGCCGCAATTCGGGGCATCGCGGCCGCGCCGAGGTTTGTACCGCCGGCGCTGATCCACCGACGCCAAAGCGACCGCTGCGGAATTGTTGATTCGCAACGGTAGAGCGCTCTACTGTGAACGCCGTTCGAGGGAACACCGCCACGGCGGGTAACCCGTCGTAGCGGTCGCTGGACGTACCTCATCGAAAGGGTGCGCCAGCTCTTGAACAGGGAGGGAGCGAGGAGTGTGTTGATTCGCGCATTGCCTTCTCGGAGACCGGTTTCCGCCGTCAAATGGGCAGCCTTGGCCTTATCGGTCATTGCGCTTACCGCCTGCGCCGGACGGGAGCCGCCCAAGGCCGGCGCTGCCGGAGGGCTCTTCGCCGCCGGGCTCAGCGAGATGGCCGATTTCTACATCGCGCCGGTGTCGAACCGCCGCCTTGCCCTGTCCGGGGCGGCATGGCTGTCCCGGCTCGACGACAAGCTCACCGTAGCCGACAGCCTCGGAGCCCGCTTCGGGGATGCGCTGACGCTCAGCTACGACGGCCGCGTTATCGCCCTCTACGCCGTGCCGCCCGACAACGACAGCCGCAAATGGGGCGAACTGATCACCGAGATCATCGCCACCGCCAAAGAGGCGTCGCCCCGCCTTGCCGCGGTGCCGCACGAGACGATCGAGACGGCCGTCTTCAGCGGCATGACCGCGGCGCTCGATCGCTTCTCACGCTATTCGGCTCCCGCATTGGCGCGCGACCAGCGCGCGGCGCGTGACGGCTTTGGCGGGATCGGTGTCACCCTCGACACCACCGATGAGACGTTTCGCGTCACCGCGGTCGCGCCGCGAAGCCCGGCCGAACGCGGGGGAATCAGGCCCGAGGACCATATCGTGGCGATCAACGGAGACCCCACCGCCGGGGATCCGCACGAGGACGTGGTTCACCGGCTGCGCGGACCGGTCGGCAGCGCGGTCGCCGTCAGCATCCAGCATACGGGGATGGCTCAGCCGCGCGAGGTGCGGCTGCGCCGGGCCTATGTCGTGCTGCCGACGGTGACCCTGTCGCGCGACGGCAACATCGCCATCTTCCAGATCACCGGCTTCAATCACAGCACCGCTCAGCGCATCGCCAAGGGGTTGGCGGACGCCGAGCAACAGGCCGGCGGACAGCTTGCCGGCATCGTGCTCGATCTGCGCGGCAACCCCGGGGGCCTCCTCGATCAGGCGGTCAACCTCACCGATCTGTTTATTGCCAAGGGCTCAATCGTCTCGACGGTCGGGCGCCACCCGGCCAGCCGTCAGTACTTCGCGGCCGCGGGTGGCAGCATCGCACCGCATCTGCCGATCGTGGTCTTGATCAACGGCGGCTCCGCCTCGGCGGCCGAGATCGTGGCCGCCGCACTCCAGGATGCCGGGCGCGCCGTCGTCGTCGGCACTTCATCCTACGGCAAGGGCACCGTGCAGACGGTCCTACGCCTGCCGAACGATGGCGAACTCATCGTGACCTGGGCCCGGCTCGTTACCCCGTCGGGTTATTTTCTGCAGGTGCATGGGGTGGTGCCAACATTGTGCACCGCCGATTTGGCGAATGATGCGAGCGGGTTCAATGTCGGATTGCAACGGATTGCCGCGGCCGGGGCGGATACCGGGCTGACGTTCCGCCCGCGCGCGGCGCTCGACGAGCCCGGCTGGTTCGCGCTGCGGAAATCGTGCCCGCCGGCCCATACCCATCCGGCCATCGACCTGAAGCTCGCCAAGCGCATGCTCGCCGACCCCAAGCTTTACAGCGCGGCGCTCGGCGCGTTGCCCGCGACCACAAGGCTCGCCGAGAACGCGCCCGCCGGGGTTTCGCCGGAGCCTGCCTTGACAGATGTCGATCGCGCGCTATCTTTGCGCTCGCGCTAAACTCGAACCCCGCGAGGCCGCCAATGGCAAAGACCGCTACCGTCCTCATCAAGCTGGTCAGCAGCGCTGATACCGGATTTTTCTACGTCACCAGAAAGAACCCGCGGACGAAGACCAACAAGCTTGAGCTGAAAAAGTTCGATCCGGTCGCCCGCAAGCACGTCATCTTCAAGGAAGCGAAGATCAAGTAGCTGCCGCCCGCGCGGCAGCGGTGCAACGCGTGACGCTGCCGCTCAGGACGCGACGGCGACCGGCGAATTTGCCGGTTCCTCCCGGGAGGTGAACGCGACGACCCGATTTCGTCCGGCATTCTTGGCGGCATAGAGCGCGTCGTCGGCGCGCTTCAACAAGGTGTCCATGCTCTCTTTTTCGTCTCCGGTCACCGCAATGCCGATGCTAACTGTGACCGGCAGCCGCTCGCCGCCTTCCTGAAGAACGAAGGGCTCGCCCGCCACGGCAGCGCGCAGCCGCTCGGCGACGGCAGCCGCGCCGGCGAGGCTGGTTTCAGGCATGACCACGACAAATTCCTCGCCGCCCAGGCGACCGACCAGGTCGACGCTGCGCACCTGGCGCATCGTCCGGCCGGCGAGCTCGCGCAGAACCGCGTCGCCTGCCGGATGGCCATATTGGTCATTGACCCGCTTGAAATGATCGATGTCGAAGATCATCAGCGCGGTCTCGCTGCCGCCCTCGGTCATTTGCCCCAACACCTCGTTCAGATGGGCGAAGAGGTAGCGCCTGTTATAAAGCCCGGTCAGCTCGTCGGTCAGCGCCAGCGACAGGCTGCGCTGGTAATTCTGCCGCAGCCGCTCCTGCAGGTGCTTGCGGCGGATCTGCGTGCGCACCCGCGCCAAGAGCTCGTTGCGATCGACCGGGCGGATCAGATAGTCGTTGGCACCGAGATCGAGGCCCTTGGCAAGGCGTTCCAGTTCGTCGTCATCGGCCATCAAGAGGATCGGCAGCTGGCGCAAATTCTCGGTCGCCCGCCACTGCGAGACGAGGCGCAGCGGGTCGCCGTCCGGCATCGACAGATTGGCGATCACCAACTCGACCGAATCGTCGAGCAGGGTTTGCGCCTCCGCGCAAGACGGCGCGTGCAGCACCGAGGCGGCAACCGGCGTCAGCGTGTTGACGATCCGGGCCGCCGCGAATCCCTGTCCTTCGATTAAGAGGATGCGCGCGGCGCTGACCTCCGCGGCGGCATCGTCAGCTTGATCGGTGTTGCTGAAGCGGCCGCAAACCTCCTCGCGCAACCGCAGCTCGACCATCATCCGCCGCAGCCGCACCAGCGAGCGCACCCGCGCGAACAGCGCGATATCACTCACCGGCTTGGTCAAAAAATCATCGGCGCCGGCCTCCAGCCCGCGCAGACGGTCGGAGACATCGGAAAGCGCGGTCACCATCACGACCGGGATATCGGCCGTGCGCGGATTCGCCTTCAGCCGACGACACACCTCGAACCCGTCCATCCGCGGCATCATCACATCGAGGAGGATGATGTCGGGCAGCTCCAAATCGGCGATATCGAGCGCGCCCGCGCCGTCAGCGGCGCTCAAGACCTCGAAATACTCGCCGGCGAGCTTGGCTTCGAGCAGCTTGACATTGAGCTCGACGTCGTCAACGACCAGAATACGCGCGGTCATTCGCGGGATACCCCCCTCATCAAGGGAGAAAGCGCTCGATGGTGCGCATGAAGCTCACCACCGAAATCGGCTTGGCAATATAGGCTTCGCAGCCGCCGTTGCGGATTTTCTCCTCATCGCCCTTCATCGCAAACGCCGTGACCGCGATCACCGGGATGCTCCGCAGATCAGCGTCTTCCTTCAGCCATTTGGTAACCTCGAGCCCCGACACTTCGGGCAGCTGAATGTCCATCAGTATGAGGTCCGGCCGGTGCAGCCGGGCCATGCGGAGCGCCTCCACCCCGTCATTCGTCTGCAGCGTCAAATAGCCATGCGCTTCGAGAAGGTCGTTGAAGAGCTTCATGTTGAGGTCATTGTCCTCGACAATCAACACCTTCTTCACCACCTGCTGGCCAGGATTGGCGTCCGGTCTTGTGACTTCGAGCATCATCCTCGCCTGGCCCCCGCAAGTGCCGCGATCGCGGTCACGTCAACGCGCCCAGGGATCCACATCTCATCAACATCCCTCGGGCCGCTCGCAATCGCATGCCGATCATTCTGGGCAATCTTGTTTAAGAATTACTAACCATCGGGTCAAATGCCGGTTAAATAGCCAGGCTGACGCGCGCGCAACCGAGGCCGCACCGGCCGCGTTCCGCTGGTTGACTATGGTGTTGGTTGTCGGGCATGCCGACGGGGCGCGGCGAATTGGCGCGATCGTGCGAGCGTGGAACCATGGACAGGGCATTTCGCATCGGCATCGATCTCGGCGGCACCAAGATCGAAGCGGCCGCCATCGATCGCGAAGGCGAGATCCGGGCGCGCCGGCGAATCGCTACCCCCGCGGGTGATTACCGGGGCACCATCACGGCGCTGGCCGGCCTCGTCGCGGCGATTGAGAGCGAGATCGGCGCCGACGCTTCGGTCGGGGTCGGCATCCCCGGCACCATCGTTGCCCGGACGGGGCTGGTCCGGAACGCCAACTCGACCTGGCTCAACCACCGGCCGCTCGGCCGCGATACCGCGGCCGCGCTCGGCCGCCCGGTGCGTTTTGCCAATGACGCCAATTGCTTCGCCTTGTCGGAGGCGAGCGACGGCGCGGCGGCTGGGTGCGGCACCGTGTTCGGGGTCATCCTCGGCACCGGGGTCGGCGGCGGCGTCGTGATCGGCGGGCATCTGCTGGTCGGCGCCAACGCGATCGCCGGCGAATGGGGACACAACCCGCTACCCGCGCCACGGCCGGACGAATTGCCGGGACCGGCCTGCTATTGCGGCCGCAGGGGTTGCATCGAGACGTTTTTGTCGGGGCCGGGGCTCGCCGCCGACCATCGGCGCCACGTTGGGCATGATCTCGCCGGCCCGCAGATCGCCGCCGCCGCCGCCGCGGGCGACCTCGCCTGCCGGGCGACACTCGATCGTTACGCTGACCGGCTCGCCCGCGCACTCGCCACCGTCATCAACCTCATCGACCCCGATGCGATCGTCCTCGGCGGCGGCCTTTCTTCGCTCTCCTATCTCTACGAGGAGGTGCCGCGCTGCTGGGGGCCTTACATCTTTTCCGACACGGTCGTCACTCGGCTGTTGCCGCCGCGTCACGGCGATTCGAGCGGGCTGCGCGGCGCGGCCTGGCTGTGGCCGGCGCCGGAGGCGCAGGGGCCGCGATGACCGCAACCCTGTGCCGCGACTGCACCGCCCTGGCCGCGCCGCCAAGCGCGCCGGAGCGCTGCCCCGAATGCGGCTCGCCGCGCCTCCTCGCGCATGACGAACTGGCCAATCTGGCGATCGCCCACCTCGATTGCGACGCCTTTTATGCAACCGTCGAGAAGCGCGACCGGCCGGACCTCGCCGAGCTTCCGGTCATTGTCGGCGGCGGCGCGCGCGGCGTCGTCCTCGCCTGCTGCTATGTCGCGCGGCTTTATGGCGTGCGCTCGGCGATGCCGATGTTCAAGGCGCTGGCCGCCTGCCCCGACGCGGTGGTGATCCGCCCGGACATGGCGAAATACCGCGAGGTCGGCCGCGCCGTGCGGGCCGAGATGCAGCGCCTGACGCCGCTCGTCGAGCCGTTGTCGATCGACGAAGCGTTTCTCGACCTCACCGGCACCGCTGCCCTGCACGGCGCCGCCCCGGCGCAGCTCCTGGCGGCGCTGGCGCGACGCATCGACAATAAGCTCGGCATCACCGTCTCGATCGGGCTCAGCTACAACAAGTTTCTCGCCAAGCTCGCTTCTGACCTCGACAAGCCGCGCGGCTTCGCGGTGATCGGCCGGGGTGAGGCGGTCGCCTTCCTCGCCGACAAGCCGGTCGGCTGGCTGTGGGGGGTCGGCGGCGCGATGCAGCGCCGCCTCGCCGCCGACGGCATCATGCGGATCGGCCAGCTGGGCGCGCTCGATCCCGGGGAAATGACGCGGCGCTATGGCCGCATCGGCGGGCGCCTCGCGCAGCTGGCGCGCGGCGACGACGATCGCCGGGTCGACCCCGACGGCCCGGCGCGCTCGATCTCGGCCGAGACCACCTTCGCCCGCGACGAAGCCGACGGCGAGGCCTTGGCCCGCACTCTGTGGCCACTGTGCGAAAAAATCGCCGCCCGCCTCAAGCAGAGCGCGCTCGCCGCCGGCACCGTCACCTTGAAGCTGAAAACCGCCGATTTCCGCCTGCGGACCCGCTCGCGCCGCCTCGCCGACCCGACCCAGCTCGCCGAGACGCTCTACCGCACCGCGCGCCACCTGCTGGCGGGCGAAGCCGACGGCACCACCCGCTTCCGCCTGATCGGCGTCGGCGCCGACAGCCTCGTCGAGGGCAACAGCGCCGACCTACCCACCCTCTTCGACGGCCCGCGCCACCTCGAAGAAGCCATCGACGACATCCGCCGCCGCCATGGCGCCGCCGCCGTACAGCGCGGCCGGGCGTTGCCAGGGAGTACCAAGGTACTTAACTCTTAAGATGGAGACTTTAGAGATACCTGCAATTTTCTTGCATGATGGGGTTATGCCGATGCGTCTCGAAGGCTCATGCCGCTGCGGTGCGGTGCGTTTCGCGCTCGACAGCCACACCCCATACCCCTATCAGCGCTGTTATTGCTCGATCTGCCGCAAGAGCGCCGGTGGTGGCGGGTACGCAATCAACATCATGGGAGTGGCGGCGACGCTGGAGGTGCAAGGGCGGCGGGCGATCCGCGTGTGGCATGCGGTGATCGACGGGAGCGAAGGCTCGGCGGCGCGACATTTCTGCCGGCATTGCGGGTCGCCCCTGTGGGTCAGCGACGAGGCATGGCCCGAACTGATCCACCCGTTTGCCTCGGCGATCGATACCGAGTTGCCGGCGCCACCAGCCTCGGTCCACCTACTGCTGCGCGACAAGGCGGCCTGGGTCGTGCCGCAGATCGGTCCCGACGACGAGTGCTATGACGGATACCCGGCATTATCGATCGAGGAATGGCACAAGCGCCGCAATCTATGGATCGATTGATGTTCGAACGAGTATTTGAGCCGTGACCCGCCCGATCGACCGGCTGCTCCTTATCATGGCCCGGCTGCGCGACCCGGAGCGCGGCTGCCCGTGGGACCGCGAGCAGGATTTTGCATCGATCGCGCCCTACACGATCGAGGAGGCCTATGAGGTGGCCGACGCGATCGAGCGGGCCGACATGGCTTCGCTCAAGGACGAACTCGGCGACCTGCTGCTGCAGGTCGTGTTCCACGCCCGGATGGCCGAGGAAGCCGGGCGTTTCGCCTTCGACGATGTTGTCGCAGCCATCGCCGACAAGATGGTGCGCCGCCATCCCCATGTCTTCGGCGACGCCCAGATCGCCACGGTTGCCGCCCAGAACGAGGCGTGGGAGGCGCACAAGGCGACGGAGCGAGAGGAGGCCCAAAGGCGACAAGAGGGTGGCGCCGGGAGCGTGCTCGACGGGGTGGCGCTCGCCCTGCCCGCGCTGTTGCGCGCGGCGAAAATCTCCCGCCGCGCCGCGCGGATCGGCTTCGACTGGCCCGATGCGCGTGCGGTCATCGCGAAAATCGCCGAGGAAATCGCCGAGGTCGAAGCGGAGATCGACGGCAATGACCGCCTGCGGCTCGAAGACGAGGTCGGCGATCTCCTGTTCGCCGCCGCCAACCTCGCCCGCAAGCTGGAGGTCGAGCCCGAGACCGCGCTGCGCCGCGCCACCGCGAAATTCGAGCGCCGCTTCCGCTGCGTCGAGGCGCTGGCCGCCGAACGCGGTATCGGCCGCGACCTAGGCGCGCTCGAAGCGCTGTGGCAGGAAATAAAAGCAACAGAAGAGAAAATTCACCACGGAGCAACGAAAGACACGGAGTAGAAGTAACTATTACCCCTTTTGTCCGAACGTTCCTGTAGCTATCCCTTTTAATGCAGCCGTTGCCGGTGCCGCAATCGGCCGAGGTCGGCGTCGGAGAGGCGGACGGAGAGGTGGGCAGCGTCGGAATCGTCGCGGCGCCCCAGGACCTCGCCATGGGCGTAGATCCAAGCGAGGGTCTGGCCGTCGCTCAATGGCACGTCGAGCCGCACCGGGTGCGCGCCGCTCTCGAACCGACGGTCGAGCAGCTGCAACAGACTGTCGCACCCCTCGCCGGTTACCGCCGATAACGCGACGATTTCGGCGTTGCGCAGCGTCTGGCCGACGAGGCTCGCGCGCGCTTCCTCGTCGAGCAAATCGATCTTGTTGAGGACTTCGATCAGCCCATCCTCGGCAAGCTCACCGAGGCCGAGATCGGCAAGCACGGCGAGCACGTCTTCACGCTGCGCCGCACTGTCGGGGTGATGCGCGTCGCGAACATGGACGACGATATCGGCCTCGGTGACCTCTTCGAGCGTGGCGCGAAAGGCGGCGACGAGATGGGTCGGCAGGTCGGAGATGAAGCCGACGGTATCGGAGAGGATCGCCTTCCTACCCGAGGGCAGATCGAGGCGGCGCATCGTCGGGTCGAGGGTCGCGAACAGCAGGTCCTCGGCGCCGACCGTTGATTGGGTCAGGCGGTTGAACAGGGTTGATTTCCCCGCATTGGTATAGCCGACCAGCGCCACCACCGGATAGGGCACCCGCCGGCGCGCCTCGCGGTGGAGGCCCCGTGTCCGCTTCACATCGCCCAGTTCGCGCTTGAGGCGTACGATGCGCTCGCCGATCAGCCGGCGGTCGATTTCGAGTTGGCTCTCGCCCGGCCCGCCAAGGAAGCCGAACCCGCCGCGCTGGCGCTCCAGATGGGTCCACGACCGCACCAGCCGCGAGCGTTGATACGACAAGGATGCCAGCTCGACCTGCAGACGGCCTTCATGGGTGCGGGCGCGCGCGCCAAAAATTTCGAGGATGAGGCCGGTGCGGTCGATGACCTTGGCCTGCCACTTCCGTTCGAGGTTACGCTGCTGCACCGGCGAGAGCGCCCCGTCGATGACGACGAGCCCGATCGTGTTGTCGGCGATGATGGTGCGCAGCATTTCGACGTTGCCGCTGCCGAACA
>Ga0326597_10011777_pt1 | contig 11570 bp, 4 predicted proteins | sample RVTome_12_FD_203789 | JGI IMG/M metagenome (GOLD analysis project Ga0326597, IMG submission 203789) | Soil microbial communities from uranium-contaminated site in the Upper Colorado River Basin, Wyoming, United States - RVT100D185 | ecosystem: Environmental > Terrestrial > Soil > Contaminated >...
TGCCGACAACGGGACCGTCGTCTTCGAGATCGGCGACACCTCAGAGGACGTTGTCGTCCAGGTCCTCGGCGACACGACCATCGAGCCCGACGAGACGTTCAGCGTGACGATCGACAGCCTCGAGGCGACGATCGCCGACGGGACCGGAGTCGGCACGATCACCAACGACGACGTCAACGACGCCCCGATCCTCGCCCCGATCGGCGCCAAGACCCTCCAGGTCGACCAGGTCCTGGTCGTGCCGATCACGGCGACCGACGTCGATGGCGACGCCCTGATCTTCAGCTCGCTGGGCCTGCCGGCCTTCGCCGTGCTGACCGACAACGGCGACGGCACGGCCGTCCTCACGATCTCGCCGCTCGCCGGCGACGCGGGCACCTACCCGGGCGTCGAGATCAGCGTCTCGGACGGGACTGCGTCCGATGGCGAGACGATCACCATCATCGTCAACGCCAAGCTGAACCATCGCCCGTATGCCGCCGACGACCGCGGTGCGACGCACGGCACGGGGCCGGTCGGCATCGACGTGCTCAGGAACGACACCGACATCGACGGGGACCAGCTGACGATCAGCGCGTTCGACGACCGCGGCGGCCGCGTCGTCTGCGGCGGGTCAAGCTGCACCTACACACCGACCGAGGATGCCCGGTTCGACGACCGGTTCACCTACACGGTCAGCGACGGGCATGGGGGCACCTCCCGCGCGACCGTCCTCGTCAAGGTCTTCAAGAACGGCGACCCGATCGCCGAGGACGATACCGCCGACGCCCACGGCACCGGCCAGCGCGGCATCGACATCCTGTTCAACGACTTCGATCCGGATCGCGATCGGCTCACGGTCGAATCGATCGCGCCCTTCGCGCTATACGGCGAGGTGAGCTGCGGCGGCGATGCCTGTGCTTACACGCCGCCGGTGACGCCGCCCGGCGGCCCCGGGGTGTTCCCGTTCACCGAGACCTTCGGCTACCGCATCGATGACGGTCACGGCGGCTCCGACACCGCCCTCGTGACCGTCAAGGTCGTGGCCAACAAACCGCCGGTCGCCGTGGACGACTTCGCGTCCGCCCACGGCACGGGTTCCATCGGCATCGACGTCATCGTTAACGACAGGGACCCGGAGGCGGACAGCCTCGGCGCCACGCTGGCGACGCAGCCGATGTATGGCACCGCTGCGTGTGCGGGCAGCACCTGCGCCTACACGCCGCCGGTGACGCCGCCCGGCGGCCCGGGGGTGTTCCCGTTCACCGAGACCTTCAGCTACACGGTCGACGACGGACACGACGGCTCGGACACGGCGACCGTGACCGTGAGGGTCCGTGCGAATGTCAGCCCGATCGCCAGGGACGACACGATGAGCGCGCCTGGCGTCGCCACGGGATTCAGCGACTTCGGCCTCGTCGTGCCGCTGCCCAACGACGCCGACCCGGACGGCGACGTCCTGATCATCGAGTCGTGGACGCAGGGCACCCACGGCGACGTCGTCTGCCTGCCACCGGACCTGGTCCTGCCGTGGCGTTGCGTGTACTTGGCCAGGCCGGACTACACGGGGCCCGACACGTTCACGTATTCCGTCTACGACGGCCATGGCGCGCCGCTCGACACGGCCAACGGTCGCGCGACCGCGACCGTGCGCGTCACCGTGACCCCGAATGGCGACCCGGAGGCCGGAGACGACGAGATCGTCGTCCACGGCGTCATCCCCGAGCCACTGTCGTTGCTTGTCAACGACAGCGACCCCGACGACGACGCGATCGTGGTGACGAGCCACACCGACCCGGCGGTCGGCAGCGTCGCGTGCAGCGGCGACTGCACGTACATTCCGCCGGCTGGCTACGCAGGACCGTTCCCGCTTGTCGAGACCTTCAGTTACACCATCGGTGACGGACGAGGCGGCGCGGCCACGGCGTCCGTCAAAGTCACCCTGCTCCCGAACCTCCCGCCGAACGCGGAGGACGACCGCGGCACGGCCCGGTTCGGAGACCCGACGACCATCGGGGTCCTCAGCAACGATACGGATCCCGAGGGCGACGCCCTGTCTGTTGAGCTGCTCACGCCGGCCAGCCACGGCATCGCGACTTGCGCGGTTGCCTGCTCCTACCAGGCACCGCCTGGCTTCTTCGGCGAGGACACCTTCACCTACCGACTGAGCGACGGCAACGGCGGCACCGATACAGCGACCGTCAACGTCGCGGTCGTCCAGAACCGCGGGCCCTTCGCGCTCGACGACCAGGAACAGGTCTCGACCATGACCCACGTCGACATGAGGCCGCTCCAGAACGACGGCGACCCCGATGGCGACGCTGTCCGACTGTACGACTGGACACCGGCCTCACTCGGCACGGTCAACTGCGAGGACGGCTGTGTCTATGCGCCCGACGCCGGCCAGACGGGGACGGATAGCTTCACCTACACGATCACCGACGATCGCGGCGGGTTCGCCACGGCCACCGTCACCATCGACATCGTCGAGAACGGACCGCCCACGGCCGTCGACGACATCGGTGCCGCGATCGACACGCGCCCAGCGCGGCTGCCGGTGTTGGGCAATGACCTCGATCCCGACGGCGACGCCCTGCGTGTCTCGAGTTCCACGAACGGGACGGTCGGGACCGTTGATTGCGCGGCCCGGACGTCCTGCTCATACACGTTGAACGTCGACTACACCGGTCCGTTCCCCGTGGTCGACACGTTCACGTACGTGGTGACGGACGGCAAGACCGGTTCCGACGAGGGCTCGGTCGAGGTCACGGTGGAGACCAACCGGCCGCCTGTCGCGTCAGACGACACCGTCCACGCCCACGGCCTCGCCTCCGCGTCGCTCGACCCGCTGGCCAACGACGGCGATCCTGACGGCGACCCGCTGTCGTTCGTCAGCATCTCCGGCGACCGCATCGGCTGCGGCGACCTCGGCTGCTTCTACATGCCGCCCTCTCCGCCTGGGGGGACGTATCCGTTCACCGACAGCATCACCTACGAGATCACCGACGGACACGGTCACACGGCCAGCGCCACGATCAACGTCGAGGTCGTGGCGAACAGCGACCCGACCGCGGTCGATGACCTCGCCACCACCCGGTCCGGCAAGGAGGTCCTGATCAACGTTCTCGGCAACGATGGGGACCCCGACGGCGACCCGCTGACGATCGTCGCCGCGACGCCGGCCGGCCACGGCACGGCCGTCTGCCCGGCGAGCGACTACGGCAAGGCGCCCGCCTGCACCTACGTGTCGGAGCCGGGTTACGTCGGGACCGACACGTTCTCGTACACCATCGAGGACAGCCTCGGTGGGAGCGCCGGGGCGACCGTCACGATCACCATCGTTCCCCGGAACACGCCGGTCGAGGCCGTCGACGACGCGATCACCATCTATCGGGCGACGACGACGCCGATCGCGGTCCTGGCCAACGACATCGACGCGGAGCAGAACACCCTTCGGATCACCTCATATAGCCCGGCCCCCGGCGTCCCGACTGCAAACGGTGGTTTCGTGTGGTGCAGCACCCAACCCGGTGCCGATGTGTGCCGCTACACGCCACCACCGGGGAACACGACATTCCCGCTGGTGGACTCCTTCACGTACACGGTCACCGACGGGTTTGCCGCGGCCGACCAGGCAACGGTGACCGTCACCCTCGACAACCGGCCGCCGCTGGCCGTGCCCGACCAGGCGACCGCACACGGCGTCGTTGCCGAGTCCATCGATGTCCTTGCCAACGACTCCGACCCCGACGACGATCCCATCGTATCGCTGGTCGAGGACCTGACCGGTGCCGCCGGGACGGCCACCTGCAATGTGCTCACGGGCCATTGCCTGTACACCCCGGCGGCCGCCTTCACCGGCTTCGACACGTTCCACTACACGATCACCGACAGCCGCGGGGCGAGTTCGACCACCACCGTAACCGTGGAGGTCGTCGCGAACCGCGATCCGAAGGCCGAGCCGGACGTCACGAACCTCGGCGGAGGCTTCGGGCCGGAATTCATCAACGTCCGCTCGAACGACAGCGACCCCGATGGCGACTTCCTCACCGTCGACACCGACGTCCCGGTCCTGCCGACCAAGGGCACGGTCGAGTGCGTGGCCGAGGGCTGCACGTACACGCGATCGGCCGGCACGACCGGCACCGACTCGTTCGACTACCGCGTCCTCGACGGCCACGGCGGCTCGGCCACCGCGACCGTCACCATCGGCCTCGATCAGGTCGTCCTCGTGATCGACCTCGGCGCCGCCCCCAACCCATCGTCGTTCGGGCAAGCCGTGACGTTCACGGCCTCGATCGTGGCGCCCGGGGCAGGTCTGCCGACAGGCCTCGTGACCTTCCTCGACGACGTCACCCCGATCGGCAGCGCACCCGTGACGAACGGGATCGCCAAGCTGACGATCGCCACGCTGGCGGTGGGCAGCCACCCAGTCGTCGCCTCGTTCGCCGGCAGCGGGGCGTTCGCCGGCTCGACCGGGACCTCGGCTGCCGTCGTCCAGCTCGTCGACATCGGGCCCTCGACCACGACCATCGTCTCGGACATCGATCCGTCCGCCGTGGGCGCGACCGTCACATTCACGGCGGCTGTCGTCGCGTCCGGTACCGCCGTCGGCACGCCGACCGGTACCGTCACGTTCCTCGATGGGGCGACCGAGCTCGGCACGGCGACACTGAGCGGAGGAATCGCGACGTTCCCGATCTCGACGCTGACCGCTGGGACGCACGACATCACCGCCCGCTACGAGGGCGACGGCTCATTCGCCACGTCCACGTCGGCCGTCCTCCAACAGCACGTCGGGACGCCGAGGGCGAACGACGACTCGCTGACCATCGTCGAGGACGCGGGTCCGACGCCGATCGCCGTCCTCGCCAACGACACAGACCCGGATCTCGACGCGCTGACGATCGTCGGGACGAGCGTGCCCTCGCTCGGCGACCTCGTCATCGAGGTGGACGGGACCCTGACGTACAAGCCAAAGCCGGATCGCCATGGCACGGACACCTTTACCTACACGATCTCGGACGGTGGCCAGCAGTCCACGGCCACCGTGACGATCACCATCACCGCGGTCGACGACGCGCCGACGGCGGCCGACCAGACGGTCGCCCCGAAGGTCGACCACGGCGCGAGCCGGCCGATCCTCCTGTCGGGCGCTGACGTCGATAGCGCGGCGCTCACGTTCGCGATCGTCAGCGCTCCGACCAGTGGCACGCTGGGCGTCCTCGGCCCGGTCGACTGCCAGGCGGTGGGCGAGGGCGCGACCTGCACCGTATCGGTGACATACACCGCCGATCAAGGAGCCAAGGGCGCCGATCAGTTCACATTCCGGGTCAACGACGGCAGCCAGGACTCACTACCAGGCACCGTGACCATCGACATCAAGGGCCCCGTCGAGCCGAACGCCGGCGGGGACACGGGCGGCGGGGAAGGCGCTCAGGTCGCGCTGACCGGCACCGTCCTCGCCGAGGACCCGGTGACCACGACCTGGTCCGCAACGGCCGGCCCGGGGGTCGACGCCGGAGCGACCTGCTCCTTCGGCAACGTCGCCGTGCTCAGCACAACGGTCACCTGCACCGACGACGGAACCTGGACGATCTCGCTCACGGCGGACGACGACGACGGCGTCGCCGACCCCGTCACGGACACGCTCACGCTGACCGTGACGAACGCGGACCCGACCGCGACGATCACCGGCCCGTCCGCGGGCGCGACCGTCGTCGTCGACGCCCCTGTCAACGTCTCGGTGACTGTCGGCGATCCAGGGGCCAATGACAGCCTCGCGTGCTCCGTCGCCTGGGGCGACGGCTCGCCGGCGAGCGTTGGGACGATCTCGGCCGGCGTCTGCACTGCCAGCCACGCCTACGCGACCCCCGGCGCACGGACGATCACCGTGACCGTGACCGACGACGACGGCGGCAGCGTGCAGCCGACCGTTGACATCCTCGTCGTTGGCCAACCGACCGTGAGCCTGGGCGTCATCGACCCCTTCGACGAGGGAAATCCGACCGACTCGAACCTGCCGTCCGACTCCGGCAACACCCAGACGCTGCTGGCGACGATCTCCGCGTCCCCGGCCAGCGACGTTACTGTCACCGTGTCAGCCGTCGCCGGGACAGCGACCGCGACGGCCGATTACGCGTTGCAGACCACGTCGGTGACGTTCGCCGCCGGCACGATCGATCTCTCGACGACGATCACCGTCAACATCGTTCGCGATCTCCTCTTCGAACCGACGGAGACCTTCCAGGTCACCATCGCTATCGCCTCAGGCGGCGCGACCCTCGGTCCGTCCAGCCGGACGCTGTCCATCCTGAACGACGACGATTGCACGTGGGTGGGCACAGCCGGCGACGACGTCCGGATGGGGTCGGCGGCGATCGACGTCCTGTGCGGCGTCGGCGGCAATGACACCCTGAGCGGCCTCGACGGCGCCGACATCCTCCGGGGCGGCCCGGGCGACGACCTGCTCGTCGGTGGCCGGGGCAGCGACACCCTGAACGGCAACACCGGCAGTGACACGATCGGGTACGCGGACTCGACGGCGGCCGTCATCGTCGAGCTCAACGTCGGCACCGCCACCGGCTGGGGAACCGACACGCTCATCGAAGTCGAGAACGCCATCGGTTCGTCGAGGGGGGACCGCCTGACTGGGGACGGCCTGGGGAATCGCCTCGAAGGCGGTGCTGGCGATGACATCATCGACGGCCGCGGCGGCGACGACGTCATCCGCGGCGATGCCGGGGTCGACACCGTCACCTATGCCAACAGCCCGAACCTGGTGGACGTCGACCTCGCCGCGGGCGGCGCCTCCGGATGGGGCCTGGACACGCTGAACCTTATCGAAAACGTGACGGGGTCGGTCTTCGACGACATCCTCAGAGGTGACGCAGCCCAAAACGTGCTGGCCGGCAACGAGGGCGACGATCTTCTCAACGGGAGGGGCGACGATGACACGATGGGCGGCGGCATCGGCCTCGACACCGTGACGTATGTCGACGCACCCTCCGCGGTCGTCGCCAGCCTTCGGACGAACCGCACGACGGGGGGCTTCGGCAACGACACGCTCGGCCTCGTCGAGAACCTCATCGGGTCCGCCTTTAACGACACCCTCGTCGGCAACGACAGTACGAACCGCCTTACCGGCGGCGAAGGCGCCGACTCGCTCGACGGGCGTGGTGGGAACGACACGATGAACGGCGGCAACGACATCGACACGGCGGAGTACGACGACTCCCCGAATACGAACGGGGTCAACGTCGACCTGAGCGCAGGAACCGCGAGCGGCTGGGGCGACGACAGCCTAAGCGCCATCGAGAACGTCTTTGGCTCCGCCTACGCCGATGCGCTTGCCGGCGACGAGAACGTCAACCGCCTCGTTGGACGAGGCGGGAATGACGACCTCAACGGTCGTGCCGCCGGCGACGACCTGGAGGGCGGCGCCGGGGTCGACCGGGCCTCGTACGCGGGCGCCCCAAGTGGCGTCAGCGCGAACCTCGAGGCTGGCGCGTCCTCCGGGACGTGGGGCCCGGACTCGTTCGCTGGGATCGAGAACCTTCGCGGCAGCAGTCACGGGGATACGCTCAGAGGCAATGGCGTCACCAACGACATCCGCGGCGGCGACGGCCAGGATACGATCCTTGGCCTCGGTGACAGCGACCTCCTGTTCGGGGAGGATGACAGCGACCTGCTCAATGGCGGACCCGGGAACGACGACATGTACGGCGGCCTCGGGTCGGACATCCTGCTGGGCGGCGACGGCAACGACCACATGGCCGGCGACGTCGGCACGGATCCGGGATCCGCTGCGGGTTCGCCGGATCACATGAACGGCGGACCCGGCGACGACCTGCTCTACGGGCAGGGCGGCAACGATTGTTCGAACCTGACGGCAGGCGACGACGCGTGCCCGGATGCGTATCGCATCCCGATCGACACCGGCTACCACGCCCAGATGGAGGGCGGCGAGAACGAGGACCGCCTCCACGGTGGGCCTGGTGCGGACCGGCTCGACGGGGGACCGGAGGACCAGAACGTGCTCGTCGGTGGCGGTGGGAGTCTCGACTTCTGTTCGTTCGGCCCGGGTCCCAAGGGCGACAAGCGAGACATCAGCTGCGAGATCCCGGACGGTGCGACCGTTGACGTGGCCTGGGAAAAATGGCGGTTCTGACGAGGGTGACTGGGCGCGGCCGAGGTTCGACTCGGCACGAGTTCAGACGGCGCGCTTGCGCAGTTCGTCGCGGATCTCGGTCAGGAGTGTTTCCTCGGCGGACGGACCCGCCGGCGGCGATTCCCTGATGAACAGCTTGCTGATCATGTAGACGACGAGCATCACCACGACGAAGACGATCAGCGAGTTGAGGAACAGGCCCCAGCCGATCGCGACCTCCTCACCCTTCGCGTTGGTCCTCGGACCGTCTTGATCGACGCGAAATCGATGCCATTCAAGGCCCAGCCGATCGGCGGCATGATCACGGCATTGACGAGTGTCGTGACGACCGAGCCGAGCGACGCGCCGATGATGACGCCGATCGCCAGGGCCAGGGCGTTCGACTTGGTGAGGAACGCCCGGAAGCCTCCCATGCCGATCTCCTTCAGTGCTCGACGACCCTGGGCAGATCCTTCGCGGCTGCGATCCAGCCGGCAACCTCGGTCTCGGTCGGGATGCGTCGGACGGTCCCGGGGCGGGCCGCGACGACCTCCTGGAAGGTCATCGCCAGGTTCGCCGCGTTCCGGTTCGCCAGCTCGGCCGGGGAGTCGACGCCGGCGGCTTCGAGGAGATCGGAGTACTCCCCGCCGACGCCCTTGATCCGCATCAGGTCGATCCGGTTGACCCACTTCAGGATGAGCGTCCCGCTGATCCCGGTCGCCTTCTCGATGGCCGCCCGGCCACCCGGCTTGGCGCCCTGCTCGAGGAGCGCGTCGGCGGTCGCGATGCCGGCCAGCGCCAGCTGTTCGGCATAGACGGGCCCGATGCCCTCGACCTCGTCCATCTTCATCTGGATCCTCCTTCACCCGGCGGCGGCGTCTGCTCAGGGTGCGGCCGATGATACCCTTGGCGACCACCCCGCGACCGACCCAGCGACCGACCCTGGCGCCTCCGGAGGGACACATGGACAAGGCGTTCCACGACGCGATGGCGGCCGGTTACGGCCTGACCGAACCGGGGCTCATCATGGGCAGCCCGATGCACGATGGCGAGCTCGCCAACGATGCCCGCGTCCAGGTCGCGCTGTCCATGCTCAACCGCCACGGCCTCATCGCGGGCGCCACGGGGACCGGCAAGACGAAGACGCTCCAGCTGATGGCCGGCCAGCTGTCGAAGGCCGGCGTGCCCGTCTTCGTGGCCGACATCAAGGGCGACCTGACCGGCCTCGCAGCACCCGGCGACGCGACCAACGCGAAGCTGGTCGAGCGCGTCGTCTCGCTCGACTGGACGTTCGTGCCGTCGGGCCACCCCGTGGAGTTCCTGTCGCTCAGCGGGAAGCTCGGTGCCCAGGTGCGGGCCACGGTCCACTCGTTCGGGCCGCTCCTGCTCGGAAAGGTGCTCGACCTCAACGAGACGCAGACCTCGATCCTCGCGCTCGTCTTCAAGTACTGCGACGACAACGACCTGCCCCTGCTCGACCTCAAGGACCTGGCCACGACCCTGAAGTACCTCGCGTCGGACGAGGGCAAGCCGATCCTGGCCGAGTACGGCGGGATGTCGAGCGCCTCGGTCGGCGTGCTCCTGCGCTCGATCGTCGTGCTCGAACAGGAGGGCGCCGACGTCTTCTTCGGCGAGCCCGAGTTCGACGTCGAGGACCTCCTGCGCACGACGCCGGAGGGCGAGGGGATCATCAGCCTGCTCGAGCTGTCGGACGTCATGGACCAGCCGCGGCTGTTCTCCACATTCATGCTCTGGATGCTGGCCCAGCTGTACGAAACGCTGCCGGAGGCGGGCGACTTGCCGAAGCCGAAGCTGTGCTTCTTCTTCGATGAGGCGCACCTGCTGTTCGACGACGCGTCGGAGGCGCTGATGGACCAGGTCGAGCGGACCGCTCGCCTCATCCGCTCGAAGGGGGTCGGCGTCTATTTCGTGACGCAGGCCCCGACCGACGTGCCGTCGTCCGTCCTCGCGCAGCTTGGCAACCGCGTCCAGCACGCGCTGCGGGCATTCACCCCGAACGACGCCGATGCCCTGCGCAAGACCGCCCGGACCTTCCCGATGACCGACTTCTACGACGTCGAGGAGACGATCACGTCGTTGGGGATCGGTGAGGCGCTCGTCACCGTGCTGACGCCGCGCGGCGTGCCGACGCCACTCGCCGCCACCCGCCTGCTCGCGCCCGACTCGCTCATGGCCCCGATCGACGAGATCCAGTTCCACGGTCGGATCGCGATGAGCCCGTTCCAGGCCAAGTACGGCGCGACCATCGATCGCGAGAGCGCCCACGAGCGCATCACCGCGCGGATCGGCGCGGCTCGTGCGGCCGCGTCGGAGGCCGTCATGCGCGACCGGGTGGACCCGACGACCGCGACCGGGATGAACACGATGACGCCCGCCCAGCAGCGGCGCGAGATCCAGCGCCAGGCGCGAGAGATCGCCGCGGCCCAGAAGGCTGCCGAGCGCGAGCGGGCGATCCAGCAGAGGGCCGCGCGGGATGCGGCACGCGACCAGCAGAAGACGATCGACAGCGCGATCCGGACGGGCGGCAAGGTCGTCACGTCGCGTGCCGGCCAGGACCTCCTACGGGGCATCTTCGGGACGCTGTTCGGGGGCGGGAAGGGCCGCTGAGCGCTGGCATGCATGCGCCCGCCTATGCCAGCCGATTCTGGTGGGGGCAGCATATGGGGCGTTAGCGGGGCAATATGCTGGGCGTGGACCCGGTCCGCGAGCGTGCCGAGGCCGCGTTCGACCGTGGGATATGGGCTGGGCGGGGCCTTGTCCCCCTGCTAACCCCCGGTTTGCTGCTGGGGCCAGAAACGGCCGGCATAAGCGGGCCGCCGAGCCGACTGCCCGGCCGAGCCGCCGAGCCGCCGGGCCGGCCCCACGACCGGCCTATTCGATGACGAGATCCGCCGGCAGGTCCGGCGCCGGCGGATAGGCTGGCCGCAGACCGGCGATCGTGTCGGCCAGGATCGTCGCCACGGCGAGGTCGCGGAACCATTTGCGGTTGGCCGGGATGACGTACCATGGCGCCGTCTCGGTGGAGGTCTTGCGCAGCACCTCGTCGAACGCGGCCTGGTAATCGTCCCAGCGCGCGCGCTCCGCGAGGTCCCCCATGGAGAACTTCCAGCGCTTCGTCGCGTCGTCGTAGCGGGCCTGGAACCGCTGCCGCTGCTCCTCGCGATCGATCGTCAGGAAGAACTTGACGATCGTCGTCCCGTTCGCTCCCAGCGTCCGCTCGAAGTCGTTGATCTGGTCGTAGCGTGCCGACCAGACCCGCCGCGGCACGAGGTCGTGGACCCGGACCACGAGCACGTCCTCGTAGTGCGAGCGGTTGAAGATGCCGATCTCGCCCACCCCCGGAACACGCTTGTGGATCCGCCACAGGAAGTCGTGCGCGAGTTCCTCCGCGGTCGGGACCTTGAAGGCGGAGACCACACAG
>Ga0326597_10011778_pt1 | contig 11569 bp, 10 predicted proteins | sample RVTome_12_FD_203789 | JGI IMG/M metagenome (GOLD analysis project Ga0326597, IMG submission 203789) | Soil microbial communities from uranium-contaminated site in the Upper Colorado River Basin, Wyoming, United States - RVT100D185 | ecosystem: Environmental > Terrestrial > Soil > Contaminated >...
CGCCAGCCGGGACGAGTACGCACCAACTGGGCTCCCACACGGTCCGGGTGGACGCTTCGGCTCGGGTCACGATCTACCTGGTCTTCGAGGGAACGACGGTCACGGGGGCCGTCGAGCCGGGTGAGACGGTCGCCACCGTCACGATCACGGTCATCGACGACGACGGCGATGAGGTCATCTTTCAGGGATTGGTTCGGAAGCTCACGCCGTTCGAGTTCCTTTTCCCCCATGAGACGGGGCATGGGGAGGGCTGAGTTCGTAAGCAATCTTTACGATGCGTAAAATTTCTTTACGTTATCGTGTTCTGCTAAAGGTGGGTCCAGCCGGACCCACCCATTTTAAGTTGCTCAAGGTTAAAGAGTTAACTCATTTTGGCGGAAAGCTCTCCGATTGGCACTCTAATTGCAGCTACCCCTGCGGATAGGCAAACAAGCCATCTTGCTGGGCCGCGGCGGCCGGAGGTGTGTCAGGAATACGAGGGGCTTCCTCCGCTCGGCCCGCAAGAGTCTCCGTACCGTTGCAAAACCGCTCGCAAGATCGCGAGATTCAAGCGAGACGACGGGAAGCGCCAGATCTTCGATCTGGCGCTTCTCGTTTGCGACCGCGTTGGAGCGCCGTCGGCAGCGCGGCCCAAATGCCATTCGACAGGGCACGCTTCCACTGAGTATCGTGCTGCTCGTTCGTCCGGCGCGACGCAGCGCCGGGAGCTCCGACCACGAATGCAGCCGTCGAGATCCACTCCGCCATGAACCTTCGCCCGAGCCCTCCAGCCCGGCACACTGCCCGGGGGCGCCGCCTCGCGGGCGGTATCATCGCGCTGGCCTTCGCGACCTCTCTGGCAGGGCCCCTGGTGGGCCTCGGCCACGCTCAGAGCTCCACCGCCGCCCTGCGCACGCTCGAGGCGGTCGTGACCGACAGTTTGCGCTTGCCCGTGGATGGAATCCGCGGGGTGTACGTGGAGCCTGGGGGCCAATTCCTGCTGTTGGCCACGCAGAATCGCGGCCTCTCCGCGCCTGACAACAGCTACCGCGCTGCGCTGATGCGCTACACGCCGAGCACGGGCTCGTTCGAGACGATCCGTGACGAGCGCGACGCCTTCGAGAGCGGGCTCAGCTTCGACGGGGAGTTCCTCTGGTCGGGCGGCGGTTCGCTCGGTGGCGAAGGCGCACTCTTCCAGCTCGACGCGAGCAGCGGCGAGATTCTGCAGATGTTTACCGCCCCAGGGTATCATCCCGCCGGGCTGAGCTGGGACGGCAGTCACCTCTGGCAGGTCGATGCCGACGCACGCAAGCTCTATCGCCTCGACACCGAGGAGGGGCGCGTCTCGAGAAAGGTCGGCTCGCCGGGCTTCTATCCGACGGGGCTGACACACGACGGCTTTCATTTCTGGAGCGCCGATGCCTCTACGGGAAGGCTCTACCGGCACCGGGGAAGCAATGGACGGGTCGACGCGGTCATCAGTAAAGAAGCCTACATGCGGCCCGGCGAGTTCATCTCGCTGGCCTGGCACGGCGGCGCGATCTGGTGCGTCTCGGCCTCCGATCGCGTGGCGATCCGGATCGAACTGCTTCGCTGATTCCTGGCCAGGGCCGGCCTGTGTTCGGCCAACTCCGCCGCGAATGCGCGCCCTGAGGGCTTTCCGAAAGCGTGGCTTGCCACTGATGCCCCGTGGCTCCTAATTTGGAAATGGGCCTCGTGGGAGAGCGCTCTGCCGAAGCGGGCCACCGGCCAATTCGTCCCGATGGCACTGGTACACCGCTTGCAGCCCTCGTTCTGGCTCGAAGGGCTCTCTCCGTGGCCCAGATCAACCGAAGGAGCGGCGATGTCGACACCGGCCACCTCAGACACTTCCTCCGGCAACTGGATCGATCGCATCCAGAGTCTCCAGGATGTCGAGAGTTATAGAGAACAGCATTGGGAGGGATCCTTCGAGGAGTACATGGCGATCGTCCAGGAGAATCCACGGATCATCCGCTCGGCGTATCAGCGCCTCTATGACATGATCGTCGCGTACGGAACCGAGGAGTACACCGAATACAAGAAGACGATCACTCACTACAACTTCTTCAACGACCCGTTCAACGACGGCGAAGACGCGATCTACGGCGCCGACATTCCGCTGATGAAACTGGTGAACGTCTTCAAGTCCGCCGCCTACGGCTACGGCACCGAGAAGCGAGTCATTCTCCTGCACGGGCCCGTCGGTTCGGCGAAGAGCACGATCGTTCGGCTGTTGAAGCATGGCATCGAGGAATACAGCAAGACGCCCGCGGGCATGCTCTGCACCTATCGCTGGGATCTGAGCGGCGTCGAGGGCATGGAAGAACTGGGTTTCGTCAGTCCGATGCACGAGGAACCTCTCAAGCTGATTCCGGCCGAGTTTCGTCCCAAGGTCATTGCCAATCTCTTGAAGGGCAAAGAGCTACCCTATCCGGTGCGCGTCGAGGGCGAATTGAACCCCGCCTGCCGCCATACGTTCAGCCTGCTGATGGAGCGCTACAAGGGCGACTGGAAGCAGGTCATGAACCATGTGCGGGTGAAGCGTTTGATCTTGAGCGAGAAGGACCGCATCGGCATCGGCACCTTCCAGCCCAAGGACGAGAAGAACCAGGACAGCACGGAGCTGACGGGCGACATCAATTACCGCAAGATCGCCATCTACGGCTCCGATTCCGATCCGCGCGCCTTCAACTTCGACGGCGAATTCAACATCGCCAATCGTGGCATCGTCGAATTCATCGAGGTGCTGAAGCTGGATGTTGCGTTCCTCTATGACCTCCTGGGTGCATCTCAGGAGCACAAGATCAAGCCGAAGAAGTTTGCGCAGACGGATATCGACGAGGTCATCATCGGGCACACCAACGAGCCCGAGTATCGCAAGCTCCAGAACAACGAGTTCATGGAAGCGCTGCGTGATCGCACCGTGAAGATCGACATCCCGTACATCACGAAACTCGATAAAGAGATCCAGATCTACGAAAAGGACTACAGCAACGAGAAGGTCCGCGGCAAGCACGTCGCGCCGCACACGCTCGAAATGGCCGCCATGTGGGCCGTCCTGACGCGGCTGGAGACGCCGAAGAAGGCGAATCTATCCCTGCTGCAGAAGCTCAAGCTCTACAACGGACAGAGCGTTTCGGGATTCACGGAGGACAACGTGAAAGAGCTCCGCAAGGAAGCCGAGCGGGAGGGGCTGGACGGCGTGAGTCCGCGCTATGTCCAGGACAAGCTGAGTAACTGCCTCGTGAGTAACGAGAGCGAAACCAGCATCAATCCGTTCATGGTGCTGAATGAGCTCGAGGCGGGCCTGAAGCAGTCGACGCTGATCACGAGCGGAGAATTGCGCGGCCACTACAAGGAACTCTTCATCTTCGTTCGCGAAGAGTACGAAAACATCGTGAAGGGAGAGGTGCAGCGCGCCATCAGCGCCGACGAAGACGCCATCGGCCGTCTCTGCTCGAATTACATCGACAACGTGAAGGCTTACACGCAGAAGGAAAAGGTACGCAACAAGTATACGGGCCAGGACGAAGAGCCCGACGAGAGGCTCATGCGCTCGATCGAGGAAAAGATCGAGATCCCGGAGAGCCGCAAGGACGATTTCCGCCGGGAGATCATGAACTACATCGGCGCTCTCTCCCTCGATGGAAAGACATTCAACTATCGCACCAATGCTCGTCTGCAGCGCGCACTCGAATTGAAGCTGTTCGAGGACCAGAAGGACAGCATCAAGCTGAGCAGCCTCGTGACCAATGTGGTCGACGAGGAGACCCAGAAGAAGATCGACGTCGTGAAAGAGCGCCTCATCCGCAACTACGGCTACAACGAAGAAAGCGCGACGGATATTCTCAATTTCGTCTCGTCCATTTTCGCCAGGGGCGACGTGAAGGAAGAAGGCTCCTAGTCCCAACGTGGGGCCGGTGCTCGGCTCTCATCGACGAGGCGACGGACAGATGCAGATTTCCAGGATCGACCGCGACTTGGGGCGCTTCCGCGACATCGTGCGCGGACGCATCAAGCAGAATCTGCGTAAGTACATCTCCCATGGTGAAATGGTCGGCCGAAAGGGAAAGGAGCTCGTCTCCATTCCGCTACCGCAGATCGAGATTCCCCACTTCAAATTCGGCAAGAACGAACAGGGCGGAGTCGGCTTCGGTGAAGGCGCCGAGGGCCAACCCGTCGACGGCGAAGCGGGGGATGGCTCGGGCCAGGCCGGCGATGCGGCGGGCGCGCATGTTCTCGAAGTCGAGCTTACCCTCGAAGAGCTGGCCAAGCTCCTCGGCGAGGAGTTGGAGCTGCCGCGCATCGAACCTCGCGGCTCGCGGCAGATCGAATCGATCAAGGCTCGCTACAGTGGCATCTCGACCGTTGGGCCCATGGGGTTGCGGCATTTCAAACGCACGTACAAACAAGCCCTGCGGCGCATGCTGATCACCGACCTCTATGATCCAAACGACCCCATGGTCGTGCCGATTCGGGCGGATCATCGGTACAAGAGTTGGAATCGCGTCGAGGAGCCGACGAGCAACGCAGTCATCGTCTATATGATGGACGTATCGGGCTCCATGGGCGAGGAGCAGAAAGAGATCGTGCGGACGGAGGCGTTCTGGATCGACACATGGCTGCAGTCCCAGTACAAGAATCTCGACACGCGGTTCATCATTCATGACGCGGTCGCGAGAGAAGTCGATCGGCATACCTTCTTCCACACGCGCGAGAGTGGTGGCACGAAGATCAGCAGCGCTTATCGACTGTGCCTCGACCTGCTTGCGGAGCACTACCCCGTCGAGCAGTGGAACATCTACCCGTTCCATTTTTCGGACGGAGACAACTGGGGCGGCGGCGACACGGACCTCTGCATGGAGATGCTCGAAGGCAATCTCCTGAATCTCTCGAACATGTTCTGCTACGGTCAGGTCACTTCGACTTACGGTTCCGGGCAGTTCAAACGGGATCTGGACGCAAAATTCGACGCCGACGAGCGGCTCGTGACGAGCCAGATCGACACGAAGGACGACATTCCCGAATCGATCCGGGAATTCTTGGGCAAGGGCAAGTGATGCGATGATCGGCCAGGAAGATCTGAAGTATTGGCAGGCACGGATCGAGGAACAGGCGAAGGCGTACGGCCTGGACTTCTTCGAGACGCGCTTCGAGGTCGTCGACTATCGCCAATTGAACGAAATCGCCGCCTACGGCGGGTTTCCCGTGCGCTACGCGCACTGGTCGCATGGGATGCAATTCGACCAGCTAAACAAGGGCTATCAGTATGGGCTGCAGAAGATCTACGAAATGGTCATCAACAACGATCCCTGCTACGCGTATCTGATGAAGGAAAACACCATGACGGACCAGAAGCTCGTCATGTGTCATGTGTACGGACACTGTGATTTTTTCAAGAGCAACCAGTGGTTCAGCCGCACGAATCGTCACATGATCGACGAAATCGCGAACCACGCCTCGAGGATCCGCCGTTACGCCGACCTACACGGTCACGACGAAGTCGAGGGTTTCCTCGACGTCGCGCTTTCCATCGACCGCCTCATCGATGTGCACAGCCAATTCGTGCAGCGGCAACACTCGACGCCTTCGGACCGACAGGACGCCGTGGTCGAGGAGAGCCCGAGCTTTCGATTTGCTGCCAAGCCCTATATGGAGAATTTCATCAATCCCAATGGAGCCATCGAGACCCAGCGGAAGCGCTTCGAAAAGGCGCGCGAGAGCGTCGACCGTTTTCCGAGCCGGCCGGAGCGCGATGTCCTACTTTTCCTGTTGCAGTACGCGCCGCTGAAGGGTTGGCAGCGTGATATCTTGGATGTGATTCGCGACGAGGCCTACTATTTCGCGCCGCAGTGGCAGACGAAGATCATGAACGAGGGTTGGGCCACCTACTGGCACTCGACGCTGATGACACAGAAGATCATGAATGACGCGGAAGTCATCGATTTCGCGGATCACCACAGTGGAACCGTCGGCAACTCCAGCAGTTTCAATCCCTATCGGATCGGACTCTACCTCTTCCGCGACATCGAGGATCGCTGGAATCGTGGTGCTTTCGGCCGGGAGTACGACGAGTGCGACGACTACAACGAACGCCGGCGCTGGGACAAGCAGCTCGGACTCGGCCGGGAGAAGATCTTCGAAGTTCGCAAGATCTATAACGATGTCACATTCATCGATACTTTCCTCACCGACGAATTCTGTCAGCAGCACAAACTCTTCGTCTATCAGTACGATCTGGATGAAGAGCAATTCGTAATCGCGAGCCGAGAATTCGGAAAGATAAAACGGCAGCTCCTCAATCAACTCACGAACGCGGGCCAGCCGATCATCTCGGTGGTCGACGCCGACTTCGGCAATCGAGGCGAGCTCTGTCTCGAGCACACATTCGAAGGTGTGCCCCTGGATCTCCACTTCGCAGAGGCGACTCTCGTGAATCTCCAGAAGATCTGGAAGAAACCCGTGAGCATCCGTTCGGTCTACCAGAGCAAGCAGATCATGCTCCGGCACGATGGTGAACAGTCGACGATCGAGGAAATCGCAGAATCCTCCTCGGCAGCGGGAGATTGACAGCGATCCAGCCCGTTCGTACTCTCGCTCTCCACCACAGCTCACCAACTGTCAATGCTGCGGAGGCGTCCTTGTCTTCCTCTCTCCCCGGATCCGACGCGGACGTCAGCGATCTCCTGCATCGCTTTCGAGACTTCTTGGGGCAACAACGGCTGCGCTCCACGCGGCAGCGCGAACTCATCGTCGAAGCACTGGCGCGGTCCACCGGTCATGTCAGCGTGGAGGAACTGCACCGCGAGGTGCGAACTCGCGACTCGAGCATCGGCTATGCGACGGTGTACCGGACGCTCAAGCTCTTGGTCGAGGCGCGGCTGGCAGCGATCCGTCATTTTGGCGATGGACAGGCGCGCTTCGAACCACGTCAGGGCGCCCACCACGACCATATGATCTGCGACACCTGTGGGCACATCTTCGAGTTTCACGACGAAGAGATCGAGCGGCTACAAGAGAAACTCGTCCGGGAGCGAGGTTTCGAGCTTTCCAACCATCGCCACGAACTGCATGTGAAATGCCTGGACCCCAACTGCCCGCGCCGCTCGGGCGCGTGAACCATGTCCCAGAGTTGGGTTGAAATCGATCTCGGCGCACTCGAGCACAACATCAAGGTGCTGAGTGCACGTGTCGGTGACCGCGTCAGAGTCGCCCCCGTGGTCAAGTCCAACGCCTACGGCCACGGCCTCGAACTCGCCGCGCCCGCCTTCGTGCGAGCCGGGGCCCGCTGGCTCTGCGTGCACTCGTTCCGCGAGGCGACCCGGCTGCGCGCGCTCGAACTGGGCGCCGAAATTCTCATCTTGGGGCCCCTCTCGCCAGAGGAGAATGTCCCCGCGGTGGCGGCTGGTTTTCACTGCACGACCGCAACACGCGGGCAGATTCTCGCGCTCGCGGCCGCTGCGAAGAAGCTGAATTCAAAGGCACGTCTGCATCTGAAGATCGAGACGGGAACGCACCGTCAGGGCGTCGTCACCGGCGAGCTGGATGCGGTTGCGGCCCTCTTGCGCGGCGACCCCCATCTCGAGCTCGCGGGCGTGCACAGCCACTTCGCCAACGTCGAGGACACGACGCGTCACGAGTTCGCGCAGGAGCAGCTACGGCGCTACCGCGAAGCGGTGGACGGGCTGCGGGCGGCGGGTCTGGGTGGCTTCTTGCGCCACATGGCAAGCAGCGCGGCGGCGATTCTGTTCGACGAAACCCACTTCGATCTGCTGCGGCCGGGAATCGCTGCCTACGGCCACTGGCCCAGCCGCGAGACCTTCGTCAGCGCGAAGGAGCGCCAGATCAAGGGCCTCGATCTGCGCCCAGCGCTCAGTTGGAAGGTCCCGGTCGCCCAGATCCAGCAGGTCGAGGCCGGCGAGCATGTGGGTTACGGCTGCAGTCACCGCCTCGAGGTGGACAGCCGCGTGGCGGTGCTCTCCGTGGGTTACGCCGATGGCTACCGGCGCGATCTCGGAGGGCGTGCCTATGTGCGGATCGGCGGGCGACGATGCCCGGTCGTCGGCCGCATCTGCATGAATCTGATGATGGTCGACGTCACCCACGTGCCAGAGGCGAAGGAGGGCGACACGGCCGTTCTCCTGGCTCCGGATGCCGACGGGGGGCCCAGCGCCGAGACCGTGGCGGAATGGGCCGGCAGCATCTCGTATGAGATCTTGGCGTCGATCCGGCCGGAATTGCCTCGCCGGGGCGCGTAACTTTCCCACTCACAGGGCCGTAGACGAGCAGTACGCGCCGAGCCTGGCGGCAGAGGCCGCCGAAGAAGACCCCAGACGGGAGACGGACATGCGCGGCAGTCTGCATATTCTCCTCATCTTGCTCCTTCTGCTCATCCTCGCGCCGCCCGTGGTCGCCACGGCTGCCGACAGCGATGCGGGAAAAGTCATCCGGGCCCGTTCCGAGGCCGGGAGAGACCACATCGTCGTGCGTCGTCATGGCCGCGGCGAGACGATCGACATGGATGCGCTCGAGGAAGCGCTCGCGCAGCTCGAGGGGATCGATGTCGATGTGGCCGAGTTGGTCGAGGAAGCCCTGGAGGGCCTCGAGGATCTCGACCTCGACTTCGAGCCCAACTTCTCGCATCGCTGGCGCTTCGACGACGAGGGCGACGAAGGTGATTTCGACGGCGAAGAGTTCGAAGAGTGGGCCGAACGCGTGGGAGAGCGCATGGAGCGCTGGAGCGAGGACTTCTCCCGCCAGATGGAGCAGGCATTCGACGGCGATGGCAATGGTCTCCTTCGCCACGGCGTCGATTGGAGTTCGGATTCGGACGAGGGTGACGAGCTGCGTCGCGAGATCCGCGAACTGAAGCGACAGATTCGAAGCCTCAAATCTGAACTCGGCGGCGACGACGACGGCGATAGCTGAGCGACCGTCAGGCCACCAGGCTCTTGAAGCGCTCGAGTAGATCCCCCGGGAGCCTGCTCGGGCGCATTCTCGTATCCACAGCCATGAGTGAAGTCGCGCCCTCCGCCAGCAGTTGCTCATCGCCGTCCTCGACGCGCGAGACCCGATATCCGAAACTGATCCTCCGGCTCCTGGCTTCGTCCAGCCAGCAGTCGACGCGCAGCGGGTCGTCGTAGCGTGCCGGCGCGATCAGGCGAAGTTGGACTTCACACACGGGGAGCAGGTGGCCGCGTGCCTCGAGGTCGCGATAGCGCAGGCCATGGCCCCTGAGGAGGTCGGTCCGCGCGACTTCGAACCAGATCAGATAGTTTGCGTAGTAGGCGACGCCCATACTGTCGGTCTCGGAGTAGCGGACCCGCAGCGAACTGGAGTGGATGGTTGCGCCTTCCCGTGGTTTCATGGCGGGGAGAATAGAATCCGGCGGGATCGGAGGCAAGGCGACAGATGACGGATCGCATCTACTATGAGGACCCCTACGCCCTGAGTTTCGACGCCGAGGTCGTCGATCTCGTGGCGTCTCCCGACGGAAGATGGGAGCTCCGCCTCGACCGGAGCGCTTTTTATCCGACGGGCGGGGGGCAGCTCCACGATGTCGGCGAGATCGCGGGCGCTCGCGTGAGCGACGTGTTCGACGCCGAGGGTGCGGTCATCCATGTGCTCACGGAGGCACCCCGGTTTGTCATTGGCGACCGGGTGCGCGGACGAGTGGACGCCGATCGCCGTCGCCATCATCGCCAGCAACACACGGGGCAACACATCCTCAGCCGCGCGCTCGAACTCCAGCTGGGCCTTTCGACCGAGAGCGCGCGCCTGGGGGAGAACGCGAACAGCATCGACCTCGAGGTGGACGACATCGACGCCGAAGCGCTGGCCCGCGTCGAGCGCGGCGCCAATCGAATCGTCTGGTCGGGGCGGAAGGTGAGCATCCGGTTGATGCAGGCGGAAGAAGCGGTCGATGCCGAACTCCGCAAGAAGGCGAATCGGGACGGCGTCGTGCGTGTCATCGAGATCGAGGACTTCGACCAGTGCCCCTGCGGGGGCACACATGTTTCCAACAGTGCAGAAGTGGGTCTCATCGCCATCATCAAGAAGGAGGGCATCGCACGAGGAACGAGACTGCACTTCTTGTGCGGCGAGCGCGCGTTCGACCATCTGCGAGCGCGGGACGATTTGCTCGGGAAGTTGGCACTGCGATTCACGTCGGGGGCCGATCAGTTGCTCGAGAAGTTCGAACGCTTGGACGAGGAAGCCAGGCGCCTGAAGAAGGAACTCGCCGAACGCCGCGCCGAACTCGCGCGTCGGACGGCCGACGGCTGGCTGGCAAGCGCCGCCACGATCGAGCTCCCGGGCGGGGCCACCGCGCACCTCGTGTGCCGCCGGCTGGACGTCGAGCAATCGACTCAGCTTCCACAGATCGCAGCCAGACTCCGCCGCACGCCCGATCTCCTCTGTGCGCTCTATCTCACGTCGGACTCGTCAGGACAGCTTCTCGTCGGTCGGGGTGAGGCTCTCGAACTGGATGCGGGAATGGAACTTCGGGAGATCCTCGCGTCCGTCGGCGGACGCGGCGGTGGACGCCCCGATCAGGCGCAAGGGAGCTTCCCCACGCGCGAGCTGGAAGCACTCGAACGTGCGCTCGCGAAGCGCTATCGCGTCGTCTAGTTGGCGAGAAGCCACCCCACGAAAGCGTGCACGTCATCGAAGCTCCGTTCGGCTGCCTCGAGTTCCTGAGCGTCGCCGAAGCCGCAACGGACTCCGAAGCCACGACAACCGTGGGAGCGCGCCGCACTCATGTCGTCGCCGCGGTCGCCGACCATGGCAGCCAGACGGCCGGCGATTTCGAGAGCCGCGAGAGCGCGCCCAAGCAGTGCTTGCTTCCCTGCGGCCCGCTCGCCGACGGGCAGGTCGTCATGGCACAGATGAAAGTCTGCCAGGGCTCCGAGTCCGAAGTACTTCAGGGCGGCGTCGAAGTAGCCCTTCTGGGCGTTGCTGACGATGCCGATCGAGAGTCCCGCTTCGCGGAGCCTGCCCAGTGCGTCCAAGGTTCCGTCGAATAGCGAGCCATGCCCCTTTGCGAGCGCTGAGATCTCGAGTTCCGTGCTGCGTGCCTGAGCGTCCGCTGCCAGATGGTGGAACTCGGCGGGGAGGAGCGAGCGGAAGTACAGGCCCGCCGGCATGCCCAGGCCGGCGATGATGCGCTCCTGAGACGGCGGGGACAATTCGACCGCGTGTGCGTTGAAACAGTCCCGGATCCCCTCGCCGACGGCCTGGACGACGCCTGCGCGCGAATCGACGAGCGTGCCGTCCAGATCGAAGAAGACTGCCGACAGCGGGTGGCGAATTGGCTCGGGCAAGGCGATCCTTTTCGCGGGGAGGAGAAGGCGGCATCATGTCGGTCCAGCTACACCAACTTCAAGTGGAAAGCGAAGCGGGGCTCCCGATTCGAGTCGACCTGCGGTGTCGCGCCGAGTGGGTACCACTTGGGGGAATCGTCGTCTGTCACGGCTTCAAGGGCTTCAAGGACTGGGGCTTCTTTCCGCACGTCAGTCAGCGGCTCGCCGAAGCCGGCTATGCCGTCGCGACGGTCGATTTCTCGCACAAC
>Ga0326597_10011779_pt1 | contig 11569 bp, 6 predicted proteins | sample RVTome_12_FD_203789 | JGI IMG/M metagenome (GOLD analysis project Ga0326597, IMG submission 203789) | Soil microbial communities from uranium-contaminated site in the Upper Colorado River Basin, Wyoming, United States - RVT100D185 | ecosystem: Environmental > Terrestrial > Soil > Contaminated >...
GTGCGCACCACGGGAATTTTCTGCCGACCGTCATGCGCCTCGCGGAGGCCGCGGCGCGACCACGTGGTGTTTTTCACAAACCCACTGGCCGCCGAGCGCGCAGGCTTCCGCGCCTGCCGCCGCTGCCGCCCCGAGCAGGGCGCAGCCCCCGGCCGCCAGCGCGAGTTGGTGGAGCGGGTCTGCCGGCTGATCGAGGCCAACCTCGAAGAGCCGATGACGCTGGCTCGCCTCGGGCGAGAAGTGGGCGCGAGCCCGCACCATTTGCAGCGGATTTTCAAGCGGCTGGTGGGCGTGAGCCCGCGGCAATACGCCGACGCGCAGCGGCTTCAGCGCTTCAAGTCGCGCGTGCGCCAGAGCGACGTCACTTCGGCGCTCTACGAGGCCGGCTACGGCTCCTCGAGCCGCCTCTACGAGCGCGCGCCCTCGCGGCTGGGAATGACGCCGGCGACCTACCGGCGCGGAGGAGAGAACATAATGATTGACTACACTATGGTTGGTTCGCCGCTGGGCCGGTTGCTGGTCGCGCGCACACCGCGCGGACTGTGCGCCGTCAGCCTGGCGGATTCCGATTCGAGCCTGGTGCGCGGCCTGCGGCGGGAATTCCCGCGCGCCGAGCTGCGGCGCGACCGCAACGGCCTCGCCGGCTGGGTGCGCTCGATTGTGCGGCACCTTGAAGGCCGCCAGCCGCAGCTCGAGCTGCCGCTCGACGTCCGCGGAACCGCCTTCCAATTGCGCGTGTGGGAGGCGCTGCGCCGGATTCCCTACGGCGAGACGCGCACCTACGGCGAAGTGGCGCGCGCTGTGGGCAAGCCCGGCGCTGCGCGCGCCGTGGGCAGCGCCTGCGGACGCAACCCCGTGCCGCTGGTGATTCCCTGCCACCGCGTGGTGCGCGGCGGGGGCGCCCTGGGCGGCTACGGGTTGGGCATCGAGCGCAAGCGCAAGCTGCTGGAACAAGAGCGACGGTCCGCGACTTGAGTCTGGTGGGGCAGGCATTCTTGCCTGCCCGCTTATCCCCTTGCCCGTTCCCTACACGCCGTGTAGCACCCCCTACACGGCGTGTAGGGGGCATCCCAGAAGCGGGCCGGACCCCGGCCGGCAGCGGAAATTCGTTGTAGACTGTGCGCGTCATCCTCGCCGCCCTCTGTCATCCTGAGCGCAGCGGAGGATCTCAGCGTAATGAATCCAGCAACCTCGCCGCGTAGAGAGGAGGAGACCCCAGCATGAAAGAAACCCTCTCGCCGCCTCCGCTGCGAGCCGTGGCGCGAGCGACGACTTTCATCGAAGCGCCCCGCCTCGGCCGCAAGCTCGGGCTCGACCTCACGCTGGCCAGCGAAACTTTCCAGCACACCGGCAGCTTCAAGTTCCGCCCCGCCTACAACGTGGCCTCGCAGGTGCCGGCGCGGGAAATCATCACCGCCTCCTCGGGCAACTACGGCCAGGCGCTGGCCTACGCCTGCCAACTGCTGGGGAAGAAATGCCTGGTGGTGATGCCGGCGCAATCGGCGCAAGTGAAAATCGCCGCTGTGCGCGAGTTCGGCGCGGAAGTTGACTTGATTGACGTGCGCGTCAAGGGCCGGCAGGAGCGCCTGGCCGAAGTCGCGCGCGAGCGGCCCGAGGCCTACGTTTCCAGTCCCTACGACGACCCGCTGGTGATTGCTGGCAACGCCACGCTGGGCGAGGAGCTGGCTGCGGTAGTGCCCCTGTTCGAAGTCGTTGTGGCGCCGGTGGGCGGCGGCGGGTTGAGCTCGGGGATTATCACCGGCATCCGCAACGCGGGGAAGAAGATTGATGTGGTGGCGGCCGAGCCGCTGCTGGCCAATGACGCTGCGCGCTCACTGCGGGAAGGGAAGCTGGTCCGCAACGAGACCGAGCCGATGACCATTGCCGACGGGGCGCGGACGATTTCGCTCGGCAAGCACAACTGGGAGATCCTGCGTACGGGCCTGGCGGGAATTGTCGAAGTTCCGGAAGAACAAATTGCCGAGGCGGTGCGGCTGCTGTTCTCCCTCGCCAACCTGAAGGCGGAGCCGACCGGCGCGCTTTCGGTGGGCGCGCTGCTCACCGAGCCTGAGCGCTTTCAAGGCAAGCGCGTGTGCTGCGTCGTCTCTGGTGGGAACGTTGACGTCGCGGTATATCGCGGACTTCTGGGGGCCGGAAGCTAGCCGCTAGAGGCTGGAGACGGAGGCTGACGGCTAGGGAGTGGGCTGTGCGGCGGCGGCCTCGCGCCTGCGCTGGAGTTCAAGAAGGATGGGGTGGTCGGGGTCGGCGAGCGCCAGGAGCTTCAATAGCTCCACCTCGATCTTCTGGGCCTCCGCTTCGCGACCCAGCCAGCGATAAAGTCGGGCCAGCTCGACTCTTGGCCTCATTCCGAAGTAACCAAACAACCCGAAGTATGAAAGCTGCGGTCCCCGCTTCATTCCGGCAGTCTCGAGAGTTTCCAAGGCTTTCTGCGTTTCCCCTTGCTGGACGTAGAGGGTTGCCAGCGATTCGGCGGCGAGGAAAAAAACCGGGTTCAGCTGCTCGGCCTGCATCAGTTGAAGACCATCTCTGAGCAAAGGTTCGGCGTCTGCCATTCGCCCCTGCGCCAGAGCGAGCTCGCCCCGAACCGAGGCAACCTCCGCGGGAAGCCGCACAGGAGCCAGAGCGGATAGCCTGGTTTCTGCCTGGCGGAGCAACCCGGCCCGGATAAAGAGAACGGCAATCATCGCGCTGGTATAGCTTGGTTTCAACGGGCGCAAGTTTTCAAGGAGTGCTTCCTTGTCGTTTCTCGCGAACGCCAGTACGGCGAGGTTGGCGTGCCGGAACGAGGGATCCGGAATGCGCCGGAAGCGTTCCTCCGCCTTCCCAAACCGGCCGAGTGTCATGTAGAAGAGCCCCAGAGCTAGTTCGATCGTTGTGCGGTCCTGAACTTGCAGGCCATCGAAGGAATTCTGCGCGCGAGTTAACTCCTGCTGCATTCCCATGACGTTCCCTTGATGCCATTGCGTGTAGGCAGGAAAGAGGCGAACAAAGACAGCCTCGTGGGAAGCGGGGTCTGCCGAAGGCAGCAGGGCGCGGGCGCGGTCCATATAGCGTTGGGCCATGGCCATGTCGTTGTTCAACACGAGCGCGGCCCGGGCGGCATAAACGATGGCGCTGAAGTCGTTGGGGCGAAGCTCGGCGAGTCGCAACCGATATTGGAGGACCTCCGGGCCGCGGTTCAACTGGGACAGGTTAAAGGCCAGGTTGTTCACGCCCCAGAAGTGATCCGGATGCAGGCGGACGAGTGTCTCATACGCTTGCGCTGCCTTCTCCAACTCCCTTGTAAACCTCTGATAGTAGCTGCCGTAGATGAAGTAGCGCTCGTGGTCACTGGTTTTGTCGGCCAGGGCGAAAGCCCGCTGGTAGTGAGGTGCGGCGGCGTCCTTCCGACCCAGATTCGACAGGCAATGCGCCAGCAGGATGTGGGCGGAGGCGAAGTCGGGGTCCTCGGCAATGGCTCGCTGGAGAATCTCGGCGGCCTGCTCCATTTCGTCCTCATATACGCGGTCCATGCCAAGCGAATAGAGCTGCAAAGCCCGTAGGGATGGCGTGGTGGCCTTTTCGAGGGTAGCGGCGCTGGCTTGGATCCCGGAAAGTTTCTCCCCCACGCTTTCGCGGACATGCCCGGAGAGCCGGCGGACGGCGGGCACGACTTCTCTCTGCCCGCGCGCATCCTCACTGAAGCTCGCCACCCTCAGACCGTTAGCCGGGTTCACCAGGGAGGCGCTCAACACATACGTGTTATCCAGCTTCTCGACCCGGCCGGTGAGCAGGGCGCGGATTCCGCCGTCACGTAGCGCCACTTCGCGGGCGATGGCCGGGTCGAGTCGCGTCTCGAGCGGCTTCTTCATCAACTCCAGGCTGTCGTTGATGCGCTCGCGGGGAACGACGTTGACGAAGCGGGAGTTGCTGAGCTCGCGCTCCAGGGCGTATTCGAGCGTCCCGTCGAAGACCTCCTCGCCCGTGCGGTTCTCAAACGCGGCGATGAGCACCCAGTCGCGCTCGGCGAAGGGCAAGGCCGGCTCTTGCCCGAGCCATAGCCACAACCCAACCCCGGCGGCCACCGTCGCGGCGGCGGCTGTCGCCACAGCCCACCACTTCCATCCTTTCTTTGCTTGTTCCGCCTCCGCTGCTTCCTTTGCTTCCAACTTGGGCCGGCGGTTGTTCCACCAGGCGTCGAGCTCGGCCTTGTAGGCATAGACCGTGCCCAGCTTGTCGTGCATGTGGCGGTAGACAGGGAGGGCTTCCTTCTTTTCCCAGCGTTGCACGGTGCGGACGTCGCGCTGGAGGTAGGCGGCAATATCCTTCCAGGACTCGACGCGTTCCTCCGGGGTTGGCGCCGGTGGGGCGTCCGCTATGTCGGCATCAGTCTTTTCTTTGGCCACGAAGCCTCGTTGGGCGGAACCTCGCCGGATGATACGCCGCTGGGTCCGGTGTTGCAATAGAAGGGTTTACGGACAGGCGGCAAAGGCTGACCAGCGGCAACGTGCGGCATTTGGGCCCTGTCGCACCTCCCCGCTTGCGCAGCAATCCATATCAGCCTCACGCTGCCGCTCCAAGACAAAATTCAACAGGAGCCTTGCGAATGAGCATAAAGCGATTCCAAAGCCTTCAGAGTTTGGTTGCCACGCGCGCCGTGTTGGTCGGCGTCATGCTCATCCTTTTGGTTTCCGTAGAGCCCGCCGAGGCACAGGTTTTCAGCACACCGGTCAATCTCTCCGGCAACTCATCCACTTCAACCACCGGCCAGATCGGCGTCGATGGACAAGGGAATATCTCTGTAGTGTGGAGTGACAATGCCCCCGGCAATTTCGACCTCTTCTTCCGCCGTTCCGCCGACGGGGTGAACTTTTCCGCCCCCCTGAATCTCTCCTCGAACACGGGCAACTCCTTTCGGCCAGAGATGGCGATTGATAGTCAGGGGAGTCTCAACGTGGTCTGGCACGATAACAGTCCTGGCAACTTTGACGTCTTCTTCAGCCGTTCCACGGACGGGGTAAACTTTTCCGCGCCGGTCAATCTCTCCGCCAATAGCGGCGACTCGCTCTTCCCGCAGATTGCCGTGGACGGACAGGGGAGAGTCAACGTAGTGTGGCAGGACAACACCCTCGGCAATGCCGAGATATTCTTCCGCCAATCGGCGGATGGAGTGAGCTTTTCAGCCGCTGTAAATGTATCGGCCAACACAGGCTCCTCGCTTTTTTCCAAAATCGCCGTCGATGGCGAGGGGAACATCAGCCTGCTCTGGAGCGACGATACTCCGGGCAATTCCGACATCTTCTTCAGCAGTTCCGTGGACGGCGTCAACTTCTCCGCTCCATTGAACCTGTCTGCCAACTCGGGCAGCTCGTTCTTCGAGACGATGGTCGCGGATGACCTCGGGAACGTCCATGTCGTCTGGAGCGACGATACTCCGGGCAATTTCGATATCTTTTACCGTCGTTCGAGCGACGGGGTGACCTTCTCCCCCCGTGTCAACGTCTCGGGTAACACCGGCGACTCTTTCGCTCCCCGGGTCGGCGTAGATAACCAGGGGACTACAAGCGTGGTCTGGCACGATTCTAGCCCCGGCAATTTCGATATCCTCTACCGGCACTCTGCGGACGGGATGAACTTTACCGCGCTCGTGAATCTCTCCGCTAATACCGGCGACTCGGTTTTCCCGCGGATGGCCGTCGATGGGCTAGGAATCGTTCACGTTACCTGGCGCGACGACACCCCCGGCAATGTCGACATCCTCTACCGCCGCTCTACCCCCCAAGGGGTGAATTTTTCCACCCCCGTGAATATCTCGGCTAATGCCGGCACCTCGTTTGCCCAACGGATGGCCCTGGATGGCCAAGGAGGTGTTTACGCTGTTTGGATTGATACTACCCCTGGCAACTCTGAGATCTTCTTCAGCCGCGCGCTGAATCTCTCGAAGGCCATCCAAGACCTGATTAGCGCTGTGGTCGCTCTCAACCTCAAGCAGGGCATCTCCAACAGCCTGGATGCCAAGTTGGAGGCAGCCGTAGAGGTGCTCGACGACCTGAACGAGAACAATAACGTGGCGGCTATCAACGCCCTGCAAGCGTTCATCAACTCGGTTGAAGCCCAGCGGGGCATCCACATCCCGGAGACTGACGCCGACGCCCTGATCGCCGCTGCCGAGGCCATTATCGCCCTCCTGACCGGCTCGTAGAGCCGACGGGCTTGAGAGAGGCCGGAGACGGCAGTCGGGCAGAAGGGGAGGAGGGCGGCGCTCCTGCCCGCGCAGCGGGGGATCCGCTTCCCGATGGCTGACGCCGATGGCAACGAAGCTGGGACGAAACTGTTTGGAACTACCTTGCTTGACTTTGTTCGGGGCATTTCGACGGGCCCCTCGGGGGTCTATATGGCGGGGGTAACGGGTGGCGCATTTCCGGCAGCGCCCCGCGCCGGCTGCAACGATGCGTTCGTAGAAAAACTCACACAGCGGACGCCGGAGGAAGCGCTGCGGGCGCTGGTCGCCCAGGTGGTGGCGCTGAACCTGAAGCAGGGGATCTCCAACAGCCTGGATGCGAAACGGGTGACGGTCGTGGCGGCGCTCGACGATCTGCGAGACCGCAACGAGGTCGCGGCCAGCATCGCCCTGCAAGCGTTCATCAACTCGGTTGAAGTCCAGCGAGTCCTCCACATCCCGGAAGCCGACGCCGACGCCCTGATCGCCAAAGCCCAACAGGCCATCGCGCTGCTCAGCGGCAGCGGGGCGAGTATCCAAACGAACGAAAGGTAAGGGATTTGTCCGTTCCTAGTAAGCGACAGAGCACCGAAGATGAATTCAAGGGCGGGAACTCCAACGCAGGAGATCCGCCATAGGAGGATGGAACTATGAACAGCAAAGCAAGAGCTCGTCATTTCGTAGTTGTGCTCACCATCGCGCCGGTCGTGTGAGGAGAAGGGATGAGCAGCCTGCAAGGTTACGCAGACGCGCGGCTGCTTGCCGGCCCGGCGCTGCTCGTCCTTCTCCTGAGTAGCGGATGCGGCGGCGCGCCGGTGCATATCGGCACCAGCATCGACGCCAGCTTCGGCGCCGCCACTGTGCTCACCGGGCAAACCGTGGACATCACGGCGGCGGTGACGGGGACAAACAACAAGTCAGTGGTGTGGAGCGTGTGCAACGGCAGCGGGGCGGACTGCGTGCCGGGCGGGAACAGCCTGCGCGGCACCATCGCGGAGATTGGAAAGGACGCGCAGGGCAACTCCATCGCGCGCTACACCGCCCCGGCGAGCGTGCCGGCGCCGCCCGAGTGCCATACGGAAGCGAGCGGGTGCTCGGTGGTGCTGTCGGGACACCTGGTGGCCTTCGGGGTGTCGTGCTTTGCGCGAGTGACGCTCGAGCCGGCCACGCCGCCGGTTCCGACGATTACCTCTCTATCGCCCTCCAGCGCGGTCGCGGGCGGGGCGGGGTTTACGCTGACGGTGAATGGGACCAACTTCGTCGCCGGCTCGGTGGCGCGCTGGAACGGCAGCGAGCGCGCCAGCACGTTTGTCGACAGTATAAAGATCCAGGCGGCGATCCCGGCGAGTGACATCGCCGCCGCCGGCACCGCCGTCGTTACGGTGTTCAACCCTCCCCCCGACGGCGGCACCTCCAACATGGCGGTGTTCAACATCAACAACCCGACGCCCGAGCTGACTCAGCTGACGCCGTCGAGCGCCATCGTGGGCGGGGCGGGGTTCACGCTGACGGTGGACGGCAGCGGGTTCATCGCGGCGTCAGAGGTGCAGTGGAACGGCAGCCCACGCGCGACCACCTTTGTCAGCAGCACGGCGCTCAAGGCCGCCATCCCGGCCAGCGACATCGCCGCCGCCGGGGTCGCCATCGTCACGGTCTTCAACCCGGCGCCCGACGGCGGCACCTCCAACATGGCGGCGTTCAACATCGATAACCCCGTGCCCGTCATCACCTCGCTGGCGCCCTCGACTGCCCTCGTGGGTGCGGCGGGGTTCACCTTAACGGTGAACGGGTCGAACCTGATTCCAAGCTCGGTGGTGCGGTGGAATGGCAGCGACCGGGCGACCACGTTCATCAGCACCACGCAGCTCGAGGCGGCCATCCCGGCGAGCGACATCGCCGCCAGCGGGACCGCCGTCGTCACGGTGTTCAACCCGCCGCCGGACGGCGGCACCTCCAACATGGCGGTGTTCAACATCAACAACCCGACGCCGGCGTTGACCCTGCTGACGCCGTCGAGCGCCATCGTGGGCGGGGCGGGGTTCACGCTGACGGTGGACGGCAGCGGGTTCATCGCGGCGTCAGAGGTGCAGTGGAACGGCAGCCCACGCGCGACGATCTTTGTCAGCAGCACGGCGCTCAAGGCCGCCATCCCGGCCAGCGACATCGCCGCCGCCGGGGTCGCCATCGTCACGGTCTTTAACCCGCCGCCCGGCGGGGGCGAGTCGAACCTGGCGGTGTTCAACATCAACAACCCGGCGCCAGCGTTGAGCCTGCTGACGCCGTCGAGCGCGGAGGCGGGCGGGGCGGCATTCATGCTGACGGCAACGGGGAGCGGGTTCATCGCGGCGTCGGAGGTGCAGTGGAACGGCAGCCCGCGGGCGACCGCGTTCGGGAGTTCGACCGAGCTGACCGCCGACATCCCGGCGAGCGACATCGCGGCGGAGGGGGCGGCGGACGTGACGGTGGTCAACCCCGCGCCCGGCGGTGGCACCTCCAACCCCCTGAGCTTTACTACGACTGTACCAATTTGTGCGGGTGGAGTCAGCGGAACGACGCGGGTTAGTGTGGCCACGGACGGGACCGAGGCCAACATCGGAAGCGTAAGTGGGCTTGTTGTTCGAGCGTTGAGCGGGACCGGGCGGTATATCGCCTTTCTCTCCGATGCGAGCACCTTGGTGCCCGGAGACACCAACGGTGCTTTCGATGTCTTTGTCCGGGACACCTGCGAGGCCGCCGTGGGCTGCGCGCCTTCCACCGTGCGGGTGTCGGTGGCCAGTGACGGCACGGAAGGCAATGGCGATTCTTCGCCCCCGACGAGCGACGAGGCCGGCGCTGCCATTAACGCGACCGGCCGGTACGTGGTGTTTGCGTCCACGGCCAGTAACCTGGTGGCCGGCGACACCAACGGGGCGACCGACATTTTCGTTCACGACCGCGACGCCGACGAAAACGGTGTTTTCGATGAAACCTGCGCAGGCTGCCGCAAGACGGTGCGGGTCTCGGTGGCAAGCGACGGTAGCCAGGGCACCGCTTCCACGTTCCGGTGGGGCGTGATCAGCGACTCGGGGCGCTTCGTGGCTTTTACGTCTTTCGCCTCGAACCTTGTTGCTGGCGACACCAACGGCGTGACCGACGTGTTCGTTCACGACCGCGACGCCGACGGCAATGGGATCTTTGACGAAGTGGGTGGCATCGCCACGACACGCGTGTCCTTGGCCGCCGATGGCACCCAGGGCAACTTACACGCAAATCTTCCGAGCATAAGCGCCACCGGCCGCTTTGTAGCCTTTGCCTCCGACGCCACCAACATGATGCCAGGCGGTGACGTCAACGGCGTTCTAACGGACGTCTTTGTCCGCGACACATGCTTTGGCGTGCCGCTGGGTTGCACGCCCTCGACTGTCCGAGCTTCCGAAGCCAGCGATGGCACACAGGGAAACCACTACAGTCGACTTCCTGTCATTTCCGCGGATGGACGCTTTGTCGCCTACCACTCTTTCGCCACCAACCTGGTGGCGGGCGACACCAACGGTGTTGACGACGTGTTCGTCCGCGACAGGGACACCGACGGCAATGGCATCTTCGATGAGTCCGGCGGTGTCTCAACCGTGCGAATCTCGCTGGCCAGCGATGGCACCGAGGGCAACGGCGGCAGTTTTCCTTTCGGATTCTCGATGAGCGCCGATGGCCGCTTCGTCCCGTTTACCTCCGGTGCCAGCAACCTGGTGGCTGGGGACACTAATGCGGCTTTCGACGTATTTCTACGCGACCGGGACAGCGACGGCAATGAGATATTCGACGAAACTGGCGGTGTGGCCACGGTGCGGGTCTCCGTGGCTGTTGACTGCGCGGAAGGCAACGCGGGCGGCGGGGCTTCATCCATCAGCGCGGACGGCCGCTTTGTAGTCTTTGACTCCACCGCCAGCAACCTGGTGGCCAACGACACCAATGGGGCAATTGATGTGTTCATCGTTCGGACGGGAGTGCCCTAGCGAGGGGGGCGGCAACGCATGAGCAAATCCCTCCATCGAGTCATTGCAGTGACCCTCGCGCTCTGGGTCGCAGTGTTCCCAGCCGTGCCGGCCTTTGCGGAGTCGCAGCAACAGGCCGGCTCGGTGACGGCGCAGATTCCGGAGGGGACGATCACGCGGCCGGCGGAGCAGAAAGCGACGGTGGAGGGCGAGCCGGTGCTGTGGGAGGACGTGGTGGAGACGGCGGCGCGGGGCCGGGTGCGGATTACGCTGGGCGACAGCTCGATCTTGAACGTGGGCTCGAACTCGGCCTTGCGCGTGACGCAGCACAACGTCGCCACGCGACGGACCGAGCTGGAGCTGGCGGTGGGGAAGATGCGCGTGCGCTTGCAGCGGCTCGACCCCAACCGGGGGGAAAAGTTTCAAATCAAGACCAGCACGGCGGTCCTGGGCGTGGTGGGGACGGATTTCTTCGTCGAAGCCACGCCACGGTTCACCCGCGTGATCGTCTACGAAGGAGCGGTGATGGTATCCGGCCTGGGCGCGGCCAGTGCCGATTCGCAGACTGTGCTGGCGGGAAACCAGATCACCATCTTCCTCGAGCAGCCGCCGTCGCCGCCCCAGCCGGCCTCGCGCGCGGACGTGCAGCAGTCGGTGCTGGAGACCGAAGTGGGCCAGCCTCTCCCCACACCCAGCGCAGCAATGGCTTCTCGACCCCTGATGAGCAAGAAATGGGTTTGGCTGGCGGCGGCCGCCGGGGCGGCGGCCACCACGGCCGTGGTGGTGGTAGCTACGCGGAATAAGCGGGAGGTAACTGGCTGCCCGGTGCCGGCAACGGCTCCCACTGCTTCCGTGTCTTCCGTTTCCCTGGCGGTGGCAACCTGCCCGTAGTCGACGGCGGGGGCGAGGGCAGGGGTGGCCCTCCTACGCTGAAGCTACGGCGGGCTGGCGCGCGATGGCGCGCGTTAGCTGCGCGTTGGCTGCCGGAGGTCGACGATTCAAGGGCTGTGGGGCGGGGGCCGCTGGGCTGAATTTTCTTGGCTGAAGGCTGACTGCTGATCGCTGATCGCTAACCCATTTGACAACCCGGCGCGACTCTCGGATAATAGCTCGTGCGCCGCGAAACAGTTCCTCATTCCACACCCGGCGGCGTTCTCCCCTCTTCCCGCTCCACGGTAAATCCTGCGGAGGTGATTCGGAACCCCAATGGGCCAGAAATATATTTTTGTCACGGGCGGTGTAGTTTCATCTCTGGGTAAGGGCCTGGCGGCGTCGTCGATCGGCGCGCTGCTCGAAAGTCGCGGTCTCCGAGTCACCCTCCAAAAATTCGACCCGTATCTCAACGTAGACCCGGGCACAATGTCGCCCTACCAGCACG
>Ga0326597_10011780_pt1 | contig 11569 bp, 10 predicted proteins | sample RVTome_12_FD_203789 | JGI IMG/M metagenome (GOLD analysis project Ga0326597, IMG submission 203789) | Soil microbial communities from uranium-contaminated site in the Upper Colorado River Basin, Wyoming, United States - RVT100D185 | ecosystem: Environmental > Terrestrial > Soil > Contaminated >...
GGGCTGGCGGCAACGTTGTGTGGCTCTTGCAGTTGGACGAGGACGGTATTCCTTGGGCTGTTCGCTACCGCCTTGAGTAGTGCGCTTCGCGGATCGTCAGTAATGCGAAACGAATGGCGGCGAGCATGGCCCATAATGCGGCACGCCGCCTGCGGCACCATCACCACTCGAACGCGTATGTGAGCATTCCTACGCGTGGCCCATCGACCGAATCATCGCTCTCGCGGCTCACCTCCGCGTCATGACCATTCCGTCGAAAGCTGATGAACCCGTCACTTGGCGCGACCGGTGGGCGGCGCAAGCAGGTTGAATCGCACTATGAGTTGCTCGCCGGCTCCTCCGACGGCCAACCCATAAACGTGCCGCGAGCCGAACCAAACTGGCGTAACTCTGTTGGGCAGCACGAGTTCGCCAAGGTAGGCACCATCGTGCTCGAAGACATCGAACGCGGGCGGTTCGTCAAATGGTATCTCGGGACGCTCGCCGGCACGAGGCGGTGACGTTGGCCGGAGCGTTGCAGGCATATACTTGTCGACCCAGATTCGCCCGTCCTCTGCGACCTCGAAGCCTCGATATACTGGTTTCTGGCGGGGCGTCGGGACGGAGTGCTCGGCGGGACCTTCGTCGAGAATCTCCCACTGCCGAAGGGCCTCGTACGCGTCCCACTCCATGTCCGACAGCGCGAGCCGCGCGTAGTTGCGCGAAACACGGAGGTGAGGCGCATCGCCCCGTCGTACAGTGAACTCATACGCGTTGTTGACTCCATATACCGTGGCCAACGGGTGCACAGTCCACACCATTCGCGTTCCCAGTGGGCCGTCCATATAGCCAGCACTACGATTGGGCGGAGGGTGTAGGGTATCGAGAATGTTGCCTTCGATATCCATTTTCAACAAACCGATAGGGAACGGGCCCGAGAACGGACGGCCTGGCATGCGACGCTCGGTGATGATCTTGACGAACACGTTACCGTTCGAGTCGACCAACAAGGAGTTGTTATCGAATAAGCCACTGCGCACTGGCCAATGGCGGATAGGCGTTCCATCCTGCCCATAGATCGTTACGCGGTGAAGCCCCGCGTCGTGCGTCCAGACACGACCGTCTTCGGCGACTACAACTCCGGAGACGGACTGATACTCCCCTGGACCGCTGCCGCGTCGACCTAGCGTCCTGACGTAGCGACCGGCCGAATCATACTGCCGCAGAGCTGGGACTTGCCGATCAAAAGCATACAGGCCGCCTTCTCGGTCCGGGGCGACGGCAACCACGTCCCCAAAGATGTATTCGTCGGGACCATCTAGAACACCAATCCGCAAGTCCTCCACCAGCACGGCTGCTGACTGCCAGATGCTGCCGGACTCAACTTTCACAAAGACGGTGTCGGCCACGGTGTCACGGAGTATGCGTAGATCTCCGATTGGACTGTGCTGTTCTGTGCACGCAGCAGCGAACGCTGCGATGCACGCCAGCCGCGCGAGGACCCTGTGCCGAGCCGCTCCTCGCGCGGTGCGGCGACGCCCGAAACGGCGTCGCAAGACGCTGGCAACTTGCGGCAAGCGCCCAACGGCCATTGCGTGACTCGAGAGACGAGTACGCCCGGATTCCTGCCTCGCCCCCGCAACTCCTGGCTTGGGGCTCATCCCTTTCACGCCGATGGAAGACGGAATGACACAACACTCGCTTGCGTGGCGCAGACTCCAGTCAGCCGGTCTCCGCTCGAGGTGACAGCGATCCCATCGACCGGCAGGTCCAGCGCGAAGACTCGCACCAGATCGCCACTCCAATCAAACACGTGTACAAACGTTCCGACGCAATTGGCGAGCGGTGGCGCGCCGCGCTCCTGTCTGAAACCGGCAAACAGCGCGTACACATATCGGTCTGTCGTTGCACAGGAGAGATACCATGCATACGGATGAGTCGGTCGGATCCTCCCCGTGGCCTCTTCCCGCACAAACAGCGCCTCTCCGACGAACGGCACACTTGCCGAGCGCGTGTGGCGCGCGGCTCCATCGAACAGGTCGACGCGAGACGCGCCGATGTAGGAAATGGCAAACCCATGCCCGTTCGGACGCGCGCACACGTCCAACTGGCGGGTCGACCTCGCGCGTTCAGCGAGCGGTATCGAGTCCGCACCAAGCAAGGGGCCTGCACGCTTGCCGACGTTCCGCCCCGCCGTGTCGAAAAGGATGAACCTGCCTGTATCCGAACTGACGAGCCCCACGATCGCGTTGCTGCCAAGCCAGAAGGCTCGCTCAACAAACTCGCGCGTGTCGAGCAAGACCGTCCTTACTGCCCGCGCGGAGTCGCCAGCCAAATCGAAGCGGGTGATGCGGCGCAACATCGGATCGTACACCCAGACCCCGGACGTGTCATCGGTACGCGCGCTCAAGTTGAGCGGTTCCATCAAGTCACCTGGACCCTGCCCCGTCCGCGCCAGTGAACGGATAAGCGAGCCGTCGCTGGACTTGAAAACATGCATGAACGGGTCCCGAGCGAAATCCAGCACCCAGACTGACCCGCCCACATGCAGAACGCGACCGGGCTTGCCGACGATCGGCTGCGCTCCAAGCATCTCACCGTGCAGTGAAACAGGCCGGAGCCCATCGTGCGCGAACTGCGAGCCGTTCTCCCCGTCGCCCTCCGCAGCGCGATCGCTGCATGCCGCGAGAACAACGCTGGCGAGTGCGGCGACAAATGGCAGTCGGCGAATGACTACGGCCTGCCATAAGGCGCCGGTGGCCGGCCACAGGAGAGGGATCGTCGCTGGCCATACACGCATGTTGGTGACGTCCTTGCCGAAGGATTGCCAGTAACCTATGCCGCTAGCGTCAAACGACGGAAGGCACGATGAGCGCCTTCACCCGATCCGATATCGACATCCAGCTCACAGCCGCAATTTCTTCAGGGACCAGCAGCAGACGGAGGGAGTCTGAATCGATAGATCGTTGCGTTGTCAACGCACGCTCCATACAGCCACGTATTGGCTGAATCGACGGTGATCCCACGCACGGGTCTATCCAACAACAACACCCTGACCAACCGCCCGCGGAGGTCGAAGACGTGAATGAACGGAGAGCACCACTTCTCAAACGTCGGCGGAGCGGGAGGCAGAGGGTACGCGCGCCCGTCGAATCCCGCGTAGAGGAACTCCTGAGATGTCGCACAGGAGTTGTACCATAGGCGTGTAGATCCATCGATGATCCTTCCACCTGGCACCGCCCTGAACAAGGGTTCCGACGCAAAAGGAACGTCGACCCTGCGTTGAAAGAGGGCATGCTCGTCGAACGCATCGATTCGCCCGAGGAACGCGTATGCGACAAAGAACCCCGCACCGTCTCGTCGCGCGCAAACCTCGGAACCAACGCCCACGACCAAACGGCCCTCATATGGGATGGAATCCGGCCCCGGTAGTGGCCACGGTACGCGACTAACCACGCTTCCGGTGTCGTCGTACAGCGTGAAGACCCCTGAGTCTCGCGCCGCGTAGCCAAGCACGCGGTCGCGAGTGAGCCAAGACGCACGCATCGGCGTTCGCGCCACGTGTGATAGCGTAATCACTTGAAGTGGTTGTCCCGTGCTCTCAGCTGATGGGAATCGTGTTAGACGACGTAGGTAAAAGTCATAGGCCCAAATCGCCTGCGTGTCGCCGGGACGTGCGCTGAGATCGGTGATGCCGCCAAAGTCGCCAGGGCCTTTTCCTGGGCGGCCTAGCGAACGCGTGAGACGCCCATCAACAGCCGACAGGAGGTGCAAAAAAGGATCCGCGGCGTCGTCCTGGATCCAAAGCGACTGACCGACGAGCACCGGATGACCCGGCCGACCCATCGCGGGCTCACGATTGAATACCTCGGCGTTCAACCGAATCGGGGCCAGAGGTTCGTGGTCCAACGCGGGTGCTTCGCTATAGGTCCAATCGACCGCGTCACTCGTCGCGGAACAGGCACCTACAGAAATCGCCGTCACTCCCAAGGCGGAAGCTGCACACACCCTGAATTGGCGCGCCACCCTTACGCCGGCGCGGCCCCCAAATCACCACCGGCGCTGTGCGCCTCGACCCACTGCGCGATGAGTTCCCGCGCCCGAGCGCAAATCTCGTCCATCGACGGCGTGTGCGGCAGCATCTCAACTGCTCGCGCGCGCAACTCCTCCATCGTCGGCAGGTGCGGCAGGCGCGCCTTGATGTGCTCGATGTCGAAACTCGCCGCAAGCTGGCGCGCCACTTTCTCGATCGTCGCGCGGCCGAGCGGCCGCTCGTTGTGCACCACGTCGCGCGGTGGCGTGCCGAGATCCCACACGACGCCCAGCCAGCTCAGCGCAGCCAGCGCGTAGTAGGTGAAATCCACCTCGTACCACCGGAAGCCCTGGCGGCACGATCGCTGGTACGCGTGATGGTTGTTGTGCCACCCTTCGCCAAGCGTGATGACGGCGAGCCACCAGTTGTTGCGCGAATCGTCGCCCGTCACGTAGCGCTGATTCCCGTGCACGTGCGCCAACGAGTTAATGAAGAACGTGCAGTGATACAGCACCACGGTGCTCCACGCGAAGCCGACGATCAGGCCTTCCCACCCAGCGACGGCAAACACGATCACGCCAAGCGCGACCGACGGAAGTTGCTCCCACCGCGACAGAAACCGCAGTTCGGGGTACTTCGACAAATCGGGCGTGGCCGACATATCCGTGGTGTTGTACCGCTTGTCGAAGATCCAGCCGAAGTGCGAGTACCAGAACCCGCGATGGCGCGGTGAATGCACGTCGAGTTCCGTATCGGAATGGCGATGGTGGTGCCGGTGAACGGCCGACCACCAGAGCACGCTCTTCTGGGTCGAACTCTGGGCCAGAAACGCCAGCACGAACTGAAATGCGCGGCTGGTCCGGAACGAGCGGTGCGAGAAGTACCGGTGGTAGCCCGCCGTCACGGCGAACATCCGGATCACGTACAGGCCCAGGCCGATCGCCACCGTGGTCCACGAAACGCCGGTCCAGATGGCGGCAAAGCACGCGAGGTGGATGAGCACGAAGGGGATCGTGCTGGGGTATATGATGTCGTCGTGGAAAGCTTGTGAACGCACGGGTGCGGAGGACGAGTTGGTGGGCAGCTTGCAGCTTACGGCTTACAGGGAAGGTAGAAACCGGCACTCGATGCGTCTACCGCAGCATGCTAATATCCCCTCATGGCGGGATTCCCGGCGGCTGGGCACGTGCTGTACGAGGTGCGCGGCACCACGAACGACGTGATACTTGCGGATACGATCGAGACCTACCTCCGGGTCACGCACGTACCCGAAGTACTGGCGACCGGATGCTTTGCGGGCGCCTACGTTTCGCGCCTCGACCCACTGACATTCCGGACGACATACGTCGCGCACGACCATGCCTCGCTCGAGGAGTATTTCGCGATGCACACCGCACGACTGCGCGACGCTTTTGTCCGGCGTTTCCCGACGGGGGTCACACTTGCGCGCGAGGAGTGGATCGTCGCCGAGCGATTCGGCGCCGACCGGTGACGCGCGTCCTCCGCGGGACGATCGCCGCGGGCTTCGCTGTGTTTGCCCTCGCCGTGGGCGCACAAACGGTGCTGAGCGGCGTGTGGGAAGCCGTGCGCGTGAACGGGACGCCGCTGCCAATGACCGACCGTGTCGTCGGTCGCGACAGCCTCACGCACGCCGTGCGCCTGCACGGCATGACGATCCGGCTGCGCGCGAACGGTCGCTTTCAGGCGGCGCTCAAGTACCGGCGCGCCCTGCTGTCCCGGGGCGAACGCATCGACGCCGTTACCCTGCAGACCGACACGTGGATCGGCACGTACACACTCAGGGGCGACAGCCTGCGGTTCGTTCCTGAACGCCGCGCGGAGCAACAGGTGCAACCGTTCAGCGGGGTGCGCTCCGGCCGGCGCATCACGGTGTCGTTCGACTACAACATCGTCCAGCGCAAGCGGTACGCGCTCGAACTGGCGCGGAACGACAGCATTTACTAACCCGTGCCCACAGCGCGGACCCGACGCCAGTCCAGGATCACCAGCACCGTACACGTCGTGATCGTGACCGCCGACACGGCGCACCACGGACAGAAACTCCGCAGCAGCACGAACTCCGCGTACTTCAGGTACAGGGTGAAGAGCATCGCCGGAAAGACCATCCCCATCAGCGCCAGGGTGGGCCAGCGCTCATCGGCGAAGCGCGTCAGCGATCCGGCTGTCGCGGTGAGAAACACAAGCGTGTAACCCACCGCGCCGATGCGCGCGACATCCTGACCAAGGAACCAGCTGTACTTCGAGCCCTGAACCAGCGCGCATCCGCCGTGGCCGCCGCACGCGAGAGACCCGGCAAGCCCGAGCTTCCACAGGTGCAGGTAGAGCGCCACGAACGCCGAGATGAGGCTCGCGATCGCAATCACGCGCCGGAGGGTCATCGGCTTCCCTTCCGCTCTCCCTTCCGCTCTCCCTTCCGCTCTCCCTTCCGCTCTCCCTTCCGGCGGCGCCTCCTTTTCTTGGGCTCGAGGATCGTACCCCGGCACCGCCGCGACCCGCACTGACACGGGTACACACTGTCTTCGTCCGGACCGTCGTCCGGCGTGCGCGCGAACTGGTAGTCGTACGCAAGCTCAGTGCCGGGCTGGATGTTCTTCATCGCAAAAATGAAGATGCGCCCGTCCTCGTCGATCGCCTCGCAGTTGGGATCACACGAATGATTCATGAAACGCGACGAGTTTCCGCCGAACGCGGCATCAATCACGGTGTCGTCATCGACGGCGAAGAGGAACGTGTGGTGGCGTTTCTGCTTCGTGTCGTCGGGATACCGGCGATCGGATTCCGCCTCGGAGATACGCTCCCCGACGTACTCGATGATCCGCTGGCCCTTGCGGATGCGTCGGGTGGCGAATGCGCCCTTGCCGGAGATCCTTGACCGGCGAACGACGAACGGAACGGCGTGCCGAACGTGCTTGTGGCGCCGGGGACGGCGTGCTTTGCTCACTGCAGGACGCGCCAGCCCAGTTCGACGCCGGCGTACCAGTGCCGGCGCGGTGCGCTCTCGAAGTACCGCCCGCCGAATCCGTTGAGCGTGACCGATCCCGCGTAGATCTGGTCGAGCGCGTTGCTGACGCCGACGAACGGCTGGAACCGCTGACCACCCGCAGTGCCCAGGAACGCCATGCGCACATCGAGCCGGCCGCTGCCCCAGTCCTCGATGAGTGCCGTATTCGCGTCGTTGCCCCACACGGCATCGCTCCACGTCCAGTCCGCGTCGAGGCTCAGTCCGCCGACCCCCGTGCGCAACCCAGCCCGCACGAAATGATCGGGAACGCCGGCGAGCCGTTTGCCGTCGAGTACCGTCTCACCGTCGTCGGTCGGAATGCGGTACTCCTCGAACTCGTAGCGCGAGAACGTGTACGCCAGGCGCGTCTCGAGCCACGATGCGAGCGCGATGCGCGTGCCGGCCTCGACGCCCGTCGAACGCAGGCGGCCCGCGTTGCGGAAATACGCGCGCTCGTTCTCCGCCGAATACTGAATCAGCGCATCGCGCGTGCGGCCACGGTGGGTCGTCAGTTCGTAGCTGAACCGCTCGCCCGACCCGCGCACGCCAACTTCGATCGTATTTGTGGTCTGCGGGTCGAGTTCGCTGTTGAACCCGCCGAGACCCGTTGAGCGCACCTGCATTTCTGTCGTTGTCGGAGTCTCGAACGCGCTCGCGACGTGAGCAAACGGCGTGAACCACGGCGTGATCAGGTAGCTCGCGCCGAAATGGCTCGACACCGCCGACATCGTTCGCTCGCCCGTGTCGTCGAACCCGTCGCTCAGGTGCCGGTCCTGCGCCTTGAACGCGTGGTAGTCCCACCGCACGCCCGCGCTGATGAATGCGAGGGGCATCGGCGACCACGAGAGCTGCGCAAACGGACCGAGTCCCACGACCGACTCGACCTGATGAACGAGAATCGTGTCGTTGAGCGCCGTGACCTGCCCGAACGTCGTGCGCTCGTTGCGCCGGACGTCGCGAAACCGCTGCGCGTCGAACCCAACCGCGAGCCGCGATGCGGTTGGGCCGGTGCCTAGTTGCTGCACCACGTCCACGCGCGCGCCCACCACCGAGCGATCGAGCGTCACGCGCGTCCCGTTTTCGGGGTTGCGGGGAGCGGGCGGTTGCGCCGCAATAGGATTGTCAACGTCGCGCAGCGTGACAAACGCGGCAGCGCGAACGCTCGTGCCTGTTTCGGCGTCGCGCCGCCAGCCGAGCGAGATCTGCTGTTGCGACACATCCTTGAGCGCCCCGCGCGTGACGTTCGCCGGGACGGCCGAATCGGGATTGGCGCGCCACTCGGCTTCGGTCAATGCACCCGGATTCAGTGAGCGCGGCAACCACGCCGCGTTGGCGCGCAGTTCGAGTGTCGAGTTCGCGCCGACGGCATAGTTCAACGCGGCATTAATCTGGCGGACTTCGGCCTCGCTGTACTGGCGAAAACCTTCCGACACCGTCTGTGACACGGACAGCGAACCCACCGCGCGGCCCGTGCGTCCGATGGTGCGAAACTGCCACTTGGTCATCCCGAACGAGCCGCCAAGGACCCGCAGTTCCTGGCGCAGCCGGTCGGGCGCGCGCATGTCAGTCTCGAAACTCAGCACGCCGCCCGACCCGTTGCCATACAACGACGACGCCGCGCCGCGCAGCACTTCGATGCGGCCGATCGTGCCGAGTTCGATGTTCGTCATCTGGCTCTGGCCGTCGGGCAGGGTCTGGGACACGCCGTCCAGCAGAATCTTCACGCCGCGAGCCCCGAAGTTGGCGCGCGCACCGGCGCCGCGAACCGAAAGGCGCACCTGGTCGAGAGCGTAGATGTACCGGTTGCTCGCAAATACGCCCGGAATGTCGTTGAGCGCCTCATCGACGCTCAGCGTGGCCCGCGAGCCGCGCACATCGGCGGCCGTCAGCACGCTGACCGACCAGGGAAGCCGCGAGACATCGTCGGTTGACCGCGCGACGGTCACGCGTACGGCTTCGAGCCGGCGCGCGCTGTCGGCCGCCACCGAGTCCCGCCTCGTCTGCTGAGCGGCAGACGCGTTCGGGAGCAGGGCGGCGCTCGCGAACGCGAGACAGGCGGTTGATATGCGCATACGGTGACGAGTGTTAATTGTAATGCCCTTCCCTTCGGCGAAGCCTATCATGCAGTTCCATTCCGTAATAATGAATGAGGCGGGCGCTCCCTCGGCGTGGTGGGACTGAGGGAGTTTGTTAACGTGAAAACGGTTCGCCTGCAAGCTGTCAGCTGACAGCTTGCAGCTGGCATCAGGCTCTGGAGACATGCCGGACTACATGCAGCCACGCGCTCTGCGCAGCGACCGCATCCTGAAAGCGGTCGTTCGAATCGGGCGCGAGCCCGCGTCGCAACCACTCGCCAAGCTCCGATCCGAACCCGGAGAGGTCGAGTGCGCCGCGAAGCTGCTGCGTGAGTACCGACGGGCCGTCACTTCCAGCGTATGGCGGCCTGCCGGTGAGCGCAAAGAACACGATCGCCGCGGCGGCGAACACGTCCACGCCAGGCCCCTGCGGCTCGCCGAGTAACTGCTCTGGCGCCGCGAACGACGGTGTTCCCGACGCGCCTGCGTACTCTTCACCGAACGCGCTTGCGATGCCGAAATCCGCGATGCGCCAGTTGCGGTAACGATCGATCAGAATGTTCTCGGGCTTTAGGTCGCGGTGAATGATGCCGCTGGCGTGGGCGACCGCGAGCGCGCTGAGCACCGCTTCCACCTGGTCCGCTATTTCGCCCAGGAGACGGGGACCGTTGCGCGCAACGAGGTCTGCAACCGAACCCCCTTCCTCCAGCTCCATCGTGTACCACACCACGTCGCCGCGCCGGTCGAGCGAATACACCGGCACGATAGCGGGGTGTCTGAGCCGCGCGGCGAGTCTCGCTTCGCGGGTGAACCGCCCGACGTTTTCTTCTTTTTCCGAGACGCGTCGATGGAGCATTTTGAGTGCGACCTCACGCTCCAGAGACAGGTCGCGCACGAGCCACACCGACCCGAACGTTCCGGTGCCGAGCTTGCTGAGCACTTCGTAGTCGATGCCGGTGGCCCAGCGCAAACGCTGTTCGTCCGATTCTTCGCGCGGTTCGTGCATCTCATCCGTGACACCGACCGATACTGCTGACATGGCCGGTGTGAGGCGCTCGAGCAGCCGCAGCATTTCGGCCACGCTTTCGAACCGCTTCTCGGGATCAATGAGCAGCATCTGATCGATGATCTGCGCGATGGACTGCGGACAGTCGGGGCGCACGAGGTACACCGGAGGCGCGTACGTTCGGGGAGGCAGCTCACCGGCGAGCATCGCGAAGCAGAGTGCGCCGAGTTGCCACTGATCGGTCTTGGGCGTGGGTGCCCATCCGTCGCCGGATTCGGCGGGCCCCGGCACCCACAAGGGATCGGGACACACATCGCGCGGCATCACGCCGCGGTCGACGGCCCACGGCCATCCCAGCAGCCAGAGACGGCCGGTGGGCGTGATGTACAACTGGTCTGGCGCCACCGCTCCATGCCGGGAGCCGATGTCGTGCAGATACGACAGTGCCGACCCAACCGTGCGAAGCACGCGCAGCGTATCGGGCACGCTGGCTGCACCTGTGCGGCGCAACCGGTCGCCCAGTGTTTCACCCGTGATCCACCGCCGCAGGTATCCCGGTCCGCGCACAGAATCGCGGAACCGAGTCCAGAAGTGGTACGTGGTGGGAAAGAGCGGGTGATTCAGATGCGCGAGGTGCTTGGCCTCCTCGAACAGCCAGTCAGCGTGCGTGGGGTCGGGCGCGGTGATGAGCGCGAGCGAACGGCCGAAGGCGTCGAGCACTTCGTGCGCGTGACGATACTCCGTGACGACCCCCTCTTCGCCCCATCGCCAGCCGGGTGGCAATTGCCAGCCCTGCAGGTGCGGCGGGACGCCGATGACGGTGCGGTGCGGCCCCCGGTGGGCAACCGTGCGATGCGATCCGGTCGTCGTGAACGAACTCATTCCACCGTGGAAGATATCGTCACGACGGCGCCGGCTCTCCGGGTTTCGCCGAGCGCAGCCGAACACGAACGGTGGTGCCCTCCCCCGGAACGCTGTCGAAGTCGATCGTCCCTCCCCAGCCTTCCACAAGACGGCGGCTGATGGCGAGCCCGAGTCCGCTGCCCGACGTGCGCGTCGAAAAATGCGGATCAAAGACCTTTGCGCGTACTTCGGGGGTCATTCCTTCTCCGTCATCCCGCACCATAATCACCGTCCGGTCGGCTTCGGATGCGACGCTCAGCTCCACACGGTGCGCGCCGGCCAGACGCGAGTTTTCGCACAGATTGAGGAGCACTTCGCGAAGCTCGGCCCCGCGCGAACGCACCCAGTGCGGGCCACCGGGGCCGACCACCCGCCAGTCGAGTCCGTCGGCGCCGATGGCCTCGAGCGCGGCCACGTCGCGCACGATCAGCGAAGAGTCGAACGTCTCCAGTGCGGCGGCCTCGCCGGGTGCGGTGCCGTACTGACTGAACGAGCGAGCCGTGGCATCGAGGTGGTCAATTTCGCGAAGCAGCCGCTCGGCGTTCTCCTCG
>Ga0326597_10011781_pt1 | contig 11568 bp, 13 predicted proteins | sample RVTome_12_FD_203789 | JGI IMG/M metagenome (GOLD analysis project Ga0326597, IMG submission 203789) | Soil microbial communities from uranium-contaminated site in the Upper Colorado River Basin, Wyoming, United States - RVT100D185 | ecosystem: Environmental > Terrestrial > Soil > Contaminated >...
GAGCGCTCGTTGTCTGGGGCCGTATTGATGACGGCGAGGAACGCGTTCTTCAGCTCGCCGTCCTGGCCCTCGAGCGGGAAATAGTGCTGGTGATGGATCAGTGTCGTTGTCAGCACCTCTTCTGGCAACTCCAGAAACTCGCTGCTGAATGTGCCGCCGACAACGGATGGGTATTCCACCAGATCGGGCACTTCGTGCAACAGCCGAGCATCGCCGCGGACGACGTGACTGACCCGTCCGTGGAGGCGCTGGGCCTTTGCATCGAGCTCGCGGGCGATCTTGTCGTGTCGTTCGCTCCGTTCAAGAATCACAAAATTCTCGAGTAAGCGGGCCTTGTATTCATCGAACGAGCGGACTTTGATGGCCCGACCCGCGCGCCCGCTGGTCGTCAGAAAGCGGTGGCCATACGTCACGGCACCAGCGGTGACGTTCTGGACCTGCCCGGTCTGCGCCGCCGGCGCCCGCGCGATCGTGAACGGCACCACTCGACCGCCGTACAGGAAAAGAATCCAGCGAATCGGCCTGCCAAAAAGCAATTCGCCCTTGCCGTCGTCAAGAATCGCATCCCAGCGCATGAGCTTGGGAAACGTTAGATTCCGAAGCGTACCGCCGAGCACGGCGGGCAACACGTCAACCGCCGCACGACCGCGCTGCCGGTGAGTGAACGCGAGGTACAACCCTTTCGCTGTTTCAGCGCGTTCAAGGGCCGCGACATCAACGCCCTGCTTCGCAGCGAAGCCTTTGGCAGCCGCAGTGGGCGCTCCGTCAGTCGTAAAACCGGCGGAGACGGGCGGTCCCGTGATGAGCTCCTCAAGGTCTGTCTGGCGTTCGGCCAGTCGTGCGATCCGCACGGCGAGCCTTCGCGGAGTCGCATAGCTCTCCGTTGGCGTTTCGGCCGTGAGGCGATTCTCCTGAAGCTGAGTGTCCAGAACCTCACCGATCTGCTCTGTGAGTCCAGGCAGCCATGACGCCGGTAGCTCCTCGCAGCCCAGCTCGACCAGAAGCTCCCTGTCCATCAGGTCGCCTCCGGGATGGGCGCCGGCTCTGGCTCCGGCGGGCTGACGTACTGCTTGGCGATGCCAACGGCGAGCTGCCGGACGCGCAGAATGTACGCGGTGCGCTCGGTAACCCCGATGCTGTTACTCGCGTCGAGGATATTGAACAGGTGAGAACACTTGAGGCACTGCTCCAATGCCGGCCAAATGAGTCCCGTCCGCAACAACGTACCGGCGAAGTGATAGTGCTTCTCAAACAGGTCTCGGTGGAAGGCCGCGAAATCGGCGGGCGGCATGTCAACCTGACCGAACACGTATTTCGACTGCTCGACCTCTTCTCGGTGCCGAACCTGCCCGTAGGTGACGTCCGGAGACCACTCGAGGTCGTACACGCTGTCCACGCGCTGCAGGGTCATGGCGATTCGTTCGAGGCCGTACGTCAGCTCAACTGCTATTGGGGCGAGCTCGATGCCGCCGGCCTGTTGAAAGTACGTGAACTGTGAGATCTCCAGGCCGTCGAACATGACCTGCCAGCCGATTCCCCAAGCACCCAGTGTCGGCGACTCCCAATTGTCTTCCTCGAACCGAACGTCGTGGCGTCGGGGGTCGATGCCAACGGCCTCCAGACTTTGGAGGTAGATCTGCTGGATGTCGTCTGGCGAAGGCTTGAGGACGACCTGAAACTGGTGATGCTTGAAAAGCCGATTCGGATTCTCGCCGAAACGGCCATCGGCGGGTCGCCGGGCGGGTTGCACGTACGCGACGTTCCAGTGCGCCGGCCCTAACACCCGTAAGAACGTCTCTGGATGCATCGTCCCCGCGCCAACCTCCACGTCCAACGGCTGCTGCAGCGTGCATCCGCGCGACGCCCAGAACTCGGACAGTTTGAGAATCAGGGTTTGGAAGGTCATAGCGTCGAGGTTCGTCTATTTCCGCATGGCCCGCAGGACGTCCGTCGACTTCAGGTCGCGTTCCAAGTGCGTCGTGATCAGCGCTCGGTGCCTGATCTCGAGCTCTCGCAGCGCGCGTGGCGCCACGCCGACGTGTGCCATCGCAAGCGGGCTATTCGACCGCGCCGCTTCAAGAAACGCCCGCGCCGGTTCGGAGGCCATCGGATCGGCCTGGTAGACGCCCTGGAGTCGAAGCAGCCAGTACTCGAAGTATCGAGCGAGCGAGTCCACAGGACCGCCCGTCACCACAGCATCGACGATCGACACGCCAAGACGGTACAGGGCCTCATTGGGGTCGGCTTCCGGCGCCCATTCGTCGATCAGTTCTGCGAAGTACCCCATGTGACTCAGGGCCTCGTCGCCCGACGCGGTCAGCGGTGAACGCGTCGGTTCAAGGTAGTTGAGCAAGACAAGCTCTCGACGTTCCTGCTCCCGATACTCTACGCGCCCACACGTCATCGGTTCGAGGCCACCGCCAAAGCGACGCCGGCTCTGTCTGGCGTTCTTCGCAACGCCTCGCTTCTTGCCGCGATCGCGCGTCAGAAACACGACGATGCGGTCCGACTCGGCTAGCGTATACGTCCTCAGAATCAGAGCGTCGGTCGTGTAGAGTGGCATTCAATAACAGGCGGGCGAGCCAGTACTATCCGTCAAACTAACCAAGGCGTGGCGGGAAGTCGCGTCTCGACCGTTCTCGTACTGTTTCGTTAGTGTTCTCTCGCTCCTGCACCTTCCCTAATTATGTCTCATACCGTCTCGTAACGACTCGTGCGTTAGCCATTCGTTAGCCGTGCAGCACCGAGCCGAGACGAGCCACCGCGTCCGCCTGGGCCGAGGGCAGCGCGTGGGCGTAGGTGTTCAGCGTCTGCGAGGTCTGGCTGTGTCCGAGCCGCGCCGAGACCAGGTGCACCGGGACGCCGGCCTGGAGCAGCAGCGTCGCGACCGTGTGGCGGACGCCGTGGAACGTGATCCTGCGGACGTCTGCCTCCTTCAGCAGCTTCGCGAACGACCATTCGGCCATCGCCTTGGTCGGCTGTCCGAGCTGCGTCCAGGTCAGATGCAGGTGCTCGAGCTCCCGGGCGAACACGAGGTCGAAGTCCTGGTAGACCATCCGATTCCTCATCTTGAGTTCGGCCCGTGCCGTCTTGTGCGCGCGCAGCCGGGTGATCGTCTCGTCGAACGGCCACAGCCTGTTCACACTCGGCTGGCTCGGGCTTGGCATTCGCTTGGCCACTATGCGGCGCGATACGCGCATGATACGCCGGTTTGAATTGCCAGCGCTCATCGGCGGGCGCGACTCGGTGTTCATGGTCGGCGAGACGCACACACCGGCCACCTCGACGCCGTCGACAAGAGCCGAGTCGTGTCCTCGCAGGCGGTCCATTCCGGACTTCAAGTCATAGATCGTTCCGGGCCGGAGACATGGGTAAAAGCACCTTCGAACCGAACGGGTTCTCAATCGGCGGCGTCGCACCAGCGTCGCTCGCCTGGCGCGGCGTTCGCCACGCGCCTCACGAACAGAGAGAGAATATGAGTCGCTCCTGTCCTCTGGTCACCGAAATCTGATACCGGCGGAGCACGAGCCGGCTGCGGACGGTTCACGGCCGGCAGCAGGAATGGTGTAGCGTGGATGGCGATGACAATGGTTTTCAACGGAGGATCGACGACGAACGCTCCCGTGACGAGGCAACGCGGCCTCTCCTCGGCCATCACCGAACGCCCGTCACGAGCACTCCCGCTACGGGTCGACCAGGATCGCCACAGACGGCCGTGGAGCAACTGACGTGAGCTTGATCGACGCCATCGACCTGACCGCCGTCTCGGTCGTGCTGTATGCCATTTTGCGTTGGCTGGCCGCCAGCATGTCGCGGCGGGTCCTGGTAGCACTGGCGATCGTGGTGGCCCTTTACGTCGTGTCGAGAGCCGCGGGGCTCTTCCTCACCGAACGGCTGTTGCGAGTGAGCGGGGGCGTGCTGGCGGTGGCGCTTCTCGTCGCATTTCAAGAAGACGTGCGCCGCGGTTTCGAACGGATGGCCGTGTGGACCCGGGCCGGGCGCGACACCCTCGGGGAGGCTCGCGCGACTCTCGAGTGCCTCAGCGAAGTCGTCTCGCGGAGGAGCGGGTGGGTGCGCTCATCGTCCTCCCCGGCCGCCAGGGCATCGAAAGCCACCTTCGCGGCGGCGTCGAGCTTGGGGGATCGGTCAGCCTGCCGCTCCTATGCAGCATCTTCAGTACCAAGTCTCCCGGACACGATGGCGCCGTGATCATGGACGGTAGTCGTGTCGGACGGTTCGGTGTGCACCTGCCGCTCTCGCGAAACGTGGAGGAGTTGACAGAACGTGGCACGCGCCACACGGCCGGCCTGGGCCTCTCGGAACGGACCGACGCGCTCGTGATCGTCGTGTCGGAGGAGCGCGGAACGATCAGCCTCGCCGAGAATGGGCACCTGGAGCACGTGCCGGAATCAGGACAACTACGCGCACGCCTCCAGTCGCACTACGAGCGGCTCGGTCTTCTGTCGGCCGCCCCAAAGGCCCGCCGCTGGCTCCCTGGCCACCCCCGCTTGAAGGCGCTTGCTGTCGGGCTTGCCGTAGGATGGTGGCTGCTCACACCGCCCATCGCCACGGTCCAGCGCGACTTTACCGTACCAATCCAGTACGTGAATCTTCCACCCGACACAATCCTTGCGGAGCCCAGCATCAGCCAGGCTAACGTCACACTGGCCGGCCCGGATCGCGCGTTCGACCTGCTGAACCCAGAGGCGCTTCGCTTGTCCATCGATGTGGGCCAACTCCCGAGCGCCGAGGGGTCGGCGACGCTGACTGTTCGTGACCTCAGTGGACACGGATCGCTGACCGTCGAGCGCGTCGAACCGGAGACCGTCTCAGTGGCCCTCCTGCGGCTAGAGCCGGTCGCGCTCCCGGTGCGTGTCCGTCTGCATGGGGAGCCCAGGCAGGGGCTGACGCTGGTCTCGGCCGATCCGGCGCCCGCCACGGTGCGCCTGCTCGTGGCGCCGGGTGTCGGCTCGACGACGACCGTGGACACCGAGCCCCTCGACGTATCGCTGCTGACGGAAAGCCAGACGGTTCGTGCGGCGCTGGTACCGGCGCCCGGCACCCGTTTGGCCGCCGGCGAGTCCGAGGCCGTCCTCGTGCGCGTGATCCTCCAGCCGAACTGATGTGGTCAGCCACATCTCCGCGGTGTGCCCCAGCCGCCCAACCGCCGGTGAGCTGTGCCGCGGCGAGCGCATCCGGGAACTACCGAGTCCCCCACGGTGGCTCGCCCACGACCCACTTGAGCCTCAAGCCGGTCGCGAGGGTTTCATGGTCGGCGACCCCTCGTATCAGCCATGGCGGACGAAATCTCGCTGATGTGCTCCGCACGGGCTTCGCCAAGGGCTCAATCGAATGGGTTCGGCGCCGGCATATTCGGAACCGCTACGTGTGCGCGAGTCTGGCTCGGCGTTCGGATGTAAACGAGGTGTCCGCACGATGAGGGTCGCTGCGACATCACCGCTGGCCCCTTGGTCGTGGTGCCTGTCATGCGACACACGCTTGCGAATCAGCGCTGCGACAGGGGGGCGAATTGAAGAGGTGCAGCGCCACCACCAGTGTGACGATTAGCTTAACGATCGCCATCGGCGCGTTGCGTAACGGCCGGCGTGCCAACTCGGTTGCCGCGGTTGCGACCAGCCGATACTCACTCCACCGAGCGCATCAGTTGCTCTAACGCATGCTGGTCATTCCGGCTGAACGCGTCTTCGGCCAGCAGGCTCTCCTGGTCGCGGTAGACGCTGGCCATCGCAACGATGCGGCCCTTGCTGCGGAACGCCACCAGGCAATTGCGGTCAGCCAAGCTCCCGGCCACCTGAATCGAGTCCCACTCCTTCGCGTAGCCCGTGTAGTTAATCGGCACATCGTAATGCTGACTCCAGAAAAAAGGCACGGCGCGAAAGCGCTCATCCGCCCCCAGCAGGTTGCGTGCGACTGTCTGCCCCTGCCGCTGAGCCGACACCCAGTGCTCGATGCGCAGCGTGCCGCCGTTGAGCGGGTAGCGGGCGACGTCTCCTGCAGCGTAGACATCGGGGGCACTCGTTCGGAGATACTCGTCCACCACAACTCCCTGATCCACCTTCAGTCCCGCGGCTTCCGCTAGCGTAGTGTTGGGCCGAACCCCGACTCCCATCACCACAAGTTCCGCCGGGAGCTGGCTCCCGTCGTCGAGGGTGACGTCTCGCACGCTGATCGCGGCTGGTTTGCGCCCCAGGTGGAACTTCACGCCCTTTTCTTCGTGGAGCGCCTTCACGAAGCCTCCCAGCTCGGAGCCCAGTACCTTGATCAGAGGCAGCGGGTCCGGCGACACCACGTGCACTTCCAGCTCACGCTTGCGAAGCGAAGCCGCGGCCTCCAGCCCAATGAAGCTCGAGCCGAGTACCACCGCCCGCGACGTCGCCCCGAGGCGATCGATGATGTCCCGTGCGTCACTCTGGGTTCGGAGCGTGAAGACGTGAGGCAGCGTCGCGCCCGGAAGGTCGAGGCGCACCGGTGACGCCCCGGTCGCCAAAACCAGCGCGCCGTAGTCGAGCTGACGTCCGTCTTTCAACGTCACCCGATGTTTCACCGGCTCGATCCGTGTCACCTCGGTTCGCGGACGCAGAGTAATCTTCTGCTCCACGTAGAAGTCGGCATTCCGCAGCGGCAACCAGGCGTCCGGAGCGCTTCCGTCGAGGTAATCCTTCGACAGGTTGGGCCGATCCACGGGGAGAGGCTCGTCATCCCTCGCGATCAACGTGATAGGCCCCCTGTACCCGCGTCGACGGAGTCCCTCAGCGACCGCGTCGCCCGCGGCGCCGGCCCCAACGATGACCACCGAGCTCGGGCCCTTCGGCTCGCCTGCGGCAGCGTGGCCGTCACACTTGCCGCTCACAACCACTCGCTCGCCATCGCGTGAGACCTTCCAGGTATCGATCGGCCTCAGCGCCGGTGGTCCCACGGCTTCACCGGTGCACACGTCGAAGCATGCGTGATGCCACGGGCAGCGGATCTGCTCGCCGACCACCACGCCCCCGGCCAACGAAGCGCCGTAATGCGAGCACCCAGCGGCCACCGCCGACACGGCGTCGCCGCGGCGCACGAGCAGCACCGGCTCGCCATTCACCTGGCCGACGAACACGCCTCCGTCTGGCAGGTCGGCGAAAAGGACTCCTCGGCTCAGATCAGGGCCCGATGGCTTGATTGGCTCACTCATAGGCTAGGAAGTCGGCAGCAGACCGATCTCGAAGCAGTGTTCCGCAAAAAGCAACGGTCTGGCACGGGCAACATGATTGGGTACAGGCTCCGTTCTGCAAATGCGTATTACCTCGTGGGTGACGCACCGCACACGAACAAGGCTGATTGTCGTTCCTCTGGAGGCGATGATCAAGCCTGAACGGTGCGAGACAACCAATCGAAACAGGAGGTCTTCAAGGAAAGACTGCATTCCTTGGCTTCCCGGCATGCCACGCCCCGTGAAGGCGTTTGCTGCCCGGTCTTACGTACAGGCCCCGGTAATTTTTACAGCAAACACGTGTGGAGAACCTCGAAGGGGGACACTGAGTCAGCTGGCATCGGCTCGGTCATCGATGTACTGGTCCATCGAGACGGTGGGCACGTGATGACATTCGCCGTGATCAAATTGCATCAAAAGGAGTCGGTGCTCGTCGTTCCGTGGCACGTCATCCGACCTCCTCAGGAGGATGACGTTTTGATGCTCGACCTCGCTACTGAACGGCTCCGCGCCGCGCCCCAGTACGAGCTCGACCGATATCGGTCGCTCTTTGCGGAACCTGAGTGGGAGCAAGACCTCTCTGGCTTCTACGGTTCTGCCTACCGGGATCCGGTGGTCGCCTCCGTTTCGGCCCCAAGGCGGTCTTCGGCCGGCATCGTTGTCCTGGCGACGGTCCTCATCGCCGTAGTGGCCGGCGCTGGGTACCTTATCTCCCAGCAGGGCTGGTCGACGACCTCAACTCAGATCTCTGACCAAATGCAGAACGCTGCGATGATTGTGCAAAAATCGTCGGAGGATGCGGCCACGACAGCGAAGGTCAGGGCCGCTCTGGCGCTCTCCAAGCGCGTATCCGTCTTTGACATTGGCGTGAACACCGACCGCGAGGTCGTCACCCTTTCGGGCCACGTCCCGGCGGAAGAGGCTCGCCAGATCGCGGCGGCGATCGCCGAGGATACGTCCGGTGTCCGGGAGGTCCGGAATACCCTCGTTCGTTGATCCGGCCACGCAACCGGACCTCGCACACGCACGCCTCGCCGAACGCGTGGCCGTCCTGGAGTTCCGCTCCCGGATAGCACAAGCGCTTGGCACACCTGACCTGGAAGGGGCCCAGATAACCGCCGACCTGAAGGGTCCGGTCGTCACCCTCAACGGGACAGTGCTGTCGGGCGCGCGGCGGATGCGGGCTGAGGAGATCGCTCGATCTTCCAGGACGTTCAGCGAGTCGACAATAGGCTGGTCGTCCCAGGTGCAGTGATGCCGGAGCGCTAGGGAAGCCGCCTGGTTCTGGCGGTGGCAATCGTCGGCAGCGACTTGGCCGCTATGTTGCGCGAGGATGCGCACGCGCACACGATCAGGACTGGTTGCACGCAGAATGCGAACGCCGTGATGCCGGTCGTGTCGTCGGTATGCGAGGTGGATGTGGATTCGAAGCGCGCGAGATGGGGACGGCTTGGTCCGGCAGGAAACGGCGGACGGGATATACGTCCCGCAGATCGCTCGCGGTCTGGCGTGAAGCGCACGGTACCCCGTAAGGTGGGCAACGTGGCGCGGGCGGTCCTCGCGTGGCTGACGACCGATGAAGGGGATCCCTTCGTACTGCTCGGAGGAGTCATGAAAAGAACGATTGACAACGTGCTGAAGCGTCTCCGTGCCGAATTTCTGGAAATGCCGGGTCTGCAGCTGACAGTCGACCCAAGCGCAACGCCTGTGCGGTGTCGAGCGGACGATTTGTCAGTTGGTACTTGCCGCGCTGGTGGACGACAAGGTGCTGTGCATGAGCATGGACGGACGCTATACGCGCTTGGGGCACCGGGCGCGTACGACACGAACGGAGCGCAGCGCCGACGAGCCCACCAAACAGGTATCGTGACGCTGCGACCGGATGTCTTCCAGCTGACCGGACGATGATGCAGCCACGAACTACCTGATCTATCTAAAGGTGACAGCCGGCGGCCATCCCCATGCGTAAGCGCACGTATCGAGGGATGGCGGTCAAGCACGTTAATCTGGAGGAGCTGGTGGACGCAAGGGGGCGGCTGATGCTGCGCGGCGATGTCGTCACCGTGATCAGGCATAGGGCGTGGATGAACGCACAGCGCGAGGTACTCGACACCATCCGCTGAGAAACTGGTGTCGGGGACGCGACCGCCGTGGTGACGTTGGTGCAGCAGCGGCGCGAGACGGGCGTCCAGGTGCACGTCGCGGGGGCGGTCGGCACCTACGCGGACGCGTTCGTCGCGAGCGGCTGACCCACGGTGTGGACCATCTACCGGGTGAACGCCAAGCATGCGCACGACCATCACGCGATTTACGACAACGCCGACTCCCGATCCGGTGAGTCGCGGCGGTGCGACGTGTGGCACGGCCCTTGCTCGATGTATCTACAGACTCGTTACGTTGTAGCACTGATCGGAGGAGGTCAGCGTATGGTGAGACGATTCATCCTTTTTGAAGCACTCCTGTTTGGCTTGTGCGTCATCTCCCCTGTAGCGATTGCGGCTCAGGAGCGGGCGCCCCACCAAGGATCCACAGCCGTCGGCATGAATGTCGGCGCCTTCGCCCCGTTCGACGATCAATTTGACAACGCGCTCGTGATTGGCGCCCTGTACGAGTACTACCTCACGCCGCGGCTCAGCCTTCGCACAGACCTGGGCTGGACCGACCCGGGCCTCACGCGTGAGACGGACGATTCACTCCGCCAGATTCCGCTCACGTTCGGCCTCCATTACAACTGGGAACGCATCGCGTGGCACCCCTTCGTCGGTGCGGGTGTCGGTGTCTACTTTCTACAAGGCAAGGACAATGGTCGGACGTTTGGCGAATCGGAGACACAACCCGGCGTGAACCTCGGCGGCGGCCTCGAGTATTTTTTCAGGCCACGCCTTAGCGTGACGGGCGAGGGGCGGTTTCACGCGATTGCTGATACGCGGACCGGACAAGACCCTTCTGGCTTCGCGCTGACAGTTGGGTTCAAACGGTATTGGTGACTGATGCCAGCTGTGCCATCTGGTGCGGCTACAAGTGAGGAGATATCAATGGAGAAGAACGTGAGATGGCCAACGTGCCAACTGCTAAGCTGGGCGACCCTCGTTGTCCTTCCGTTCCTGTTCGCGCCTACGCCTGCGTATGCTGAAGGGTTCGTGAGCCCCTTCGCAGGCATCGTGTTCGGTAACCAGCCGGTGGAGGGCGACGTCGCAGTTGGCGTGAGCGCCGGTCACATGGCCGCCGGTGCCATCGGGTTCGAACTCGACCTCGGGTATGAGCCCGATATCTTCGGTGAGTCCATTGATAACTATGCGGTGACGGTCATGGGCAACCTCATCATCGGGATCCCTGTTGGAGGGACAAGCGGCGCCGGAGTCCGCCCTTACGTCACCGGCGGCATTGGCTTGATCCGCACCGATTTCGGTGGACTGCTTGACAGTGAGGGACCCACAACCAACGACTTGGGATTCAATCTTGGCGGTGGAGTCATGGCAATCTTCAGTGACCACTTCGGCGTGCGCGGCGACCTTCGTTACCTGCGTAATCTGACGAGCGACTTCAAGGATGCTGACCTCGATCCGGAAATCGCCCTGGGCAATCTCGACTTCTGGCGAGCGACCGTCGGGATCGTCATTCGCTAAAATGAGTGTCTTGCGTTCACGGGTTGTCGAGACTCGTCTCGGACGCTGTCGGCCTTCGTTTCTCATTGTGCGTTGGCTGGGCATCTCGGAACGGACCGATGCGCTCGTGATCGTCGTCTCGAAGGAGCGCGGAACGATCGGCCTCGCCGAGAATGGGCGCCTGGAGCAGGTGCCGGAGTCAGGACAGCTACGCGCACGCCTCGAGTCGCACGACGAGCGCGTCGGTTTCCTGTCGGCCACCCCAACGGCGCGCCGCTGGCTCCCTGGCCAGCCCCGCTTAAAGGCGGTTGCGTCGGGCTCGGCGTCGGGTGGCGGCTGCTCACACTGACCGTCGAGCGCGTCGAGTTGGAGACCGTCTCAGTTACCCTCGTACGGCTGGAGCCGGTCGACCTGCGAAGGCTCGGCTGACGACATCAGCTGGCCGGAGGATCACGTGGTACGAGGACGGCCTCGGACTCGCCGATGGCCAAACAAACAGGTGCCGGCCTGCCGGCACCAGCGCCAGCCCTGGCCTGGGCTCTCCACGGACACGGCCCAGCGCATCCGGGAACTACCGAGTCCCCGGTGGTTTCTCGCCCACAACCCACTTGATCGTCGAGCCGGTCGCGAGGGTTTCATCCTCGGCGACCCCGTTCAGAATCGCCAATTCGGACAGCTCGATTGGCAAGGCGCGGTTCGATGCCATGGCACTCAACGTGGTCGTCTGCTGAACACGGACCACGTCAATCCGCA
>Ga0326597_10011783_pt1 | contig 11567 bp, 9 predicted proteins | sample RVTome_12_FD_203789 | JGI IMG/M metagenome (GOLD analysis project Ga0326597, IMG submission 203789) | Soil microbial communities from uranium-contaminated site in the Upper Colorado River Basin, Wyoming, United States - RVT100D185 | ecosystem: Environmental > Terrestrial > Soil > Contaminated >...
GCGTGCTTGACCGGCTCGGCCTGGCTGAACACCACGTGCAGCCAGAACAGCGCGACGCCGGCGGGAAAGATCAAGCCGCGGTAGCGCGCCGCCGTGAACTTCGGCAACAGCAGCACCGCCGCGATGACGATGAGCGGGTCGGTGTAGTGGAAATAGTCCTGCTTCAGGGCGCGTGCGGCCTGCAGCGTGTCGATCCCCCAGACCGCGCCGATCAGCAGCGCCGCCTGCAACGCGACCTTGGTTTCGCCCCGCCGGGTCACGGCGACGATGCCGATCACGACAAGCCATTCGAGGAAAATTGCCGGGCGGGGCGAGGTGTGGAAGACGAAGCTGTGGTGGGCCAGCATGGCCTTCAGGCTGCTGGCCAGCATGGGCAGCAGGATCGCGCAACCGTCGGGGCCGCATGCCGCGGGCGACGAGAGGCCCGATAGCAGGCTCTCGATGGGATTGATCACGAAGGCGACCACCGAGGTTTCGCGGAACAGGTAGAGCGGCAACAGCCCGATCGCGACACCGGCCACGATGGCTGCTGCGGTCGCCACCGTCTCCGCGGGCCCAACGCGCCAGACCAATGCGAACGCAATGACGCCAAGGCCGATCCAGACGGCGAGCAGCGCATGGAAGCCGCCGGCCATGCCGAACAGCGGGCGAACGGCGGTGCCCTGCGCAAGTTCGGGATGCAGGCCCTGGATGACGAGCGGCATCGCCGCCGCGCCCGCGACCAGCGCCAGCGCGATCAGGCCCGCGACCGCCCAAGGGGCGCGGGCCTGCCGCCAGAACCCGGTCCGGTCGCCGCGCTCGCCGAACGCCAGCAGCAGGATCGGAAACGCCAGGATCGGAAATATCGCCTGGACCTTGTTCTCCACGGCCAGCGCGGCGAGCAGCGCCGCCGCGCCGATCAGCAACGGGCGCCATGGCGAGCGCCGCGACCGCGCCGCGATCAAAAGGACGAGGAGCGCGGCCGTCACCAGCGCGCCGGACACAAGCTCCGATTTGACCGAGCGGATCGCCATTGCGATCCCGCCGGAATAGGCAATCGCGAACGCGCCGACGAGCGCCACGCGCCAGTCGTCGACCATGCGGCGCAGCAGCCAGGCGAACGCCGCGACATAGGCGAAGACGGTCGCAAGCGAGATCAGGCGGGCGACCTGGACCAGGTTCGTCCACGCCCGCGCGAAGCCGTCGGCGTCGGTCGCCGGGGGCAGGGTCGCAAGCGAATAGGTCTCAAGCAGGCCGAGCCCGTGCAGCAGGCGGTAGATGCCGCCGAGCGTCAGCACGTTGATATGGGAGGGATGGTAGACGATCTCCCGCGGCAGGCCGGAATTGCGGAGCAGGACATCGTAGATTAGCAGCACGTCCTGGTCGGCGATGCGCCAGAACGGATACCAGTAGCCGAACAGCAGGAACGATGCGGTCAGTCCGCCCAGGATCGCGACCAGGCTGCCGGTCCAGCCCAGCGGCGTCAGTCTCTCAAGCGCGTCGATTTCGCGTCCCGTCTCCACAACCGCCAGCCACCCAAGCCGTTCAGCGAGCACCTGTCAGGAGTCCGAACGGTGGCGCCGCTTCCCATTTTCGGAAAAGCAAGCGTAACAGGCGCAACCTTCGCTTTCCATGAATTTGTCATCGCGGCCACCTGCGGGTGCTGTTCCGCCAAATTCTCAGGATGCGCGGCCGTCGCATCAACGCGAGTCGTGGGGCCGATCGTATTGCAGCCTCGCGGCGCCCCTGGCCCGAGGTTCGCCCGCCGCTTTGGAAAAATGGTGCAGCAGGAGTCTCATCTCCGCCAAAGCAACCAAGGCTTGCTGTCGCTGCGCCGGCCCCGTATGCCGTAGGCCGGCGCAACCGGGGAGCAAGCGGAATGACCAAGGCCGTGCTCGGCATCATCGGCGGCTCCGGCATCTACGACCTGCCGGGGCTTGAGAACGTGCGCGAGGAGCGCATCGCCTCGCCCTGGGGCGAGCCGTCGAATCCCTTGCGCATGGGCGAAATCGCCGGCCTGCCGGTGGTGTTCCTGTCGCGCCACGAGCAGGGCCACCGGCTGTCGCCGTCCGACATCAACTACCGCGCCAATATCGACGTGCTCAAGCGCGCCGGCGTCACCGATCTCGTTTCGCTGTCGGCCTGCGGCTCGTTCAAGGAGGAACTGCCGCCCGGCACCTTCGTGCTGATCGACCAGTTCGTCGACCGCACCCACAAGCGCGACAGCTCGTTCTTCGGCAAGGGGCTGGTGGCGCATGTGTCGATGGCGCATCCGGTGTCGCCGCGGCTTCGCATCCATCTCGCCAATGCCGCGATGGCGGAGGGCATCGACGTGGTGCGCGACGGCACCTACGTCTGCATCGAGGGGCCGCAGTTCTCGACGCTGGCCGAGAGCCTGACCTACAGGCAGCTCGGCTATGCGGTGATCGGCATGACCAACATGCCGGAGGTCAAGCTCGCCCGCGAAGCGGAGATCTGCTACGCCACCGTCGCCATGGTCACCGACTTCGACTGCTGGCATCCCGACCACGACGCGGTTACCGTCGCCGACATCGTCAAGGTGCTCACCGCCAACGCCGACAAGGCCAAGCGCCTGGTGGCGCGGCTCGCCCGCGACTTCCCGCGCGAGCACGAGCCGTGTCCGATCGGTTCGGACCGTGCGCTCGACAACGCGCTGATCACCGCGCCCGAGGCGCGCGATCCGGAACTGATCAGGAAGCTCGACGCCGTGGCGGGGCGGGTGCTGGGCGGCTGAGCGACAACGACAGGAGCATCCGTCATGCAGGTGGTCGATCTCGGCAAACAACCGCGCGAGGAATGGCGGTCGGGCGTGCTGACCGGCATGCGGGCTTCCGCGATCAACGGTTCCGCGCAACTGTGCATCTTCGAGCAATGGTGCGACCCCGGGCACGGTGCGCCGACCCATCTGCATGCCGTGGAGGAGGTTCTGCACGTGCTCAAGGGCCGGGCCGATGTCTGGATCGACGACAGCCGGGCGACGCTCACCGACGGCCAGTCGCTGATCGTGCCGGCCGGCCGCAAGCACGGATTTTCCAACAGCGGCGCCACCGAGCTGCACATCATGTCGACGCTGGCTTCGCCGGTGTTCGAGGCAGCCTACGACGACAAGCGCGAGACCCCGCGCCGCTGGCTGCCGGCTTGACGCGTGTCCTGGGCGGCGCCGGCCCCGGGCCGGCCCGGCGATGGTGCGGCAGCGGGCGCGGTGCCGCGCGTTCGGTCAAATCCAGCGGCGGATGAAAAAGTGCGGGCTGCCGCCCAGCGCCGCCGCCACCACCGCGGCCACCACCATGACGATGAAGCCTATGATGATGGCGGCCGGGATCGCCGCGAGCCCGGCCTTGACGAAGAACAGCATCAGGCGAAAGAAGGGAATGCGCAGGTCGGTGATGACCACGGGGGTCTGTCCGTTCATGGCAAGCGGTCTCCGGTTGCGTCCTGTCCCATGCTTCGCCAGAGTGCGCCGTCCCGCAAGTCAATCCGAGACCTTTCCATGATTTCTCCCGCGCTTGAGTTCGATCTGCGGTCCTCGATCCGCACCATTCCGGACTATCCCAAGCCCGGGATCAAGTTCCGCGACATCACCACCCTGCTCGGCAACGCCCGCGCGTTCCGCCGCGCCGTCGACGAACTGGTGCAGCCCTGGGCGGGCATGAAGATCGACAAGGTCGCCGGCGTCGAGGCGCGCGGCTTCATCCTCGGCGGCGCGGTGGCGCACCAGGTCTCCGCCGGCTTCGTGCCGATCCGCAAGAAGGGCAAGCTGCCGCACACCACGGTGCGGGTGGCCTATTCGCTGGAATACGGCATCGACGAGATGGAGATGCATGCCGACGCGGTGGCCGAGGGCGAGCGGGTGATCCTGGTCGACGACCTGATCGCCACCGGCGGCACCGCGGAAGGCGCGGTCAAGCTGCTGCGCCAGATGGGTGCCGAGCTGGTGGCGGCCTGCTTCATCATCGATCTGCCGGAGCTCGGCGGCGCCGACAAGCTGCGCAAGCTCGACGTGCCGGTGCGAACGCTGATCGCCTTCGCCGGGCATTGAGCGTTTCGTCCGGCGCCAACGACAAACGCGGGGCAGGGCGGGGCGGCTACGCCAGATGCCGCAGCCGCGGCTGGTGCAGGCCGCCGAGCAGCAGCCGCACCTCAAGGTCGCGGAAGATGATGAACATCTTGCGCGTCCACTGGTACAGCTCGGTCGTCGTGTCCGTCGTATTGGCGGCATAGCCCAGGAACGTAAATCCCGGCCGCGCGATCACCGAGCGCAGCACGCCGCTCAAGGCCGGCACCACCACCGGCGCGCCGCCCCGTCGCGTCGGCGGGAAATTGTCGCGGTAGCGGGTGACCTGCGGCACCGCCTCGTTGAGCACCGCCACCAGCGCCAGTTCGGGGAAGCGTTCGTTGATCCGGGCATAGCCCTGGCGGGCGCGGTCGTCGGGGTCGGCCAGGAACAGCACCATCGGCAGCACGGCGCGGCGGGCGGCCTCGGTGGTGAAGCTGATCTGCCGCATCACCGCGAAGAACCGGTCGAACAGGGCGTGGCTGAGGTCGACCACCTTGGGCGCCTGGTCGGCCGTCACCAACTGGTCGAACAGCGCGATCTCGCCGCGGGTGTCGCGGATGCTGGCGGCCGCGGTATAGGCCGGCAGGAATTCCGCCAAGGTGAAATCGTCGGGGTTGACGTCGAACGCCGAGACCGGGCGCCGCTGGGCGCAGAAATATTCCGTCAGCGCGCGCGCGATCAGGGTCTTGCCCACGCGCGGCCGCGTCGAGGTCACGATGAAGATCGGTGTCAGGCGTGGCATCGGCCCGCCGCTGGACCTGGAATCAATTCAGTCGAATCGGCTTGCAGGTTAGCCCCTTGTGGCGGCGCCGACCCATGCGAAATGCGCTTGTTGTCCCCGGTTTGCGCGCCGGGCAGGGGCCGGCCGGCGCCGCGTCCCCGGTCAGGCCTGGCGGGCGGCGCCCTTGCGCAGCGGCTCGGACGCGAACAATTCGGTCAGCTTGATGCGGTCGAACTCGGCCCAGACGTTGCCGAGCCAGTGCCGCACGTAGCCGCGCAGCACGAAGGAGAACGCGGCGGGCTCGCCGTCGCGGCCCTTGTTGGCGACGAACGAGACATAGGACACCGCCGCAAGCTCGACCTGCTCGCAGGCCATTTCGTTGAGCTTGGGGATGGTGATCTCGGCGGCGTCCTTGATCCGCTTGAAATAGGAATCGTAGGTCGCCGGATCCCATTCGAAGAACGTCGTGTTGTTGATGAAGTTCTTGACCAGGAAGTAGCTGGAATTGCCCATGAATTCCGCGGTGTCGCCGATCTCCTCCAGCGAAGCGATCGAGGGGCCGAGGATGTGGAATACCGCAAAGGTGATCTGGCTCTTCTTGGCGGCGTCGAGAAATCCGATGTCGCGCAGCGACTTCAGCGTGGTCGAGAGCAGGCCGGCGCGGATGTCGATCACCGTGACCTGGGCTGCCGCGCTCGCCAGCGTGTCGAATATCTTCATCTGGTCGGCGGTCGAGGTGATGTCGACCACGTCGGTGACGTCGGGATGGAACCGGTGCAGCGTGCCCTTGGGCGCCTCGGTATCGAAGGCGCGGGTGGCGATGTTGTGGGCGATGAAGTAGTCGATCAGGGCGCGCGCGACGGTGGTCTTGCCGACTCCGCCCTTGTCCGCCCCCACCAGAACCACCACCGGCTTGGCCATCGCTCGCCTTTCGTCGCTGATTCGGCACGGTATCATCTCAACCCGAGTCGGAAACATGGCAAAACCGCCGCGCCGTCGGCGTTGCTCACAACTCAATGCGCGGCGCTCGCGCGTTCGGGCGCGCCGTCAGTTGCGGTGCGGGCCCCAGGGACCGGGAGGGCTTCCGGGCGGCGGCCCCGACGCCTGATCGGGCGCGGCGGGGCCGGGGGCGGCAGGACCGCCGAGTGTGACCGGCGGCTCCGCCGGCAGGAAGGTCTTCGGCGGTTCGCCGCCGGCGTCGGAAGCCGCGGGCTGATCGTGCCACGGCGATTCGCCCGGCAGCGGCAGCAGACCTGGATCGTGGCCGCCGGCGTACTGCACCAGGGCCGCGACCCGGGCGTCGATTGAGGGATGGGTGGCGAACAGGTCGGTAAAGCCCTGGCGCGGGTTGTCGACGCACATTTCCATGATCGCCGAGGTCGCGCCTTCGAGCTCGCCGCGGCCCTCGATCCGGCGCAGCGCCGAGATCATGGCGTCGGGATTCTTGGTCAGTTCCACCGCGCCGGCGTCGGCCAGGAATTCGCGCCGGCGCGACAGCGCGAAGCGGATCGCGGTGGACAGCAGCCAGGCGGCGGCGATCAGCACCAGCGCGATGACGATGGCGAGCCCGCCGCCCTTGCCGCGGCCCCGCGAGCCGCCGCGCATCCGCCATCCGCCGCGGAACAGCATGCGGAACGTCAGTTCGGCGAAGAAGCCGATCACGCCGGCAACGATCACCGCGATCACCAGCATGCGCACGTCGCCGTTGCGGATGTGGGTGAGCTCGTGGCCGAGCACCGCCTCGACCTCGGCGTCGTTGAGATTGTGCAACAGCCCCGTCGTCACGGTGATGGAATACTGCCGCTGGTTGAGCCCGCTGGCGAAGGCGTTGGGCGGCTCCGCCTCCATCACCTTGAGCTTCGGCATGGTGATGCCGCGCGAGATGCAAAGGTTCTCAAGCAGGTTGTAGAGCCGCGGCTCCTGCTTGCGCGTCACCTCGCGGCCGCCGGTGACCGCGTCGATCAGCCACTGGTTGAACAGGTAGGCGGCGCCGATCCACAGCGCGGTGCCGACGGTGGCGACGGGCAAGGCCCAGACCAGGTCCTGCCAGGCCGCGCGCAGCAACGCGTCCAGCGGGGCGTCGCGCGTCATGGCCTCGGCCAGCAGCGCACCGGCATAGACCATCAGATAGACCAGGAAGAACAGGCCGAGCAGCAGCGCGATCGAACGCCGCTTGTTCGATTGGACGTGGGTGTAGAGACCGTAGGCGGCAGCCATCGGATGTCACCGCCCAAAGTCGCTTGCGGTCGCGCGAACTGTCGTCCCCGCGCAGGCGGGGACCCATGACCCCCGTCGGTGAAAGTTCGAACGGCTCGTGTTCATGGGTCTCGGGCCTCCCTCGCAACGCTCGGTCGCCCGGGACGACATCGGCAGCTCGGGATCAAAACATCAGAACTTGACCTGCGGCGCCTTCTCAAGCGCCGGCCGGTCGTCGCCGACGTCGAAGAAGGTCCGTGGCGTGAAGCCGAGGCTGGCGGCGAACAGCGCCGCCGGGAACTGCTGGATGCCGGTGTTGTATTCCTGCACCGCGTTGTTGAAGAACCGCCGCGCCGCCGCGATCTTGTTCTCGATGTCGGACAGTTCGGCCTGGAGCTGCTGGAAGTTCTGGTTGGCCTTGAGATCCGGATAGGCCTCCGACAGCGCGAACAGCTGCCGCAGCGCGCCGGTGAGCATGTTCTCGGCTCTGGCCTGCTGCTCCGGGCCCTGCGCCGCCATCGCGACGTTGCGCGCCTGGACCACGGCTTCGAGCGTGCCGCGCTCGTGGGCGGCGTAGCCCTTCACCGTCTCCACCAGGTTGGGAATGAGGTCGTGGCGCTGCTTGAGCTGCACGTCGATGTCGGCGAACGCCTGCCCGACCCGCTGCCGCATGGCGACCAGCCGGTTGTAGATCACGATGACCCACAGCACGAGAACGACGATCACTGCGAGAACGATCAAGGCGGTCGTTGACATGGATCTTCGCTCCTTGCGCTGGTCTGTTGCGGCCGGGCGCGGGAATCTCCCGGCCGGCCAGACGGATATAGCGCGCTCGGCCGCCGCTGTGAGCAGGCAGGTTTCAATAGTGGGTAAAAAGATGCCCTAAAAAAAGACCCCAGGCTCAACGCCTGGGGTCCATTCGCCGGACGGCCGTTCGGGGGGTGGGGGGAAGCCGGCCAGCGACCTAATGCGACAACGCGGCATTAACGCGCCCGCGGGCCTCCGGTTCCTTGGGTTCCGGGCCGGAACCGAAATACTTATCCACAAGGCGGAACCGGCGGGACCGGCGCCCGATCGCGGACACAAATGCGACATCGCCGGCGCCTAGGAATCGGGTCGGGCCGGGGGTTGCATCGGAGGGGGAGCCATGGGAGCGGTGATGATCCGTTGCCCGCGCACCGATCGCGCCGTTTCGACCGAGATCGAAACCGTGCCGTCGGTGTTCCGGCGGTTGCCCGAGGTGGCCGCGCGGATGCGGTGCCCGGCCTGCGGCGAGGTGCATGTCTGGACCATGCGGGACGCATGGCTCGGGGAACCGACGCTGGCGCCGCAACTGGTGCCAAAATTGGCGCCGCGCCTGGACCCGACCGACTGACCCGCGGCGATGCGGGGCCAAGCTTCCCGGTCCAATTGGCCTCGGCCAAGAGTCAGAGCAACGGCACGAAATTCCGGCCTATCTCCGTCATCCTGAGGTGCCCGCGCGCAGCGCGGGCCTCGAAGGATGAACGGCCGACGCAAGTCGGCTTTAGCCACGTGCGCAACTGTGGCACCGATGTCGCGTAAACCCGACTTCGGGCCGTCGCCCGCCGATGTCGGGTTTACCCGACATCGGACTTAAGGTGCGCAAGTCGGCCAGGGCCGACTTGCGATGGCTCGGGCTTCGCCCTCGCACCTCAGGGTGACGGCGATGCGTCGGCGCGTGCTTCAAACCAAAGCGATCGTGCTCTAACTCGCTTCCCTGATCTTGACCGCGGCCTCGAGGTCGACCGAGACCAGTTGCGAGATGCCGCGCTCGGCCATGGTGACGCCGAACAGCCGGTTCATCCGCGCCATGGTGATCGGGTTGTGGGTGATGATGACAAAGCGCGTGTCGGTGGAGCGCGTCATCTCGTCGAGCAGGTCGCAGAACCGCTCGACGTTATGGTCGTCGAGCGGGGCGTCGACCTCGTCCAGCACGCAGATCGGCGCCGGGTTGGTGAGGAACACCGCGAAGATCAGCGCCAGCGCGGTCAGCGCCTGCTCGCCGCCGGACAATAGCGACAGCGTCGCCGGCTTCTTGCCGGGCGGCTTGGCGTAGATTTCCAGGCCCGCCTCCAGCGGGTCGTCGTTCTCGATCAATTGCAGTTCGGCGGTGCCGCCGCCGAACAGTTCGGTGAACAGCCGCTGGAAGTGGCCGTTGACCACGGCAAACGACGACAATAGCCGCTCGCGCGCCTCGCGGTTGAGACTCTGGATGCCCTGCCGCAGCCGCTTGATAGCCTCCACCAGGTCGTCGCGATCGGCGGTCAGCGTGCCGTGCTGCGCCTCGATCTCGCGCAGTTCCTCCTCGGCGCGCAGGTTGACGGCGCCGAGCCGCTCGCGGTCGCGGCGCAGCCGCTCCAGTTCGGTCTCGATGGTCGGCACGTCGGGCAGCGGAGCGTCCGGCGCGATGCCGGCAAGGCCCGCGACGGCGTCGGGCTCGACCTCCAGCATCTCGCGGATCTCGTGGGCGACGTCGGACAGCCGGCGCTTGGCGCCCTCGACCCGCTCGCCGGCACGCGCCGCCTCCTCGCGGGCGGCGCCGAGCGCTTCGAGCGCCGCGCGCACCGCGCGGTCGGTCGCCGAAAGCGCGTTCTCGGCCTCGGCCAGCCGGTCGGCGGCCTCGCGGCGGGTCCCCTCCGCCGCCTCGATCTCGGTGATCAGCGCGCGGCGCTTGTCCTCGAACGCGGCGGGGGCCTCGGCCAGCGTGGCGCGCTCGCGGCCGGCCTCGTCGCCGCGGGTCTTCAGCGTCTCGATCTGCGCCAGCGCGCGGTCCCTGCGCTCGGCCCAGGCGGTGCGGTCGGTGGCGATGGCGGCAAGCCTGCGCTCGGCGAGTTCGGCCTCGCGCGACAGCGCTTGCGATTCCGCGCGCACCTCGGCGAGCGCCGAGCGCTTGCTCTCGATCTCGCCGCGGATGGCGGCAAGCTCCTGCTCGAGCTTCTCCGACGCCGGCAGTACGGCGAGCGCGCGCTCGGCTGCGGCGAGCGCCGACTGCGCCTCGTCGCGGCCGGCGATCAGCCGGGTCTTGGCCTCGGTCAAGGCGGAGATGCGCGCGGCGTTGCGCGCCAATTCCCGCTCGGCCACGCCGTGCAGGTCGCGGGCGTTGTCGGCCTCGCGCTGGGCGGTGCGCCAGGCCTCGCGCGCCGAGGCCTCGGCCGCGGCGGCCGCGGTCAACTCCGCCTGCGCGGCTTCCACCGCCTTGCGCTTGTCGTCGACGGCGCGCCGCGCCCCGGCCAGCTCGCCGTCGATGTCGGACAGCCGGCTGCGCTGGGCCAGGCGCCGCGCCGCGCCGGTCGGCGCATGGGCGTCGGCGGCATAGCCGTCCCAGCGCCACAGGTCGCCGTCGCGCGTGACCAGCCGCTGGCCGGGCTTGAGTTGCGTTGCAAGGCGGGCGCCGTCGGCGCGCGCAACGATGCCGATCTGGGCGAGGCTGCGGGCCAACTCCGGCGGCGCCTGCACATGGGCGGCCAGCGGCTCGACGCCCTCGGGCAGCGCCGGATCGGCGGGATCGACTGAAGCACCCATCCAACGCAGCGGCGAGGTCTGGTCGACCGGCGCATCGAGGTCGTCGCCGAGCGCCGCGCCCAGCGCCATTTCGTAGCCCTTCTCCACGATGACGCTGTCGATCACCGGAGGCCACATGTTCTTGGTCTCGACCGCCAATAGCTTCATCAGGGTCTTGGCTTCGGTGTCGAGCCGCTGCACCGCGCGCTCGGCCTCGGCCAAGGGCGCGCGCACGGCATCGAGGTCGCTGCGCGCCTTGGCGTGCGCCGCCTCCGCCGACAGCGCCGCCTGCTCGGCCCGCGCCACCGCGGCCTGCGCGCTTTCCATCGCCGCGGCCAGCGCGCCGAGATCGGGCCGGCTCTCGGCCGCGGCCGAAAGCCCGGCCTCGATGTTGGCGATCTCGCCTTCGATCCGGGTCGCGCGCTCGGCCTGCTCGCGCGCGGTGCTGCCGAGCTGGTTCTTGCGCGCGCTGAGGTCGGCGAGCGCGCCGGTCAGTTCGCCGAAGCGGCCCTCGGCCGCCGCCAGCGTCTGATCGGCGTCGGCGACGCTGCGGTCGACGCCGGCGCGCCGCTCGGCGCCGGCCTGCGTCTCGCGCCGCAGCGTGTCGCCTTCTTGCGTGAGCCGCTCCAGCGCGGCTTCGGCGTCGGCGACCAGCGCGCGCTCGCGCGCCACGTCCTCCTCGAACTGAGCGAGGCGTCGTTCGAGCTCGGCGATGCGCTCCTTTGCCCGGGCCTCCTCGGCGTCGAGCGTGTCGCGGGCCATGACCAGGCGCTGCAGGGCGGCCGCGGCGCGGGCCTCGGCTTCGCGCAGCGGCGGCACCGCCTGCGCCGCGGTCTCGCGGCCCTTGCCGGCCTCGGTCTGGGCGATGGTGGCCTCGGCCACCGCGCGGACGCTGCGGTCCTTGGCGGCCTCGGCCTCCCTGACCTCGGCGTTGGCGCCGACGAAGCGCAGGTAATGCAGCGTGGCCTCGACCTTGCGCACCTCGGCGGAGACGTTGCGGTAGCGGATCGCCTGCCGGGCCTGGCGCTTGAGCGCGTCGATCTGGCCGGCGAGCTGCTGCACCACGTCCTC
>Ga0326597_10011784_pt1 | contig 11567 bp, 10 predicted proteins | sample RVTome_12_FD_203789 | JGI IMG/M metagenome (GOLD analysis project Ga0326597, IMG submission 203789) | Soil microbial communities from uranium-contaminated site in the Upper Colorado River Basin, Wyoming, United States - RVT100D185 | ecosystem: Environmental > Terrestrial > Soil > Contaminated >...
ACGGTAATAATCAGATTCCAGCTTTGGCAATTGTTGTTGATGAGCAGAATTTATCTTATGATGTTTTAATTACAAGAAAAAATCTTTCATCTGATTCAATTGTTATATGGATTGCCTCATGGGCGGGGGGATTCAGAAAATCAACCGACTATGGAGCAACCTTTCAGAGAATAGTAACCCCGCCTGATAATCTTGACAGCGTATATCCCGGGGGTACGTATAATTTTGAATATAATCCCAGGGATAACGGCAACCATAAGGGCTTCTCGCTCGCTGCGTTAAATGATTCAACAATTTTTGCGGGCTCATCGGCAGGAATAAATAAATCAACCGACTGGGGTGTAAGCTGGAAAAAATACAGGTACAGCAATACAGGTTCGGGAACAGGTATTTCGGGTAATTTTGTAGTCGGAATGAAATTTCAAAGGTATGCAAATCGTGAAATTCTCTGGGCAGCGACAAATCCGGGCGAGGGCGAATCAAATAACTCGGGACAGTTTTCAGCAGTCAGCTATACAACGGATGCTGGAACAACCTGGGGCAATACGCTTAGAGTTGAGGCATTCTCACATAATCTTGGCTTTAAAGATTCAATTGTTTATGCTGCGAACGATAACGGTATATGGAGAGCATATTTTACTCCCCCAAACTTTAGCTGGTCAAAGCCCTCAATAATCTATGATGAAACCATAAGAGACCAGATTAGAACGAACTTATTCTATGCCGTTAACTCGCAGGGTGATTCCGTTTGGGTTGGCAGCGGCGACGGGCTTGCAAGAACTACCGATACACTGACCAGTCCCTGGGTTAGCAAATGGAAAATCTTCCGCGCGTATCAGAATTTTGCAACGATTGAAGAAACTTACGCCGCCCCTAATCCGTTTTCTCCCGATGATGAGGTATGCAGGATATATTTTAAGACAGGGAAACCCTCGGCAACTGTAACTATAAGGATTTTTGATTTTGCAATGTTTCCAGTCAGAACCGTGATTCAAAATGCATCCAGAAGTACTACTGATGTTTTATGGACATCGTGGGACGGCAAGCGCGATGACGGCTCGCAGGTTGCAAACGGTGTTTATTTCTACCGGCTTGAAATCGATAAAGAAGAAACCGTTTGGGGCAAAATACTCGTTTTGCAGTAAATTTGTATAAGATTGAAAGAGATATTATATACAGAGTATTTTGAAAGAAAAGTTGATTTAAGAAAAATTCCGTATAATGCTCCAAGAAATATTATCGAGAATTCTATTGAAAAATATTATGTACTGAAACAGGGAGATTTGTGAAAATAGGAAAGATTAAAATTGAGAGAGTCAATTTACTTTTAGCAGAAGTCTATGAGGAAACCAAGGACAAAATTATAGTTGTTACTGCTCATTCAACAACAAGACAGCAAATTAATTCGAGATTAAAATCTAAAAGGTGCATTTTATTATGAAAAGTTTAAGCCAAATAGAATATTTTAAAGAAGATGACGTTCTGTGGGTCAATATAAAGGATGGAGTAGAGTATAATTCCGTTGAAATTGCTCCAAGCATTACAGTCGAATTAGGCAAGAACAACGAAATTATAGGAATCGAAATATTAAATGCTTCGAGACATTTTAATAAGGAAGTTATAAAAAGGCTCAAACATAAGGGTAGAGTCAGAGAAGAAAAGTAACTGTTTAAATTTTTTGTTATGAATTATTTTAGTTAAATACTGGAGGGTGTAAGATTAATTAAGTAATACTATTTGCAAATCAATATAGCAATGGAGAAATAACAATGAAACTCTTTGGTTTTGCAATAGTATTATCATTCTTTTTAATAAATATTTTAAAAGCACAGTCTTTAAATGATACAATGAATACATTCAAAGATAGGGTATATGTTAGGGGCGGTTATGAATATTCGTTTCGTTCAGGTGCGGGTTACATTTTAAAAGATAGAGCCAAAAGAAATTCAGCTAAAAGTGTTTTTCCAGAAGGGAGTGTGGATGTTTTTAGTGCGGGAATTGGCTATGAGTATGGCAACAGGCTTTATTTTGAACTGAATTATGAATATATGGGTGATTTGGGCTATTCAAATGCAGAAATACGTGAATGGAGCTATGAGAAACAATATTACACGTATGTATATAATTCGTTTAAGTCTCATGATTTTACCTTGAGGGGGATTTACTTTGTAAATGAAGATAGAAGAATTGACCCTATTTATTTCATTAGCGGGCTTTCTTTTTCGGTTCAACCTGTGAACAATAGGTTTGTTGATGAATATGAAGACAGAACAGAAACAGTTTTACAGTCATATAACAGATATGTTGTAGGACCAGTTGCTGGCGTAGGGATTTTCTGGGATATTTGGCCAATCAGTTTTCAAACTGAGATTTCTTTCGGAGCAAGAGTTGAATTTTTTAGAGGCAGTAAGTTTAGTGAGACTTTGCTTAATTTTAATTTTTCACCTGTATTTCGATTTTAGGTAAATGAAAAAAATAAAAGTAATCATTTTAATATCATTTTTTGTTTCCTCAGTTTACTCCCAGCTTGGCGGTTTGCCCGGAGCATTTACGCGTATGGGATTTAACGCGCGCGGCATTTCAATGGGTAATGCAATGACATCGGTAATTGCCGGCGATGTAAGCGGACTCTATAACCCTGCTTTGTCATCATTTCAGGATGAGCATTTGATTAATCTCAGTTATTCATTTTTGTCGTTCGATAGAAGCCTGAACTTTGTAAGCTATACCAAAAACTTCAAGCTCCCGAACCAGGAACAGGGCGGAGCGGGAATAACCTTTGCATGGGTTAATGCAGGTGTAAGCAACATTGACGGGCGTGATATAGACGGATTTAAAATTGGCGAGTTTTCAACCAGCGAAAACCAGTTTTTGTTTGCACCGTCAATCAGGGTTTCAGAACAAGTATCTTTGGGAGTAGGTTTTAAATTTTATTATTCAAAATTATTTGAGGGTGTAACTTCTACATCTCTCGGATTTGATGTCGGCGCATTGTATAGAGTCAACGATAGGATTAACGCTGGTTTAACCATTAAAGATTTGAGCTCAAAATATGAGTGGAACACGACTGACCTTTACGGGCAGTTCGGGAATCAAACCAAGGACAAGTTCCCCGTTTTATACACGTTTGGCGTTTCCTACATTCTTCCGAATAACATTGGTTTGTTGTCGCTTGACTTTGAAACTAGCAATAAAAAATCTAACATTGTGAGAATAGGTACTGAAGTTTATCCAATCAAGGATATTAATTTTAGAGCGGGTATTGATAGATTTGATTTCAGCGCCGATGATATGCTTGGCGGCTCAAGGGCAATGTTCGGTGTTGGATATCAAAGGGAGCTTAAGAACTATATTGTTGGCATAGATTATTCATTTGTTATTGAGCCGTATTCTCACAGGCCGTTTCAAACATTGACGGCTGTATTTAAGATTAAATAATCAGTAAATTTGTAAAGTGAAAAAAGTATTTGGATATACAGTTTTTATAATATTCACCTCAACCCTTGTTTTCTCTCAAAATGACGGTGCTGCAAATACGGGGCTTGCTTTTTTAAAGCTCGGAGTTACTTCCAGAGCTGTTTCACTCGGCGAAGCGGTCGTTTCAAACACAAGTGATGCATCAGCGACGCATTACAATCCCGCCGCTTTATTTAACGGCTCAAAAGTAAATGTGCTCTTTATGCATAATGAGCAGGTTCTCGGCGTTAGAACCGAATTTCTTGGAGCAAAAATAAAAATGGAAAAATTTGCCTTCGGCTTGAGTTTAAACAATACTTCCGTGGATGATATTGAGGTGCGTGAAATCCCGGGTGCTCCGCTGCAGACCTTTACGGCACAGAATTTTGCTTTCGGCTTATCGGCAGGATACAAGGTAAATGAAATGATTCAGCTTGGCGTTACGGGCAAATTTTTGTATGAAAAAATATTTGTAGATAATGCCAGCGGGTTCGCTCTGGACTTGGGCGGGTTGTATACTAAGGATAAGTTATCACTTGGGCTTGCAATTTCTAATCTCGGCTCAATGAGCAATCTTAGAAATGAATCCACAAAGCTCCCGTCAGGTGTTAGGGGAGGGGGTTCTTATTTGATTGATTTACCTAAACTAAGCGCTAATTTAAGAATTAACATTGAAGGATACAAAGTTCTTGACGGTGGATTGTTTCATGCTAACACAGGGGCGGAGTTTTTGTATAAGGATTTTCTTGCCTTGAGAGTCGGTTACCAGTCAGGTTACGAGAATAAAAGTATTACAACGGGCGTTGGCATTTTATATAAAGCATTTAATTTAGATTATGCTTTTGTACCTTACAAGTACTCTTTAGGGAGCAGCCATACCATTACTCTGGGCACGAGCTTTTAGACGCTTTACAAACTATTAAGTAATGAATGGAAGCAGTAAGATACGAAAAAAAATACCTGGACGAATGGGAAGATTTTACAGCGTCCTCCAATAACGGAACGATTTTCCATACCCGTAAATTCCTTTCCTACCACTCACCGGACAAATTTAAAGATAATTCCCTTCTCTTTTTAGACGATAAAAAAATCGCAGCATTATTAACAGCTGCGGAAATTAAAAAAGACGGCACTACGGCTCTATGGTCGCACATGGGTGCTTCATTCGGGGGTTTTGTTTACAAAGAAAACCTTGGTATTCGCCAGGCATTTGACTTAACTGAAACTTTGATTGATTATTCCTTAAAAAATAATTTTGGGAAAATAATTGTCACCAGCCCCCCTATAGTTTATCAAAAGAGGCTGAATAATTATTTCGATTTTGCATTTATAAAAAATGGTTTCCAGTATTTGAAAAGGGAAGTTACCAGTGTAATTACACTTAACGTTGATGAAGATAATGTGATGAAGCTTATTAAACCCGAAGCCAGGACTTCAATCAGGCGGGCGGAAAAGCTCGGCGTCGTTATAAAAAAGTCAAATGACTTTGAGGAATATTACGAGATACTGAAAAGCAATTTAGCAATGCGTCACAACGTTCAGCCAGCGCATACTTTAGAGGAGCTGATAAAGCTTAAGGAATTATTTCCCCAGAAGATTCAGCTATACGGCGCTTACATTAAAAACAAAATGATTGCAGGGGTCGTAAATTTTTATTGCAATGAAAAAGTTGTACTTGTATTTTACATAAGCCATGACCAGGAATTCCAGCAGTACAGGGCGGTCAATCTTCTTTTTTACACAATAATCAAGGATGCGATAACCAGGGGGCTTGAGTTTTTGGATTTCGGACTTTTCACAGTAAATATGGATCCCAACTGGGGATTAGGAAAGTTTAAAGAAAGCTTCGGGGCAAGAGGAATCTTAAGGGACACATTTTATCTTGATTTACCCTGTGAGATAAAAAGTTAAAAATTTGTTAGAAATTTAAAAGATAAATTATATTATCAAATTAACTTAGTAATTTATTAAATAATTATCTCACAGGGTAAAAAATGAACAAGTTTTATTATGTTTATGTGTTAAAATCAGATGTGGATAATAAATTTTACACAGGTCTTACTAATAATTTAATGCGAAGATTATCTGAACACAATACACGGAAAAACCTGTCAACAAAGAATAGAGCACCTTTTAAATTAATTTACTGGGAAGGATGCCTGAATCAAAAAGATGCAACTGAAAGAGAGAAGTACTTAAAATCAACATGGGGAAAGCGATATTTGAGAAACAGAATGAAGAATTATTTGTCTGCATAAATTTTGACTATGTATAACAAACTATATTTCGTAGTTTTTTTTACAACAATTATCCTAGCTTATTTTCAAACCGTTAGAATCGATGCACCCAATTATGAGTTAAAGCTTAAACGCCACACTTCTATAATTGAAAATACAATTGAATACCCCTACAAATACAGGTTAATTAATCCGTATATAACTAATATTTGGTTTACTGTTTGTAAAATTGTTCTGCCTGAAAGAGCCGCATTTATTCTTGCTTATTTTATACAAAATATTCTGGTTTACGGATTTATGCTCTTTGCTGTATTTAAGTTTTTTGGCTTATGGTTTGAGGACACCGGCGCAATTGCATCCTTGCTGTTATATGCTGTTCTGGTTCCTCTTTCTCTAACTGGGTATGATACGCTTGGTGATATAACAACTGCCGGATTAATGGCACTCGGATTTTATTTTATTAATTCTGGGAAAAATAAATATTTATTCCCGCTTATATTTATCGGTGCGTTTAATGAACTGCAAATGATTTTATTGATACCATTTTATTTTTTTGCAAAGAAATCAAACTGGACTGATAAAAAAGTTTGGCTCAATAGCTTATTATTAATAGTAACATTTGTTATTGCCTATGCATTAATTTATTTAATTAGAGGCGGGCAGGCAGGCGGAAATGAGGTTCAATGGTTTTTTACAAAAGATGCTGCCTTTAATATTGCTCATAAGGACTGGATTGCATTATGGTTTTTGATGATTTCTCCATTGTTATATTTTGTTATCAGGGATTTTAAAACCAAACCGGAATTTTTAAGAAGAAGTGCGGTTATTGTGCTACCATTATTTTACTTTATTGCTTTCTTTTTTGTTGCAAGGCTTCGTGAAATTGATAAGGCTTTAACAATATTTATAATCCTGATTCCCCTTGCTTTATACTCTGTTATTCCAAAACATATCCCCCCGATCAAATCGGGGGCAGGTAACGATTAATGTGCGGAATATCCGGAATATTTAATTTTAACGGCGATAGTGTTGATAGGGCGAAGTTAGAAGAAATGAATAGTATTACCCGCCATCGGGGACCCGACGGGCAGGGTATTTTTGCTGAGGGAAATGTGGGTATCTGCAGCAATCGCCTGGCAATTATTGACCTTCGCGAAATTTCCAATATGCCGCTTTATGATACCGAGAACCGCTATGTTATCGTATTCAACGGGGAGATTTTCAATTATATTGAAGTCCGCAATGAGCTCCTGCAAAAAGGACATAAATTTAAAACGGATTCCGATACTGAAGTTATACTGAATTCATATAAGGAGTGGGGCGAGGAGTGCCTCCATAAGCTCAACGGTATGTGGGCTTTTGCCATTTGGGACAAGAAGGAAAAAACCTTGTTTTGCTCACGCGACAGGTATGGGATTAAGCCTTTTTATTACTACTCAGATAAAGACCGGCTTATATTTGCCTCCGAGATTAAACAGATTTTATGCTGCGGGGTTGATAAATCAGTTAATGATGAGATTATTTATGATTACTTAATATTTCATTTCATCGACCATACGGAGCAAACATTTTTTAAGAATATTCAAAAGCTGCAGGCAGGGCATAAGCTTACTGTAAAAAACGGGAAGATGAATGTATCAAGATGGTATAACCTGCCTGAAGACGATATAATGCAGAACACTGGAAATCTTTATGCAGATTTCTATAATTTACTATATGATTCTGTCCGCCTTCGCCTGCGAAGCGATGTTGAAGTCGGCAGCTGTTTGAGCGGGGGGCTGGATTCATCGGCAATAGTCTGCACAATGCATGATATATTGCATAACGAAGGCAAACCCGAAATACAGAAAACATACACGGCTTGTTATGATGACCCGTTAATTGATGAGCGTCCCTTTGTTGAAGAAGTTATTAAGCAGACTAATTCCACAAAGTATTATTTATTCCCCGATGTTGAGACTTTTCTAAATGACTTGGACAGTTTAACCTATCACCAGGATGAACCATACACCGGGGCAACGGTTTTTGCGCAGTGGTGCGTGTTTAAAAAAATCCATGAAACTGGAATTAAAGTCGTTTTAGACGGACAGGGAAGCGATGAAATTCTTCTCGGATATTTTTCATTTTTCCCCTTTCATTTGAAGCGAAGCATGCTTAATCCTTTAAAGTTTATTACAGAGTTTGCAAAAGGGGTAAGCACGACTCAGCTTGGTTTAAATAAATTTACGCAGAATTTCATATACTTTAATACCGGGTTTGTCCGTTACAGGCATGTAATGAGCAGTAGCAGGAGTTTTGTTAATCAAAGCTTTTTGTCGTCCCATAACCGCAAAGATGTATTTAATGAAATGATTGCAACATCAGGGCTTCAATCAAACCGGTTATCTAACTTGTGGAATATTTCACTGCCTTCATTATTAAGGTATGAGGACAAGAACTCGATGGCTTTTTCTGTCGAAGCGCGTTTGCCGTTTTTAGACCATAGGCTTGTTGAATTCATTTTTTCGATACCATTGAATAAATTAATTCATAAAGGGTGGACAAAACATGTGCTGCGCGAGTCTTTAAAAGGCAAAATACCCGAAGATATTAGAATGCGAAAAGGAAAGCTTGCATTTTCAGTTCCCCAAAAAAAATGGATGAGTGAAATTTCAGATTATTTAATTGAAACGTTCTCAAATGATTTCAGAGCTGGTAAATATATCGATAAGAATAGAATAATTAAAATTATAAAATCACGGAATTACAACGATAAATTTATATACCGTGCATTTGCTTTAGAAAAGTGGATGAAGGTTTTTGATTTAAACCCGTGAGACAAATAATTTTATGCGAAACGGATTCTAAAAAAATGGTATCTCACTGGTTAAAATCATAAAGGAGTCTAAATTGGCAAAAATAAAAATTGAAGAAGTAGTCTATGCGCTTGATACGCAGTTTAAGAAAGCGCTTGAAAACACAATTAAGAAGTTTCTGCCTGATTCAAATGTTGACACAAGAATGCTGTTCGTTGAATTCCGCAAGGAGCTTTACAGACAATGCCAGAGCTGGGAATCCGTTCCAAACAGCTGCGTGCAAAGAGAAGATTTCTAAATATTGTCCAAAAGAGTTCTACATATCGCACCTGAAAACACCGCAGGAGTTCCCTACAATGTTATGAATATGCAGAATACTTTTGGCATGCCTTCAAGATTAATCACTTTTTATAAGATTCCCTTTAATTTTCCCGAAGACATTTGCGTTAATCTGCCCATACCTAGAAATAAACTGGCAATGAAATGGAGAGATTTAAAGCTTAAAAAAATTCAGGGAGAAATAAAAGATAAACACGTTGATAAATGGACTTACTTGCCCTACTTCGCCCCCAAAAACTCAGCAGAAAAAGCCTACATGATTTACCGTGAGAAAAGAAATCAGACAAAGTTTCTGAGTGTTCTTAAAAAAGTAAATGCCGATTCATTTGATATTATTCATTTTGACGGAGGCATCGATTATTTTCTTGACTCAAGACTTGCAAAGAAATGGAAGTCCAAGGGCAAAAAAATTGTAAATTGCTACTTTGGTGATGATTTGAGAACACGCGGAATAGTTAAGGAAATGGATGAGCTGAGCGATTTAAATCTTACTTTTGAATATGACCACACATTAAGGCATCCGAATATAAATTTTCTTTTTTTTCCTTTTGATAATTCTAATATTGAATTCATTGATGATGATTCGTATAATTCATCAAAAGTATTAAGAATAATACACTCACCAACACACAGGTTTATTAAAGGCACAGATGAGATTATTTCCGCAGTGGAAGAAGCAAAAAAACAAAGGGATTTTGAGTTTATTCTTGTGGAAAATTCACCGCGAGAAAAAGTTATAGAAATTAAGAAAACCTGCCATATTGCGATAGACCAGATTGGCAACAGGGGAGGCACAGGTTACGGAATAAATTCACTTGAAACCCTTTCTATGGGCATTCCAACTATAACCGATATGAACTGCGGAATGGACAGCTGGCTGCCGGAAAATCCTTTTATAGTTGCAAATAAGGATAATTTAAAAGTGAAACTGGTTGAATTAATCGATAATATTGATTTAAGGCAGAAAAAACGACTTGAAAGCAGAAAATGGGTTGATAAATACCATTCATATAAATCAGTTTTTGAAAAATTGACAGAATATTATAATAAATCGGGTATTATTTAGCTGATTTGAGCTCCCCAATAAGAAAAATATTTTCCGACACGATTATTTACACTGCAGGCAGTGTGTTTAACAGATTGTTGCCTTTCCTGCTGCTTCCGATATATACCTTTTATTTTAAACCCTCGGATTACGGCGTGTTTTCTCTTGTATATTCATTTTGGTTTTTTGCAGCCGTTTTTTACTTGTATGGGATGGAAACCTCGTTTCAAAAGTTTTTTATTGAAGCCGGGACAATTGATGAAAAGAAATCGATATTCAGCTCTACCCTAATATTGATTTTTTCAACATCAGCATTGTTTAGCTTAATCATCTATATTTTAGCAGAGCAAATCGCATTAATGATAACAGGCAACGCTTCCAATGCTTATTTGGTAAAACTGCTTTCACTGATACTTGTTATTGACGCATTATACAGATTCCCGATGATTTTAATTAACAGCGAGCAGCGTTCAAAGCTTTATTCGGTTATTAATGCAATCGCAGTTATTGTAAATGTTATAGTTAACATCATTTTTATTGTTTTACTAAAATACGGAATCGAAGCCATTTTTTACTCATATTTAATTTCGTATACATTTTTGTTTATTGTGTCATTTGTTTATTCGTTTAAATATTTTGTGTTCAAATTGAGTATTGAAAAAATAAAAGCGTTGTTAAAAACAGCCCATCTTTTTTTGTACTACGGCATTTTTTTAATTTCAATCGATTTAATCGACAGGTTCATCCTTGAATATTTTAAAGGAACTGCTGAAGTCGGCATATACTCCGCCTGCTATAGAATTGGAATTGTAATGAATCTTGTGATTACCGGCTTTAAAGTGGCGTGGACTCCCTTTTTTTTGAACTTAAAAGATGAGCAAAGGAATAAAGAAATCTTTTCTAAAATATTCACTTACTTTTGTTACGGCGGGTTGATTGTTTTCCTTACTTTCTCACTATTAGCAGATGAGCTTGTAAAGATAAATATTGCCGGCTATACTCTTTTAAACCAGAATTATTGGAGCGGACTTTTTATCATTCCCTATATTTTGACGGCTTATTTATTTTCGGGATTATATTTAAACTTAACTGTTGCATCTTTTTTTCAAAATAAAATTAAGTACCTAATAATTTCTTCCGGCTGGGGGTGCTTTAGTAATATTGTTTTTAATTTACTTTTAATTCCGGGCTTTGGAATGCTGGGAGCAGCAATTTCAACAACCATATCATACATGGTGATGTTTTTAGTATTATATTTTTTCTCCCAAAGAATTTACAAAATTTCTTATCAATGGAATTTAATTCTTAAAGCTGTCGTTCTAACGTGTATCCTGTATGCAATAAATATTTTCATATCAGATTTTGTTAATTTAAGCTATATTGCACAATTTATTATTGAAGTTCTGTCTGTAATCTTACTTTACTCGCTTCTTCTGGGGCAAAAAACTGCCGAAATATTAAAAACTTACGTAAAAAAAGAACTTAAAGTTTAACTTTAATTAAATAATACTTGACATCATATAATAATATAATTATATTTGCAGACCTACTCCAATACTTTAATTATATTATTATTCATTGGAGAGGTGCGAGAGTGGTTGAATCGGGCGGTCTCGAAAACCGTTGTCCCGCTTGCGGGACCGTGGGTTCGAATCCCACCCTCTCCGCAGCGAAAAGTTACTCGAATGCAGAAAT
>Ga0326597_10011785_pt1 | contig 11567 bp, 4 predicted proteins | sample RVTome_12_FD_203789 | JGI IMG/M metagenome (GOLD analysis project Ga0326597, IMG submission 203789) | Soil microbial communities from uranium-contaminated site in the Upper Colorado River Basin, Wyoming, United States - RVT100D185 | ecosystem: Environmental > Terrestrial > Soil > Contaminated >...
CGACGCTTCTTCGACCTGCCCCTTGATCGTGAACTGGAGCGTCTCGACCTCGTCCTCGTCGCCTTCGAGCGGCGTCAAATGGAGCTCTTCCTCCTCCGGTTCGTCGATCTCCTCTTCGAGCTGTGCGACGAGCTTCTCGGCGCGGCTCTTGACCTCTTCGTCGTCCGACTCGAGCCCCTTGCGCAGCGCCGGCAAGGCCGCGACGCCGATCTCGACGAGCTCCTCGGACGCCTGCTCGCGCAGATCGAACTCCTCGTTGCCGAGTTGCTCGACGAGCTTCTCGATGCGCGCACCGAGATCGTTGTCGAGCGCGGCTGCGAAGCGCACCCGGACGACCTCGCCGATCGGCACGACGAGCGAGCCGTAGGCGGTCTCCACACGCAGGCGCGCGGTTTCCGGGAAACCCGCGAGTCGAGTGCCGTCGCGCATGTGGAACATCGGCGGCAGCGGCTCGCGCTTCGGTGCAGGCACGGCCGGCGTGGCGACCGCGTCGACCGTCGCGGCGTCGGGGGCCACGACGTCGACGTCGCTCGACGTGACCTCGACCAACGCGCCCACCGCCTCCGCGCCGGCCGCGGGCGCTTCTGGCGCCCGGACGCGCACCGCCTGGGCGCCGCGCACCGCTTCGACTTTGCGACCGCCGAGGAGCGCTTTGAGCTGCTCGAGGTCGGCCGCCTTGACGGCGGGCGGCGTCGCGGCCGTCGCCTCCGCCGCGGGCGGCTCGGCGGCCGCGGGCTTCGCTTCCGCGGGCTTCGCTTCCGCGGGCGGCTCGGCGGGCTGCTCGGCGGGCGTCGCTTCGTCGGGTTTCTCGGCGGGCTTCGCGTCCGCGGGCGGCTCCGCGGGCTTCGCTTCCACGGGCTGCTCGGCGGGCTTCGCTTCGTCGGGTTTCTCGGCGGGCTTCGCTTCGTCGGGCGCCTTCTTCTCGTCGCTCGCGCTCTCATCGGCGACCTTCTGCGCCGGCTGGAGCTTCAGTAGATCGATGATCCCCGCACGCGGCGGCGGCGCTTTCTCCGCATCCGCTTCCTGCGCGACGAGCGGCGCGTTCGCGACGAGGATCAGGCCGAGCCCGACCATCGCGATTCTCGAGAAGCCGGTAGTCTGCATTGGGTTCCTCACTGGTGGCCAGGCGGATCGTCGCCGCGCTCCGGGACCGGAAGCGGCGGCAGAGATGTCGTGAACCATCCGAAGCCCTCGGAGTTGCCGACCGCGAGTCCGCCGGCGACCGGGCAGACACGCGGCGGCTGACCCGTGCCCTTGCCCGAGATCTCGACGGCGATCCAGTGTGTCGCCACGCCGCTCGCCGGGTCGACCGCGACGATCCGAGTGTACCATTCCTCCGACTCGCTATCCTGCTCGTTGAACGCGAACAGCCAGCGACCGTCGTCGAGGACGTGGCGGCTGCCGTCGTAGGTGACCGCGCCCGCAGCGAGCCGCGTCTGCCAGAGATTCTCACCGCTGGCGCCGAGGCGCACGAGCCAGAGCTCGCGGCCGGTCTGCGCCGCGGCGCTCGACGAGTAGTACGGACCGGTGCGTCGCGAGCCGCTGCTAACCGAGCAGACGAGCGTCGCGCCGTCGCCGTCGACATCGGGCGCCGCGAAGCGCGTGACGGCGCGCGAGCCTTGCGGTAGCGCGATCTTCCGCAGCTCGCGCCCGCTGCGCAGCGCGCGGGCCTTGAACTGACCGCTGCCGGACGTCCAGACGGCTTCCGCGGTCGCGTGGACCAGCCTCGAGCTCGTGCGGCGGCGCCACAGGACGCGTTCTCCGCCAGCCGCGCGCACTTCGAGCTCGGCGCCCTGGAACACGTGCGCGACGCCGTCGACGACGCTCGACGCGGCGGCGTCCGCCGGACCCGGAACGAGCTCCCAGCGCCCGCTGAGGTCCGCATCGGGCTGCGGCGGCCGGAATCGCAGCAGACCGGGCGGCGACACCGAGTGCACTTCCATCCACGACCCGCGCGCGACGGGACGACCGAGCACGGTCATGCCGTCGGGGCGGAAGCGCCACTGGAGCTTGCCGTTCTCGCGATCGACGCGCAGGTACTCGCCGTCGGGGTGGAGGATGGTCGGGTCGCCGCGCGGCGAGAACGCGACCTCGGGGAAGTGATTCTGCGCGCCCGGCAGGCTCATCGTTCCCCAGCCTCCACCCAGGAAGCGCTGACCGAAGCGCGCCAGGCCGTGCTCCCAGGTCTGCGCCCACGCGAGGCCGAAACGGCGTGGATCGAATGCGATCGGCGCGGCGGCGCCCGGCGAGTCGGCACCGGTCGTCGCGAGGCTGCTCGCGCCGACGTCGAACGCGTAGCAGCCGGCGGCGGTGAAGACGATCATCCGGGTGCCGAGCAGGTGGGCGACTACCGGTTCCTCGACGTGGCTGTCGAGTCGCGTCTTGATCTCGTCGAGCTCGGGGAAGCCGGGGAGCTCGCGTTCGAAGAGCGCGTTGCCGCCGGTGTCGATAGCGCGCAGCGCGCTCCCGCGCAGCGCGAGGAGCATCGGGAGCGCGTCGCTGCCCGGCGCACCCGCCGCGAGGATCCCCTGCTCGGCTTCGCGCCAGAACACCTTGCGCCACAGCGGAGCGGCGGCCGCGGCGACGGCGACCGGCGCGTCGTGGTCGCCCGCCGCGGGATCGTCCGCGACGCCGCCGTGCGCGGGCTCGGCGCCAGCACCAACGCCAGCGCCAACGCTAGCATCGACCGCTTCGACGATGCCACGGAGTCGTGGTTGCGCCTCGCCCGGCGCGGTCGTCGCGGCGAGCTCGGCGACGACCTCGGGCACCGCGGCGAGCGCCGGGTAGTCGGCGACCAAGCGTTCGAGTTGCGCCCGCGCACGCTGCGCATCGCCGCGCTCGCGCGCGTCGACCGCGAGGGCCGCGATCGCCTCGGCGGCGTGGCGCGAGTGCGAGCGTCGCGTCGCGATGCGTGAGAGTGCGGCGCCGCGCGCGTCGGGGTCGTCGTCGTCACCGCCGTCACCGCCGTCACCGCCGTCACCGTCACGCGCGCCCGCCTCGAGGCCCGCCTCGAGGCCCGCCTCGAGCATCGCGCCGACGCGTCGATCCTCGCCGGCGAGAGCGGTGTCGAGCGCGCGCGCGATCGCTCCGCGTGTGGCTGCGTCGACGGGAACATCCGGCGCACGATCGGAGCTCGCAGCGCCGCTCGCGTCGCCCGTCGCGTCGTCGCCCTCGCCCTCGCTGTCGCCGGCAGCCGCGGCGTTGGGTTCGTTCACCGCCTTGCGGGCGGCGAAGCGGTCGAGGCCGAAGCGCACCTCGCGCAAGACATCCGACGCGTAGATCCGCACGTCGACCGTGTTCGACTCCGGGCACGTCGCGGTGTGGCCGTCCTCCCGCAAGAGCTCGATCCACCGTTCGACCGCGACGAGTGGCTGCGAGCGCCAGAGCAGCTCGGCCTCGAGGAGGCGCCAGCCGAGCCAGTCGGCGTGCTTCTCGACGAGCGGCGCGAGCGTCGTGCCGTCGGCGCCCCGACGCCGGGCTCCGTCGTCGCGGCCGAACGCGATCAGGCGCGCGATGTGCTTCGGGTCGCGCCGCTCGCGCGCCGTGACGCTGACCGCCGCGAGGATCTCGGCGCGCAGCTGCGCGGCGAGTCGCTTCGAGCGGGCGGTCTCGAGGAGCGCGTAGAAGATCTCCAGTGCCTCGTCGTACTTGCCCTCGGAACGGAGCAGGCGGGCGCGTTCGAAGTGCCGCCGCTCGGGCTCATCGCGCAGGTGCTCCCAGGACTCGGACTGCGGGCGGATCGGCGCGATTCCCCAGCTGCCGAGCGCGAAGAGCTCGCCGCCGAGCGGGAACAAGTTGACCGAGAAGCCGTTCGGCACCCGGCGGTCGAGGAACGCGAGCGCTTCGAGCACCTCGCCGTTCGACGCGTCGACGACGACCGTCCGCTCGCCGCTGCGCGGCAAGTAGATCCGTCCGTGCGCGAGGCAGCCGTTGCCGTACGCCTGGCCGTGGCCCGCCGCCGCGAGGTCGGCCGACCACATCGGCTCGCCGCGGCGCAGCGACAGCGCCTCGAGCTTCGCGCCGGCGATGTAGATGCGCTCGCGGTCGGCGCCGACGAGCACGCGCGCCGCGGCCGACGGGCGCTTCTCCCACAGGATGCGGCCGGTCGCCGCGTCGAGCGCGCTCAGGTAGTCGCTATCGGGCGGCGCGATCACCAGCACCGCACCGCGGTCGTCGACCGATACCACCGGGTGGGTGTGGTTCCAGAGACCGCCGGTGCCGCGATCGCGCACCCGCGAACGGTAGCGCGACATCCAGAGGAGCCGTCCGCTGTGCGCTTCGACCGCCGCGGCGAAACCGTTTCCTGGCGCACTGTACGCGACGCCTTCGAAGACCGCGAGGCTCGCGCCGGGGACGACCGCGTTGCCGTAGCGTCCCTGGTAGGTGGGGTTGAACGAGTAGAGGCGCGAGAGCCACGCGAGCTCGCCGCCGAACGTGACGCCGGCGAGGTAGTAGCCGCTCTCGCGCATCGCGGGAGCGATCAGCAGGTCGCCCGCGACGGTCGGCGGGGCGGTGAACGCCAGCCCGTGCGTCGGGTCGCGACGGGAATCGCCGCCGCCGAGACGCCAGACGAGCTTGCCGCTCGCGGCGTCGAGGGCGACGAGGCGATTGCCGCGGAACTCGACGCGACCGCTTTCGGTCGTGCGCACTTGCGTGGTCGCGTCGACGACGACGACGAGCGACCGCGCGCTGCTCGACGCGTCCGGGGATCCCGTGCTCGTCGCGGACGCGGTCGCAGACGCGGTCGCAGACGCGGTCGCAGTCGCGGACGATGATGATGGTGTTGATGACGGCGCGGTCGCCGCGGGGACCGTGCACAACGTCAACGAGTGGCCGCCGAGGTCCTGGTAGTCCTCCTGCGCGTCGGCGGTTCCGGGCTGGAAGACGAACTCGGACTGTGGATCGACGAACGCTTCCGGCGACGCGAACGCCGCGACCCAACGGCGCTCGCCGCTGGCGCGATCGAGCGCGACGACGGCGCGCCCCTGGCGCACGAAGACCGTGTCGCCGTCGCTCGCGAGCTGGAGCGCCGGGAAGGCGCCGCGGAAGATCGCCGGCGCTGCGCTCCCGGCGGTCGAACGCGGTAGCGCGCGCAGCGCGTAGATCCAGCGGGCCTCGGTGCCGATCGCGGGCGCAACGGCTCCGGCGGCGCCCGGATCGGCCGGCGGCGAGTGCGCGTGCGAGGGGCTGCCGAGCACGGTCGGCCAGCCGGCGGGTGGCGCGTCGCGGCGTGCCGCGTAGCCGCGCAGCTGCGCGAAGAGCGCGTGTTCCGAGACCGCGGCGCCGAGGACCGCGGTGCCGCGCACGAGGACCGGCGTTTCCGACCATCGCGTCGCCAGCTCGCCGAGGCGCCACGCGCCGCGCGTCGGATGACCGGACGCGAGATGGACGAACGCCGCTTGCGCGAGGACCTCGGGCCGTGTCGCGCCGACTTCCCGCGCGCCGCGCTCGGGCCGGACGTTCGCGTCGTCGTCGAACGGCAAGGCGAGCCGCGCGTCGAGCGCCGCCGCGGCTTCCTCGAAGCGTCCGGCGTCCGCGAGACGGCTCGCGAGGTGGCACCACGCGCTGCGACCGGCCGCGGTCGGCGCGAAACGCTCCGCGACGCGGCGCAGCGCGTCGAACGAGCTCGCGAACGGCTCGGCGAGCGCGCTGGCGAGCGCCTTCGCGGCGGGCGCCTCGAACGTCCGCAGGTAGACGGTGCGCGCCTCCTCGGGGAGCGTCCGGAAGCGTTCGGCGAGGAGCGCCGCGGTCGCCCGGAAGAGCACACCGTCGAACGACGTCACTTCGACGGTCGGGGTGCGCTCGTCGTCGCTCTCGAGCCCTTCGAGCTCGTTCTTCGGTGCCCGGCCGCGGGCGACCGGCGCGGACTCATCGTCGGCCTCGAGAGCGCGCGCCGCGATCTCCGCGAGCTTCTCGTCGAGCTCGCGCCGGCGGCGCGCGGCCTCGAGCAAGCGGCGGCGCCGATACTCGGGCGAGGTCGCCTCGGCGAGCGCCTCGTCGACGAGCGCGAACGCCTCGGCCCATTCGCCGCGTTCGAAGTGCTCATCGGCGCGCCGCAGGCGCTTTGCGGCCGCTCCTTCCGACGCGACCGCGCCGCTCTTGTACTCGGGATCGAGGCCGGAGTCGCCGGGCTCGCTCCGGCCGTGGCGGCGCGCCGGCTCGCGTCCGGCGTCGTCGTCGCCGCTGCGCGCGTCCTGGCCGATCGCGACCGCCCGCGCCGGCCGCAACGCGACTTGCTGCACGGCGATCCCCTGCACGGCGATCCCCTGCACGGCGATCCCCTGCACGGCGGCCCGTCGCACCTGGACCTGCTGCGCTTCGAGTCGCGGCGTGGGCGGCCGGCACACGGGGGGGACGGGAGCTAGGCCGACGACGATCGCCGCGACTGCGAGCCCGAGCAGCGGACCCGGGGGGCGCGGGCGCATCGTCGTCTTGCCAGGCGGATTCTCGGAACTCGAGGGGATGGTCACCGCGGGTCTCGACATCGGCCGGCGGGTCTGCTTCTCGTTCTCACGTCCCACGGATCGTAAGTCTCGCAGCCATCCGCACCAAGCGGAATCATCATCGGTCGTCGCGCGGGGCGGCCCCGAGACGCTACCAGACGAGGTTCCAGTCCCAGTTGCTGCTGCCGTGGTGCCAGACCGCGAAGCCGAGGCTCGTGGCGACCAAGCCGCCGCAGATCCACGCCGGGATGCGCCACAGGCGCGCCTCGCCGCTCGTCGTGTACTGCTTCACCGTGAGGCCGAGCACGCAGCCGACGACGAAGCCGCCGAGGTGGCCGAGATTGTCGACCGGGAGGAAGAACGAGAAGAGCACGAGGAAGACCACCCAGCGGACGACGTCGTTGCGCAGGTCCTGGTCGCGTTCCTTCACCGCGTAGATCAGCATCATCCCGATCAGTCCGGCGAGCGCTCCCGACGCGCCGACCGAGTGACCGTCCGTGCCGCGCAGCACGCGCCAGCCGAAGCTGGCGAGCGAGCCACCGAGTCCGCTCGCGACGAACACCGTGAAGAACTTCGCGCTCGCGATCCGTGGTTCGCAGACCCGTCCGAGGTAGAGGAGGACGCTGAGGTTGCAGATCAGGTGGATGGCGCCGGCGTGGAGGAAGACGGACGCGAGCAGGCGCCACCACTCGCCGTCACGGATCGCCCAGGACGCGCTCGAGCCGAGGTCGAGCGCGACCTGCGGCTGGACCGGGTAGATATCGAATCCGCCGGCGAGCTCGGCGCCGTGCGACTGCGATCCCATCATCTCGAGCGCGAAGAAGCCCGCGATCAGCAGCAAAAGGATCGACGTGATCGGGTAGTCGTCGTAGAAGGTGCGCTGGCTCACGAGTTCTGCATCGCGATCGTTCTCGGCCTCGAAGAGCGGCGCGGCTGGACACCGGACGTCGAGATCATAGGTTCGTCGAAGGCCGGCGACAAGGGGCGATGGCCGCCGGCGCCGGCGTGCGGATCGCGCGCGAGCCCGGTGCCCGGTGAGGGCGGTCGATCTCGCTCCGCGCGAGCGGCGGGATCGCCCGGTCGTGCCGTGGTAGCATGCGCGGTCGCGCGCTCGACGGCGCGACCTGGCACAGAACTCCGCTCGAGACCTCGCGCATGGCACCCCGACCGCTCGACGCTGCGCTCGACGCGATCCTCCGCGGCACGAGCCGGAGCTTCTACTTGACGTTGCGCGTCGTCCCCAGGACGCTGCGCGGTCCGCTCGGACTCGCGTACCTCTTCTGCCGCGCCGCCGACACCATCGCCGACACGCGCCTCCTGCCGCGCCACGAACGGCTCGTCTACCTCGCGACCTATCGCGCGCAGTTCGCAGGCGACTCGCCGCCGGCCCTCGACGGGCTGGTCGAGGCGGTCGGCGCGCCGCTCGCGAACCCGCACGAGGCCGAGCTCCTGCGCGCGCTTCCGCAGTGCTTCGCGGCGCTCGCGGCGATGGATCCTGCCGATCGCGTGCTCATCGAGCGACTCGTCACGACGCTGGCGCGCGGCATGGAGAGCGACCTCGAGCGCTTTCCGATCGCAGCGTCGGGCGAGGTCGCGGGACTCGAGAACGACGACGAGCTCGATCGTTACTGCTACTGGGTCGCCGGGTGCGTCGGGGAGTTCTGGACCGATCTGTCGATGTTGCGGCTGCGCGCGTTGCGCTCCTGGGACGCCGACCATCAACGCGCGATCGGCATCCGTTTCGGCAAAGGGCTCCAGCTGACGAACATCCTGCGCGACGTCGACGGCGATCTGCGCATAGGTCGCTGCTACCTGCCGCGCTCTCGGCTCGCGGCGCTCGGGCTCGACGCGCGCGCGTTGCGCGACGCGACGGACCGCCGCGCGGTGCGCCCGGTCATCGACGATCTCCTGCGCACGACCCTCGCCTACTTCGACGCGGGGTGGGAGTACACGCTGTCGATCCCGCGGCGGCTGCCGGCGCTGCGGCTCGCGTGCACGTGGCCGCTGTGGATCGGCTTGCGGACCCTGGAACTGCTCGCCGCCGCGGACGACCCGTGCGCTCCGGGCGTCGTGTGCAAGATCGACCGTCGCGAGGTACGTCGGTTGATCGCTTCCTCGACCCTCCGCGTGCTGTCGACGCGCGCGCTCGATCGCGCCTACCGCAAGCTCGCCGCGCGGGTCGTGGCGCGACTCGACCGTGGCGCGACGAGGTCATCGCCTTAGTCCGGCGCGCGGGCGCGCGGGCGCTTGGTCCGGCGCGCCGGCGCGCGGGCCCTCAGTCCGGCGCGCTGGCGCTCGGGCCCTTAGTCCGGCGCGCGGGCGCGCGGGCGCTCAGTCCGGCGCGCCGGCGCGCGGGCCCTTAGCGCGGCTCGACCCGTTTGTGGCAGCGCGCGCGATGCCGCTTTAGACTGTCTGTCGAAGCGAGTGAGCGGCCGAGGAATGGGAACTGACCTCGCAACGCGCAGGAGGCCGTCATGCTCCGCTGTCTGATCGCGACCCTCGGCAAGGACGCCCCGGGCGTCAATGCTGCCGTACGCGCCGTCACCCGTCTCGCGTCACGCCGCGACCTCGAGGTCTACGGCGTCAAGCAGGGTTTTCGCGGCGTTCTGAACCGGACGTACGTCAAGCTCCGCGAGTCCGATGTCGCGAACATCCTCGGTCGCGGCGGCTCGCTGCTCGGGTCGAGCGACTATCGACTCCCGGTCGCCGAGAAGGAGGCGCTCGACGCGATCGCTGCGTCGCTCAAACAGTTCGATCTCGTCGTCGCGATCGGCGGCCTCGGGAGCTTCGCGATCCTCGACCGCGTCTACTCGCACGCCGACCTGGCCTTGACGACGACGATGTTCATCCCGGCCTCCGTCGAGGGCGAATTCCTCGATCCGCGGCGCGCGCGCGGACCGATTCAGTCCTCGCGCGAGGACGGCGCCGGCGTCGAGGCGCGCGGCGAACAAGTCCACGCCGAGTGCATCGGCGCGGACACGGCGGCGAACACGGCCATCGAGGCGATCGAACGCTTGCGCGACCAGTCGTACCACACGCGCACCGTCTTCCTCGTGCAGACGATCGGCGCGAAGAGCAACTTCCTGCCGGTGCAGATCGGCGTCGCGTGTGGCGCGCACCGCGTCTACTTGCCGAGCTTCCCGCGGCTCACGGATGACGACCGCGCCGAGATCAAGACGCTCTACGGAGACGACTTCGACCCGCACCGCGTCGACGTGCGCGAGCTCGTCGCGTGGATCGGACAGACCTTCGAGACGACGAGGAAGAAGTACCTCGTCGTGCTGATCCCGCACGGGCTGCCGCTCGTCGGACGAGTGCGCACTCCGGGGCAGGAGATCCACGAGTTGCACCGGTACGAGAGCATCGTCACGTCGATGGCGCCGCTCGAGCTCACCGCTTTGCGGGTCGTCGACGATCTCTCGCTCTACTTCTCGGGGAACGACGAGGTGCAAGTCCGCCACGTGCTCCTCGACGACCTGCAGCGCGGTGGTGCGCCGACGGCGCGCGACCGCGTGCTCGCGTCGATGTACGGTGAGGCGGCGGTCGAGGAGTTCCTGTCGCTCCTGCACGAACAGGGCGCGGAGGCGCGCGGCGGTCTCAGTCTGCTCGCGATCGGCGACACGTCGCGCGTCGGCTGGAAGCGCGTCGCGCGCTCCGAGGTCACCGCGCTGTTCAAGGGCGACGATGCGCGGGCCGGGGGCGTCGACGCGTTGCCGTTCCTGCGCCTCAACCGCGGCACGGTGTCCGGATACCGCCCGCTCGCGCTGCTGTGAGCGGCGCGCGCTGCGCGGGCCGAGCCGTCCCGTCGATCCGGATCGAGAAAGGCGTCCCCGGCGCGTGACGCGCGCACTACAATGGCGGCCGTCAGCCAATCGCGGGCCGCTCTCGGAGTCGCCGCCATGGATCGGGTCGTCCACTGCGTTCGCGCACGGGGATGGGGTGGCGCTGTCGCAATCGTCCTCGCTGGGATCTCCGCGCCCGCGCGCGCCGGTGATCCGCCGTGCGACGTGGTTCGCGCCGAGATCGAGTTCGCCGCGCCGCGCGTCGTGCGTGCGAAACGCTTCACCCGGATCGAGATGCCGGGCACGACGTCGATCGGCGCGCCCGGCGCGCCGCTCCTGCCGTGGCGGCAAGTCTCCCTCGCGCTCGCGGACGGCGCGCGCGTCGATGCGATCCAAGTGCGCTTCGCTGACCAGCAGGTCATCCCGGGCGTCCATCGGTTGATGCCCGCGCAGGAGCCGCACGCGCCGATCGACGTGCGCGAGGGTCGTACGGCGCCCGCCTTCACCGAGCCGGACCGCCGGCTCTACGACGCGCGGCGAGTCTTGCCGCTCGAGCCCTGGCAGGACCACGGCATCGCGCGCAAGCATGGCGCTCGCCTCGCGCTCATCAGCGTCTGCCCGCTGCGCTACCGGCCGTCGAGCGGCGAGCTGACATGGAGTCGACGCGTCGTCGTCGAGGTGAAGCTCTCCGCCGCCGCGAGCGCGCCCGCGTTCCGTCCGCGCCCGGCGCTCGCCCGCGGGTCGGCGCGTCGGGTCGAGCTGCGCGAGCTCGTCGACAATGCGCACGACGTCGCGCCCGACGACCGCGCTGAGGACGGCTCACGCGACGCTGACGGCTCCGGCGCGGGTGGCGGCGACATCGCGCACGCGATCGTCACGTCGGCGGAGCTCGCGGCGGCGTTCGAACCGCTCGCTCTCCACCGCACACGTTCGGGAACTCCGTCCGCGGTGTTCACGACCGACTGGATCTACGCGCGCTACGACGGCACGCGACCGGATGGCGGCGTCGACGACGCGACGCGCGTCCGGAACTTCGTCGCGGAGTACTACGCGACGCACGGCCTGCGCTGGGTCCTCCTGGGCGGCGACGCCGACGGCGCCTCGGACTGCGACGAGTGCGAGGACGTCGTCGTGCCGGCGCGCTACTTGCAGTCGCGTGCGCTCGCGAGCGTGCCGATTCCGTCGGACATGTACTTCGGTTGCCTCGACGGCAGCTTCGACGGCGACGCGGACGGCGTCTACGGCGAGCCGATCGACGGTCCGGACGGCGGCGACGTCGACTTCTTCTTCGAGGTGCACGTCGGTCGCGCGCCGGTCGACTCGGTCGCGGAAGCGGAGCGCT
>Ga0326597_10011786_pt1 | contig 11565 bp, 11 predicted proteins | sample RVTome_12_FD_203789 | JGI IMG/M metagenome (GOLD analysis project Ga0326597, IMG submission 203789) | Soil microbial communities from uranium-contaminated site in the Upper Colorado River Basin, Wyoming, United States - RVT100D185 | ecosystem: Environmental > Terrestrial > Soil > Contaminated >...
GCAATACGATAGGTCTCAGGTAACGGAGACGGATATACCTGCGCCGCTTGCTGAATGCGAAGCGGCCTCTCGCCGTAGCGGGACGTAGTGCGGGGGGGGCGGCCCCCCCCCACCCCCCCCCCGCCCCCCCGGGGCGCCCGCCGCCCCCGCCGGGGGGGGGGCACCCCCCCCCCGGCCCCCCCGGCCGCCGGGGGCGGCCCCCCGCGGCCGGGGTTAGCCGGCCTTGATGCGGGTGTAGTAGGCCGCGTCCAGGGACTGGATGGTCTGCATCTCGCGCTGCTCACCGGCCTGGTCGCCCATCAGGCGATAGGCAAGGGCCTTGCCGTGGTGGATTTCCACCACGTTGGCGCCCTCGATGGCCTCCAGTTTTTCCAGCAGGGCCAGCGCCTCCTGCCCGGCCGAATCGCCCCCGGCGGCGAGGCGGGCCAGAGCCGCGGCATAGTAGGCGTTGCCCAGCACCTTGTAGATGGTGGTGCCGGCGGCGGTGGCGTAGCCGGAATCGGCGGCCCGCACCCGCTCCAGCGCGGTCACGGCGCCCACCGCATCACCCGAGTCGAGCAGCAGCAGCCCGTGCAGGAAGTGCAGGTTGAGGTTCTCGCTGGAGGAGGCCGCCGGCTCCTCGCCGTAGCTGGCCACCACCGCGTTCAGCCGGCTGGCGCCCTGGCCGCTCTTGTCCACCAGGTAGTCGATCATGGCGGCGGCGTAGCTGAGCCGGGCCGCGGAGCGGGGAGCGGCGGCCGCCTCCTGCCCGGAGCCGCCGGCCACGCTCTTGAGCACGTCCATGCCGCGGCTGAAGTCGCTCTCCCGCACCGAGGCGCCCAGGGAGACGCCCAGCAGGTAGTTGGCGCGCGGGCTCGCTCCGGCCGACTGCACCAGGTCGTCGGCCACCACGGCCGCATCGCCGGTCGCTCCGGCCTGGTACAGGCTGTAGGCCAGCCCGTAGCGGGCCTCCAGCACGGCCTTGTTGCCGGCGGGCAGCCCGGCGCCCTGGGTGCTGGCGTTCACCGCGTCCTGGAAGGCGGCGATGGCCGGATCGTACTCGTAGTTGAGCAGGTGGTCCACCCCGCGCAGGTAGTAGAGAGAAACCAGCCGCTCCCGCAGCGGGGCGCTGCCGGGGTCGGTCGCCAGGGCGGCCTTGGTGTCGCTGATTTCGCGCGTGATGGTGTCCTGAGCCTGGGCCGGTAGCACGATCAGCGCCGCCGCGAGGCATCCGGTGAGAATCCCGATGAGAGCCTGGTGTAACCGGTTCATGTGGCTTCCTCTTTTTTGTGCTGGGCGTTCGGCGTTCCGCGAAGACTCCTCCATGCTTACCACCCGGCGGCCCCGAATGCAATTTTACCGCGCCTGCCGGCGGCCCGTCCCAAGGCGCTGCGCGGCGCGTCACCCGATCAGCTCGTAGGGCACGGGCTTGCGGCGGCGGGCCAGGGGGTTGTGGGTGCAGCTTTCCAGCCGCCCCGCGTCGATGAAGCGATAGGGCAGGTGCCCGTCGCGGCCGGCGGGAATGCCCAGCCGCGTGGTGCGCACCACCCGCGCCGGGCGGTAGCCCACGTCCCACAGCTCCAGCACGCCGGGCCGGAAGCCCGCCCCGTCCCAGTCCGGCACGCGCAGTCCCAGGGCCCGGCAGAGCAGGGTCTGCCCCGCGCACAGGCGCGCCGGGGAGCGCTCGCGTCCGCCGGGCAGCGGGTTGCGGGCCTGCATCCGAGGTAGCATCGCGGCACCGTCGTCCCCGGAGGCGTAGGGGACGCCGGCCTTGAGGAGCACCGCGTTGCCGGCGCCCCGGCAGCTCACGTTGAACGAGTCGCCCCCACGCGCGTAGTACATGTAGATGGTGCCGGGGGGCATGAAGAGCGCCCGCCGCTTCTCCGTGTACCCCAGGGAGGCGTGGCTGGCCCGCTCGCGGCGGAAGTAGGCCTCCGCCTCCACGATGGCCGCGGCCAGCCAGCCGCCGTCGGCGCGGTGGGCCAGCACCTTGCCCAGCAGGTCGCGGGCCACGGTGCGGGCGTCGCGGTCGAAGAACGCCGCGTCGAGCACGATCGGGGAGACGGGGGCCATGGGCGGGCGAAGGACGCGGGGGGGGACGGGGCGGACCCCTACGGTTCCACCCCGTTGATGATGTTGCTGGGGCGCTCGCCCCGCTCCACGTAACGGCGGATGTTCTCCACCGACCACTGGATCTCCCGGTCGGTGCACTCCCGGGTGGTGCCGGCGGCGTGGGCGGTGAGCACCACGTTGCGGGCCGTGAGCAGCGGGTTGTCCGGGCGGATGGGCTCCACGGAGAACACGTCCATGCCCGCGCCGCCCAGCCGGCCGGCGTTGAGGGCGTCGGCCAGGGGCTGCTCGTCCACCACACCCCCCCGCGTGACGTTGACCAGGAAGGCGCCGGGCTTCATCAGCCCGATCTCCCGAGCGCCGATCAGGTTGCGGGTGGAGGGGTTCAGGCTCACGTGCAGGCTGATCACGTCGGCCTCGGCATAGAGGGCGTCTTTCTCCCGGAACGCCGCGCCCACCGCGTCCACCAGGCGCGAGTCCACCGGCGAGCGGCTGTTGTACAGGATGCGCATGTCGAAGGCGCGGGCGCGCCGGGCCAGCTCGTAGCCGGAGCGCCCGAAGCCCACGATGCCCAGGGTGCGCCCCTTCAGCTCCACCGTGTCGTCCAGGTGGGCCCGGGCGGCCAGCCAGTCGGCGGCCAGCAGGTGGCCGTGGGTGGACACGATGCGCCGGGTGAGCGCCAGCAGCAGCGCCATGGCGTGCTCGCCCAGGGCGTCCTTGTTGATGTCCACATGGTTGCACACGGGGATGCCCCGCCGGGCGCAGGCCGCCAGGTCCACCGTGTCGTAGCCCCGGCCCGGACAGTGGACGATCTTCAGCCGGGGCATGGCCGCCAGCAACTGCTCGTTGACCGGCTGGTGGGAGAGGATCACCGCGTCCGCATCGGCGGCCCGGGCCAGGTCTTCGGCCGCGTAGACCCCGTCGGGGCCGGGCACGAACTCCACCCACTCCACGTCCGGCGGGATGCGCTGCACGTAGTCCGGCCGGTTCTTCATCAGGAAGGCGATCTTCACGGCGCTCCGCTCCGGTGAGGGTGACGCTGGGGGGCGGAACCGCGCACGAGCGCGGGCACCCAGGGCATACCTACGCCGGGGCGAGACGGAAACGCAAGAAGGCCTCCTCGGGGCCGGTGGGAAAAACAGGGGCAGGCGCGGGACGGCCTCAGGCCGCACCGTCACGCCCGTCGGCGGGGGACGCCGCCGGGACGGCCTCGGGTGGTTCCGCCGCACCGCGGCAGGCGCCGGGCACCGCTCACGTGGGCACGCCCATGCGGGGCAGAATCCACCACTGCACGGCGAAGTAGACGATCAGCAGGCCGATGCCCAGCAGCACGTCCATCGGAAACCGGAAGGGAAAGCCCCCGCCAAGGGGAATTGAAGGCGCGAAGCCGGAGCGAGCCTGCCCCGGCAGAGGGAGACGGGCGACGACGAGAGGGGGGCGCCGCCGCCCGCCGTGCCGCTAGGCCGGGGATACGGCCAGCGCACGCTCCAGCATGTCCTGGTAGGCGGACTGGGGTAGGGCGCCCACCTGGCCGGCCACCACCTGGTTGCCGTTGAAGACCAGCACGGTCGGGATGGACTGGATCTGCAGCATCCCGGCCACCTGCTGGTGCTCCTCCACGTTCAGCTTGGCCACCTTGGCCTTGCCCGCGTAGGCATCGGCCACCGCCTCGATGGTGGGGGCCACGGCGCGGCAGGGCGCGCACCAGGGCGCCCAGAAGTCCACCAGCACGGGCATGCCCGCTTCGAGCACCTCCTGCTGGAAGGTGGCGTCGGAAAGTTCGACCACGTTCTTCGACATGTTGGACCTTGTACGAGTGTTTCCAAAGGCGGCGCGCCGGAGCGCGTCCATCACCGTCACAACCCCATGGTGCCATGCCGCGGCGTCCCGCGCGGTGACCTGGGTCACAAGGATGTGCCGCACCGGGGACGGGCGCTCAGGCGCCGGCGGCGGCCTTGCGCCGGAGAGGCTGCTCCTCCTGGGGCGACGCGCCGGCCAGGGCGCGGTTCAGCATGGCCTCGTACTCGGCGTGGGGCAGCGCGCCCACCCGCGTTTCCACCACCTCCCGGCCACGGAACACCATCACGGTGGGAATGGCCTGGATGTTGAGGGCCCCGGCCAGGTGGGGATAGTCCTGCACGTTCACCTTGGCCACGCGGGCCCGGCCCTGGAACTCCGCGGCCACCTCCTCGATGGTGGGCGCCACGGCGCGGCAGGGGGCGCACCAGGGCGCCCAGAAGTCCACCAGCACCGGCACGTCCGAAGCCTCCAGCTCCCGCTCCAGCGTCTCGTCGGTCAGCTCCACGATGTTCAGCATGCTCCTCCTCCCAGCGCTCGCGTGAGGGGTTGCGGGCGCCGCGCAGGGTCCGCGCGCGGCGCCTCGTTTATGGTAGCATCTCCCACGCCCGAATGGGGCCCCATGCCCCCCAGCGCCCACACCCGCCGGGAGCCCGCCGCCCATGACCGCTTCCAGTCGTCCACCCGCCACGGCCGCCGGGCCCGACCCCACCCCGGAGCACGCGCTGCTGCGCCAGACCCTGCGCCGCTTCGTGCGCGAGGAGGTGGAGCCCCAGGCGGCGGCGCACGAGCGGGAGGAGCGCTTCAACCGCCCCCTCTTCCGGCGGCTGGGGGAGCTGGGGCTGCTGGGGATCACGGTGCCCGAGGCCGAGGGCGGGGCGGGCCTGGACGCCGCGGCGGCCGTGCTTCTCCACGAGGAGCTGTCCGCCTCGGACCCCGGGCTGGCGCTCTCGTGCCTGGCCCACAGCATGCTGTTCGTGAACAACCTGGCCCGCAACGGCAGCGCGGAGCAGCGGGCGCGCTACCTGCCCCGGGTGCTGAGCGGCGAGTGGGTGGCCGGCATGGCCATGAGCGAGCCGGAGGTGGGCACCGACGTGCTGGCCATGGCCACCCGCGCCGAGCGCGACGGCGAGGGCTACCGCCTCACCGGCCGCAAGATGTGGATCACCAACGGCTGCGTGAGCGACACGGAGCCCGGCGACGTGTTCTGGGTCTATGCCCGCACCGGGGAGCGCATCTCCACCTTCATCGTGGAGCGGGGCTTCCCGGGCTTCGCCCTGGGCCAGAAGATCCGCGACAAGGCGGGCATGCGCTCCTCCCCCACCGCCGAGCTGGTGCTCGACGGCTGCCGCGTGCCGGCGGCCAACCGGGTGGGCGCCGAGGGGGAGTCCACCACCCACATGATGCGCAACCTGGAGATCGAGCGGCTCACCCTGGCCGCCATGGGGCTCGGCATCGCCCGCCGCAGTCTGGAGGCGATGAACGCCTACGCCGCCCGGCGCCACGCCTTCGGCCAGCCCCTCCACGCCTTCGGGCAGATCCAGCGCCACATCGCCGAGTCCTTCGCCGAGTACCGGGCCGGCCGGGCGTTGGTGTACGAGGTGGCCCGCCGGCTGCGGCTGGAGGAGCCCGGCCAGCGGCTGGGCACCGACGCCGCCAAGCTCTTCTGCGCCACCATGGCCAAGCAGGTGGCCGACCGCGCCATGCAGGTGCTGGGGGGCTACGGCTACGTGGGGGAGGGCGTGGTGGAACGGCTCTGGCGCGCCGCCAAGCTGTTGGAGATCGGTGGCGGCACCCTGGAGGCCCACCACAAGAACATCACCCGCGACCTGGCCCGCACCCCCGAGGCCCTGGACTGACCCCCAGCGGGCGCGGCGCCCCAGGCCCGTGTCAGGCGCCGGCGATCTGCCCCATGCGGCCGCTCTGGTAGTCCCGGAAGGCCTGTATCAGCTCCTCGCGGGTGTTCATCACGAAGGGCCCGTGCCAGGCGATGGCCTCCCGGATGGGGCGGCCGGAGAGCAGCAGCGCCTGCGCGGTTCCCGTCGCGTCGGGGGCGGCGCTCAGCTCCACCAGGTCCCCCGGCCCCATCACGGCGAGCTGCCCGTCGCCCACGGCCATCCCGGCCGCGTCGGCCCGCAGTTCCCCCCCGAACACGTACACCAGCGCGTTCTGGTCGGGGGGCAGGGCGGAGCGCCAGGTGGCCCCGGGCTCCAGGGTCAGGTGCAGGAAGGTGATGGGGATGCGCGTGTCGATCACGGCGCCCTGGCCCAGGGCCTGCCCGGCGATGACGCGGGCCCGGGCCCGGCCGCCGTCCGCGCTCACCTCCGGGATGCGCGCCGCGGGGGTGTCCTGGTAGCGGGGGGCGATCATCTTGTCCCGGGCGGGCAGGTTCACCCAGAGCTGGAAGCCGTGCAGCACCCCGCCGGCGCGCTTGAACGCCTCCCCCGGCTTCTCCGAGTGCACCACGCCGGCCCCGGCGGTCATCCACTGCACGTCGCCGGGCCCCAGCAGCCCGTGGTGGTCCTGGGAATCCCGGTGCGCCACCTGCCCCTGGAGGAGGTAGGTCACCGTCTCGAAGCCCCGGTGGGGGTGGTCGCCGGTGAGGATCGCCTCGCCGGGCGGCCAGTCCTTGGGCCCCATCTCGTCCAGCATCAGGAACGGGTCCACCTCGCTCAGCTCGGCCCGGGCGAAGGGCCGCCGCACGGGAAACCCCTCCCCCTCCACGGTGTGGATCGCCGTCACCACCTTGTCTACCGCGCGCCGGACGCCCGCCGCCGGCCTGTCGTCGCTCATGTTTCGCTCCTGAAGGCCCCGGCCGCCCGGCTCCCGTCGGAAGCCGCCGCCAGGGCGGTTTGCATCGCGCTGCGGCGGACCGCCGGCCCTGCGCCGGCGCCCGCTCCATGATGAAAATACTTTAACATCGAACTATTGTCGGGACAAGGGCGGTTGACTTTCGGGGCGGGGCCGGGGAACGGTAGGGCTGCCGGAGCGGCGCGGGGCCGGGCGGATGGGCGGCGGGAGCCAGGGATGGACAGCTACGACGTGGTGGTGGTGGGGGGCGGCATCAGCGGCCTGGGACTGGCCCACTGGGCCGCCGCTTCGGGCCGCAGCACCTGCCTGCTGGAGCGGGAGGGGCGGCTGGGCGGGGCCATGCACAGCGCGCGGCACGGGGAGGACTTCTGGCTCGAGCTGGGGGCCCACACCTGCTACAACTCCTACGGGCGGCTGCTGGGGCTGCTGGAGCGGTGCGGGCTGCTGGCCGCCCTGCTGCCCCGGGCCAGGGTGCCCTGGCGGTTCCTGGCGGAAGGGCGCGTGCAGTCGGTGGCGACCCGCGTGCACTGGCTGGAGCTGGCGCTGCACCTGCCGCGGCTGTTGCGGCTGAAGCGCCCGGGGCGCACGGTGGCCGACTACTACGGGCGCGTGCTGGGGCCGCGCAACCTGGCCGAGGTGGCGCTGCCCATGCTGAGCGCGGTGCTGTCGCAGGATGCCGGGCCCTTCCCGGCCGACCTGCTCTTCAAGCCCCGCCCGCGCCGCAAGGAGATCCGCCGCAGCTTCACACTGCCCGGCGGCGTGGAGGCCATCGCCGAGGCCCTGGGGGCCCGGGGCGGGTTCCAGGCGCGCCCGGGGTGGGACGTGACGGCCGTGGCGGAGGGGCCGGAGGGGTTCACGCTCACCAGCGCCGGCGGCGAGACCTGCCGGGCCGGCGTGCTGGCCCTGGCCACGCCCCCCAAGGCCGCGGCGGCGCTGCTGCCCCCCGGGCGGGCGCGCCTGGCCGGGCTGCTGGGGCGCATCGGGGAGCAGCGGGTGGCCACCCTGGGGGTGGTGGTGGAGGCGGAGGACACGCCCCTGCCGCCCCTGGCGGGGCTGGTGGCGCCGGGGGACGCGTTCTACTCGGTGGTGGCCCGCGATCCGGTGCCCCACGCCCGCTACCGCGGCTTCGCCTTCCACTTCCGGGCCGATGTGCCCGAGGCGCAGCGGCACAAGCGTGCGGCGGAAGTGCTGGGCGTGCCCCGGGACCGCTGGGCGCGCGCGGTGGGCAAGACCAACGTGCTGCCCCGGTTGGCGCTGGGCCACGCCGACCTGGTGGCCGCCATCGACCGGGAGTTGGCCGGGGGGCGCCTGCTGCTCACCGGCAACTATTTCGCCGGGCCGGCCCTGGAGGATTGCCTGGCCCGTTCCGCCGCGGAGGCCGAGCGGCTGCGGGGCATGGCCTGAGGTGCCGGTGCGCCCCGCCGTCGGCCCGCCCCGCGGACTCCAACACGGCCCGCGCGGCCCTTTGTGGTCTCGTCGCGGGCCGTGTTAGAGTCCGCGTTACGAGTGGCTGTCCCATGGGTAGCTGTTCTTATTTTCAATTCATTTTGCAATCTGGGTAGAAATTACTTTTCCCAGCAACGATGTGCGTCTGCGTTGGAGAACGCCATGAACAAGGTGGTTGTGAAAACGGCGGTGATCGGGGTTGCCGCCCTGGCGCTGTTGTCGGTCCAGGCCATGGGCCAGGGCGGCAAGAAGGTGGAACTGAAGGCGGTGATGGGTGACAACTTCGTCCGGATGCAGCTCATCCAGGCCGCCCTGATCACCGCCGACTACAGCAACCTGCTCGAGAACGTGAATTACATCCGCCAGCACGCCAAGGACATCGACAAGCTCAAGCCGGCGGACATCCGCGGCAAGCCCCTGGAGAAGGTGTTCGACAACTACACGCAGAACCTGGTGGTCACCGCCGATCATCTCTACACGGTGAGCAAGGAGTTGCAGGTGCACGACCAGAAGAAGCCCGGCGGCCAGCTCGACATCGACTACCTGCGCGCCGTGGCCGCCAGCCACTACGGCCAGCTCGTCTCCACCTGCGTGATCTGCCACAACCAGTTCCGCCGCTGGGTGGTGAAGTAGCCGCACCGCCCCCGCCGCGCCGCGCCGCCGCCGCACCGTCCCTTGTCCCCACGGGCGCAGGCGCGGCCCAGCGCCGTCCGGGCTCAGAGGTCGAGCCCGAGCAGGCGGGCGGTGTTCTTGTACATCACCTTCTCGCGCACCTCGTCGTTCCTGAAGGGCAGCTTGAGGTAGCTTTCCACGCAGGCGGGAATGCCCATGCGCGGGTAGGCGCTGCCGAACAGGATGCGGTCCTCCATGAAGGTGTTGGCGGCCTGCACCCACTCCAGGTAGCCGGGCGAGCCGGTGCCGTAGACGTCCGGGCAGATGTAGAGGTTCTCCAGCCGGAAGGCCACCCCCAGCCCCTCCAGCACCCAGGGCCAGAAGCCGTGGGAGACCACCACCTTCATCTTGGGGAAGTCGCGGGCGATGCGGTCCACCGATTCGGGGTGGGACATGCCCACGTGCTCGTTGGGGCCGTTGCCGCGGCTCATGGTGAGGGCCAGAATGCCGCCCAGCTCGTGGCAGCGCTGGTAGATGGGGTAAAGCCGGGCGTCGTCGGCGCGCACCTGGGGGTGGGAGAACTGGGCGTCCACGGTGATGCCCCGGAGCCCCAGCTTGGTGATGGCCGTTTCCACCTCCCGCACCCACACGTCGATCCCCCCGGCCACCGGGCAGCCGATCCCGGCGAAGCCGGCCACGAACACGTCAGGGTAGTCCTTGAGCACGTCGGCCACGTCCTGGGCGGTGGTGCTCTCCTCGGGCCGGTGGGTCACGCCGCGCCCCCAGAGCACGGCGTGCTGCACGCCGCTGCCCTTCATCTCCTCCAGCAGCTTGGGCATGGAGCGCTCCCGGATCGAGGGCGGCAGCGGGCTGTGCCACCCGAAGGACTTGGTGTGGGTGTCCTCCGGCTTGGGGAAGATGCTCAGGGAGGTGAAGGTGCCGACGGGCGGACGGACGCGGAAGTCGATGATCATGGTGCAGGTCTCCGGAAAAATACGGCCGGGCCGACCGCCCGGCGGATGGGCGCTCCGCAACCGGGGCGCGCTCCACCCTTTGGCAGCGGGCGCCCGCCTGTCAAGTCCCGGAGTGGGGAATCCTGGGGGGTGGCGCGGAAGGTGCCGGAGCGGTGGCGGAGATGCGGTGCCAGAATCGGCTCAGCGGAGCCGTTGCCGGCGGCGGGGGGGCACCCACCGGAGCAGTCCCACGGCCAGGGCGGTGAGGGCCAGGTAGGCGCTGGTGAACACCCAGGGGGGCAGATCGTAGTAGAGCACGCGGGCCATCAGGCGCCCCATGAACGAGCCCGCGGCGGCCCCGTCCCCGGCGGCCCGGCGCAGGGCGTCCTCCAGCGTGGTGAGCGGACAGGCCCAGCCCACCACGGCCTCCACGGCCACCAACCCGATGGCGGCCAGGTGCGCGACGCGGAACGGCCAGCGCCGCACCCAGCCCCACCCCACTCGGGGACCGGCCACGATGGCCGCGAACCCGGCCAGCACGAAGCCCACGTAGAGCAGGTGCAGGGCCAGCACCAGGTCGGCCAGGGCCGCAGCGGACATGGTGGCGCGCGCACAGGGGAAGGTTCGGCGGGCGCGGGCCCGCGGCGGATCAGGCCTCCAGGGCCTGGGCCAGGTCGGCCACCAGGTCGGCCGGCTCCTCGATGCCCACGGAGAAGCGGATCATGTTGTCGGGCACGCCCGCCTGCTCCCGTTCCGCCGGCCAGTAGCTGGCGTAGATGGTGGAGGCCGGGTGCAGGGCCAGGCTCTTGGTGTCGCCCAGGTTGGTGGCCCGCCGGATCAGCCGCAGGGCGTTGAGGAAGCGGAAGCAGGCGGCGCGGTCGGCCAGGGTGAACGCCAGCAGGCTGCCGCAGTGGCCGCGGAACTGGGCCCGGGCCAGGGCGTGGAACTCGTCGGCGGGCAGGCCGGGATAGAGCACCCGCCCCACCCGCGGGTGGCCGGCCAGGAACTCGGCCACGGCGTGGGTGTTGGCGCACTGCTTCTCCAGCCGCAGCCCCAGGGTCTCCAGCCCCAGCACCTGGAGGAAGGCGTTCATGGGCGAGAGGGTGGGCCCCACGTCGGCCATGAGCTGCCGGCGCAGCTTGGCCAGGAAGGCGCCGGATCCCTCCTTGCGGAACTCGGCCAGGGCTCCGCGGGGCTCCGCCCAGTCTGTGTGGCCGGTGTCCACCACCAGCCCGCCGATGGTCATGGCCGCCCCGGAGATGAACTTGGAGGAGGAGTAGAAGGCCACGTCGGCCCCCACGCGCGCCCCGTCGTAAAGGTAGGGGGTGAGCAGGGTGGCGTCCACCAGCAGCAGCAGCCCGTGGCGGTCGCACAGGGCGCGGTAGGCCGCGAAGTCGGGCACCACCATGGCCGGGTTGGCGATGGCCTCCAGGAACACCGCCCGGGTGCGCTCGCCCACCAGCGCCTCGGCGGCCTCCGGGGAGCGCGGGTCGAAGTACCGCGTGGCGATCCCCAGCCCGGGCAGGGTGCGACTGAACAGCCCGTAGCTGCCCCCGAACAGGTAGCGCCCGGCGATGATCTCGTCGCCCGCCTCCAGCAGGGCCATCAGCCCCAGCAGGATGGCGCTCATGCCCGAGGCCACGGCCAGGGTGCCCCGCGCCCCGGCGCAGGCGGTGATGCGCTCCTCCAGCACTTGCACCGTGGGGTTCTGGAGCCGCGAATAGACGTGGCCCGCCTCCGAGCCGGTGAAGATGGCCTCCATGGCCTCCGCGGAGGGGTGCTCGAAGGCGGTGGAGTAGTAGATCGGCGGCAGCGTGGCCCCGGCGGCCTCGGGGCGGGGGTGGGGCCCATGGATGGCCACCGTGCCGAAGGCGGGGCTGCGGGTGCCGGAGGCGTG
>Ga0326597_10011787_pt1 | contig 11565 bp, 10 predicted proteins | sample RVTome_12_FD_203789 | JGI IMG/M metagenome (GOLD analysis project Ga0326597, IMG submission 203789) | Soil microbial communities from uranium-contaminated site in the Upper Colorado River Basin, Wyoming, United States - RVT100D185 | ecosystem: Environmental > Terrestrial > Soil > Contaminated >...
TGGTAAACTTTAGGTAGTAATTGAGTAGTAAAACAATCGTTAATTTAGGCTCCTCCAGACAATGGGAAAGGTATTTGTCCATAGCGAACAGATTTGTAGACATCCGATGCAAGAGTTTCCTCCCTCCTGCTCGGATCTGACGCAACTCCGACTCACTGAGAGCAGCCGGTAGTCCGACGAGTCTAAAGAACTTATCAATCGATGCACATTACCCTGCTCACCCAGTATTATCCGCCGGAAATCGGGGCGCCACAGGCCCGGCTATCGGAACTGGCTACTCACTTTGTTAACCGCGGTCATTCCGTGACCGTCTTGACCGCCATGCCAAATTATCCAACGGGAAGGATTCACGCCGGTTATGGCGGGATATGGCGTCGCGAACATAAAGACGGTGTCAACTTGATTCGGGCGTTCATCTTCCCCACGCAAAAGGCAGATTTAATGCATCGGATGACAAACTATTTATCCTTCGTAGTTTCGTCAGCGACCATTGGCAGCCTCTTGCTGGATCATTCCGACTGCCTGTTCGTGGAAAGTCCCCCGCTCTTTTTGGGTTTATCCGGAATATGGCTAAGTAGACTGAAAGGGGCGCGATTAATCTTTAACGTTTCTGATCTCTGGCCAGAATCTGCGGTGCAATTGGACATATTACGACGTGAAAGCACGTCTTTTAAAGCGATGAGTTGGCTTGAGAGGTTCTGCTATAGGCAGGCATGGCTCATCACTGGGCAATCCAGGACTATACTGGCGGATATCAACCGTAGATTCCCTCACCGTCGCACCTTCCATCTTTCTAACGGAGTAGATACGCGCCGATTTCAACCTGACCGGTGGACCGCGGAGGCGCGCGCAACTCTGAACGGCAATGGCGAAGCGGTCGCCTTGTATGCCGGCTTGCACGGTCTAGCACAGGGACTAGGACAAGTGCTGGAGGCGGCGGACGCGCTCCAGAAAGAATCCGGTCTCCAACTTGTGCTTATCGGCGATGGACCCGAGAAGAGAAACCTCATAAACCACGCGAAACAACGCAATCTAAGTAACGTCCGTTTTTTGGATCCTCGACCAGCGCATGAAATCCCCGCTTTGATCGCCGCGGCCGATATCGTGCTTGTACCATTAAAAAAGTATATTCCGGGGGCGGTTCCCTCCAAACTATACGAGGCGATGGCGAGCGGACGGCCAGTTGTTTTAATCGCAGAAGGCGAGGCAGCCGAAATCGTACGCCAACATGAAACAGGTATTGTGGTCAAACCCGGTGACATCAGCGGCTTGCTGGAAGCCGTTCGTAAATTGCACATGGAGCCCTCGCTCCGCCGTATATTAGGGCAGAACGGACGACGGGCAGCTGAACAATACTTTGATCGGGCGACTATTGCCGAGCGCTTTATTGACCACCTAGCAGGCTGCTGAAAAAGACTCATATACTTCGTTGCGCTCAATCGCCTCGCTACAACGTACTCGCCAAGTACGCCTCCGCTTGTCGATTTTTCGCGCGCCTCCCCTCTGAGATCTTTTTGAGCAGCCTGCAACCGAGTTTTTCAGCAACCTGCTAGAGGCTCCTGTATGAGTTTGATTTGCAACATAGTAGGCGCCCGGCCGAATTTCATGAAAATGGCACCCGTCGTGTTGGAAGCCCGACGGCGGGGGCTGCCGCAAATCTGCGTTCATACCGGTCAGCATTACGATACTCAAATGTCGGACATTTTTTTTCGTGAGCTTGAACTGCCGGAGCCTGCCATTTATTTGAAGGTAGGTTCAGGCTCCCATGCTTCGCAAACGGCGCGCATCATGGCTGCCTTTGAGACCGTGTGCCTGGAACATAATCCCGATCTCATTGTCGTCGGCGGAGATGTCAATTCAACACTGGCTTGCGCCCTAACGGCCGCCAAGCTCTCTATTCCCGTCGCTCATGTGGAATCGGGACTGCGTTCTTTCGACCGGTCGATGCCCGAAGAAATCAATCGAGTGCTAACCGACCATCTGGCCACGTTGCTGTTTACAACCGAGCTAAGCGGCAACGAAAACTTGCGCCGCGAGGGCATTGCGGAGGCAAGCATCCATTTTGTCGGGAACTCGATGATAGACAGCTTACGGTCGCACCACGATAGAGCTTTGTGCACCAAGCCATGGCATCGATTTCGGCTGAAACCTGAAGCCTATGGCCTTGTGACCCTTCACCGTCCGGCTAATGTCGACGATGTGAAGGCTCTCCGCGAGATTTATTCAGCATTAATTGAGATCGCGCAGAAGATACCGTTGCTGTTTCCGGTCCATCCTAGGACTCGTGCCCAGATCGACCGATATGGTCTTCGTTCGGACTCGATTACGCTTGCTGAGCCGTTAGGCTATTTGGACTTCCTCGGTTTGATGGCCAAAGCCCGTATCGTGCTAACGGACTCCGGCGGAGTTCAGGAGGAAACAACGGTGCTGGGTGTGCCGTGTATCACCGTTCGGCCCAACACGGAAAGGCCGGTTACCGTTGAACAAGGAACCAATCGTCTCGCGGGCGTGAAAAAAGACAGCATCGCCAACGCAGCCCTTGAAGCACTGTCATGCCCGAAGGATGGCCATTTTCTCCCTCCTCTCTGGGACGGTCGCGCTGCTAGCAGAATCATGGATGTCATACAAGAATGGCGCTAACCAAAGCTGCGTTGCCGGCTCTTCAGTACACTGTCACCGCGGATAGTTAATATTGCTCACCCCAACCCCAGATTTCAATCGAGACAACAGTTCGGAAAGTTGCTAAGGTAGCTGATGAGGAAGTAGAGACCAGCCCGAAGGCCAAATTGGCGATGCCGTAAATTCGCGCTCCGCTAGAACGCGGCTTGTACTTACGGCAACCCCTCGGCCTGATCTCTGGCGGTTGGGAGAAATCATGAGACAGAAATGGCACCTCTTCATAAGCCTCGGTCTCACCCTGCTGCTGGTCTTCGTCATCTATCATCAAGTGGCTGATTGGCAGCAAGCTGGCAAGGTCATGATTGCGGCAAATCCGTTCTTTTTGATTTTGGCGGTTGCGTCCGTCATGCTTCACATATGGATTCGAGCGATGCGCTGGAGCCTTTTGCTCTCTCCCGCCAAACATGGCCTCTCACTGAAAACGTTTTTTTCTTTCACCGTGATCAAGTATTTCGTCAATCTCATCCCCCCGCGCGCGGGAGAGATCGCGGCGTCGGTCCTCTTGGCCCGAAAAGCAAACGTGAGCGCGGCCTACGTTATTGCCACTTCCGTCCTCGAGCGTATGCTTGATTTAGTTACATTGATCGCATTGGCGGGAGTGTACTTGATATTCTTTGCCCATCAATACTTGCCTAAATCTCACGAAGGAAAAGAGATTCTGCTAGCCCTACAGAACTATTCCGTGAAGGCTCTCGCCGTATCGGCCATTGTGCTCATTGCGCTCTGGCTTTTCTTGCGAAAGCGACATCGAGGCATCAATTGGACAAGAACTCCACGTTTCATTGGCCAATTCTTAGATGGGTTTCGCGTCCTGCATGAAGGCAGCACTCTTGTTCGAGCCATTCTGCTTTCGATCGGGATATGGCTCGCCATCGCCTCCCAAACCTGGTTCAGCATGCGCGCTTATTTGGAACATTTCCCATATTCGGGGTCCCTTCTTTTAACGGTCATTACAGCGATGGGGGTAGCGATCCCCACGCCCGGCGGCATCGGCGGCTTCCAATATTTTATGAGCCTGGGTCTGGTTCATTTTTTTTCCGCCTACATGGTGTCCTCGGACTTGTACGCCGAGGCAGCCGGTATCAGCAACGGCGCCTACCTCAGTGGCATGCTACCACTGTTCATTATCGGGTTTTTTCTAATCAACAGCGAAGAGCTCTCTCTGCGAACGCTTATTGCCATTAATCGGATTTCGCCCGATCCCGACACGCCCGAACCGGCATCTAATTAATGGTCCAAGTTATATTAGAAAGGTGAGCTCATGAACACCCATATTTTGGGAATTTCGGCTTATTATCACGATAGCGCCGCGTGCCTGATCCGTAACGGTCACATCGTGGCGGCGGCTCAGGAAGAACGTTTCACCAAAAGAGATTGACTCCCCTTTTTTGCTAAACTCCGGTCCTTTTCCACTGGGGTCTTATACAAGCCGACTAAAAGAAGTCTTTTACGCATGTTTTGTGTATTTGTCTCTTTAATTTCAGTCGATGGTTTTCTCAAACTCTATGATTCCGTCACATGGACAGAAGCGAGCCGATACTATTGGTCCGTATCCCCTTATGCAAACAATATCTATAATTACAGGCATGAGGGTGAGAATCTTGATCAGCCTGGGGATTCAATAAAGTATAGACCTCTCATTGGCGGGGCATGGGGCGACCGGGAGACGATCAATGTTGATTTCTTGGTTAGAATATCTAGCGATCAACTTATTGACGTTCGCCGGCTTAATCCGATCGACCTTGCAAGAGCCATTCGAACGATAGGTAATAAAATTAGCCCATACCGTCTGTTGATCGTCTTCATGCCCATCACAGCGGCGTGGGTAGTATTGATTGTTACTCGACATGTGCTGCCGTTGATGTTCTGGCGTAATTTCCTGGCTTTTAACTTTATTTATTGGAGTGTCGTTGTTTTGATAGCGGCATTTTGGAAAATGCCTGACAGGGTCCTTTCACCGATCGTCATTGCTTACATAACTAGCGATCTTTTGTTTACATTATCTGTTTTGGTTAACCTTGATTTTAAGATATCCAAAGCATCACATCGTTTCTCTGCGAGTTACCAGATTATCAGCTCTTTGTGGCTGCTTACACTCCTTGTACTCGTGTTTGCCGGATATAAAAAGATTCCTACTGCAAAAATGGCCGCGTGTCGAATAGCACAAACTACGCCGCTGAGGGAAATAATAAAACGAGAACTTGCGGGTAAAATTGTTGTATTTACCTTTAACGCTTCGCGAGTGTTTCTAGGTCATCAACCGTTATTATCAGTGCGCCACTTATCGGTAAGGAATCAATACATGTTGGTTGCCGGGACGTGGCCGCTATTGCTGCCCGAATACCCGCAACACCTGAAAGAAAGAAAGAACCGGTTCGGATCGGCTGTCTGATGTATCCGAAGTTCTGGTGACAAACAGAGAGAAAGTAATCTTTGTTTCGACCCCCAACAAAAACGCATTTATCCTGGAATATTTTGCTTTGATCTACAAAAACGGATTTACATTTGGAGAATTCAAGCCTAGCAGTATGCGGCTAACTTGGGTGAGGGCTACAGAGGGTGACGGCTCGAACAGTATAGGGTTATACACGATAAGGTCAACTGAGGTTCTGTCCATATCTCCCCAAGTTGCCGTTTAGTAGCCCGCTCCCTGGCTGGATACAAAAACACTGAACGTGTTCGGAATTCTGCAGGAGTTCTAACTGGCATGACTAGTAATCGGATCTTCACAAAAGGGATTATCCTCGCCGGGGGCCTTGGTTCAAGGCTCTATCCCATAACCCACGCTATGAGTAAGCAGCTACTGCCTGTCTACGATAAGCCAATGATTTATTATCCGTTATCAACTTTGATGCTAGCCGGAATCCGCAACGTGCTTGTGATCTCAACCCCGCAGGACATTGGCAACTTTGAGCGGGTCTTGGGGAACGGAAGCCAAATAGGCATGTCGATTACATATGCGGTCCAACCGAAACCAGGCGGACTTGCGGAAGCCTTCTTGATCGGGCGTGGGTTTGTTGGGCAGGACAATATAGCTCTAATTCTTGGAGATAATATTTTCTATGGACAAGGCCTTCAGGAAAAACTTGCGGTCGCAACGCGCCGTTCGACCGGCGCCACTGTTTTCGCATATCCTGTAAGTGAGCCACAACACTACGGCGTTGTGGAATTTGACTCACAATGGCGCCCCGTTTCTATTGAGGAAAAGCCGACGAGGCCGAAGTCGCATTATGCGCTAACCGGTTTATACTTCTACGACAATGAAGTTTTGGATATTGCCGCTGGTTTACAGCCATCATCCCGGGGTGAACTGGAAATTACTGATGTCAATCGCGAGTATCTTCGCCGGGGCAAATTTTGCGTCGAACGTTTTGGTCGGGGATTTGCCTGGCTGGATACCGGAACACATGAGACTTTGATGCAAGCGGCAGCTTTCGTCGAAACCATTCAAGCGCGACAAGGTTTGAAGGTTGCCTGCATCGAAGAGGTAGCCTATAGACAAGGCTTCATTAACGCCAGACAGCTTCAAAATCTCGCTCAACGTTTAAAGAACGGTTATGGTGAATACTTGCAAGAGGTTGCGTCTGAGGAAACAATGTCACGTTAATTTAGGCTCGCAAACCTGGCTTGAATGATCCCTACTATACTCGGCTAACACCCGCCGTCCCAACCAACCTTTGATTTTAAGCCGGGCCTGAGCCTGGACTGACATGGACCACTGTTCAGCGTTAAACGGAAAACTTGTCGCCGTGCCTGGAATGTCAACCAATGGAAGTGAAAGAGTGGAGTTTAGTTTGACAGCCCCAATGGCCCCTACGGCTAGTGGCATCTCTGTGATTGTTCCCGTCTACAACAGCCAGGACAGCTTGCCCTTACTCATCGAGCGTCTTGAGGCGGTGTTGAATTCGTGTGCGCCGAAATTCGAGGTCATATTGGTCGACGATTGCAGCCAGGACAAAAGCTGGGAAGTCATCGTAGAATTAATGCAACGCTATCGGTGGGTGCGCGGAATTGGATTGATGCGCAATTTCGGTCAGCACAACGCTTTGCTTTGTGGCATTCGGGAGGCGCGACATGAGGTGATCGTTACGTTGGATGATGACCTACAGAATCCGCCAGAAGAGATACCGAAAATGCTAGAAGGCCTCGGCGCGGGCTTCGATGTGGTCTATGGCACGCCTGATCACCAACAACATGGCTTACTGCGGGGCATGGCGTCGACTTTGACGAAAATAGCGTTGCAGAGCGCCATGGGCGCTGATACGGCGCGGCATGTTAGTGCTTATCGTGTATTTCGCACGCAGGTACGTGATGCCTTTGCCGATTACAAGGGTCCGTATGTATCTATTGACGTTCTTCTAACTTGGGGAACCACTCGATTCGTGGCCGCTACGGTACGACATGACCCGCGCACAATTGGAAATTCGGGTTACACCGTCCGCAAGTTGATCCGGCACGCAATGAATATGATGACTGGCTTTAGCACTTTTCCGCTGCAGATGGCGAGCATTATTGGGTTTATATTCACCTTTTTCGGAATTGGGATACTGACATACGTCCTTCTCAATTACTTTGTGTACGGTAGCACAGTCGCGGGGTTTCCGTTCTTAGCGTCAGTTACTGCTATTTTCTCAGGAGCCCAGCTTTTCGCATTGGGTATTATCGGAGAGTACTTGGCGCGCATGCACTTCCGAACGATGGATCGCCCCCCGTACGCAATTCGACGTATGTTGCACGAGAGGGAAGATCCGTGAACGGAGGTATTTGCGAGCATTTACTCTGGGATACCGACTTTTTCGGGACGCAAATCGCTCGACTTGTCCCTACTACGGTTAACACAGCTGAGATTAGAGAGGCTATGGGATGGGCTGCCAAAAATCGGATCGACTGTCTGTATTTTCTTTGTGACGCAAACAATCCGGAAAGCGTACGGCTGGCTGAGCGACAAGGCTTCCGATTAGTTGATATCAGAGTAACCAAAGCAATAACGCTGGCCGCTGGAAGCAGGCTCACTTGTGTATTTGACAAGAACGCGATTCGGCCGGCCGCGGCAGAGGACATTCCTGTGCTAAAAGCGATTGCAGGTGTGAGCCACAATGATTCGCGTTTTTTTTTCGATCAGGGCTTCAATCGTTCTCGCTGTGCCGCGCTTTATGAATATTGGATAGAAAAGAGTTGTAACGGATGGGCTGACGCGGTTTTTGTGACATGTCAGGACGATCAGCCGGTCGGGTACATCACATGCCACCGTGATCGGCCTGATCTGGGGCGCATCGGACTGATGGCGGTCGCGTCTCAGGCCCAGGGCCGCGGTCTTGGCACATCTCTCGTCCATGCGGCTTTGGGATGGTTTACCGAGCAGCATGTGCTTCGAGTGACGGTAGTCACGCAAGGTCGCAATATTGGAGCGCAACGCCTATATGAGCGCTGCGGCTTCGTTACAATCGCTGTTGGACTATGGTATCACGGCTGGGCCCCCTTTAGTGTAAGCTAGTAACCAGTGAAAAGTTTTTTGACCTCATAAGCAGTTGGTTTTCCGCCTGTGCACTGATAAGTGCATTTCTGCCCTCAACAGGGTGTCTACATTCGTCGTACTTGAATCCTAATAACGCCGGGTCGATGCATAAACGTTTTCCGTCTCTGTTTTGCCAATTGATTAGTAGTACCATTTCGCCGCTGAAAATGCCGGCGGAAAATACTTGCTATACACAAAACAAGAGGTCGGTGTTCTATACTTTGATTCAGCCGCTCCAATTCCAAATCACACGGTTGTAAACAACTACGGACATATAACTGGGAAGGAGTTTTTATGAACTATCGGATTCCTTTTAATAAACCCTTCATCGTCGGGAAAGAATTGTACTACGTGGCCCAGTCGGTGTTGCAAGGACAAATAAGCGGGGACGGTCCATACACAAAGAAGGCGCAGCAACTGTTGCAGAACGCATTTGGGAGCCAGCAAATTTTCCTGACTAGCTCCTGCACGGCTGCGCTGGAACTTGCAGCGATTTTGTCGAATGTCAAAGAGGGCGACGAAGTTATCCTCCCATCCTATACATTTTCCTCAACCGCGAATGCCTTCCTGTTGCGCCGGGCACGTTTAGTGTTTGCCGATTGCCGACCGGATACCTTGAATCTTGACGAGACCTTGATTGAACCTCTGATCACCGAGCGCACCCGAGTCGTCGCTCCCGTTCATTATGCAGGCGTAGCATGCGAAATGGACCCGATTCTAGATCTTGCGCGGAAATACAACTTGATTGTCGTTGAAGATGCAGCGCAGGGAGTGAGTGCGAAATACAAAGGGCGATATTTAGGAACCTTGGGGGATATGGGCACTTACAGTTTTCATGAGACCAAGAACTTCATCTGTGGAGAAGGGGGAGCCATCGTGTTGAATAACCCCGAGCTTATCGAAAGAGCTGAGATCGTTCGTGAGAAAGGAACGAACAGAAGCCGCTTTTTCAGGGGACAGGTGGACAAATACACGTGGGTGGACATTGGATCCTCTTTTCTTCCATCTGATATCCTGGCCGCCTTTTTGTTTGCGCAGCTCGAGAATATGGATCTAATCAACAGAAAACGGGCGCAGATATATCAGCTCTACGAGTCGCAACTCCGCCCACTCGCGGAGCGCGGACTTCTGACGCTACCGACCGTGCCGGTAGACTGTGAATCGAACTACCACATGTTTTACGTCCTTCTGAACTCTCTGTCTGAACGAACCAAGCTAATCGAACATCTTAAGGCTCGCGGGATTCTTGCTGTCTTCCATTACATCCCTCTACACACGTCACCCATGGGCGAGGCGATGGGATATCGCGAGGGGATGCTCCCTGTGACGGAGCGATTGAGCGAAAGGCTACTTCGACTGCCGATGTATTATGAGATGCAGGACAGCGAGGTAATGTCAGTCGTTACGGAGATAGTCAGATTCTTCAACATAGCACTACGGTCAGCTGCGGCCTGACGCATTGTCACCGCGAATGTTCAAACCCGTTAATCAAGTTAACGCCCCGCCGGTATAAGATCGTTAACCAATCAGGGAATAGTGGATGCTGATTTGCCCTAAGTGCGACAAGACCGCAGTAGATTCCAATCACTTTAAGTGCACGGTGTGTCAGTACGAAATTCCCAAAAAGAACGGTGTGCCCTGTTTTAGTCCCGAATTATCCGAGCACAATCAAGGCTTCGATAGGCGTTTTTTCAGTGAGTTGGCCAAAGTAGAGGATGGTCATTTTTGGTTTGAGGGGAGAAATCGGGTCATTTTGAGCTCCATGCGGCGGTTTTTTCCTAGAAGCGGCCGTTTCCTGGAGATCGGTTGCGGTACTGGCTTCGTGTTGCGAGGAATCCAACGGCAGTTTTGTCAATACCAGCTCACCGGCAGTGAGATCTATACAGAGGGTCTCAAGTTCGCATCCGAGCGCCTGCCGCAAGTTCAATTCATACAGTTCGATGCAAAGAGAGTTCCCTTTATTTCCTATTTCGATGGGATCGGTGCCTTCGACGTCATCGAGCATATCGAAGAGGATGAACAGGTGCTGAAAGAGATACACAAGGCTCTCAAGCCAGAAGGCGCAGTGATCCTCTCCGTCCCGCAGCACATGTTCCTTTGGAGCAGAGTCGATGAACAAGCTTTTCACAAGAGGCGTTATTCGAAAAATGAATTGGTAGAAAAGGTTCGCCGAGCTGGATTCGACGTGGTCTACGCCACGTCTTTCATGAGTCTCCTTCTTCCGATCATGTTTGTGACACGGTTCTCCAAGAGAAAAAAAGTGGCTGACAAAATGGCCGAATTCACAATCAGCCGCCTTAGCAATCGGGTTTTTGAGTGGGTGCTGGCGCTCGAGTGCTTTCTCACATCGAAAGGTGGAATTTCGTGGCCGGCCGGGGGATCTCTAGTCCTCGTCGCCCGTAAACTCAGTAGCCGTGACGCTGTATAAAGGCCCTATTTCTAAACATCATTGCGTTCTGTTCTAGGGTAACGTCGGGGCGCAAATCGTCAGTGATAAAAGATCACGTGCAGATTAAGCGCTTTTTGGAAATGATGTGAAAAGAGTGAGCAAAGTATTTTTATGATGGCCGATGAACAGATTGAAACACGTTTACAAAATATTCGGTTTTTGACTCCATCTATTTCAATCTGAGGCGGGGGATACGATGCCAACAAACATTCTCGGTATTTCTGCTTTCTATCACGACAGCGCTGCTTGTTTAGTTCGTGACGGCCACATCGTAGCGGCCGCACAAGAAGAGCGCTTCACGAGAAAGAAGTTCGATGCGAGCTTTCCGAAGCACGCCATCTCCTACTGCCTGCAAGAAGGCGGCATCTCACTTAGGGATCTCAAATATTTCGTGTTTTATGACAAGCCGTTGATCAAGTTTGAGCGTCTGTTGGAAACTTACGTTGATTTTTCGCCAAAAGGGATCAAGTCGTTTCTTGCTGCCATGCCCGTGTGGTTAAAAGAGAAACTCCTGTTGAAAAGGGTGCTGCAAGATGAGGTGGTCTCGTTGGACGGCCTCAAAAAAACTGACCTTCCGCCGGTTCTTTTTGGAGAGCATCATGAGTCCCACGCCGCCTCCGCATTTTACCCATCCCCATTCAAATCGGCGGTAGTTCTTTGCATGGACGGTGTCGGAGAGTGGGCCACGACCTCCGCGTGGATGGGTGAGGGCAATAACCTGACGCCGCTCTGGGAGATTCATTTTCCTCATTCGCTCGGATTGCTGTATTCCGCCTTTACTTATTACACAGGGTTTAAGGTGAATTCAGGCGAGTACAAGGTCATGGGACTCGCGCCTTACGGCAAACCCAAGTATGTGCAAGCGATCTACGACAACCTGATCGATTTAAAAAAGGACGGGACCTTTCGGCTCAAGATAGAC
>Ga0326597_10011788_pt1 | contig 11563 bp, 7 predicted proteins | sample RVTome_12_FD_203789 | JGI IMG/M metagenome (GOLD analysis project Ga0326597, IMG submission 203789) | Soil microbial communities from uranium-contaminated site in the Upper Colorado River Basin, Wyoming, United States - RVT100D185 | ecosystem: Environmental > Terrestrial > Soil > Contaminated >...
GGCCCGAGTTGGCGTTCTGTGGCAGGTAGAGAATCTCGGACGGATGGTCGAAGTTGCGCTCGAACACCGCCGCGAGATTGCGCGCGGCGTCGCAGATGGGGTGCGATACGAACATATCCAGTTCGAGCCGCTTCGACAGTCCCAGCTCCAGCGTCGTCTTGAGGATCGAGCAGAGATAGGAGCCGAAACGCGCCTCGGCCGTCGACGCCTCGATGGAGGCGCCGCGCATCTTGACGGGCAGCACACCGGCGGCATGGGCGAGTTCTTCGGGGAAGTAGACCTGGAAGTGACCGACGACCTTGCCGCCGTTCTCTCGCCATCGGCGCGCGGCGGAATAGTCGGCGGTCTCCACGGTGCGGACACTCCACTCGAGGATCTCGTCCAGCGATCGCCTGGTGATGATCGGAGTCGACAAGGCAGCCCTCCTCAGGCGTGTGTCCATCGGGGATCACGGCGCTCGTTGAAGGCAGCGATGCCTTCCTGGGCGTCGTGCGTGGCCATCAACTCGTCGAGATACGCGCGTTCGAGCTCTTTGAGCCGTGGTAGGAACTCCGAAAGCAGGGCCCCGCGCGTCGCGCTGCACGCATGGCGCAGCGAGCTCGCCGAGCGCGGTGCGATGTCCTCGTCGATGAAGGCATCGACTTCCTCTTCCAGACTGCGATCCGTCGCGAGTCGGCTGATGATGCCGTGTCGGACGGCCTCTTCGGATTTCACGCGGCGGCCGCTCAGGATCAGGTCTTCGCTGACGCTGCCACCGTACTTCCACGGGAAGAGCGCGCAGGCGACGGGAGGAAAGACGCCGAGCTGGATCTCGGGTACCGCAAACACGGCCGATCGCTCGGCCAGGAGGAAATTGCAGGCGGCGGCCAGTTCGAACGCGCCGCCGAGACACAGACCGCGGACGGCCGCGGCGGTGGGAACTTCGGTCTCGAGCATGGCCGCGAAGATGTCGTGGAAGGCGGGCAGGAAGCCGCCGACCAGTTCCAGATCGTGTTCGGGCACGCTGGCACCGTAGGAGAAGTGCTTTCCCTCGGCGGAGAAGAGCAGCAGTTTGAGCTTGGGATCGCTGCCATGGAAGCGGATGAGGTCGGCGATCTGCAGAGCGCTCTCGCGATCGAGGACGTTGCCCGGAGGATCATTCAGCTTCAGCTCGATGGCATGATCGCGTCGGATGACTTCGACTTTCATGACCCGGCCCCACTTCCATGGGGAGTGATGCGCGCGATGAGTTCGTCGTCCCAGGGCTCGCCCTCGGCGAGAGCCCGGCGCAATTCCACGAAGTCGACTTCGCGCTCGCCCTTGGCGCCATAGTGGAAGGCGCGGAAGCCTGCCTTGGCCTCGGTGTTCATGTTCAAGGAGAGCCAGGCGCGGTTGGACTCGCGGTTCTGGTGCCAGTGCTCGAGCTTGTGCTTGCGCACCGACTCGATGGTCTTGGTCAGGCAGTCCGGCATCGTCTGCAGGAGCTTCCAACACAGCTCGTCGACCAGCCGGTCCAGCTCGGCGAAATCGATCTCGCAGGACTTCTTCAGGGCGGCGGCGGCCGCGGCTTCGTCGCCACCTTTCAGCGTGCCGTGGACGAGCCGTCCGCGCTCGTCGATCCAACGGTCGGTGACGACCATGGGATTGTTGATGAACACACCGTCCTTCTTCAGGACGGGGGCGATGTCGTTGATGAGTCCCAGGCGGTAGGCCTCGTGGGCGCTCCACATCTCGCAGAGCGTGCACGACTCCATGGCCTTCGTGAAGCCGACGTAGAGTGGAAGGAAGTCGGTCGAGCCGCCATCGGGCGCCGAGCCGTGCTTGGGTCCGGCCTGGCCGAAGATGGCGGTATCGGCGGCGAGGGTAAAATCGCACGCCATGCCGATCTCCTGGCCGCCGGCGACACGCATGCCGTTGACGCGATTGATCACCGGTTTGTCGCACTCGAGGATCGCAGTGACCATGTCGTTGAAGAGGCGCATGTACTGGCGATATTCCAGCGGCCTGCCGGAGTAGACCTCGGCGTACTCGGCCGTATTGCCGCCGGTGCAGAACGAGCGATCGCCGACCGCCGTGAACACGACGCAGGCCGCGCTGCGGTCGGCCGAGGCCTTGCGGAAGGCGAGGATGGCCTCCTTCACCATGGCGGTCGTGTAGGAGTTCAGCTGGCTGGGATTGTCGAGGACGATCCACACGTTGTAGAGCCCTTCGACCTCGTTTCCTTTGGCGTCGCGCACGGGGCGGCGCTCGTAGCGAATGTTCTCGAATCTGGGTTCGCTGACCAGAGCGTGGTCGTTCAACATGATGGCTCCTAGAAGTCCGGGATGAGGACGGGGCGCAGCGCATGATGCTTCTCGCTGAGCAATGCATTCAGTTGGCTCATGGGCTTGCGCTCGACGAAGGGTTCCACGACGACCTGCTTCTGCTGCACCAGTTGCAGCAGCTTCGGATAGTGCTCGGGCAGGCAGCCCCAGTTGCCGAAGGCCGTCGCGTCGAAGGCCATCAGATTCGACAGGCGGAGCTGCGGCTTGTCCAGCGTGAAGCCTACGATGGCCAGCACCGCGTCGTGATTGAGCAGGCCAAAGGCGGTGTCCTGCCCAGGCGCCGTACCGGAACACTCGAGGATGCGGCGGCTCGTGGTCGAGAGGCCTTGCTCCTCTTCGAACGCGGCGATGGCCTTCTTGAGATCGCGGCCGGAGAGCTCCTTCGCCGAGAAACAGGCGTCGACAAAGGGCGCCATCGACTCGAGGCGCGCATCGTCCACATCGACGATGCAGACCGTAGCCCCCAACGCGCGGGCGATCTGCGCGGCGAAACCGCCCACGCCGCCGGCACCGACGACGACGACATTCTTGTCCGCTTCGATGCCGCAGCGCACGACGGCCTGGTAGGCGGTCGAACCGGCATCGGCGAGGACGCTCAGAAGTTCGGGCTCGGGGAGACTGCTCGGGATGGGGCAGAGATCGCGCGACGGGACGACGATGTGCGACGCGAAGCCGCCGTGGATGTCGTTGCCGGGCATCTTCTGCTTGCGGCAGACATTACCGCGGCCGCGTCGGCAGAGTTCGCATTCGCCGCAGGGCAGGACGGCGGGCACGATGTAGAGCTGGCCGTCGTTGGCTTCGCCGATGATCTCGTGGCCCAGCGTCAGCGGGAGGGGAGCGTTGGTGCGCACCCCGAGATAGAGGAAGCTCTGGTCGGTATGGCAGAGGCCGCAGGCGCGCACTCGCAAGAGCATCTCACCGGGCCCGGGCGTGGGCAGGGGGTCCTCTTGGAGCTCCAGTGGGCGTCCGGCTTCGACCATGCGCCAGCTCTGCATTGCATCGGACATGGGAAGGCCTTCCGCAAGAAACAATAGTACGTAAACGGAAGATCTGAACGATCGTTCGAATCCAATTTAGCGCCAGAGTCGCCGACTGAATAGGGTCAATTCTGTGATCCCGGAGCGGAGTGCCAGCAGCGGGCGGGTATCGGGCTGGGCAGCCCGAGCATGGATTCTGGACCCCTTCCGCCGATCAACGCGCGTCAGCCCTGTGGCGCGCGAGACGCGACTGAAAACCCATTTTCTCCAAGAAGAGTGCGTATCTCGGATGAGAGCGGATCGGCGCGTAGGCGGGGATGGCATCGACCCACGCCGGCATGAGAAGGACGGAGATTTCTCTATCGGCCACGGACTGTTCCAGCAACTGCATGGCTCCGTCGAAATCGCCGATCACGCGTCGGAGGGCCAGACCGCCGGGGCGGATCACCGATTGCAGCGTCCCGGTCCCCAGCAGCTCCATGGTGAGAAAATGCAGGCCGCCCTCGCTCTCGACCGAGTAGATGGTGACGATGTTGGGGTGGTTGAGGGCGGCAAGCGCCTTGGCTTCCCGCTGGAAGCGCTGGATGCTCTCGGGATCTTCGGCCATTTCCGACGGCAGGACCTTGAGGGCGACCTCGCGATCCAACTTGGTGTCGCGCGCCCGGTAGACCTCGCCCATGCCGCCGCGGCCGATCCGGGCGGTGATCTCGTAGTGGCCCAAGCTCTTACCGATCAAGAGCGCTCCCTCTGCCCATGGAAGATCCGAAACTAGGCCGCCCGAGCGGGTGGGTCAACGCGCCGGGGCAACGCGCATTCCCCATGCAACCATTCTGCCCCCGCCCCTGTCCAACCGTTTCAGAGCCCGCAGAAGCTACGAATCCCCCGACCGGTAGCTGGCCCGATGCCGCCCTTGACGGATGGATTTGCCATGCACGATGTCGCCCGGACTCACACTCTGCCTCGATTCCTCGTCATTCTGACTGCCCACCTCGCCCTGATGGCCACCGGATTCCCGGCCCAGGCCACCGTCGAACCCCATCCGCCCGTTGAGGCCAAGCGGCTGACGGGCACGGTCTCCATCGACGGTTTGCTCGACGAAGCGGCCTGGAAGCTGCCCCAGAACAACGGCCTCATCCAGAACGACCCCGAGAACGGCGTGCCCCCCAGGCATCTGACCGACTGGTGGGTCGCCTACGACGAGGAGGCCCTCTACGCCGCCTTTCGCTGCCATGACAGCGCGCCCGATTCCATCGAGACAGAGATCGCGCGGCGCGACGTCTACCTGAATACCGATCGCGTGGAACTCGAACTCGACACCTTCAACGACGGCCGGAACGGCTATCTGTTCCGCGTCACCGCCGGTGGCGCCATTGCCGATGCGACGCTGTACAACGACGGCTGGGGCGACCACTCGTGGGATGGCATCTGGGAGTCGGCGGCACGCGTCGATGACAAGGGCTGGGTCTGTGAGATCAAGATCCCGCTCTCGCAGCTGCGCTTCGCCGCTCGCCCTGACCAGAGCTGGGGCATCAACGTCAGCCGCTACATCAAGCGAAATCAGGAACGGGACGATCTGTTCCACCGGCCTCGCAACGAGTCGGGCTACATCAGTCGCTTTCCCGATCTCGTCGGCCTGCAGGGTCTGCGGCCGCAGAGCAGCCGCGAACTCATCATCTATGGGGCGGCCAAGGCCGAGTATCTCAAGGCCGACGAAGGCGACCCATTCAATGACGGCTCCGAATTCAACGGCAACACCGGCGCCGACCTGCGCTGGGGATTGACCAATTCGATTCTGCTGAACGCGACGCTCAATCCGGACTTTGGCCAGGTCGAAGTCGACCCGGCCGTGGTCAATCTGTCCGACTTCGAGACTTTCTTCCCGGAGAAGCGGCCCTTCTTCGTGCAGGAGAGCAACAAGTTCCGCTTCTTCCAGGAGGGGACGAACAACAACTGGGGCTTCAACTGGATGGATCCCATTCCCTTCTACAGCCGCCGCATCGGCCGCAGCCCCCAGCTGAGCCCGGCGCAGGAGTACGACTTCTACGACACGCCGCAGGCCACGACGATTCTCGGTGCGGGTAAGCTCACCGGAACGTTCGGCGAGACGTCGCTCGGCATGATTAGCGCCTTGACGGCCGAGGAGAAACACGATCTGGACATGGGTGGGGTCGCATCGAAGGATCTGGCCGAGCCGCTCACGAACTATACGGTGCTTCGCGGGAGCCGCACCTTTCACGACTCCAACCGCGCCCTGGGCTTCTTTGCGACCTCCACGGTGCGTGATCTGGCCAACGAGAACGCCACGCAAAATCTATCGAAGGGGGCCTACAGTCTGGGCCTGGATGGCTGGACCTATCTGGACGAGGGGCAGCGCTGGGCAATGAAGGCCTATCTCAGCGGTTCGCTGGTCGAAGGCTCGACCGAGGCCATGCAGGGCGCGCAGCAGGCGTCGCGACGCTACTTCCAGCGGCCCGACGCCTCTCATTTGAATTACGACCCCAACCAGACATCGCTCAAGGGTTGGTCGTCGCGTCTCATGCTGAACAAGCAGAAGGGCGACTACACCCTCAACAGCTCCCTCGGCGCCGTCTCGCCCGGCTACGAGATCAACGATCTGGGGTTCCAGAGCCGTGCCGACCACGTCAACACCCACGTCGCGGCCGGCCGCAACTGGAACGAGCCCAAGGGAATCTTCCGCCAGCGCAGCGTCACTCTGGCCGGCTATTCCACCTGGGACCTCGGCGGCACCCGCAACGGTGGCGGCGCGGGACTCTTCTACTGGACACAGTTTCGTAACTACTGGTCGGTGGAGGGGAACTTCTTCTACAACCCCTCGGCGCAGAGCACCCGCGCCACGCGCGGTGGACCCGAGCTGAAGACTCCGGTGAATCGGGAGATGTTCTTCGGCATCTATGGCGACCAGCGCCTGAAGCTGCGCCCGGCGACTTGGTTTGGCGCGGGACACGACGGCGCGGGCAGCGCCAATGCCTACGGCGGGGTCGAACTCGAGTACAAGCCGAGCAGCGCTCTGACGGTGAGCATCGAGCCAGGCTTCTCCTGGCAGCAGGATGACTCGCAGTACGTGGATACGCTGGAAGATGCCGCCAGCGCGACGTACGGCCACCGCTACATCTTCAGCGATTTCGAGTATCGCGAACTCGACCTGGGGCTTCGTCTCGACTGGGCCTTTAGTCCCAAGCTGACGCTCCAGGGCTTCGCGCAGCCTCTCATCGCCATGGGCGACTACCAGACCCTGAAGCAGTTCAACGATCCCGGCGGCTATGCTTTCACGACCTACGGGCGCGACGACGGTTCGACTCTGGACTACGACGCCGCGGACGACGAGTACGACATCGATCCGGGCGATGGTGGCGCTGCCTTCTCACTCGGCAACCCCGACTTCAACTTCAAGTCGCTGCGCCTGAACATGGTGCTGCGCTGGGAGTACAGCCCCGGCTCGACCTTCTTCGTGGTGTGGACGCGCGACAAGACGAACTTCGACCATCCCGGACAGATGGAAGTCGGCCGCGACATCCGCTCGCTGCTCGACGCCGAGGGTGACGACATCGTGATGGTGAAGTTGACGCGGTGGTTTGGGATCTGAGCGAGGGCGCCAAATCAATGGCGGGGCGTGCTTCCACACGCCCCGCTGTTCAGTGAGTGAATACGCCGTTTTCCGTTGCAGCTATTTTAGCAGTACCACTCGCAGTGAATTCTCAATCCCGAGTGCCTGAAAGCGCACGAGATAGCTGCCGGACGCCACTTCCTGTCCGCGGTCGTCGCGTCCGTTCCACAGCTCGAAGTGCTCGCCCTGCGCGACGCGTTGGTCCAGGAGCGTCCGGACGCGGCGTCCCGCGACGTCGTAGATCACGAGCTTGGCGCGCGCATCGCGTTCCATGCTGTAGTGAATCTCGGCGCGGGCGTTGAACGGATTCGGCAGGGCCCCTACGAGCTTTGTCTCGTAGCGGGTACCAGGAACGACGGCCGTGGCGTCGAGACTCAGCGTCTGTGTCGCCATGGTCACGGGGGCGGCGCGTCCTTGCGCCACCCACGCGTCGTAGAGATCCTGCCCCCAGGAATTGGTCACGTTCTCATCGCGAAGAAACTCCACGTACTCTTTGCTGGTGCTCTGATAGTAGAGATTCACATCGACGGAGGCCGAGCCAACGGGCAAGACATAGTGTGTGACATCGGAATGGGCGCCGTCCGCATAACTGTGGCCGACGGGTTGCGCCTGAACACTCGCGAAGCCCGCATTGGTAAAGCCCCGCGGCGGAATGCGGTTGTCGACGAAGATCTCGTTGTTCAGCGCGAAGTGGAAGGATGGGCCTGCGGGTAGCCCTACGATGGGTGCAAGATCCGCCGAAATGCCCGGCTCCGTGTGATAGATCTTGGCATCGGGATCATGGCTGAGTTCGCCGGTCGACGCGTCGTAGGCCCCTGACTCATAGATGAGATTCGAACTGCCGTCGTAGGCGCGCACGTTGACCCAAACGCGCCGCCCTTCGGGATAACCGGTTGGGAGCTTGTGGCCGGTCTCGTTGATCACCTCGACGTCGACCGTCGGCTGCAGGCCAGAAGCCGGGCCTTGCGTCACCACCAGCGTCGCGGCCTTCTGCAGCATGGCGATGACGCGCGCCTTGCCGGCCTGGAGGCGGGCGACGTCAACCTCGCCGCCGAAGAAGGTCGGGATGATGTCGGGGGCGAAGTGGTTGCCTCCGGTGAGATCATGCGTGCCGAGATCCGTCCGATTGGGGCTGTTCTGATTACTGCCCTTCCCGGTGGTGTCGGCCATGTGGCAGTCCTGACAGGAGGAGACGATGCCGTCGGGCTTGTCGCCTGCGAACTGTGGGGCGTAGACGCCCGTACTCGCGTACTCACTCTGGAGCCACTCGGCGAAGGTGCGCTCGACCGGCGCCATGTTGTCGGTGGTGTTGTCGAGATGCTGCTGATCGAGGGTGTCTGGAACGTAGGTTCCCGGTGTCGTGCCCTCCTTGAACACGGGGTTGCTCACGTTGTGGCAGCTGCCGCAGAGATTCGAGCTGCGGTGAATGGCCGAGTCGAGGAATTCATGGGAGGCCTGCGCGTCGGCGTAGGGGCCTCGCCGGATGGGATCGGGATCGGCGACGGCCATGCCGTTGCCGTAGTCCGGCGGGATCTGGTCCAGTGCCGCCAGGACGTCGGCGTCCTTCGCCGGGCTGACTCCGGGCGTGTAGACCGGGTCGACCAGGCGATGACAATAGTCACACTGCACGCCCTGACGATCGAGCGCCGTGACCTGCCCGCCGAGGGTGTCGACGGAGCGGCCCTCGAACCAGCCGCCGGGGGTGTGGCAGCGCAGGCACATGTCGCCGACCGCGGGAGCGTCCTGCTCGGCGACGGCGAGCGTCGCCAGGAAGACAGGGTCGCGCTGCGCCTGTGCCATCATGCTGCCCTTCCACAGATACCAGGGCTCGATGGCGGAGTTGTAGTCGCCGTGACAGCTCCTGCATGTCACGTCAGGATCGACGAGGACGACGCCCGCGTGGGCCTGCGTCCCCGGCTGGAAGAAGTCGCGCAGGGTCGTCGGGACCTTGCCTCCCACGACGGGCTCGATCTCGAAGAGACCCGCCGAATCGCCGTTGCCATAGTTGCCGGCGTTGTCGCGCGCTGCGACGCGAATCAGATTCTGCGTCCCCGGCATGTTCGGCACCATCCACTCAAAGACTCCGTCGTCCGGCTCGTGGCGGCCGACCTGCTTGAAGCTCACACCGTTGTCGTCGGAGAGATAGATGTCGACGTGTGCGATGCCGCTGGCATCGGTCGCCGTCCACTGGACATTGTTGACCGAGACCGGCGAGAGCGCCTCGCCGCCGGTCGGCCATGTGACGGTGACGACGGGCGGGTCCGTGTCGTTGCTTCCCGCGGGCGTCAAATACGCGCTGATCTCCGCCGTGTCGACATGGGAGAGCGACGGCAGATTCGCCGTCGTGAGGCCCGGAAAGGTCGGCGTATTCGTGAAGTTCAGGAAGTCCGTGGCCTCGATGAGATTCGAGTAGCCATCGCTGTCGGAATCGTTGTTCTCGACGGAGAGAATCGCGGCCTCGAAATCTGCGTAGAGCCCGGAGTTGATGGCCACCTGGATGTCGAGTCCGTAGGCGTTGCGTGCTCCGCCGCCGTCGAAGTCGAGATGGCAGAGACCGCAGTGATTCGCGTTGCTGATCAGCTCGTCGAGGCGGGTGTTCGTTACCGTCGGATAGTTGTTGAAGAACGCACCGCGAATGGGCGGTCTGGCGAACGCATCGCCTGTGCCGAGGAAGAGAAGAGCGAGTACCCCTGAGATCGTTGCGATGGATTTCGTTCGCGTGCGCTCCATGTTCGGTCCTTTCCGCTGACCAACTTTCAACATTGAGCTTAGGGACGCGAGCAGCACCCCGCGAGAACGACATTGTGAGCCAATTGGCTCATTCAGGGTCGTTTGGGCTCATTCCACGACTCCCTGCCAGAACCAGCGCCTGCGCCTTCGGTCGAAGTAGACCCACAGCCATCCGGTCTTGGGCGTGCGCAGATAATAGTATTCGCGCGCCAGTTCCCGGACCCACCAGCCGCCCGAGAGGATGTAGGGGCCGTGGAGTTGTTGGACGGCGCCGCCCTCGAGGCCGAGGATCATCCAGCCGTCGGGTTCGTTGCGCCGCTGGCGCGAGAGGGGCTTGGCCTTCTGGAAGAGGCGCCTCACCAGGGGGCGTCGCCCGGGGTCGACCGCGCGCGGTCGTGCCGGCTTGAGCTCCTGCAACCGTTTCCATTCGAAACGCGCCTCGGGCAGATGCCCCTGGCGCAGCGCGGGACACAGCACGGCGTTCTCGCCGAAGGCCGCGCGCAGCCGGGCCAGAGCGCGCTGCGCCGCCGAGAGGTCTCGCCCCGGCGTGTCGGCGAAGAGTTCGAGCTGATCCTTCGAGGGATCGACGCCGATCAGCTCGAGTGCGATGTGTTGGATGCCCTCCTTCAGGCGCTTTCCATCCTGGAAGAGATTCGAAAGGCGCAGGCGCAACAGTTCCATGAGAGCCGGAAGATCGAGGGTGGCCTGGGCGGGGCGCAGTGTGGCTTCGTGTTGGCTGCGATCTTCGAGGCTCAACACCAGGTGCAACGCGCGCAGCAGTTGATGGCGCGCGCGCAGCTTTTCGAAGAGCCCCTCGAGCATGGACTGCAGTTGATGGAGCAGACGCTCGAGATCGCGCTCGGCATGATCCAGAAACTGGCCGAGCACGAGGGGTTCGCGCGGTTTCGAGGGGTTCAACGGCGCCCACAGCTCGCCGCGCGCGAGTTGATGCAGGCGATGGATCTCTCTGCCAAAGCGGCGCAGCACGCCGTCGCCGGGCAGATCCATGAAGCCGCCCAGATCCTCGATGCCCAACTTAGAGAGGCGGTCGTGCAGCTGCGGCGGAAAGCCCAGGCGCTGCAGGGGGACGCGGCGCGCCCAGCGCTCTTCCTGCGAGGGATCTTCGACGGCGAGGGATTTGTCGCCCATCGCCTTGGCCAGGGCGTAGCTGCCGAAGCGCGTGAAGCCGACCACCGACGAGGCAATCCAGCCGGCCTGCTTCAGGTCGCCGTGCAGGAGTTCGTTCCATTGCTTCAGGGATGGATAGAGAAGCGACAGCCCGTCGGCGTCGAGCCAGAACACGCCGACCTCTTCGGAGGGCTCGACCTCGGCGCTGAAGTGGCGCAGCAGTTGCGCCAGCTGTTCGGTGGCCGCCACGATCTCGCCCTCCTCGATCACGCCGGCGCGCAGCTCGCGCGTGAGGGAGAGCGCCGCGGCGTAGCGCATGCCCGGCAGGATGCCGTGGCAGCGGGCTTCTTCGTTGACCCACAGCAGCTTGCCCTGCGCCTTGTCGCGATCGACGACGGCGGCGGGATGCAGACGCCAGTCTTCGTGGCCGCGCAACAGCAGCTGCAGGGGGAGGGCTGGGATGTCGACACAGCCGAGGCGGCCGTGTTTCAAGACAGGCCCTCACTGCCGCGGCAGCGGATCCGATGCCTCCAACCGGGGCCGTTGCGTTTGTCCTTCAGTGCCTGCAGCTCACACACGAAGTCCTGGCCGTCGGCGTGGACCTCTCCGCTGACGCGCAGTGAAACCAGCGAGCCGAGGCCACTCGTTCTTCGGCGTCCGCGCGCCGGCTGCGTGAGGCAGAGCAGGGCGGAGCGATGCCTGCGCGCCAGCCCCAACAGCCGGCTCTGCGCGGCGATGGGCAGGTCGTGATCCTCGAGCAGATCCATGACGAGCAGGCCGAAGGAGCCCGAGCGCAGCAG
>Ga0326597_10011789_pt1 | contig 11562 bp, 6 predicted proteins | sample RVTome_12_FD_203789 | JGI IMG/M metagenome (GOLD analysis project Ga0326597, IMG submission 203789) | Soil microbial communities from uranium-contaminated site in the Upper Colorado River Basin, Wyoming, United States - RVT100D185 | ecosystem: Environmental > Terrestrial > Soil > Contaminated >...
TCATCGGTCCCTCCTCGACGGGGTTGCGTTGGAACTCGCAACCTACGCCGTCGTCCTCCCGGACCGACCGCGACCCTTCATCGCCCTCAGCCTACCAGCCCTGACCTGCCACCGACGCCTGCACCACCCACCGCGTAGCGGTTTAGTTCAACTGGCTATTTGCGAACCCTAGTGTCAAATAGTCTGCACTAAGGTCGAGGGATTTGCGAATCTCTGTCGCGGTGAAAGAAGACTATCGGGCTGCCCGTCCGGTCAGTCGAGGTTGTCCAACGGGCTGCGCAGCGTCTCGAGGGTCGACCGGGCAACGTGGGTGTAGATTTGGGTCGTACGGGCACTCTGGTGACCGAGGAGCTCCTGGATCACCCGGAGGTTCGTTCCGCCTTCCAGCAGGTGGGTGGCGAAGCTGTGCCGCAGGGTATGGGCGGTGACGTCCTTCTCGATGCCGGCAGCCTCGGCGGCCACCTTGACGATCCGCTGGACCGATCTCGTGGTGAGGTGCTCATGGGGCGTGGCACCGGGGAAGAGCCACGGGTCGGTGGGGTAGGCGTCCCGGTAGATCCGTACGGCCTCGACGGCCCGGCGGGCGAGGAGCGTGTACCTGTCCTTGCCACCCTTCCCGCCTCGGACGCGCACGAGCCCTCGATCCACATCGAGATCGGCGGGGGCCAGTCGGACGACCTCGCTGACGCGCAGTCCGGCGGAATACAGCAGCATCAACAGGGCGCGGTGCTTGGCATTCCGGGGCTTGGAGAGGATCCGTGCGACCTCTCCAGGGCTGAGAACGGCTGGGAGCTTCCTCTCCTTTCTGGGACGCGGGATCCGAAGGGCAAGCCGCGGCTCGCCGAGCACGGACTCGCACAGGAACCGGAGGGCGCTGACCACTTGGTTCTGGTAGCTCTTGGAAATCCCTTTTCCCCGGACCAGCTCGAGGAGGTAGAGCTGGGCCTGCCGGGCAGGGTCGTCGGGCAGGCGCGGCCGACCGTTCCCGCACCAGGTGAGGAAGCGACGGAGTTGGCCGAGGTACACCCCGCGGGTCTTGGGGCTGTAACCCTTGAGGACGAGGGCGTCTTCCACCCGTTCCAGGATACCGCCGTCCAGGTCGACCGAGTCCGTGGGCCCGGATGGCGACCTCCGGCCAGGCCGGTCGGCTGCCGTCGGGGTTGACTGCGGCTGAGGACGGCCGGGGCCCGCCGGCGTGGACGCGGGACGCCGACGGCCGGGGTCTGCCGGTCCGGCAGGGGGGGTGGGAGGACGGAATCCCCGGGGACGGGGAGGCGCTGTGGGGCCGGCCGCTCCGGGTCCTCCGACCGGGGCCTCTCCCCGCGTCCCCGAACGACCTTCCGCCGGGCCGGCCGCTCCGGTCCGAGCACGGGCCTGTCGTCGAAGATCCAGACGTTCGCCCACCCGAGGGCCTGCTGGAGCGACCGGATGGCCGAATCGGCACGCGGGGCGCTCCATAGTGACCGGTGCTCGGGGTGGTACCGGCTGCCGGGCAGGGCGCGCACAGCCTCGAGGGCGGAATGGAAGTCCGGGTGACGGGGTTGGATCCTGACCAGGACGCGGCCCCGATCGGGCTGGACTCGGACGACCGCGACGGCTTCTCCTGGGTGCATACGGGAAGGAGCGCTCCGGACCGGGGCGGTGACATGCCGAAACGGGACGCCGGGCCCGGCGTCCGAGCGGGGCGGTCGAGGGCTCCGGCACGAGCCGGCGTCGGCGATGGGGGAGCACCGCATCGGGAGCGCGGAAATCGGGGGTGCGGCCGCCCCTCCGCCGCCCTATGTTGCGGCGTCCCTCCCGGTCCCCCATCAGTCGCCCCGAAGGGCGCTGGAGAGATTCACGGATGAGTCGGCGTCATCGGCGGCGTTCTGCCGCATGGGTAGGTCTGGCGGTGCTGGCGATCCCTCTTGCCCGGGTCGAGGGTCAGGAACGGCAAATCGTCGTGGCGAACGATAATCGAGTGCCCGCGGGAGTCCTGAAGGACGGGGTTCTCGAGCTCCGCATGGAGCTGCGTGAGGGAATCTGGTACCCGGAGGGCGAAGACGGCGAGGCGATCCCGGTCTACGCGTTCGCCGAGGCGGGGCGTCCGCTCCAGGTGCCGTCGCCGCTGGTGCGCGTGCCCGAGGGAACTACGATCGAGGTCTCGCTCCGGAACACGCTGTCGGTGCCGGCGACGGTGCACGGCCTCCATGAGCGCCCCGGGGATGCCGCCGGCTCGATCCAGATCGAGCCGGGCGAGACTCGGAGCGTCCGCTTCCCCGCGGGTGAGGCGGGGACATACCTCTACTCGGCCCGCACGCCGGATGGCGAGCGTGGCAACCGCCGCGTGGTCGACGCGCTGGTCGGCGGCGCGTTCGTGGTCGATGAGCCGGGGGCCTCGACGGACGACCGCATCTTCGTACTCGAGCGCTGGAACGGTCCTACCCGAACGGCCATGAACGGCAAGTCCTGGCCGTTTACCGAGCGCCTCACGGTCGCGGCCGGCGAGCCGGTGCGCTGGCGGATCGTGAACGCGTCCGACCTGAGCCATCCCATGCACCTCCACGGGTTGCACTTCCAGGTCGATGGCGTGGGGGACGGGGAGCGTTTCCGCAGGTACGGTCCAGAGGAGCGTCCGTTGGTCTTCACCCAAAACGTGGAGATCGGTGAGACCTTCGAGATGACCTGGGTTCCAGAGGAACCCGGCCGATGGCTCTTCCACTGTCACCGGCTGCCGCACATGCGCCTTCCCGTGGAGCTGGACCCGGCGGACGTCCTGGTCGCCGACGATCACGAGCACGCACACGAGGATCCGCTCTACGCGGGGATGGGCGGGATGATCATGGAGATTACCGTCACGGGAGAGCACGAGCCGACGCCGGAGGAGGTGTGGAGATCTGCGCGCAAGCTGCGTCTCGCGATCGGCCAGAGAGTTGAGGGCGGTGAGTTATACCACCTCACGCTGCACGATCCGGTGCTTGCCGCGTCGGTGCCTCGTGGGCGGATGAACCCCGGGCTCACGGGCCCGCCCATCGTCCTCCAGCAGGGCGAGCCCGTCGAGATCGCCGTGGAGAACCGGACGGACGCGGCCACGGCCGTGCATTGGCACGGGATGGAGCTCGAGAGCTACTACGACGGGGTGCCCACCGTGGGCGGTATCGGGGACACGCGTGCGCCGTCGATCGAGCCCGGCGGGACGTTCGTGGCCCGCATGATTCCTCCCAAGGCGGGTACGTTCATATACCACACACACTGGCACGACGCCCGCCAGCTCACGGGCGGGGTGCACGGCGCGCTCATCGTGGTGCCGCAGGGGGAGGCGCGGGACCCGGAGACGGACCTGGAGTTCCTCTTCAGCCAGAGCCCGAACGACCCGTTCGGAGCGGCGATGCTTCTCATGAACGGCGTGCCACAGCCCTCTACGCTGAACCTGGAGACGGGACGCACCTATCGTTTTCGCTTCATGAACATCACGCCGTCGGTGGCCAACCTCCGAGTGTCGCTGCGCGAGCATGGCGAGCCCGTGACGTGGCGGCTCGTGGCCAAGGACGCCATCGACGTGGCGCCGTCGCTCGCGGTCCCGCAGCGTGCCGATCTGCAGATCTCGGTGGGGGAGACCTACGACTTCGAGTTCCGGGCAGCGAAGCCGGGGCAGCTCACGCTGGAGGGGATCCAGCCGAACGACACGCGGCGGGTCGTCCAGACCCTGATCTTCGGGGGCGGCTGAGGCGGACCCGCGTCAGCGTGCGCGGTCGTCGTCCGCAGGGTCCGCAGGATGGGGCCGCGTGGGCTCGCTCATCGCTCCCGGCGGTGCAGGATGCCCGCCGCCGGCCACGCGCGGTCCGTGGATGGGAACACCTTCGCGCGGAGGCGGGGCCTTAGATGTCCGGCACCGGGCAAACTGCTGCTCGGTGCCAGTCCCGAATATCGGAAGCCATCTCGCCGTGCGACACTCGGAAGGAGTGACGGTCCGGGTAGGTGATGAGGGTCACAGCCGAATGGGGCTGCGGTTTGAGGGCGCGATAGAATGTGAGAAGCACGGTTTCGATCGGAGCCGTGGAGTCGTCCCAGCCTCCGGCGAGCAAGATCGCGCCCGCGATGCTCAACGTGCCCTCGCTCAGCCGGGTACCGCGTGCGGCAACCGGCCGTGAACCGTCGTGCCCTCGGTTGATGGATCCAGCAGCGCGCGCGGCCGTGGTCCGCAGGATGGGGCCGCGTGGGCCCGCTCACCGCTCCCCCCACGGGTATTGCCGAGCTTGCCAGGAGGGCCGAGATCACGGAGCCCCTCCCAAACCACCCGAAGTCCCGGGGCGCCGGGTGGCGTCACGATGGGCCTGCGCTCGGCGGATGTGCCGTCATCGCCCCGCTCCCTGGCGCGGTGTCGGACACCTTGGCCCTCCCGGGCAGCGCCAGGGCGCTGAACGCAGCGACCACGAGGGCGGCCCCGTACACCAGGATCGCATTGCCGTGCGCATCGATTCCGGCTTCTTCGCCCGCGAGGAGAAAACCGAGAGCGGAGATGCCGATGACTCCGCCGATGTACCGCGCGGTCGAGACGGCCCCTCCGGCCATCCCGGCGTTCGCCCGCCCGACCGCGCTCATGGCGGCGGCCTGTGAGGGCGCGGAGGAGAGGCCAAGCCCCGCGCCCATGAGGATCAGGCCCATCACCGCGTCCGTTGGCGTACGGAGCGCTTGGAAGTCCGAGATGAGATAGACGCCCATGATCGAGGTCAGGGTGCCGCAGAAGGCGGTCGCGCGGGCGCCTACGACCTCCGAGATGCGGCCACCGAGGGGAGAGCTGACGATCATGGCGAGCATCATCGCGATGATCGTCCGTCCGACGAGCCCTGCCTCCACGCCCCGCACCTGCTCGAAGAAGATGGGGAGCTGGAAGAGCAGGGAGTACATGGCCAGGTTCTGCAGCCCGATGACGAGGCTCGCCGAGGAGAACGTACGCTCCCGAAAGAGCCCTAAGTCGAGCACGGGCTCCGGCACCCTTCGTTCCCACCACACGAAGGTGGCCATCAGCACGGTACCACCCGCTGCAGTCCCGATCGTGACGACTCCCGACGCCTGAGCCGCCACGACAAGCAGCGTCAGCGCGAGGCCGAGCAGCACGCTCCCGAGGATGTCGAAATTCGGTGCCTGGGGCGCGGGCCCGGCCTGGTCCGTGGCCTCCGCCCGCGTCGTGATCCGGATCAGCCAGTAGGACACCACGATGACCGGGATGTTGGCGATGAACACGGAGCGCCAACCGAACCGCGCCGTCAGCTCTCCGCCCAGCAGGGGACCGATGGCGGCCGCCGTGGCCATGACGGAGCCGAAATACCCGAAGGCGCGGGGCCGCCTATCGAACGGGATGAGATTCCGCAGCAGGGCCATCACCGCGGGCACAGTCATGGCGCCGCCGGCGGCCATCGCGATCCGTGCGAACGCGAGGGCGGGCAGGGTCGCGACCGTGAAGCCGAGCACGGAGCCCGCACCGAAGATGGTCATGCCGAGCACGAGTCCGCGCCTGTGCCCGATCCGGTCGCCGAGCCGCCCGCCCGGGCTCATCGCGGCGATCCCGACGATCAGGTAGCTCGAGACGAGCCACTGGGTGAGCCGGCCGCCTCCGATCTCGAGCTCGGATCCGATGGACGGCAGCGCCACGGCGATCATGGTGGACCCGAGCGGCGACAACGACGCGGCGAGGAACATCCCGACGTAGAAAAGCGACGAGACCTTCTCGGCTGGGGGCGCGGCGGGCGTCAAGACCGTAGCGCTCTGTGAGGACAGGGAAGGTGGAGTCGGCTCACCGCGTGATGGCGCGGCACTGGAGGAGATACAGCCTCCCGTCGGCGAACGCCCATTCGATGTCGAGCCGCCCACCGTAATGACCCTCGCATCTGCTCGTGAGCCCGTGTAGGGCCTCGAGCTGGGTGTCGGTGAGACAGAGGGCGCCCACCCGCTCGGGTTCGACGGCGATCTCCTCGATCCCGCCGCGGCCGCCCGGCCGGAGCTCGACCTCCTTCTCGCCCGGGTGCCGCTCCAGCACGACTCCGTCGGGATCCATGCGGTACGAGTCCGGGATGACGATGCCCGAGACGACGGCTTCGCCCAACCCCCAGGCCGCTTCGATCAAGCGTTCCTCGGCTCCGGTCGCGGGATTGTGCGTGAAGAGCACGCCGGCGGCGTCGGCGTCGACCAACTGCTGAATGGTGACGCCGATCTTCGGTTCCGGGTCGATCCCCATCCGCTGACGGTATGCGAGCGCGGAAGCCGTGTGCGCGGACCGATGCACCTCCCGGATGGCGTCGATCAGGGCTTCGTGCGTGCGCACGTTGAGCAGCGTGGCGTGCTGCCCGGCGAAGCTGGACGCCTGGTCGTCCTCGCCCACGGCCGAGGATCGGACCGCGACCGAGCCGTCCAGCCGCGAGACCATGTCCTCCAGGGCCGCGATCGCTTCGACGTCGCCCCGCACCACCGACTCCACTGCCGGGACGGCCAGGGCAAAGCCGGGCGGGACGGGAAGCCCCGCCTCGAGGGCGCGGGCCAAGCTGGCCGACTTGCCTCCGAACGACTCCCTGTCCGCCGCCTCCGCCAGCGGTACGGGGTGGCTCACACGAGCTCGACGGTACCGGACGTCCCGTCGACCCTGACACGCGCGCCGTCCGGGATGGATGCGGTCGCTTTCGACGTGCCGACCACGGCCGGGATGCCGAACTCTCGAGCGACGATCGCGGCGTGCGAGAGCTGGCCGCCCCGATCGGTGACGATCGCTCCGAGGAGCGGCAATACGACGTTGAAGGCCGCCGACGTCGATCCGGTCACGAGAACGTCGCCCTTCTGGATCCGGTTGGATTCGTCCGGACGATCGATGACTCTGGCGGTCCCGGTATACACGCCGGGGCTCACCGCTCGCCCGGTGATCGCGGGGCCGGAAGGCGGCGGGCCGTGGGCGAAGATCTCACCGATGGCGACGCCGACCGCGCCCATCATCTCCGCCACGTGGGGCGGCAGTCCATCCGGCGGTGGCGGCGGGGCCGGCTCCGGTCCTATGAAGGGCGGCGCCTCGCCCGCCGGTGTGTGCAAGCGCCGGTGCGTGCGCGCGGCCAACGCGTCGGCCGAAGGATCGGGGTGGCCCCTGAGCATGCCGTCGAGCTCGTCACAGGTCGCGTCCAAAGCGGACTGGGCCACGTGGATCCTGCCGGACGCGGCGAGGCGTCGACCGGCTTCCAGGATCGCCTTCCGCGCGATGCCTGTCCCCCAGTTGTCGTTGAAGATGCCCCGTTCGTCGCGGAGCCGGTTGATCAGGCGAGCCTCACCGAGCAGCTCGTCGAAGCGCTCTCGGTGCGCCGCGGGAACGGCGGCACGAACAAGCTCCTCGGCCTCGGTCGAGGCGTGGGACGTGTCCTTCGACGGATCGAGCGCCGACCGGATCGTCCCGAGCAGCATCTCGGGCAACTCCACCGCGCACGGATCGGCGATGTCGTATCCGCCGGCGAGACGCAGACCGATGGAGGACAGGAATTCCCGCGTGGCCTCTCCGACCGCGTCTTCCCGGTCCGCGAGCGCGTCGAGGGTCTCCTGGGCCGAGGCTCCGTTGAAGTCCTCCGGTCCCATCCCGGACTCCTCGAGCGCCCGCGCGAGCCCGCGGAGCTGTTCCAAGGCTCCGAGCGAGACGGGCGATGACCCCTTGAGGGGCGCCAGGATCTCTCCTGCGTCCAGCCCCGTCCATCGCATGACGTTCGACAGATACAGGCCCACCGGGATGATCGAGCCGATGGTGAACTTGTGGTGCCGGTAGACCATCTCCGCGGCGTTGTCGCGGACCGCCGCCAGATGCGCGAGCAGGCCCTCGGTGTCCAGTGCGCTCACATCGATGTCTTGGAGCGCCTGATTCCGGCGCATCGAGTCCGGTTTGTACTCTCCGTCCCAGAGTTCGATATCCTGGCGCCAGATCCTCGATGCGAGTGCCTCCCGGGCGGCTCCGAAGCGCCGGCCGATCTCCTCCTCGTCGTCCGGGGCGACCCCGTCCGCACGGTTGTACAGGAAGCCGTTGATCACAGCCGGTTCGAGGTGACTGAGGAGCAGCCCGTAGCGCGCGGTGCCCTCCTTGAAGCCTCGCTTGAAGCCTTCCGGAAACACTTCCGAGACGAAGGGGGTCAAGGGGCGTGGGAAGTGTGTTGAGTCCTGCTCCCAGGTTCCCGGGCCGGGTGCTTCGTAGCTTGGCGGCGTCATGGTGGGGACTTCCTCTCGCGGACGGCGATCAGGGTGTGGCTACCGTTTCGTAACGAGAATACGCCGGAATCGTAACGGGCGCGAGGCATTGAGGTCGCGGTGTCCGGGCAAACGACGCCGGCCCGCGTGGGTGCGGGCCCCGGCGCCGCGCCGCGCCGGTGGTGCATCGGCTGATGGGGCCTATCGTGCTGGACGGCGTCGTGGACGAGCCCGCATGGGACGCCGTCGCGCCGGTCCCGCTCTTTCAGCAAATCCCCACCCCGGGGGGGCGCTTCCGGAGCGCACCGAGCCACGACGAGGACTACCTGTATCTGGCGGCGCGCAACTACATGCGCGCGGATCTTTCATGCCCGCCACGCCTCAGCCCTCCCATCCGTGCAGGATCGCCGCGGCGCGCCACACGCCGTCGGCCGACTGGAGCACCTTCGCCCTCAGGCGCGGAGGCAGGTCGGGGCGGGCCTCCAGGAACGCGCGCACGGTTTCGGCGGCCTCTACTTCGCCGTGCCCGCCGAGGGTCGCGCCCAACCAATTGCCGGGAAAGAAGATGTCCCCGGTGCGCTGGATCTCTTCGACCATGTCCAGGGCGGGGTGGATGTACTGCAGCGATGTGTCGCCGCGGAGCGGGTGGTGGAGGTTGGACAGGCCGGACAGGACCCACGGCTCGCGGGCGCGGTTGGCCGGATCGGCGAGCGACCGGAAGAAGGCGGCGCGCACTTCCGGGTCGGGATCGAGCGAGGGCCGCACGAACTGGAAGCGGGCCTTGCGGTCGGGATTGGTGATGCGCTCCTCTTGGGCATCGAGGAGCTCGGACCAATCGTCCACGCCCCGGATCGCGAGCCCGGTGGCGAGCGCGGTCTGATCATTCTCGGACAGAGGCAGGCCGGGGAGCTCTTCCTCTCCCGCCCAGAGCCGCCGCATGCGGTCGATGCCGGACGGCGTGGTGACCACGCCGCGCCAGGTCGAGAAGAACGCAGAGCGCGCCGTCGCGGGTCGTGATCCGGTGACCTCTTCCCACAGGACGGCCTCCAGCTCCGCCGCGCGCGCGGCCCGGGCGTCGGCGGACATGAGATCCCAGAACGCGGTGCCGGCATACCCGAGCACGCGATTCAGGATGAGCTCGTCGCTCTCGCGGGGAAGGGCCTCGATAGCCAGATCGAGCAGGCGCTCGGGCTCGACCCTCCGCTCGAGGACCTGATCCCACAGGGTTACCCAAGCGGCGCCGCGGGCGAGCGCGGGCTCGAGCGTGGGCAGGTGCTCAGTCAGGTAGGTCAGGGTGGGGTCGTCGAGCAAGAACAGGCCGTACTCCACGCCGGATCCGTTCGGCAGGACGTAGCGGAGATCGTCGGAGGCCAACCCGGGGATGCGGGCGGGCTCGGCGCCGAGCTCCACGGTGACGACGGTGTCCCGGGGTGTGGCTCCGGTGGTGGCGGTGGCGACGACAGCCTCCCCCGGCCCACGCCCGAGTCGCACCTGCAACGTCTGAGGCCAGACGAGGCCCCGACCCGCCGGGTCCTTCTGGGTCAGCACCACGTCTCCGCCCTCGCGCTCCACGCGGATCGTGGGCCGGCCGGGCTCCTCGACCCACACCTGGCTCCAGCTGGCCAGATCCCCCGGAGAGCGCTGGTCGAGGATGTCGATGAGGTCGGGCCAGGTGGCGTTGCCGTACGCGTACGCTGCGAGGTACTCCCGGATCCCCTCGCGGAAAATCTCTTCGCCGACCCGGTTCTCGAGCTGCCGCATCACGATCGGCGCCTTCTGATAGATGATCGCGCCATACAGCGTGCCAGCCTCGCGCAGGTTATCCAGCGGTTGACGGATGGGGTTGGCACCCTCGGTCCGGTCAACACCGTACGCAGACGGGTGGTGGGACATCACGAAGCGGAGATCATGATCGATCTCGGGGAACGATGGATGTACGATCTTCGCCGCCATGAAGTTGGCGAAGACTTCCTTCATCCATACATCGTCGAACCAATCCATGGTGACGAGGTTGCCGAACCACATGTGCGCGGTCTCGTGCGATATGACGCTCGCGCGTCCGAGGATCTGGCTCTGCGTGGCGGTCTCGTCGAGCATGAGGCCCGAGGCGTTGTAGAGGATGCCTCCAGGGTGTTCCATCCCACCGTACTGGAACGAGGGGATGAGCACGAAGTCGAATTTGCCGAAGGGGTAATCGATGCCCGTGTAGTCCTCCAGCCAAGCGAGCGCCTCCACGTGCAGTTCGAAGATGGCGTCTCGGTTGCGCTCGACCTTGGCCGTGTCCGTCTCCCGGTGGTACATGCGCATGGCGCGCCCGCCCAGCTCGGCGTCCTCGACTTCGAAGCGGCCGGCGGCGAACGCGAGCAGGTAGGTGGGGATGGGCTCGGTCGGAGCGAACGTCAGCGTGCGCCCGTCGGCCGTCTCGGATTCGTTCTCGAGCGGTCCGTTGGCCACGCCGTGCCACTCGGAAGGGATTCGGAGCGTCCAGCTCACGGATGCCTTGAGGTTGGGCTGGTCGAAGACGGGCAGGCTGAAGTGTGCTCGGTCCGGGACGAAGAGCGTGTAGAGGAAGTCGTCGCTCCGGTTGAGCGCATCGTCGCCGGCCGTGTACTCGATCTCGACCTGGTTGGCGCCCTGTGAGAGCGCGCTCGCGGGGACCACCACGTGATCGTTCACGGGCGCCCACTCGGCCGCGATGCCGTTCACGCTAACGGCGTGCACGCGCGCGGCGGGATCCGTGAAATCCACGACGAGCGGATGGTCGTCGGGATCGTCGAGGTGGAGATCGATCGCCGTTCTGCCCATGATCGGCTCGTCCAGGGTCTCTGGCACGGTCAGCTCGATGGCGTAGGCGATGTTCGACAGCGTCCGGTCCCGGTGCTGGGCCAGCTCCCAGGGGATTCCGAGATCGGTGGGCGGCGGGTCGGGCCTGTCGCAGCCGCCCAGCGCGGCGGCGCCCAGGGCGGAGAGGAACAGGGTGCGACGGGCGTGACTCGGCATGGGGCCTCCTAGGGGCGGGAGAGCCCGGATGGGTCGAAGGCCGGGCTACGATATTCTGCGGGCGTCGGCGCGACGCGTCCAGCGGGAAGGGCGCGTTGGAGCGCCGGCCCGGAGGGATCCGTATGCCGCGGGCCCCTGCTCAGACCACTTTGCTCGAGGGCTTGTTCTCCCGCATCGCGTCGACGACCTCCTCCTCATCGACCACGGCGGGCTTGGGCGTCTTGGAAGCGATGAGTGATATGACGGATTGTCCGGGCGAGGGGCTGAGGGACCAGTCGGCGCTGAAGACCCCGACGATGCGCCCGCTCTCGACCAGGAACATCGGGGTCGCGCGTTCTCCGTAGCGGTCGCGGTAATCCCGGAACGTGAACTGCGCCGTGA
>Ga0326597_10011791_pt1 | contig 11561 bp, 11 predicted proteins | sample RVTome_12_FD_203789 | JGI IMG/M metagenome (GOLD analysis project Ga0326597, IMG submission 203789) | Soil microbial communities from uranium-contaminated site in the Upper Colorado River Basin, Wyoming, United States - RVT100D185 | ecosystem: Environmental > Terrestrial > Soil > Contaminated >...
CGATATTGCGAAGAGCCTGACAGTGCGGGCGCATAAGTTCAGTGGCAAGGCGGCGGAGAAGATTGCCGCGGCGGGCGGGGCCACCGAGGTGCTTAGCAATCGCTAATCGGAAACAGCAAGACGATGGATAACGCGCTCAAGAATCTGTTTGCAGTCGCCGACCTGCGCAACCGAGTGCTCTTCACACTCGCAATGCTCGGGGTGTACCGTGTCGGCAGCCACATTCCTACGCCGGGTGTGAATACCGAGGCGCTTGCGATCCTGGCCGAGCAGACGCGCAACACGATGTTCGGCCTCTACGACATGTTTTCTGGCGGGAACCTCTCGCAGGTGACGATCTTCGCACTCGGCGTCATGCCGTATATCAGCGCCTCGATCATCCTGCAGCTGCTGACCGTCGTCTGGCCGACGCTTGAACGGATCTCGAAGGAAGGCGAGCTGGGGCGTCGCAAGATCACTCAGTACACGCGCTATCTGACGCTGGCGCTGGCCTTCGTGCAGTCGCTGGGTATCGCGTTCTTCCTGGAGCGCCAGACGCAGATCGCGGGCGGTCTTCCGCTCGTGTACGTCACTGGGTGGGGCTTCCGCTTCATGTGCGTACTGACGCTCACCACCGGGACCATGTTCATCATGTGGCTGGGTGAGCAGATTACCGAGCGTGGCATCGGGAACGGCATGTCACTGCTGATCTTTGCCGGGATCGTCGTGGGGCTGCCTACGGCAGTGCTGACGACGTTCGACCAGATGCGCACCGGACAGATCAGCCTGCTGCGCATCGTGTTCCTGATCGTGATGATGGTGGGGGTTATCGGCGCGATTATTTTTGTCGAGCGCGGCCATCGCCGAATTACGGTGCAGTACGCCAAGCGGGTCGTCGGGCGCCGGCAGTACGGTGGTTCGAGCACGCACATTCCGCTCAAGGTCAACACGGGCGGCGTCATCCCGGTGATTTTTGCCTCGTCCATTTTGGCGTTTCCGGCGACGATTGCCACGATGTTCGAGAGCGGCACGTGGGGCCGGGCTGTTGCGGATCAGCTGGCGTACGGGATGCCGCTCTACAACCTGATGTATGTCGGCGGCATCATCTTCTTCTGCTACTTCTACACCGCCATCATTTTCAACCCGGATGACGTCGCGGAGAACATGCGAAAGTATGGCGGGTTTATCCCCGGTATCCGGCCGGGCAAGCGCACTGCCGAGTACATCGACACGATTTTGGCGCGCCTCACCCTGGTCGGGGCTCTGTATCTGTCGGCCGTTGCCATCCTGCCGGAGTTTCTGCTGACCGGTTTCAGGGTCGCGCCGATTCCGTTTATCGGCGAGCAACTCGACGCGCTGATGCCGTTGTGGGTGACGCAGGGCGTGGGGATCACGTTCTTTTTCGGCGGCACGTCGCTGCTGATCGTGGTCGGTGTGGCCATGGACACGGTGAACCAGGTGGAATCGCAGCTCATCATGCGCCACTACGACGGGTTCATGAAGAAGGCGCGCATCAGGGGACGGCGCGGGTAGCCGATGGGGCTGAACGTCGTCATGCTGGGGGCGCCTGGGGCCGGCAAGGGAACGCAGGCGGAGCGGTTCGCGCGACGGCGTGGGCTGCCGAAGATCTCGACAGGCGACATTCTGCGGCAGGGCGTCCAGGATCGGATGCCGGTGGCGCTACTGGCGAAGGCCACGATGGATCGCGGCGAGCTCGTGGACGACGAGACGATGGTGGCGATCGTTCGGGAGCGGCTGGTGAGGCCAGACACCGACCTGGGCTTCGTTCTGGATGGGTTCCCGCGCACCGTTTCGCAGGCGCGCGCCCTCGATGCCATCATCGAAGAGCGGGGAAAGGGCTCCTTGCTCATCGTCGACATCGTGGTGCCGGATGAGGACCTGGTGCGCCGGCTGGCCATGCGCCGCATCTGTTCGAAATGCGGGAAGAATGCGGAACCGGGAGACAACGCGGAGACCACGTGCCAACGCTGCGGCGGTGCGCTCGTGCATCGTGCCGACGACAGTGAGGAGGTCGTGCTCGAGCGGCTCAGGGTATACGCGAACGCGACCAGGCCGCTTGTTGAGTTCTATAGCGAACGGCCGACGTTTCGCACGTTGAACGGCGCGCAACCCCCGGACCGCGTGGCGCAGGAACTGGATGCGACGATCAATGAAGCGACTGTGCCGGAGGCGAGCGCCGCTTCGGAGGCGCAGAGGGCGGTAGGTCGATGATCGTGTGCCGCTCGACGGCCGAGATCGAGAAGCTACGGCGGGTCAATCAACTCGTGGCCAGGATTCTCGCTGAGTTGCGGCGGATGGTCGCGCCTGGCGTCACGACCGAAGCGATCGATGCGACCGCGGAAGCGATGGTACGCGAGGAGGGCGCCGAGCCGGCGTTCAAGGGGTATCACGGGTATCCCGCGACTGTGTGCGCGTCGGTCAACGAGCAGGTGGTCCACGGGATTCCGTCGACGCGCCGACTGGTCGAGGGCGACGTGCTCTCGATCGACATGGGCGCCAAGCTCGAGGGGTTCTACGGCGACTCTGCGGTAACGGTGGCGGTCGGGCGCGTGTCGGCGGATGCCGAACGACTGCTGCGTGTGACGGAGGAGGCGCTGTTTCACGGTATCGACGTAGTAAAGCCTGGTGCCCGGGTGTCGGATATCGGTGCGGCGGTTCAGGCGCATGTTGAGGCGCACGGCTTTTCTGTCGTCCGGGAGTTCGTCGGTCACGGCATTGGAACCTCGCTGCACGAGGAGCCGCAGATCGCCAATTACGGCCCTGCGAATCGGGGACCTCGCCTAGCCGAAGGCATGGTGCTCGCGATCGAGCCGATGGTGAATATCGGCGCCGCGGCGGTGAAGGTTCTCAGCGACGGCTGGACGGCCGTGACGCGCGACGGGACGCTGTCGGCTCACTTCGAGCACACGGTCGTCGTGGCGGGTGGTGGGTGCGAGATTCTGACGCTGTTCGATGCGGACAAAGCGAGAACGCCGCAGCCGTTGGCGATAGCGACTGGCGAGTTGTGATGAGCGGTTTGCGATGAGCGATGTGGTGTTGCCGTGGACGAATCACGAATCACTGATCGTGAATCACTAGTGCAGGAAGGCATCGTTGAGGCGCAGTTGCCCAGTGGGCTATATCGGGTAGACATCGACAGCAGTCGGAAGATTACGGCGCATATCGGCGGCGGTCTGGAAAAAAATTTCGTCCGGCTCCTGGTGGGCGACCGGGTCGTCGTGGAGCTGACGCCGCGGGATCTGACGCGCGGCAGAATCATCAGGAAGGCGTAGGGTCATGAAGGTCAGGGCGTCAGTGAAGAAGATGTGCGATAAGTGCAAGGTCGTCCGCCGCAGTGGGGTGGTCCGGATCATCTGCACGAATCCGAAGCACAAGCAGAGGCAGGGATAAGGCATGGCCAGAATTGCAGGTGTCGACCTTCCGCGCACGAAGCGGGTCGAGGTTGGCCTCACCTATATATACGGCATCGGTCGGAAGCGGTCGAACAACGTGCTTGGCGCGGCTGGCGTGAGCCCTGACATTCGCGTGAAGGACCTGTCTGAAGAAGACGTCCGCAAGATCAGCCGTGTGCTCGAGGACGCGGGCGGCATCGAGGGCGATCTCCGGAAGGAGATCGCCATGAACATCAAGAGGCTGATGGAGATCGGCTGCTACCGTGGCCTGAGGCATCGCCGGAACCTGCCGGTCCACGGCCAGCGCACCAAGACCAACGCGCGCACCAGGAAGGGGCCGCGCAGGGGTGCGGTTGCGAAGAAGAAGACGGTATAACGAATGGCCAAAACTGACGCGGCTACGGAAGGCGAGAAGAAAGGCGCGGGTGGCAAGAAGGCGCCCCGCAAGGCGTTCAAGAAGCGTGGCGAGAAGCGCGTGGTCCACCACGGCTACGTGCACATCAGCGCCTCGTTCAATAACACGCACATCACGATCACTGATACCGAGGGCAATGTGATTGCCTGGTCGAGCGCGGGTGGCATCGGCTTCAAGGGGTCGCGCAAGGGAACGCCGTTTGCCGCGACCCAGGCCGCCATCAATGCCGGTAATGCGGCGAAGACCTACGGCCTGCGGTCGGTGGAGGTGCGGATCAAGGGACCGGGATCGGGCCGTGAGTCGGCGATCCGTGCGCTGCAAACGGTCGGCATCGAGGTGAAGTCGATTCGCGACGTCACGCCGATTCCGCACAATGGCTGTCGTCCCACCAAGCGTCGACGTGTTTAGGAACGACGTCAAGTCGTTCCGGTAGATAGAGCGGAGAGGATTGCATTAATGGCTCGATACATCGGACCTGTCTGCCGGCTGTGCCGTCGCGACGCGATGAAGTTGTTCCTCAAGGGCGAGCGCTGCTACACGGATAAGTGCGCCATTGAGAAACGCAACTTTGCTCCTGGCCAGCACGGAAAGACGCGGAGGAGAGGGGCGGCGAAGGTGGCCGGCTACGGCGTGCAGTTGCGCGAGAAACAGAAGGTCAAACGCACCTACGGTGTGCTCGAGGATCAGTTCCGGCGCTACTTCGGGCAGGCCGAGCGCACGCGCGGTATCACGGGCGAGACGCTGTTGCAGCTGCTCGAGCGCCGGCTGGATAACGTGACGTACCGCTTGGGCTTCGCAACGTCGCGCCCGCAGGCGCGGCAGCTCGTGCGGCACGGCCACTTCACCGTCAACGGGCGTAAGGTTGACATCCCGTCGTTCTCGGTGAAGTTGGGCGACGTGGTCGCTATTCGGCAGAGTAGCCGGGAGACCGCCTCGATCGTGCACGCCCTCGAGGAAGTGAAGGGTCGTGGCGTCCCGGGCTGGTTGCAGTTCGATCCCGAGGCGATGTCCGGCAAGGTCGGCTCGATTCCGACCCGTGAGCAGATCAACCTGCCAGTGCAGGAACAGCTCATCGTCGAGTTGTACTCGAAGTAGGTTTCTGGCGGGTCCGCTTATGCGGCACCTGCCTCACGAGCGTACGCCGGGCGCCGCGAATGGACCCGGTATCGCACCCGTCAGCCCGCAGCTTTACGGACCTGCAGCGGGAGGCTGGCGGAGATGACTTGCAGGTCTGGAGGCCGGAGCTGCCGGCCCGTTGGCGAAAGGAACACGCAATGCTCTGGAAGGGTTTTCAGCGTCCCAAGCGGCTCGAGTTCGAGCGCGATACTCTCACCGATCGGTTCGGGCGGTTCTACGCCCAACCCTTCGAACGCGGGTTCGGCACCACCGTTGGCAATGCCCTCCGACGGGTGCTGCTATCGTCTATCGAAGGGGCGGCGATCACCACCGTCAAGATCGACGGCGTGCTCCATGAGTTCTCGCCGATCCCCGGCGTGGTCGAGGATGCCACCGATATCATCCTCAACCTCAAGCAGATCCCGCTGAAGCTGCATGTCGACCACACCAAGACGCTCTACCTGCGCGTCAGCAAGCCGGGCATCGTGCGGGCCAAGGATATCGAGGGCGACGCGGACGTGGAGATCCTGGAACCGGAGGCGCACATCGCCACCGTGTCAGACGGCGGAAAGCTCAACATGGAGCTGCGCATGAAGCGCGGCCGAGGCTACGTGTCGGCGGACAAGAACTTCGACGAGGATCTCGGCATTGGCTGGATCCCCGTGGACTCGGTGCACTCGCCGGTCAAGAAGGTGAACTATCTCGTCGAGGCGGCCCGGCTGGGCCAGACGACCGATTACGACAAGCTCACTATCGACGTCTGGACGAACGGGTCGGTCACGGCGCGCGACTCCGTGTCGCTGGCGGCCAAGCTCGTCCGCGATCACCTGAGCATCTTCATCAATCTCGAGGAGGTCGTGGATCAGGCCCAGGAGATGCCGGCCGATCAGCCGCGCTCTGCGACGGCAAATGACAACCTCGAGAAGAGTGTCGAGGAGCTCGAGCTGTCGGTGCGGTCGTATAACTGCCTGAAGAACGCCAATATTCGTACGATTCGCGAGCTGGTGGGGAAGACGGAAGCAGAGATGCTCCGGACGAAGAACTTCGGCCGGAAGTCACTCAATGAGATCAAGGAGATCCTGCACACCATGGGGCTCAGCCTCGGTATGCGGCTCGAACAAGCTGCTCAGGCGTCTCAGGAGCAGGGCGGCGTCGACTAGAGACCAAAGACTAGAGCCCAGAGCCTAAAGCCAAGAGAGTTCACCATGAGACACAACGTTGCACACCGAAAGCTCGGTCGCGTCACAGAGCATCGCCTTGCGCTGCTGCGCAACCAGGCCACCGCTCTGTTGCGGCACGAGCGGATCGAGACCACGGTACCGAAGGCAAAGGAGCTACGACCGTTTGTCGAGCGGCTGATTACGGTTGCCAAGCGCGGCGTGGCCGCGGGCGATGCCAACAGCCAGTCACTGCACGCGCGACGGATGGTGCTGAGGGATCTGGTCGACAAGGACGTGGTCGGCAAACTGTTCGAGACGATCGCTCCGCGGTTCGCTGAGCGGCCAGGCGGCTACACGCGGATTCTTCGCATCGGTTTCCGGCGCGGCGACGCTGCGGAGATGGCGCAACTGGAGCTCGTTGGCAGCGAGTACGACCCGAGTACGGCCGAGGCCAAGTCCGCCGACGGGGAGGACGACAAGCCGAAGAGCCGGGGCGTGGGTGCCCGGTTGAAGGCGACCGCGCGACGGCTGCGAGGGTCCAAGGGCGACCAGGGCGCTTCCAAGGCGCAAGCCAAGGGTCAGACCAGGGGCGGCCGCAAGTCCACCACGCCGCGCAAGGTCGGGGGGGCGTAGCCGGGGCACGATCTTCCGCCTCCGCAGCGGAGCGTTAGATCCGCCATCGGAAACTGGGCCAGCCTTCGGGCTGGCCCTTTCCACGTACCCACGCCTCGCCGAGCGCAACCGCAGTCGTCACCGCTGTCATCGCCCGCGTCCAGGCGAACATGCCTCGCGCGATAAGCGCCACCCCACCATCAACTTCCAGCCACACCCGGATGAGGTCCGTACCGGCAGTGCCTTTGCTCCGCCGTGGCTCGCCCGCGACGACCGCGGGGAACGCGCATGCAGATCTCCAGACGGCACCCTCCGCTCGCACTCATGGCCTTGTTGATCGTCGGCACGATGACAAGCGTACTGGGCGACCAGGGTCACGGCCCTTCCGAGAAACGGCCAGAACGAGCGAAGCGGATGGGCATCAGCTCGCTGGCACCTGTGGAGGTCCTGGCAGCCGGCTTCAAGACAATCTCAGGTATCGCCGTAGAGGCCTCCGGTGCGGTCCTGGTCACCGATCGCGCCAAGGGGACGCTGACACGCATTGACTCGTCAGGAAACCGTCATACGCTTCTGGCCCGCCTGCACGAACCACGCGGCGTTGCAGTCGATGGCACTGGTGACCTGCTAATACTCGACCAAGGCGGAAGCCGCCTGGTGCGTCTTGGGGCCGACGGATCACTTTCCGTTGTCACCTCTTCGCTGAGACAGGCGCGGGCGGTGGCGGTTGGACCGGATGGTCGGGTGTGGGTTGCGTCGCGGCCGATGAGCAGCCTGGGTAATCGTGGTGGCCAGTCGCGAAGGGCGCGTGCCTCCGAGTACGGGATCGTGCGCGTGGAACCGTCAGGCGCGCTCTCAACACTGGCCTCTGGCTTCATTGACGTGGCCGGGATTGCTGCGGATGCATCACATGTCTACGTGGCCATGGGGCATCTGGCGACGGAACAACGCCGGCAACAGACGACCCTCGCTCTCGTGCCGGTAGGCGCGGATGGAAGGGCGGGAGCCGTCGAGCCGCTTCTTCGCGGCCGTTCGTTGAGCGCCCACGGTGTCGCCGTGGATGCGGTGGGGGATCTCTTCGTCAGCGGTGCCGCGCACAAGAGAAGCGCCAAGGCTGACGGGGTGATCCTGAAGCGGCGCAGGAGCGGAGAACTCAGCACGCTGGCGGCAGCACTGGGTGACTTGGTGGCGCTCGCCTTCGCGCCCAACGGCGACCTGATCGCGGCAGACAGCCGCCACGGACGAGTCCTTCGCTTCAACGCGACACCGGCACCTCTAGTTGTCGCACCGCCGTTCACCAACCAGGCATCGGTCGAGGTTCGCGGCAGCTCGACTCATGGCGACCTGGTACAAGCCTTCTGGGCGCCCGATCTCACGAGTCCGGTAGCGGCGGTCACCGCCCCTCAGAGCAGCGGCGTGTTCGCCCTCCACACGCCGGTGGCCCTCAATACAGAGACGCGGCTATCGTTTCTCGCCACCGCCGCCGGCGGCGCCGGGCTCGTGAGCACGCCTCACACCGTGTCTGTCGTCCACGACGATCGCAGACCGACGGTGGCGATCACGGAGCCGCGAGCGGGCGCCCATGTACCTGATCTGGTCACACTCGGCGCGCGCGGCGAGGACGAGGACACCGGCCTCGCGGCCCTCACCTTCATGCTCGACGACGCGGTGGTCGAGCGGGTCGAGAATTCGGAGCCCGGCCGGTCGTTTGTGGCGACTGCCCACCTCGATACACGTCAGGTGCTGGAGGGACCACGCACCGTCACCGTGATAGCGACCGACCGGGCAGCGAATACTGCCGTCGATGCCCAGCTCCTGGTCGTTGATCGGACGCCACCAGATACGCAGATCGTCACTGGTCCGCCGGAAGAGACAGCCGAGGGGACCGCGACCTTCACGTTCAGCGGAACCGATGTGCAGTCTGTGGACCTGGACTTCGCGTGGCGCCTTGATGCCGGCGCATGGTCGGCGTTCAGTCCGTCACGCGTAGTTACTCTCGCCTTCCTCGCGCCAGGCGTGCATCACTTCGAGGTCAAGTCGCGGGACCGAGCGGGACACGAGGATCCGACTCCAGCCGTACAGACCTTTACGGTGACGGCGCTGCGGGTGCGGATCCTGGAGCCGTTGCCAGGCGCGGTGGTCACGTCAGAGACCATCTGGGTGCGCGGGGTCGTCGAAGGTGGCGGCCCCGCCGTCACGGTGACCATTGCGCCGCCACCGGAGTTTCGAGACGAGCTGTCGCTGGAGATGCTGCCGGTTGCCACGGAGGCAGGCACGTTCGCCGCCGAATTGCCAGTGACCCCCAGCATGACCACCGTGACGGTCACCGCACGGGAGGGGCAGAACGTCGCCTTCACTGACGAAGTCGCCATCCGCGTGCAAAGCCCACTGTCCGGGTCCGTTCGGTTCGAGGCGTTTCCCGCAGCCGGCGTTGCGCCGCTCCCCACGCGCTTTGCCACCGGTCCATTCCCGGCGGGTAGTGTCTACTCACTGGATCTCGACAGCGATGGGACGATTGACTACGAGGGAGGCACGCTCGCCGACCAGGTGTTCGTGTACGCGCGGCCAGGAATCCACGTCGCGATGCTTCGGGGCATCTCGCCAGATGGCCAGGAGTTTGCTGCTCGGACCTCCGTTGAGGTCCGCGACCGGGCGGATCTCGAGGCGCGGCTGCAGGCCGTCTGGGGCGCCTTCAGGGTGGCACTGAGCGCGGGCGATGCGGCCGGCGCCTCGTCGTTCGTGCATAGCGACCGGCGTGCAACGTGGGAGGCGTATTTTCGCCAGTTCACACCGGACTTGTTTGCCGCAACGGATACCGTGTTTGCCGACGTGACGCTGCTGGAGGTCGGGACCGGTCGCGCGGAGTGCGAAATGATGCGGGAGGTGGACGGCTTGCTGTATTCCTTCCCGATTTCTTTCCTGATCGACGTGGATGGAGGCTGGCGGTTATGGCAGTTCTAAACCGGGTGGCGTTGTTGCTGTCGGTGCTTTTGGTGACAGGCGGGTGCCGCGGCGGAGCAGAGCAATGGGGGCCATTCCGAGGGCAGGTGGTGGACGCGGAAACAGGCCAGCCCATTTCCGGCGCGCATGTCATGGTCCTGTGGGTTCGCGAACCGCCGAGTCTGCACATCGCAGAGCGGTTCTACGATGCGCAGGAGACGGTGGCCGATGCAAACGGTCGCTTCGAACTTCCGCGAGAAATTCGACTGCTCACTGTGTTTGTCAGGGGACCAGAGGTTGCGGTCTTTGCACCCGCCTACATGATGCAGGCGCCGGAGGTGACGCCGGCTGGAGGTCGCGCCTACGTCGATCCAACGATTGTCAGGATGCGTCCGCTCAAGACGCGCGTGGAGCGGTGCACGAATCTTTGGGGCGGGCCCTTGCTGGACGTTGGTTCGACGGTACCGACATTCATGGAAGTGGTTCGGCAGTACGCGGCGGATTTGGACTGCCGGTGGCCGGAAGGGCAATAGTCCCATGACGCTAGATCTGTATAGATCGACTCGCGCGCTCGTGTTCGTCGTACTGGGGGCATGGGTACTTGGCGAAACCGTTACGGCGCTGGGGGAGTCGACTCACCGAATTATCAATGGTCGCGCGGCACTGGCATCGGCATCGCTGGACGCATCTCTTCGGGACAAACTCGGATTCCCAGACGGCATCAATACAAGGCTGAGTGACGGCTCTGCCCCGCGAAGTGTGAGCGAGTGGCTTGAAGAAGGTGGAGAGCGTGAAGATGACCGCCTACGCTTTCTTCGACACTTCCACGACCCATTGCAACCCTGGGAGACGGCCGGCCTGGGTTTCGCTATCGGCCGGTACCCGTCGTCTGTGCGATGGATGCAGGACCCGGATCAGGGCGGCATTTCAACTGGCGGGCCCTGGTCGTGGCGTGACGCGCGCCGACTCTATTACGACGCGGTGACCGAACCCGATCCGATGCGCCGCGAGGCCCTCTGGACCGATGTGTTTCGCGCTCTCGGCCAGATCATGCATCTGGTTGTCGACGCCTCCGTCCCTGAGCACACGCGCAACGACATGCACGTCCAGGGGGCGCTCAAGATCGAGAACTCGTACGAACGCTGGGCCGCCGGCCAGCACGGCGTCGGCAACCCACAGCTCGAAGCGGAGTTCATCGCCAGCTATCTGTCGGCGCCGATCGGATTTCTGTCGGACATTCTCGAGGTCCCGCTCGAAGGCGAAAGCATGGCCAGGGTGCCCGTTGCCAGGCTCATCGATGCCGACCGATACGACGGCACCAACCCGCGTATCACGGCGGATGGCGCGGACCCCCGTGGGCCGGTGTCCGCGGGTCTCGCGGAGATTGCCAACGCGAACTTCTTTAGCGAGGACACGCTGCGCGGGCAGTATCCGTCCCCCACCGATGCCGGCCTGATTCCAGTGAATCTGGCCACGCCCTTCGGCCGCGTGCGGCGCTACCTGACCCGGCCCCCGGGGCAAGGGCTCCTGCCCGCGAATCCGCTTCGTGCCGAGTGTGCTGCCGACGCCTATTTCCAGCAAGGTCCGGTCGCCCAGTCGTCCCCATATCCGTGCATGGACGGCGTTGTCTGGAACCAAGTTGCGGCGCACATGCTGCCGCGCGCCGTCGGCTACGCGCGCGGGGTGCTGGACTACTTCTTCCGCGGATCGATGCGCGTGCACACCCTGTCTACAGGCGAAGGAGGCGCGTTCATCCGTATTGAAAATCTCACGGACGAGGAGATGGAGGGTGTCTTCGAGGTTTATGCGCGGCCGATGGCCGACGCGCCGGACGAAAGCCGTGAACAGGTCGGCCTCGTCGCCGACGGCGCCGTCACGACCGTGAGTGCGAGGGCGACGGTGACCCTGCCGGTGACGCTCCTGCCGGGC
>Ga0326597_10011792_pt1 | contig 11560 bp, 13 predicted proteins | sample RVTome_12_FD_203789 | JGI IMG/M metagenome (GOLD analysis project Ga0326597, IMG submission 203789) | Soil microbial communities from uranium-contaminated site in the Upper Colorado River Basin, Wyoming, United States - RVT100D185 | ecosystem: Environmental > Terrestrial > Soil > Contaminated >...
GACGATCTTCTCCGCTTCCGCTCGGGAGTAGAACAGCCCGACGGTGTTGACTTCCCCATTTGAACGAATTTCGTTGACGTAAAGTTTTTCCATGGAGGTTCAATAAGTCTTCGGCGTCTTGTAGCCCACCTGTTTGCGCTCTTTCATGAACGCTTTGTAAGTATCGGGATGCGATTTCACGATGTAGGGACAAACATCGACGCACAGATGACAGTATTCGTCGCGCAGGCGCGAGTAGGGGTAACACTTTTCCAGGTCGATCAACCAGCGCTTGATGCCGTGGGTCAAGACGTAATCCTGCGGGATCGCGTCGCCCGGGCAGTTGCGTTGGCAGACGTTGCAGTTCATGCAAAAATCTTGCACGCCGAACTCGCGCGGCTGGTCTTCGACCAGCGGCAAGTCCGTGGTGACGAAGCCGGGACGAAAGCTGGCGCCGTATTTTTCGTTGATCAAACTGCCGTGCCGGCCCAGCTCGCCGAAACCGACCTGGTAGAAAATCGGAATCGCCTGTACCTCGCTGGCGCCATTGTGATGAGCGATCGCGGGATAACCCATTTTGCGCACGTAGGCAGCCAGCGTCGTGGCGATCTCGGTGCACTTCGCGTAGGTCCGCATCGCTTCTTCTTCCACGGCATCCGGACCGTGCATGACCTTTTCGTAATCTTCCGCGACGCAGCATGCGATCACGAACTCATGCGGCACTTCCGAGCCGAGGTCGATCATATGCGGCTGCAAGCGGCAGACACCGACCATATGGGCACCAAGTTCGCTGGCTTTCGCCTTGATCTGCTCGGTCATTGCCGCCGGGTCGCTGACCGTCACCCGCTGCGAATTCACGGGACCATCGCGATAGGGCGCCAGTTTTACCCAACTGGCGCGATAGGCTTGAATGGTTGGCTTCACCGCCGCGTAGTGGCGCGACTCCGTCGCCCCAGTGGCATGAACCATCTCAGCCAACACAGGGTCGGCCATGCCTTGTTCTCGTCTTGGTGTTATGCCGCGCGTATCGACATCCCCGCCACGCCAAAATTATTCGTCGTTCACTTTATTCAGCGATTGAGCGTTTACCTAGCGTAGATGCCACCGATCAGTCGGCATGGGCGCGCCGCGCTCCGCCGCTATCTTGGCAGTACGCTCGGCCCCGGCGCGGGCGCGCTGGATCTGCCAATCGGCGACTTCCAGGCCGAGCCCGTCGACCACGCGCGCGCGAAAATTGAAATAGGCGCAGACATGCACGATATCGAGGATGTCGCGATCGGTCCAACCGACGTCGCGCAATTTCTGCACGTCCGTTTCGCGCATATTGCTCGGCGTCAGCGTCAACTTCTCGGCAAACTCCAACATGGCGCATTCGGCCTCGCTCAAATCCATCTGGCGCCAATCGTCTTTGACCTGCTCCACCGCGAGATCGTCGCCGCCTTCCTGACGCAGAAACTCTGCGTGGGCGACGGTTCAGAAGCGGCATTGCAGCGTTGCCGATGTCACCGTGGCGATCATCTCGCGCTGCGCCGTGGTCAGGCGCGACTCGCCGCGCATGATCTCCCACATCAGCTCCGCCGTATGCCACATTGCCTTGGGGTTCAGACTGTGCAGCATCGGCGGGCTGACCGGCGGGCCACCGGAGCCAGCGTCGCGATCCTGGTTGATCTTCTCGCCCTGGCGCTGCTCGCGGATCTTTCGATAGACCTCTTTCAATTCGCGCCCAGCCTCACTTTCTGGAATGACTTTAATCCACGGCATGGCGTTTTCTCCTCATGGACGGCTGGAAATATCAATGGATGGATTTACTACCCACCGTTGTCACCGTGATATGCGACATCGGCGAATGCGCCGTGGCGCCGTGCCAATGGCGCTCGCCGGCTTTGATATGCACGATGTCGCCGACGGTGATCTCGCGCTCTTCGGTTTCAGTCGCCGCGATGCCTTTGCCCGCCGTGACGACCAGAATCTGATCGCAGTCGTGCACATGCCACCCGGTCGTCGCGCCGACGCGGAAGTTCACCACGTTGCAGCGAAAATTCTCAGACTGCCCGTCGCCGATGACCGCCTGCCTTGTCCGGCTCACCGCACCACCGGTCCATCCGGCAATTGGTGTCGCCGTGTCCATCGCTTTTTCCGGCAAATCATTGATTTTGAGCACGCGCATGTTATTCCTCCTTCAGGTTTTCCCGACTGACGTGAAAACTCATTCATCCCAAGGGCCGTGAGTGTGTGAAAAAATCCGTTCATGGTTCGACACGCTCACCACGAACGGGATTGTGTCGATAGAAAGTCAAATAGTTAGCCGTTCGTTCCTTCGATGAACTCAGGACTGGCTCTGAGGCTCTCGAAGGGCGGACGGCTAGTTTTTCACACACTCCGAGTCGAGCTAATCCCGTTCCACCGGAAGCTGCTGCTGATTCCAGTCCAACATCCCGCCCTTGAGGTTCGACACATGCTCATACCCCAGGCCGGTCAGGATGGCCGCCGCCGTGGTGCTGCGCACTCCGGCGCGGCAGACGACGATGATGTGCCTTTCTTTGTGCGCGTTCAATTCGTCGGCTCGCGCGGTCAGATCCTTGAGCGGAATGAGAATACTCCCCTGGATATGGCCGAGTTCGCCCGTGAATTCTTCCGGTTCGCGGACATCGACGATGACCGGACTCGGCGAACTCTCGGTCAACAACCGTACTTGTGCCGCGCCGAGCTGGCGCACCTGATTCAGCTCGCCCAACGAAGGGAAGCGCAACCGGTCGTCGTCCACGGCGGATTGATTCGGCTGGAGCACCTCTTGAATATTGTCCGGCAGCGGCAGGCCGAGATGATTCATCAGCTCGATGTACTGCTCCCGCGTGCGGTTGGTCACGCGCGGATTGAGCCGTTTTTCCTCGCCGATGGTCGATCGCGTATTGCCCCGATAGTCATGGGCGGGAAAAACCAGGGTCTCGTCGGGAAGCGCGAACAACTTTTGAGTTATGGCGTCGAACTGCTCGCCGGCGTCACCGCCGGCGAAGTCGCACCGGCCGGTGCCGCGGATGAGCAGGGTGTCGCCCGTGAGCACGCGGTCGCCGATAAAAAGAGAAATGCCGTCCGGCGTGTGGCCCGGAGTGTGGAGAACTTCGATCTCCAGCTCGCCCAGCGGAATTTTGTCGCCGTCCTCCACGTGCAGGTCAACCCGCGGCGCCGGCGCTTTGCGGTGCATGATGACCTTGGCGCCGGTCAGTTCCTTGAGGTCGAAAGTGGCGCTGCGATGATCCGCGTGGGTGTGGGTGTCGATGACGGCGTCGAGCCGCAGCTCGTGATAAGCGAGCAGCGCGAGATAGCGGTCGACCTTTTCCCGCAGCGGGTCGACCAGGACCGCGAGATGCTCCTGCTCGCTGCCGACGAGATAGGTTTTGCACTTGCCACGGTTCAGTTCACGAAAAAGCATCGCGTGACCTCCTTGCTGTTTAGGTCGTCTCCGGACCTAATGAGATCTTTGCCGTCGTCGCCGCTAAAAATGGACTCTGACCCCAAGCGTCTCAATCATGTTGACATGCCTGACGGCCATCCCTATAAGAGAAACTCGCCCAAGACAAGGCGCCGCGGGTGGCGCCGCTTACAAATATCGGCGGGAGATATGGACGACTTTACGAAAATAATCTTGCCCCGCTTCCGCTACGGCGTGATCCATCCGCGCGCGCATGAAGAATTGCAGAGCGGTCCAGGCTACCAGCTTTACCACCTCGTGCCCCTTGACGTCATGGAGCTTGCCACCGGCCTTGGCCTGGAGAACTACACGCCGGAAGGGGTGGAGAAGGCGGTCAAAAATTACTGGCGCTGCATCGAGCTGTTGGCGAAGGAAGGCGCGCAGGTGATTATCTTCGGCGGCGCGCCGATCTCGGCTGTGCTGACCAGACCAAGGGTCGTCGAGCTATTGCGCCAGACCAAGGAAAAAACCGGCATCCCGGCCGACGCGCCCCTCGAAGCGCTGATCGCCGCCATGAAGCATCTTGGCTTGACCAAGCTCGCGATTGGCAGCCGCTGGGCCGACAAGGTCAACGAGGCGATCGTCAAATATCTAAACGACGGCGGCATTGAGGTCGTCGGCATCACCAAGAGAGATCAATGGGCGTCCGACGCCTTCGCCATGACCTTGGAGCAGGGACTCGACATAGCTCTTGAAGTTGGACGCGAAGCGGCGAAGATCGCGCCCGAGGCGGAGGCCATTTCAGTGCCCGGCGGCGCGGCGATGAGCCTCCACGTCATCCCGACGCTGGAGGAGGAATTCGGCAAGCCGGCTTTTACCAATATGAGCGTGGAGGTTTGGAACGATCTGGTGCGCCCCGGCATCATCCCGCCGGTCCAAGGCTGGGGGCGGTTGCTGGCGATGAAAGGATGAAGGCGGAGGGATGAAGGATGACAGGAAAATCGAGGATGGAGGATCGTTCGTGACCTGGCGCCGAAGATCATTTCATTTCATCCTTCATCCTTCATACTTCATCCTTTCCGCCATCCCTCATCCTTTCCGACCCAGCTCGCGCAGCAGCTTTTCCCAACGCGCGCTGTCTTTCTCAAGCTGGTCCAGCGTGTAGCCTTTTTCGATGTACCAGCGTTTGAAGCCGTAATCTTTGGCCGCGCTGCCGTATTCATAGTTTTCGAGGATCTTCTGGCCGTCGGGACTAAAAAGGTAATCCACGAACAGCACCGCGGCATGGGGATGCGGCGCCTGGGCGGAAATGCCGGCGCTTCCGCCGCTCGCGGGAACAACCTCCATCGGCACCCAGGCTACCGGCGCTTTTTTTTCCATCGCCACCAAGACATGATTGCGAAAGATCGTCGGTGAAGCCTCGACTTCGCCGGAGATAATCATGTCGTTGAGCGCCTGCGCCGAGACCGAATGCAGGGTGATGTCTTGGGCACGGAGTTTTTTGAGATATTCTTCGCCCTTGAGCTTCAACATCGCGCCGACGGTGCGCGTGCCGGTATCCGACGTAGTCATAGCCATCCTGCCTTTGAGCGTCGGACTCAAAAGGCCGTCGTAGTTTTTCGGCACGGCGCTCGCCGGGAGTTTTTCCTTGTTGTAGGCGAAGCCCATGTAGGACTCGCGATCGGTCGCCCAGTAGACATTTCCCTTCCCCGCATCTTCCTTTGCCTCGGGCAAATACTTCGCAAGGTGCGGAACGCTGAACGGAACCAGGAGGCTCATGGAACGCATCACCATCAAGAGCGGCAGCGAGCTTTCCGCCACGTCCATCAAGAACTTTTTCGCTTGCGCCTCGGCCAAGAATTTGGAGATCAAATCCTTGCTGGCGCCGCGGTAGGCTTCGACCGCAATGCCATACTTCGCTTCGAAACCGCGCGCCAGTTCTTTATAGGAGGCTCCGGCGAGCGCTGTATACCATACGATCTTGCCTTCCTTCTTCGCGCCGGCGATGAGCAGTTGCTCGCGATCGGCACCGTTATACACCGCCAGCTCAGCCAGCGAAGTCGGCTTGTTTCCTTGCGCCTGGGCCGGCAACACCTGCAACGCCGAGAGAAAAAGTAACACAACCGCGAAACGTTTCATGATCCACCTCGGTCAACGTGTAGGGGCAGGTTTCAAACCTGCCGCCTCTCGATTCCCGCGAATCGGAACCTTCTTACCACCAATTTGTAACCGCGGTCCAGCGGGAGAGTCATAGAGTGGGGGTGAGAGGCAGTTAACGACCACAGCCTGCGAGTGTCCTGACTCCGAAGTTTGACCCCGAAGTTCGGTGAAAAAGTCGGGAGGCCTCGATCGTCATTCCCGCGGACGCGGGAATCCAGATCGGGACTGGCTACTTTTTCTTCGTCCAAAAAGTTGCCTGTCCCCTTTCCGGCAGCTGGATTCCGGCTCGCGCTACCCCGGACTGTGATCCGGGGTTGGCCGGAATGACGGAACGAATTAGGTAACGAATTGCTGAGACACTACACTGGATTTCCAAACCGTGACGAGTTTCCGTGATTGACTTGCTCATTCCATCTGCGATAACTCTAAGCGCGGGAAATCCTAATCGAGGTGTAATCTGAAAATCACCGATGTCAAAGCGACGCTGCACCGCGTGCCGGTGGAAGTGCCGCTGCTCAAAGAAGCGATCGTCACGGCGGTCCTGTTCGTCGTGGTCGAGACCGACGAAGGGACAGCCGGCTACGGCCTCACCCGCGGCGCGCAGCGCTACGGCATGAAGGAATTCATCAATCGCGAGTTGGCGCCGTTCCTGCGCGGCAAAAATCCGCTCGAGACCGAGCGCATCTGGAACCAACTTTTTAAGCAGTTCAACCCGCGCGCCCAGACCGGCATGTGGAGCTCGGCGGTAAGCGCCATCGATATCGCGCTCTGGGACATCAAGGGCAAACATTACAAAGAGCCGGTGTGGCGGCTCCTCGGCGGCGCCCAGAACCCGGTGGCCTCCTACGTCACTTTCGGCCTCAAGCAATACACCAGGGATCAACTGGTGGAGGTCGCCGAGCAGGTGGTTGCCCAGGGAGAAAAGCGGCTCAAGATGGTCGTCGCCGTCGATCCCGAGAATCCCAAGGTTGACGCCGACCGCGTGCAAGCGGTGCGCAAAGCGATCGGCGACGACGTGGAATTGATGATCGACGCCAATTATCTTTTCTCCTTCAACCGCGCCCTGGAATTGTGCAAGCTCGTGGAGCCTTACCACATCACCTGGTTCGAGGAGCCGGTCTACCAAAACGACGCCGTGCTCTTGGCCGACCTGCGCCGCCATACCAACATCCCGATCGCCGCGGGGCAAAACGAAGGGCACCGCTTTCGCCACCGCGAGCTGATCGTCAACCACGCCGTCGATATCGCCCAGCCCAACGTCTGCTCGGTGGGCGGCTACACCGAAGCGGTCAAGGTCGCCGCCCTGGCCCAGGCGTTCAATCTGCCGATCGCCAACGGCGGCGGCTGGCCGCACCACAACATGCACCTGCAAGCCGCCATGGCCAACGGCTGGCGCGTCGAATTTCATTTCGAGATGTGGGGCGTCGGCGACAAAATCTACAAAGAACCGGCCGCGCCGGACCACGGCTGGGTAACGCTGCCGGAAACGCCCGGCCTGGGACTGGAGCCACGGTGGGACGCGCTGAAAGAGTTTGAAGAGAAATAGTTAGGCAGTAGGCATGAGGCAACAGGCAATAGTAAGCGGAGAAAAAACATGACGAAAAAAATTCTTGTATGGATAATGTTAACGTTCTTTGTTGCAAACGTTTCCGTAGCGCAGGCGCAGCAGTCGGCAAAAATCCCCAGGTTAGGCTTCCAAAGCGCTTCCACACCTGCGGCTTTATCGGCCCGCGTTGGGGCATTCCAGCTGGGCCTGCGCGAGCTTGGGTACGTGGAAGGCAAATCCATTTCCGTCGAGTATCGATATGCAGAAGGAAAATTGGATCGCCTGGATGAATTTGCCGCCGAATTCGTCCGCTCCAAGGTTGACATCATCGTCACGGCTGCACCGGGACCAACCCGCGCTGCCAAGAAAGCAACTTCCACGATTCCCATTGTCATGGCATGGGATAATGATCCTGTTGCCAATGGCTTCGTGGCCAGCCTTGCCCAACCAGGAGGGAACATAACGGGTCTGTCCAGCCTTGCCCCTGAGATCAGTGGAAAACAATTGGAGCTTCTGAAGGAGACGGTTTCCAGGCTCTCCCACGTGGCTGTGATTGGGAGTTCGAACCCTCTCAACGCACCAGTGTTAAAAGAGGTGGAACTCGCCGCAGGCGCGCTCAAGTTAAAGCTTCAATACCTAACCGTGTCAGCTCCCAAGGATATTGAGAGTGCATTCCGAGACACGCGCAAAGGGCGTGCTGGCGCAGTCCTCGTGCTCTCGAGCCCCGTTCTCGAGGCTCATCGAACAGAGGTCGCAGACTTCGCGGCAAAATACCGGCTCCCGGCGATATACCACGCGACAGAATATGTCGACGCTGGGGGCCTCATGTTCTACGGCGCGAGCATTACCGACCTGTACCGGCGCGCCGCTACGTTTGTGGATAAGATTTTGAAAGGCCGCAAGCCCTCCGACCTTCCAGTGGAGCAGCCGATGAAGTTCGAGTTCATCATCAACCTGAAAGCAGCCAAGCAGATCGGCCTGACGATTCCGCCGAACGTGCTGGTAAGGGCGGATAGAGTGATCAGGTGACAGAAGTCAGAGGTCAGAGATCAGGCGTCAGCGTCGTAGCCCGGATAAAGTGAAACGTACTCCGGGTCTTGTTCTCTCATTCCTGGATTCCGCTGCGTTGCATCCAGCGTTGGAGCCGCGCTTCCAGGCTCTCCAGTGGCGGTGAAGGCGATGTTACAAAGGGAAGTCAGATGCCCGCGTGCGTTCTTGTTCTTCGGCCTTTTACCCGCTTGCGCTGAGGTTTATCCTGAGCGATGTGCTTTGCCGACGAGCGAATGACAATTGTTCCGGCGGAAACGATGACTTCCAGCCGCTTCGCCATATGGCGAAAATATTTTGTCGGGAGCAACAGACCCCTTGAACTGATTTTTATGCCGTCTTTCGTTTCCATGGGCGTATCGACATAGGGTTGGCCACCTCTATCTTTTTCACGTGACGCAAAGTGCTGCGTTCTATCACTAAAGGAGTCGAGTCCTCCTCAAGGTCGAGGTCGGTCAAATCATGGGTGGACCAAAATTCATCCTCCTGTTCCCAGGAGACGAATTTAGGAATGGCCCGTAATCTTTTTCCCATATTGCTTTCTCTCCTTGGCAGTTAGGTCCATGGCGGTCACCAGAAAATAGCGTCCACTTCCATAGAACTGTAAGATAATCTTAAGGAGCCGGCGCGCCTGCGTCGCACCGATGATGACAACCCTGACGGGGTCTTTCTTGTGCCTTAGGCGGATCGCCTGACGGTGCGCCAGCACTTCCTCTATTTCGTGCCGTCTTACTCGATGCTTTTCCCAAATTTTCTCTTCAATGAAGGCCTTAACGATGAGCTTGTTGAGCCACAATTTAAGACCATATTAGGCGCAACGTTCCAAGAAAACAACCGACGGCCAACGTCCAAAACCATGTGGATTACATCTATTGCAATCCGGTCAAAGCATAGTCCGGGTCGGGGACTGGCAAAACCGCTGGGGTCAGAGTACTTTTTTCCTATTGCCTCTCTGAAATAGTTCTCTGACCCAAATTTTCCAAATTTTCGGAAGCACGAAAATGGGATTTGTCGCAGCCTAAGGGCTAGCCAAAAATATTTGGAATTGTTCAGCTGAATTACGGATTACGGAATCGGAAAGAAGATGACTCGCGCAAAGACGCAAAGCACGCCAAGTTCGGAGAAATAGAAGAATATTTAACTTTGCGTCTTGGCGTCTTGGCGCGACAAATTTTCCTGGAGTCGTTCTGTTCAGTATTTCCAAGGTAAGTATACAATCAACGGATACAAGTCGAAACAGCGGTTACGGCTTCCAGCCGCTCGACTTAAGCTCGTCGTTCGCCTTCTTTACGAAGCTCAAATCGAAAACGTCGCTGAACTTGATGTCGCGCTGCACCTTGGTGGTCCGTTTCATGTCCTCGATAATTCCTTGCAACGCCTTGTCGTCGCTGAACCCCTCGCGCAGGACCAGCTTGGTCTGGATATCGTAAATCGACGCGGCCAGCTCCCGGTCCTTCAGGCGCAAGGCGTCCATCATGTATTTCAGCGCCGGCTCCCGTTTGCCGACGAAGTAATTTAACCCCTTCAGCGCGCCGCGCACGAAGCGAAAGATTTTATCCGGCCCCTGTTTGATCTTATCGTGAGAGGTGGCCAAGCCGCCCTCGATCAGGTTGGCGTACTCGCTCGCGTTCGCTAGCTTACTGAAGCCTTCCTTTTGCGCCCGGATGCTCATGGCGGTGTTGAACAGCGTTGCCTGAACCGCCTTGGTCTGGAGGGCAGGGAAACGGACTTCGTCACCTCCCATGACTACCAGATTGACGTCTTTCGCCGGGTCGAGGCCGTTTTTCCTTAAGATCTCCCGCGCCACGACGGCTAGGGAGCCTTCCGGCGACATGATCGCGATATTCTTTCCGCGCAATTGGGCAATCGACTTGATGTCCGGCTGCGCGATCAGATCCCAGCCGGGCTTGTCTTGAAAGACGGTGACGAGCTTGACCGGAATCCCCCGGACCGCCGCCGCCAGTGCACTGCCGGCGTTGGTGAAAAAGTCGACATCGCCAGCAAGCGTCGTGCGGATGGCGATCTCGCCGCGGATGCTGAGCAGCTCCACGTTGAGCCCTTCTTCTTTCATGTAGCCTTCTTTTTGCGCGATGATGAGGGCAAAGACCGAAGTGTTCAGCGATGGATAGGCGACGCGGAGGTTATCGATGGCGAACGATGACTCGACTGTGATGAGTGAGATGATCACCGCGATGACGACCCAACCCGTTAGCTTCGCACGGTTCATAAAAGTCTCCTTTCGTCTATCGAATCACCGGCCGCGGCCCGTCCGGATAGTCTCAGAGTCGCTGCCCGCCCTTTTAGCGCGCGAACGCGCCGAGGTCAAATGGTCAAGTCCCTGGACTTCGTTGCGCTCCACCCGCCCTCTCGTCTTAACGTCTTGAACGACTTGTCCGCCGTAGGACGGATCAGCCTTAAGTTGTTTGGCTGAAACGGTTTGAACTACTTGAACCACCCTAATTTATCGTCAGCGCGACCCGAAAACCGTAATCTGCGTACTTGAAACTCGGCGGCAGCGAGCTGCGCGCCGCGCAGCGGCTGAACTTGACCTGGTGGCGCCACGAGCCGCCGCGCGAGACGCGCCGCTGTCCGGAATCGGGTCCCTGCGGATTTCGTTCCGGCGAATGGCGATAGTAGTCGTAGGCATAATAATCACTACACCACTCGTGCACGCCTTCGCTCATGTCGTAAAGTCCGAAGTCATTGGGCTCGTTGGCGCCGACGCGATCGGGTCCACCACTCTTCACGTCATAGCCTGCGTAGGGGCGCGCCGACGGTGGCTCATCGCCCCAGGGATAAAGTGCGCCTTCACGACCACCGCGCGCGGCCCGCTCCCACTCAGCTTCGCTCGGGAGACGTAATGTTTTGCCGCTGCGTTGGTTCAGCCAGCCGCAGTACGCCGTAGCATCGTGCCAAGTGACGCCCACCACCGGCTGATCGTCGCCGGCAAACGTCGGATCGGACGAGAACGGGGGCGCGCTCATCTGCGCGCTCTCGACAAACGCTTTGTACTCCCCGTTGGTGACCGGGAATTTTCCCAGAGCGAAGCAGTCGACCCAGACTTTGTGGCACGGCCTTTCGTTTTCCTGGCCATGCTCGCTTCCCATCAAGAAAAAGCCTTCCGGGATAACGACGATGCCATGATCAACCTCACGGGTCATGACGAATCCACGCGCCGCTGCTCGATGGCGTAGCGCACCAGGGCAGCGTAGCGGTAGACGACGTGGGCGAATTTGCCGTAGGGCATGGTGATGAACAGACCGGCGACCATGCCCAGGTGAATCACCAGCAGCGTTCCCATCGCCGCGGTTTCGCGCAGGGCGAGCAGCAGCAACCCCGTAAGACTGGTAAGAAACAACACCGCCAGGAAAGCGACGTCCATGTTCAACATGGGTTCGGCGGCGGGATCGCGGTTGCTG
>Ga0326597_10011793_pt1 | contig 11560 bp, 13 predicted proteins | sample RVTome_12_FD_203789 | JGI IMG/M metagenome (GOLD analysis project Ga0326597, IMG submission 203789) | Soil microbial communities from uranium-contaminated site in the Upper Colorado River Basin, Wyoming, United States - RVT100D185 | ecosystem: Environmental > Terrestrial > Soil > Contaminated >...
CGGCGAGATCTCGATGGCTGGACTCGAACAGTGGCAGCGAGAGCATCGTGCGCTACTCGAATCGCGGTGGCCGGCGATCGATGAAGGCCGCGTAGCCCTCCTTGAAGTCCGCGCCCTGCATGCAGAGCGCCTGGCCTTCGGCCTCGGCTTCGATGGCCGCACCGAAGTTGAGGTCCAGCTCCTGATTGAGCAACTCCTTCGTCATCCCGAGCGCGAACGCCGGGCCCGCGGCGAGCCGGCGGGCGAGGGCGTCGGTTTCCTCCGCGAGGCGCTCGGGCGCGACGACGCTCGTCACGAGCCCGAGTCGCAGCGCCTCGTCCATCTGGATGCGGTCGCCCAGGAAGAGGATCTCCGTCGCGCGTGCCAGACCGACGACCCGCGGCAGCAGGTACGCCGCGCCCATGTCCGCCCCGGCCAGGCCGACCTTCGTGAACAGAAACGCCAGGCTCGCGCGATCGCTCGCCACGCGGAAGTCGCAGGCCAGCGCGATGACCGCGCCGGCGCCAGCCGCCACGCCGTTGATCGCGGCGACGACCGGCTTACGGAGTGCCCGGATGTTGCGGATGAGGGCGCCGGTCATCCGCGTGAACTCGAGCAGCGCCCTGGTGTCGCGCGCGAGCAGTTCGCCGATGATCTGTTCGACGTCGCCCCCCGAACAAAAGCCTCGGCCAGCGCCGGTCAGGGTCACGACTCGCACGCCGGGCCTCGCCTCGAGCGCGGCGAACGTATCGCGCAACTCGGCGTACACCTCGAACGTGAGTGCGTTGAGCCGATCCGGGCGGTTCAGCGTGATCGCCCCGATGCCGTCCCGCTCGGCGTAATCGAAGGTGTGTGGTTGCATCTCGTGCCTCGCGTTGGCGGTGGCGCGTCATGGTGTCGGCGGCGGTGGCCCTGTCGTGGCCATCGTGGCCGTCGTTGGCACCATGGCCACCGCCTCGATCTCGACCTTCGCGCCAGGCTCGAGCAGGCCCTGGATCTCGACGAGGCTCATGGCGGGGAAATGCCGGCCCATGATCTGCCGGTACTCCGCGCCGATCGCCTTCAGTTCCGCCTCGTACTCCGCCGTGCTCGCGACGAACACCGTCAGCTTCGCGACCGAGGTCGCATCACCGCCCGCCGCGCGCACGACCTCGAGCACGTTCGCGAGCGCCTGACCGAACTGGCGTGCCAACCGGTCGCTGACGATGCGATGATCGCGATCCCACGCGACCTGCCCGGCCACGAAGACGAGCGTGCCACCCTCGACCGCCACACCGTTGCTGTAGCCGACCGGCCGACCCAGCGCCTCGGGATTGACGATCCGTGTCAGGGGCCGCCGATCGCCACTCATGCCATCACCTCGCCGCCATCGACGTCGAATGCCTGACCCGTGATGCCGTGGGCGGCGTCGCTCGCCAGGAACACCGCCATGGCCGCGACCTCCTCCGGCTGGATCAACCGACCCTGCGGATTCATCCGCTCGATGATCCGACGAGCGTCCGGGCGCGACCGGCCCGTCTTCTCCGCGATCCGAACCACGGACGCCGCGGTCATGTCCGTATCCACCCAGCCCGGACAGATCGCGTTGACCGTGATGCCCTGCTCGGCCACTTCGAGCGCGACCGCGCGCGTGAACCCGAGCACGCCGTGCTTGGCCGCGCAGTAGGCCGCCGTGTAGCGATACCCGACGCGGCCGGCGGTGGACGCGATGCTGATGATGCGGCCGCGTGCCTTGACGATCATGCCCGGCAGCACGGCGCGCGTGCACAGATACGTGCCGGTCAAGTTGACGGCCAGCGTGCGATCCCAAAGTTCGGGCTCGAGCGTGACGAGCGGTGTGCTCTCGACGAAACCGGCGTTGTTCACGAGGATGTCGATCGGACCGAGCCGTTTCTCGACACGCTCGACGAGGTCGGCGACGTGATCGCCGGCGGTGACATCACACACGATTGCCAGCGCGTCGCGGCGGATGCGCTTGATTTCGAGCACCACCGCATCCAGTTCGCCTCGCGACCGGGCCGACACCACGACATGCGCGCCATCCTCCGCGAGCGCGCGCGCGATCGCGCGGCCAATACCGCGTCCGCCGCCTGTCACCCAGGCCACGGTGCCGCTCAAGTGCTCCGTCATCGTCCCGCAGGCCCCGAACTCATCCGGAAAACGAGCGTATTGCCGCTCGGGAAATAGATCGTCAGGCGATCCCCGGTTCGGTCGACGCGCGCCGCCTCGGCGGGCGCCGACGACGGGTCGCGACGGGCCACCATACGGAGATCGCTCGCCGGGAGGCCCGGCAACTCGGAGCCGGCCGACATGTGAAACAGGTGCGTGAAGGTCAGACGATCGTCCTCGAGCGTATAGGTCCCGCCACCACCCTCTCCACGTTGCGCACCCGCACCCTCGGGCATCACGAAGTAGACCACGGTCCAATCCGTCGCCGTGAAGGTGATCAAGCCCTCGACTGGGTAGTGCTGGCCGGTGGAGAGTTCGTAGGTCTCGGCACGCCACGCCCCGGTGATGTCGGGCGCGTCGGCCGCCGCGGCCGCGACGCCGCCGAGCCCGAGGGCGACCGCGCACGCCGTCGCTTGCAACCCCCTCACGGCTCCTCTCCCTCCCATTCGCGCCACCTGCCAGTCCTCAGCGACCCGACGTGCCGGGCGCCTCGGGCGCGGCCTCCAGATGCCGGCGCACGCGATCCAGGTACTTGAACGCCATCACCCCGTCGACGGCCCGGTGATCGAACGTCAACGACATGACCATGATCGGCCGAATCGCAATCGCGTCGTCGACGACCACGGGCCGCTTCGCGATCGCGCCGAGGCCGAGGATGGCGACCTGCGGCTGGTTGATGATCGGCGTGCCGCCCAGCCCCCCGAACATGCCGGGGTTGGTGAGCGTGAACGTTCCACCCTGGACATCCTCCGGCGTGAGTCGTCGGGCGCGCGCCCGAGTCGCGAGATCGTGAATGGCTCGAGCCAGGCCCGCGAGCGCGAGGCCGTCGGCCCCGCGGACGACGGGCACGAGGAGATCGTCGGTGTCGGGGAGCACGACGGCGACCCCGAGGTGGACGTGTGGCTTCAGCACGAGGCTGTCGTCGACCACCGAGGCGTTGAGCGTCGGGAACTCCGCCAGCGCCGCCACGACGGCGCGCGCCACGAGCACCGTGTACGTCAACGGCGCGTCGCCCTCGCGCTCGACCTCCGCACGTCGAGAGGCGATCAGCGCCGCGCAGGCCGACATGTCGCACTCGGCGAACGCGGTCGCGTGCGCGCTGATCCTCGTGGACCAGCGCATGTGGTGCGCGATCCGCTGGCGCGCGGGCGACATCGGCACCACGCGATCGTCTGCGCCCGGTCGATAGACGTACGCCGGCGGCGTCGCCGCCTCCCTCGCGTCGGGGTGCCCGACCCCGTCCGAACCGGGTGGCGACCCGGATTGCTGCAGGTAGCGCTCGACGTCGCGTTTGGTGAGCCGGCCCCCTCGCCCCGATCCAGTCAGGCCGGTCAACGTGCCCACCGGGAGGCCACCGCGACGCGCCGTGTCGAGCACCGCCGGGCTGTACGACCGGTCGGCCGGCACGTCGTCCGAGACCTCGCGGGCCAGGGACGCCTCCTGGAAGGACACCAGTCGAGCCGGCTGGGTGGCCTTGAAGTGCCCCGCAGAGTCTTCGGGTACCGTGGACGCATCGCCCGGTGCGGGCGCCGACGACGAGGTCGCGTCGTCGCCCGAGGCACCGACGACGGCCACGGCCGCACCGACGACCACCGTCTCGCCGTCGTTGACGAGGATCTCGCGGAGCACGCCGGCCACTGGCGATGGCACGTCGGTGTCGACCTTGTCGGTCGAGATCTCGAACAGCGGTTCGTCGACCGTCACCTCGTCGCCGACCGATTTCAGCCAGCGCACGACCGTGCCCTCGGCCAACGACTCACCCATCTGGGGCATCACGATACGAGTGACCATGTCGTGACCCATCTCAGTACTCGAGCACGTCGATCGCCGCGCGGTGAATCGAGGCGGCCGACGGCAGCATCGCATCCTCCAGCGTCGGGCTGAACGGAATCGGCACGTCGAGCGCGGCCACCCGCCGCACCGGCGCGTCGAGCGCGTCGAACGCCTGGTCGGCGATGATCGCTGCGATCTCGCCGCCGAAGCCACCCGTCAGATGGGCCTCGTACACGACGAGTGCTCGCGACGTCTTGCGGACGCTGGCGAGGAACGTCTCGGTATCCAGCGGGCACAGCGTGCGCAGGTCGACGACCTCGACTTCGGCTCCGTCTCGTGCCAGGCGCTCGGCCACCTCCAGCGACTCGTGCACCATCGCGCCGTAGGTGACGATGGTCAGATCCGCACCGGCGCGTTTGACGTTCGCCTTTCCGATCTCGACGACGAAGTCGTCGTCTGGGAGGTCCTCGCGGATCCGGCGGTAGAGGTGCTTGTGTTCGAAATACACGACGGGGTTGTTGTCGCGCACCGCGGCCTTGAGCAGGCCCTTGGCCTCGTAGGGCGTCGACGGTGCCACCACCTTCAACCCCGGGACGTGCGTGAACCAGGCCTCCGGATTCTGCGAATGAAACGGCCCCCCGCGGAAGCCGCCACCCGAAGGGCCTCGGAAGACCACCGGCACCGGCGTGCCCCATCGATAATAGGCCTTGGCCGCGAAGTTCACGATCTGATCGAATGCGCACGCGATGAAGTCGGCGAACTGGAACTCGACGACCGGACGGAAGCCCTCGATGGCGGCGCCGCAGGCCGCGCCGACGAAGCCGCTCTCGCTGATCGGCGTATCGATGACACGCTCGGGACCGAATTCTTCGAGAAAGCCGCGCGTGACCTTGAAGGCGCCACCGAACGCGCCGATGTCCTCACCGAGCAGGATGACATTCGGGTCGCGGCGCATCTCCTCGCGCAGCGCCTGCGAAATCGCGTCGAGATAGGTTGCGACCGCCATTGATCCACTATCAGGCGAAGAGCCGCTGGGTGACCGAGTCCGGCGACGGGTCGGGAAACGCTCGCGCCTCGTCGACGGCCTGCTCGACCAGATTGTGGCAGGCCCGATCGATATCGTCGAGCGCCTCCGCCGGCACGACGCCGGCGCCGGTCAGGTAGTCGTGAAAGAGCGTGATGGGATCGCGTCGTTCCCAGAACGCGCGCAGATCGGCAGGCACGTACCCCTGATCGTCGTGCTCGCCGTGTCCGCGGCGACGAAATGTCTTGAACTCGACCATGTAGGGGCCCTTGCCCTCACGCGCGTGCTGGAGTGCCCGCCGGGCGGCGCGACGCACCTCGAAGATGTCGTTCCCGAACGCGATCTCAGCCGGAATATCGAACGCCGGCGCACGGTCGGCGACGTTTCGCACGGGCATCTGCGACGTCGCGGGCGTCGAGTACGCGAAGCCGTTGCTCTCGACCACGACCACGAGCGGCAGACGATGGATCGCCGCGAAGTTGAGACCCTCGTAGAAGTCGCCCGGGCTCGTCGCACCGTCGCCGGTGAACGCGACGTAGACCCGCGGCTGACGACGCAGCTTGAACGCCAGCGCGAAGCCGGCGCCCGACGGAATCCAGGACGCCATCGATCCGTTGTGATAGGGCGCGATCCCGAAATTCGGCAGGTCGGCGAGAAACAACCCCAGCTCTCGCCCGTGCGAGGGCGGGATGTCCTTGCCGAACCAGCGCGCGAACACGTGCTTCGGCTCGACACCACGATGAAACCACCCGGACAGGTTGCGCGCGACGGTCGAGAAGTAGTCGTCTCGTCGCAGCAACCCGACGACCCCGGTGGCGATCGCCTCCTGCCCGGTGCCGAGATACACCGCGCCGACGATCTGACCCTGGCGATAGAGGCTGGCGAGCTTCTGCTCGAACGTGCGCGTGAGCCGCATGGTGCGATACCACGACCGCATCTCGGCCGGCGTGGCGTCTTCGTCGACGTCCGGCGCGATCGCCGTGCGGTCGAGTGCCGGATCGAGGAACGCGGCGGCCGTGGTCGAGAGCCGGTCGGCGTCAGGCGATGGAGGGACCATGGGTATCGGAACGATGACGGAACGGTCGAATGCCGCGACTATAGTGACCGCGGTCAGCAGAGTCAACGAACGCGCGGGCGGGTCGGGGCCCTGGGTTCGCCGGATTTCGACCAGGAAAACGGGCGGTTTGACACCCGGAAGACGCCGCGATACCGTGCGGCACTCCCGGCGTCGTCCGGACCAACCATGCAGATCCTTGGCCTTCCGTGGCAGAGCGTCCTGGTGCTGATCGTGATTCCGTCCGGCCTGGTCGCCTACCAGTATTACGTGTGCTGGCAAATCAGACGAGGCCGGAGGGACTGACCGAGTGCCCGGCGTGAGCGCCACCGTCTTCTCCATCTACCTCGTCGTTCTCGTGCTCGTGGGCATCGCGAGCGGTCGCCAGCAACGCGGCACGGCCGATTTCTGGGTGGCGGGACGGCGCTTCGGCACCACGGTCATGGTGTTCGGACTGCTGGCCTCCGTGATGCACGGCGGGTCGATCCTCAGCGGCGTCGCGTTCGCGGGGGCCTTCGGAGGCGTGGCAATCCTCCCGTTCATGAGCTTTGCGGCCGGCTTCCTGATCATCCTGACCGTCTTCGCGAAGAAGCTGCGCGAGGCCGGCGGGTTCACGCTGTCCGACTACATGGGCGACCGGTTCGCGAGCACCGGACTCCGGGCGTTCAGCGCCGTGGTCGTCGCGCTGTCGAGCACGGTCTACCTCATCGCGCAGATCCGGGGCATGGGGCTCATCCTCGAGGGCCTGCTCGGGCTGTCGTTCACGACCGCCATGGTCGTCGGGACGGCGCTGTTCATCTTCTACGTCGCGCTCGGCGGCATGCTCGCGGTGATCTGGACGAACATCGCGCAATTCGTATTCATGTGGATCGGCCTCGCCATCATCATGCCTGCCGTGTTCTCGGCCGCGGGCGGCTGGACCAGCGTGTTGACCCGTGTCGAGTCCGTCGCGCCCGGCTGGACGTCGGTCACCGGCACGAGTTGGAGCTGGGGCTACCTGCTCTCCTGGTGGCTCGTGTGGCTCGTCGCGTACGCCACCCGCATCGAGCTGGTGACGAAGGTGCTCATCGCGCGCGACTCGAGGGTCGCCCGCTACGCGCTGCCGACGACGTGCGTGCTGGTCATGATCTTCCTCCTCTACGGCAACCTCTATCTGGGCGCGGCCGCGCGACTGCTGGTCTGGGATCGGATCCAGACACCGGACCAGGCGTTCCCGGCCCTGGTCGACCTCCTGCTTGGACCCATCGGGTCCGCCGTGGCGCTGACCGGGATCGCCAGCGCCGCGATGTCGACGACCGACTCGCTGCTGCTCATGAGCGGCGCCGCCGTGGCGCACGACCTCCTGCGCAAGTCGTACCACGAGCCGCGCGGCCTCCTGAGAGACGAGGCGTACTATCTGCGCGCCTCGCGACTGACGATCGTGACGGTCGGTGGCCTCGCCTTGATCGCCGCGCTGAACACGCCCGCGCTGATTCTCCAGATCGTCTCGTTCGCGGTCGCCATGATCGGCGCGACGTTCTTCTTTCCGCTCCTCCTCGGCCTCACGTCCCCGCGCATCACACCAACGGCGGCGCTGGCGTCTTCGGTCGGCGGGTTCGTGGTGACGGCCGCGTGGACGGGATGCTCCCTGGCGGGCGTGCCGTGGGCGGTCGCTCTCCACCCGATCGTCCCTGGGCTCGGCGTGGCGCTGGCCCTGATCGTCGGCCTCACGCCCTGGACGGCGCCGGCGCCGGCGACGGCGCTCGCGCGGTACTTCGACCCCGGCCCCGCGGCCGAGCGCCCGCGCAGCTGATATGGTTACGGGTTAGGTATCGAGCGCGCCAACCAGACGGAGGGTCCAACTGTGCCTGAATTCCAGCCGTTCGTGATGGAACGGGTGATGTCGAAATGGGAGAACCTGGTCGACTACAACCTGTCCGAGAGCGGCGTGCACCCCGCGACCCTGCGGGACCTGGTGCCCGACCCGGCCGAGATCGATCGGCTCCTGGCCACCGAACTCGGCTACGCGCAGTCGAACGGCACGATCGAACTGCGCGAACGGATCGCCGACCTCTACCCGGGCGCGACCCCCGACAACGTGCTCGTGACCGTCGGCTGCATCGAGGCCAACCTGGTGACGCTGCAGACGCTGGTCGGCCCGGGCGACGAAGTCGCGATCATGGCACCCAACTACCTGCAATTGTGGGGCGCGGCGAAGAATCTTGGCGCCATCGTGCGGACGTTCGAACTCGACCGGGATCGCGGATGGCGGCTCGATGCCGACTCGCTCGACGCGGCGGTGGGTCCGCGCACGAAGCTCATCGCGATCTGCAACCCGAACAACCCGACAGGCCACATCATGGGCGAGGCCGAGATCGCCGCGGTCATCTCGGCGGCCGAGCGGGTGGGCGCGTGGATCCTCGCCGATGAGGTCTACGCGGGGGCTGAACGCATCGCGGACGCGCCAACGCCGTCGCTCTGGGGCCGGTACGATCGAGTCCTCGCGAACAACAGCCTGAGCAAGGCCTACGGAATCCCTGGATTGCGGATCGGATGGATCGTCGGCCCGGCGGACATGGTCGACGACATCGGTGCCCGCCACGAGTACACGACGATCAGCGCGGCGATGCTGTCCCACACGCTGGCCGCGATCGCGCTGTCCCCGGAGGTGCGATCCCGACTCATCCAGCGGACCCGGGCCTACATCCGCCGGGGCTACCCGGTACTCGAGGAATGGATGGCGGCGCACGGCGACATGTTCTCCGTCGTGCCGCCCGAGGCGGCAGCCATCGCGTTCGTCCGCTATCGCCTGGATATCGGATCGAGCCGGCTGGCCGAGCGACTGACCCGGGAGAAGAGCGTGCTCGTCGCGCCGGGCGACCACTTTCATGTGGACCACCACCTGCGCATCAGCTACGGCCTGCCGCACGACTACCTGCGCGCCGGTCTGGCGCGCATCCACGACCTGTTCGCGGACATCGCCGACTGAGCACGGGACACGGCGCTGGGCGTCGGGCCGCGTGCGGGCTCGGCCTCAGCCCGTCGACGGTCGCGACTCGAGCGCGAGCATCAGTTCCTGGAGTGCCTCGATCTCGTTGCGTGCGGCGAACAGAATCGCGCGCGTTTCCTGCAGTGTCGGATTCGACCAGTCCTCGCCGTCGAATCGCACGCGACCGGCATCGTCATACGCGACCAGCACGGCATCCATGGTGTCGACGAACAGGCGCATGGCGTCCTCGCTTCTTGCGCTCGTGGAATGGTTGGCATGGATTCGGCTCATGCGGCGGTTCCTTGACACGGTTCCGCGCCTCGTCGTGACAAAGTTCCACCGTTGATGGTATCGTGCCGCGCAATCAACCGCTACGAACGCGGGGAAATCCCGAGCGAGACTCGGCACGAGGGAGTGACGCGATGACGAAATCGATGCCGTACGGTTGGCCGAGCGTGCGGGGCGGAGCGGTCGGCGTGGCGCTCATGGTGTGCGGGCTGGCGACATCGGCAGCGGCCCAGGAGCTCCGGACGGGCGAACTGCAGTCGCTCGTGGTCGCCGAGGATTCGCCGACCATTCTCAAGTACCGCGCCGTCACCGCCGGCTTCTTGACGGTCGTCGTGCGCGGGAGTGCGGACCTCTCGATCTCGGTGACGGACGATCTCGGCCAGCTCGTGCCGGACGGCCGCGTGGACGGAGACCTCGGCGGCAACATGGGTGCCGAGCAGATCATGGTCACGCTCACGAGCCCGGCCGAATACGACGTCCGCATCGCCTCGCGATCGGGACGCGATCAGTTCAAGATTGCGGCTGGCTGGATCGCGTTCCCGGATGCGCAGCGCCCGCCCGACCCCGACGGGCGCCCGACGGCCGCCGCGGTACTCACACCGGGTACGCCCATCGACGGAACGCTCGACTCGACCGCCGGGGACAACTGGGACTGGTACTCGATCACGACGGCCACGGATTCGATCGTCACGGTGCTGACCGAAGCGCCCGAGGGTGACCTGGTGCTCGAGAGCTTCTCGGGCTCGGATTTCGGCACGCCGGTCGATCGCTCCGATCAGGACATGGGCGGCGTCGCCGGCAACGAGGCGCTCACCATTCGCGCCACGGGCGGGCAAGCGGTCTACGTGCGCGTCGCCATGCGGATCGCCTCGCAGGGAGCGGTGCCGTACACGCTGCGCGTCGGCGTGATGTAGCGATCAACGACCGTTGCGCTGGCGCACGCGGATGGCCGCCTCGGCGAGCGCGCGCTGCGCAGCCCACGCGAGATTGGTCGCCACCCACCGCACGCCGAACATCTCGATCGCTTGCTCCAAGTGCTCACCGCGTTCGCGGAGATCTTTCGCCGGGTCCACGGCGTTCGGACCAGACGGGGCGGGCGGCAACTTTGCGAGCAACGTCTCGAGCAGCTTCATCAGGGCCGGACGGGGATCCCCGGCCGCGAGGGCCCGACACGCCACATACCACTGCGCGATGTTCTCCGCGTAGGCCTGCCATCGCTCGAGCGAATCGTCGTCGCCGGGCTTCGTCGCCACGACGCCCTCGAACGAACTCCTTTCAATGGCGGGAAGGGCCAAGTGCCCATCGGGTTGTAATGACCAGGGCGGACCACTAGGATCGGACCTCCAACGCGGGCGGACCAGCGGGCGGGCAGGGCATGACTGGACGATTCATCCATTCCAGCGCGGCGGGACATGCCCTCGTGAACCTCTCGTGCGGCGTCTCGCTCGTACTCCTCTTTGCCGTGTCGGCGACCGCGCAACTGCAGCGCGTCGCCGTCACTCCTTCGGCGATCGATTTCGGTGGCCTCGACGTCGGGCGCAGCGCCGAGGTCGAAGTGCAGATCGCGAACGTCGGCGGTCTGCCGCTGACGGTCACCCGGCTCTCGGTCGACGATGACCGGTTCAGCGTCGACTCACAGGGACCGTTCACGTTCCCGCCGGGCAACTTCTGGGTCGTCGGCGTGATCTTCGCGCCGCGCGCACCAGGCCGCGCCGATGGGATTCTGTCGATCGACACGGACGATCCGGCCCAGCCGACGGTCGAGGTGCCGCTCACCGGCGTCGGCCTCGGTGGCGAACTCGAGGTCGCGCCGACCTCGGTCGCTTTCGACGACGTCCCCGTCGGTGAAGAGCGGACCTCCGACGTGTCGCTTCGGAACGTCGGCACGGCGCCGATCGTGGTCGGCATCGTGCCACCACCGGACGCACGATTCCGGGCCTCGCCGACCGGTCTCGTGACCATCGACGCGTCGGGCAGTCGCGAGGTCACGGTCACGTTCGCACCCGATGCCGACGGGTCGTTCGCATCGGCCCTGCAGATTCAGCCGCAAGACCCGAACGGCCAGGCGATCGCCGTGTCTCTGGCCGGCCGCGGCGTCCGGCGACGCGTGGGGTTCGACGTCGACGTCTCGCCGATCGACGTCCGCCTCGAGCCCGGCAGCGTGGCCCCGGTGTCCTACACGTTCACCGAAACCGAGGGCTTGGCGATCGACATCCTCGGTGGCGACGCGTACCTCGAACGATCGGACGGCCGCCGTGTCGATCTCCAGCCACGCCCGCTCAGTCGCCGGCTCGACCCGAACGGC
>Ga0326597_10011794_pt1 | contig 11560 bp, 14 predicted proteins | sample RVTome_12_FD_203789 | JGI IMG/M metagenome (GOLD analysis project Ga0326597, IMG submission 203789) | Soil microbial communities from uranium-contaminated site in the Upper Colorado River Basin, Wyoming, United States - RVT100D185 | ecosystem: Environmental > Terrestrial > Soil > Contaminated >...
CTATCGGGGTCGGACGGTGGATCTGGACCGGGACACGGTGGAGCAGCTTCGGGCCCAGCGGGAACGGCAGCTGCGGGAGAGGGCTGCGTTCTGGGGCGACTGGGAGGACAGCGGGTATGTGTTCACCAAGAAGGATGGGGCACCGCTGCATCCACGGAGTCTGTCGCAGGCTTTCGTCTGGCTGGTGGAAAACTCGGATCTACCCCGGATCCGACTGCACGATCTGCGGCACACCCACGCCTCGATTGCGGTCAAGGCCGGGGTGCCGATCGGGGTAGTCAGCGAACGGCTGGGTCACGCCTCGCCGGAGTTCACCCTGCATCGGTATTCGCATGTGATGCCGGGAATGCAGCGGGAGGCGGCGGACACCATCGCCCGGGCGGTCCGGTTCGATGCGGCTTGATGGTTAGGTCGACGTCTGACGGTCCAAACGTCATAGCCTCCCGGGGATGATCTGGCGACTGATGTGAGCGACCAGTACCAGCGCAAGAGTATTGATGCGAGCAGGGTCGGCGCTGCGGTTGAGCATCTCGTCGCTGCCAGCTGCATCCTCGCCAGCGAAGGAGGTCTCAACGTGATGACCGCACTCGTTGACGACGAGGGGGTGGACCTCGTTTTTAGTCGCAGAGGCGCACCCGAGACCCTTGCCGTCCAGGTCAAGTCACGCAGTACCGACACGTCAGTAGTCCAACGCGGGGGATTCTTGGCAGCCGTTCGATCCCAGACATTCAAAGCCAGGCGCGACCTGTTCATGCTGTTCGTCGTCGTTGATCGTCCAACCGCGACCATTGGAACCGTGTGGTTCGTTCCGAGCGTTGACTATGACCGACTTGCTTCCAGAACAAGCCAGGGAGGACGTCGGATGTCAGCCAGCCTCAAGCCTGACAGCCAGGACAAGTGGAGCGGCTATCGCATGGAGTTTCCTGAGTTACCAGCCTCGATCATCGCTGCACTAGAGGAGTTGGCGAGCAACTGACATGGCCCCGTCGGTGATCAGCTGCGATTCGGGCGGTGAGCGCCGTTGCCTCGAACCGGCAACCTGACGTCACTATTTGGCGCTGGTGCAGAGACGCACCGGGCAGGCACGGTTCCGGGAGTCGGTCCTAGACGCATACGCCAGCAGATGCACCCTGTGTCGGCTGCGGCATCGGGAGTTGTTGGATGCGGCCCACATCGTCTCATATGCAGAGGGCGGGACACACCTGGTTACGAACGGGATGTCCATGTGCAAGATCCATCACGCCGCCTACGACCTCCCCATCGGGGGGCGCACCCCCACGATGGGGAGGCGTAGGTTCGGGCCGACGTGTTGGAGGAGGTGGATGGGCCGATGCTGCGCCACGGGCTGCAGGAGGTGCACGGGGTACGGATTCATCTGCCCCAGTCTCTGGCGAGGCGGCCGTCGGCCGGAGGGGCGGGAGCGGCGGTAGGAGAGGTTTCGGGGGCGGGTGTGAACAAGGCGACGAATCCGCTTTCTGCTGACCACGTAGTGTTCGGGATGCCTACTGGTCAGTAAGCCAGATACCTCGAGTCTCCGGTGACCCATCCGAGCCACAAGTCGGCAGATTCGCTGAACACCACAGTTCCTGGTTCGGCCTTGGCGCCTAGTAGACCTGCAAACTGCGCGAAGTCATCGAAACCCTCGAGATTTGCAGCCCAAGAATGAACGAGCATGATCCCGACCTCGGACCCATTCCGGGCTCCTTCGATCTTTGCCGCGGCCGACCGGTGAACGAGCTGATAGCGGATGTGGGATAGATCGTCCGTCGAGACGCCGAGTAGGTCAGCGAGATAGCCCAGGCGGTGAAGCTTTCCGGGGGACGGATCAGCCCCCAACCAGTCGACCACATAATCACCGAACGTCTCGTCAACCTTTCGTTCGATGGCCACAGTGGCTCGTCGTTTTCCATCTGTGGCGATCACCATCAGGTCGGTTTGGGACGACCGCCGTCCACCAGGCAGCGGTGTCTTGAACTCGGGAAATCCGTAGACCGGACGCAGTCCGGCGAGTGCCGGAACTCGAGCCAACGCGATCGCTATCTCGGGCGGCCACCCATCCACATCCTCCCAGGCATGGGCGAGAGTCCTCGCCGATCGTCCTACCACCCAGTGAAGGTCCGGATCAGCAAGGAGTCGACGCCAATCGTCCGGACCGCCGGTCGGGACCATGAATCGGACCTCACTTGGCTCCGGTGCCTCCGTTGCATCGAGTGCCTCGGCGACCTCGGGGCTGGCTCCCGGACCGTCGCTGGCAACCTTGATAGCCGACGGTTGCGAGAGCTGTCGCCTGAGCTGACTCAGCCTCTGGCGAGTCGTATCCCTTGGCATCCCATCGAGATTCAACGGCGGATCCAGGATCCGCACCACCTCATCCTCGATGGCCCGAAGTATGTCCCGATCGTCAAACGGACAGACAACGATGCTCAGGTGATTGCGCATCCACTGTGAGACGCGTTCATTGTCTACCTTCGTGAGGTGATAAGGCTTGTCGATGACCAGACCGAGAGGTTGGAGAAGCACAGCCGAAAGCGATTTCCTGAAAGTTGAGCCGTAGGCCGTTCCACGGAGGTGGTTATTGAGGATCCGGCTGCCGAGAGTCGCGGTCGATGGCTTGGCTGACCTCGTCGACGTCGCCCCGGCTTGTCCAGCGTAGATGAGACTCTCGAGCGGGGCGCCCAACCCGTCCTCCAGGACCCCACGGCCTTCATCGTCCACCCACCAGGAATAGAGCCCGGGACGAGCAATGACGGATCGATCGATCGGGAACGATGGGACTGGGACCGCCAGGTCCTGGCGGGCGAGATACTCAGCCAAGTCGACCGCGGTGGGCAAGATCAGTCCCAACCCAGCTGTTGACCGAAAGAGAGCCCTTTGAGCGGCAACGCCACGTCGATCCCATGCTCACGGAGCCGGGCGGCGAGACCATTGTCCACATAAGCCGCACCAGCGTGGATCTCCACGGCCTGTAGCCCATGTCGGCGCAGCTGAGCGATCACCTGTCGGGACACGTCCTCGGACCAGCGTCTGCGGTATGTAGCCGACTCCGTCCCGAGGTATCTGTCATAAGGATCGAGGAGTGTTTCGGGGTCGACCAAGCCGTGCTCTGCGGAGAGAATGGCCCACGGCATCCCCGACGATTCTGCGTAACCACGGCGTTTCGACCACAGAGGCGAGTTGTACAGGTCCTTGGCCGCAGCTCGGTGGCCGACCTTCGATTTCACACAACCGACGAGGACCAGGCGAGGCTCGTTCACCCTGCCGAAACTACCGCTCGGGCCCAACAGAATCGCCTTCAGCCGGTTCGAGGTCTCGAATGGAGTCCAGAAACCACTGCCAAGCCTGAATGAAGCGGTCGAGCGCTTCACGATCAGCGAACCAACCGAGCCTGATGACTGGCCACTCGGACAGCTTCTCATCGGGAAGCTTCACCTGCGGGCTGACGCCTTCAAGGCGATCCGCCAGACTTCTGCGCATCTCCAGGGCCGCGAAAGGAGGCTCCTTCATCGCCGAGAACTGGAGCTGAATCGTGCTGTCGGTATAGACCGAGAACATGTTGTGCGTGGCGCCACCATCCACCGCTTTTGGCGTGAACGAACCGTTCTTGACGCCTCGGCCCCACTTGATCTGCAAGTTCTGCCGTTCTGCCCACTCGAGAAGGCGCTGGGCCGCCTGGACCTCATGCTCAGGCCGTTGCTCGGCCATCCGTTTCATGAATGAACTCACATCCCAGCTGGTTGATTCTCTTACTGACTTTCGCTGTTCAGCCTCGACAGTCTGACCAACAACCCGAGGCACGAGGGCGACTCGGCCACTGCCCTCGAACTGCTTAACCTCGACGCCGATCACTTCGGCGGGATCCATCTGCTCGTTGAGGAACTCAATGATTCTCCTCAACTCACGAGGGATTTCGTCGGCGACGAACATGAGACGGACACGGCCGGCCTGGAGATTTGTCTTGACTGTCTGCCAGAACGTCTCAGGGTCTCCGTCCGGGCCGACGAACTCGCCGAGTAACGCTTCCGCGTCGATTCCTTCCCTCTCGCAGCGGCGTTCGTATGCAGCCGTCACCTGTTCAGGTGACCAGTAGATAGTGCCGTTGGCCGCGTAGTCGAGCATCTGGCCGACGACCTCGCGCCTGATCTGGGAGTTGGTGCTTCTCTTTACCTCGACGAGGGTGGGAATGCCGTCCTGGTCGATGAATAGGTGATCGAGGGCCCAACGGCCTCCCACACCCACTTCGTCCGGAACTGCAAGTTCCCTGGACACCAGGAGCCATCGTCGAGGGGATGACGGTCTGATCTGATCTCCAGCGAGAAGGTCAGGATGCTCCGATAGAAGTGACTGAAGAAGAGACTCCGCCTCGTACGGCGTCTCGACCATGGCTCGAAGGGACGCATCCTCGTCGAGCAAATAGATCTTGCCGGTCATTTCCCTCCGCGCTCCAATTTTGAAGCTAGCCAAGACCGGAGGAAAGCGGCCGGTGTTACTCCAACTGCTTCCGGGGTCGATGCGAGCGCGGGACACGCCCACCGCCCCTGTCGACGTCTGTAGCTTGCTGCTCTGTGGACACAATCGCCACCATCATCGCCGCGCTCTTGGGCGGCGTGATTGGCTCTCTTGGGGCGCAATGGCTCGGCGAGAGATACCGGCGTAGCCAGAGCATCGAGGCCACGCGCCGAGAAGTAGCAGTGCGCTACCTGATCCAACTTCAGGATGCGCTCGAATCACTGTGGTTCCGAATCGACAACCTCGCCTTCCGTAGCGAGAAGCAGGTTATGGAGGCTGGCTATTACGAGACTTCGACCATCTATGTGATTGGCTACGCATTGGCTCACAAGAGACTGCTCACCGTCGAAGGGGCATACGCCAAGCTGGATGTGTTCAAAGATGGTTTTGCTCGAGCACTCGAAGAGGACCTCGAATCCCTTGAGAAGGCGCTCGGCGATGAGGCGACGACGTCAACCAGCTTCTATCGATACGAACGGCGGGCCTTAGCCGACTTCTTGTTGAACTGGGATGGCTTATGGCGGGTCCTGAGCTACACGGAATTCGCTGCTGCCTCTCGCCGGGAGGACGCCGAAGCGGTCGTCGGTCCAGCTCGAAGTTTTCTGACGAGACTCAGTGAGCAGCAGGCGTGGAAGTCCTGAGGGCCACGTCATCGACTCTGCAGACCCTGCATTCGGCAACCGGGATTCACATCGCCCATGCCATTACAGAGTCTCTGTGTCCGCCGGACTGGAAAGACACCGAAGGGGCGCCATGAGAATCGACGCCAGGGCTGCCATCCTTGAGGTGCTGCAACGACATGCTGGCGCAGAGCCAATCCAGACACTTGGCCAGGGACGACCAAACTGGATTGTCGGGCTTGATCGGGACAACGTCTGGGTTGAGACCGAGAGATCACGTCGTATGGGGACTGGGCCGCAAGCGGTTCCGCTGATTTGGCTCATAGACGCCTGTGACGTGCTGTTCGCGAAAGGGCTGCTCACCCGCGGAGACCTGACCGCACAGTCGTCGAAGCGCTCGGCGTTCATCTTCTCAGTGCTGTCGGGTCTTCCGGATGTCGAATGGCAGGACAGGCCAATCGAGCTCCGGGTGAGGAGGAATCCACGGTGATCAATCAGTCCGATGTCGACCGAGTGTCCACGGCCGCGCAGTCTGTACCCCCAGCAGAAGGCTCATACATCGAGGAAAACTTCGTGCTCAACATGCAAGAGACGGTCCTCGACTACATGATGAGCACCACCACGGTGATCCGCGCCCTCGAACACTTCAACAAACATCGCTCATCAGAGATCCGGTCAATTGAGGATCTGGAGCAATTGTTCGCCCGATTCCCGGATGACAAAGAGGGCAAACTGGCTTTGGCCCAATACCTCTGGGGCTACAACATGTGGACCCGGGCCGAGCAGCTGCGCCGACTCACCAACTACTTTCGCTCCATCGGTGTCGTCGACCAACCCAGTCTCAAGGCATGGGCGGTTAAGAGCAGCTTCAAGAGGGACTTCCAGGGCAAAGTCAAAGGACTCGGCATCGCCGTTTATCACTGGCTGGTGATGCGTCAGGGAGTCGATACGGTCAAACCGGACGTCCATGTTCGCCGTTTTGCCGAGGCCGCCGTTGGCCGCCCTCTCAGCGATGAGGACGTCGTAGAGGTAGTAACCAAAGCAGCCCATCAGCTCGGGAAGAAGGCCTACGAGCTGGACTGGGCGATTTGGGAGGCGTCTCGAGGAGAGTCGCTCCGCTACCCAACATCGGGACCTCCCAGCCCTGAGCCCAGTGGCTAATGACCTCGTTGCGGGACCTTGGCCCCTCAACGGATGCGGCGGTGGGAGCGGTTTCGGGGAGGGTGGGGGGTTTGTACAACTCGACGTCCCGTCGGGGAACCAGTTCAATGAACCACGGTTCGGTGGGAGCGACCATGACAACGAGATGATCGTCTGGGATAGCACCGTGCCCGCTCCGGACGGGGTCGGGGCCGAGTTCGGAGATGTGGGGTGGGTACTCGAGTCGGCGGCTCGAAGAGCCGGTGGCGCCCACGACGACGAGATCGCTCGGAGACTTTGGGTCGAAGGACAACCGGTCGACCAGGGGCAGCCGATCTTGGTCTGGCGAGTCAGACCGTCCGCAACCGGCTGACAGCGATCAAGAAGGCAGTGAGGGAAGAGGTCGAGCATCTACCCCGCGTCGACTAGGTCGTTCCGAGCAGCTCCTCGACCATGCTGGCGACTTCCTCATCACCCCTGCGCTGCAGTCGCCTCAATAGCAGCCTCTCATCAGGTTCGGTCGCCCCGCCCACTCCCAGGGCTTCAGCAAGAACCGCTTTCCACGGACGAGGGTCAGCCGGCGCACCCACCAACGCTTTGACTCTGTCAGCGGGATCGGCGCTGTCGAGGCTGTCGGAGCGAACGCCGACGAAATCGAGCGAAGTCGGCGAAGTACGCCGAACGAATATGTAGTCATCTTGGCCCAGTCCCAGGGATGCGGCCTCCCGACGCACCGACCCGATCCACGGATTCATGTCCCATCCAATACTGATCTCCCCATTGGGACCGCGAAGTTGTCCCCGAACCAAAGGCTGGCCACCCAGGTGAACAGCAAACGCCTCTGGGATGTGTCGACCAGAACCACGCAGAATGTCACGATCCACGAGCACACGAAATGACCACTGTCCGTCGATAAGGAAGCAACTGGCAGTGTCCGCCAAGTTGACATCCGGCTCGTACGGCTCGCCGGTCGCGCGGAGCCGGACGAGCCCATCCCCTGATACGAACAGGGGGTGCATGGTCGCGTACATGTGGATCGAATTGCCGGCGACTCCGTACTCTGCTTCGAGCTCATCGGCCAGCTCCCTGACCACCAGAGGATGTGGAGCGTTCGCCTGCAATCTGGCGACCATTGCCGGGAGGATCCCCGGATACTCGGAATCACCCCACTCGCGCAGCGCATATCGGTTCTTCCCCGTGCGGACAATCTTCGGAGACGACTGAACGGCGTTGGCAAAACCGCTGCGACTGCGACCCGCCTTCTCGCCCTCGAACAGCTCATCCAGGCTCATCGGGCGACCGACCACAGTCAGGCGTTGGACAGCGCGGTCCCCCATCCCTCCGCCGGGAAAGATCAGCTGGTCGCCGACGAGCTCGAGGTCGATGGAGTTGCCCACATCGTCGACGTGCTCACGATTCACGCCCACGTCGGCGAGAGCCTCAAAGTAGTCGAAAACGAACGCCACTCCGTTGTCGGCGACCGTTTGGAACGCCTCCATGGCCAGACCGGACCGGCCGTCGTATCGTGCGAGGACTGCCCAATCCTGGTCGATGTGATACGGGCCTACCAACCACAGAAGGGTGCGCTCAACGGCCGTCCAGGCTGTGTCCAATCCCACCTCTCTCACAGGAAAGGCAGCCCCCAGCTCGCCAATGCGTCTTCGAGCGTGTCTCAGAGCCATGTATCTGCCTTCGTCGGCGATAGACCGGAGCGTCTTCGATCCGACCTCTTCGATCTGTCTGATTCGCTCCCTCGTTACCTGGTGCATGTCGGCCAATTGCTGGAGCGTGATCGGTTTGGTCGACGGTTCGAGGAGACGAGCATCGAGGATGGACATGGTGCGGGCATCGAGACGGGATCGCACATCCTGGACATCCGTCATCCACTCAGAGACGCCGATCCTGGGAAGTTCGACGGCCGCCAGCCGATTACCCCGCTCGCTGTCGTGGATAGCCCATACGACTGCGCTGAGAAGGTCAGAGATGTCTCCCTCCACCGCATCCGTCACCACGGATTGGAGCCACACCCGGCCGCTCTCGACGGCGCGCAGGGTGTCTCGAGCCATCAGGGTGTCAGCGAATGGTGCCTCACCGACAAGACCTTTCAGATAGTCGACGAAGGCTTCGATCTTGCCGACACCCACTGAGTTCCAGGTCAGGAGGTCCCCGACACTGATCTGAGCCACTTCAGCCCAGGTCGCCGGGAGATGCCGGCCGATCGTGTGTCTGTAGAGCGAAGGTATCGCATCCACCTTGGGCCCCCCGCCCAACATCTCGAGACCTGGAACTAGGGCACCCAGAGTGGCCGAGTGGTCAGAGATGCTCATCGTGACGGATGGACGATGTCGGTTGCGGATGCCTCCGATAGAGCGGCGGACGCCCACTCCGCGACGAGCTCGGCGCACACTCGACAGAGTCGGCGTTGCTGGCCTGCGCTTCGGGCAGGGTGACCGCAATTGGGTCCGAGTCCGGGCGGGAGACCAGCTCCTGACAGAGCGTGGCGGTCACACCGAAATGGTAGGTCGTGGTGGACGTATCCCGGATCAGGACTCGAGCTGTGTGCGGCCTTACCTTTGCCATATCAGGCACCACTCAATTTGCCGCAATTGGCGCGCTGTAAAAGTTGACGATGGCCTCGACCCACTCTGACGTGCGACTACTTCTTCCCGAGACCCGGTCATCTCGTGCCGGTCCGAACTGTTGGCTTTGCCGGCAGCCTCGTGGCGAGGGCCGTCGATCCCCTCGGGAATTCACGTTCTCCGGATTCTCGCCATGTGCCATCAGACGCCGCCGGAGGCTACTCATGACCAGTCGCACGAGTCCGCCGAGCACGGGTTGCTGCTCTGCTTCCTCTGCGGGATAACGCCCGAAGAAACGGTCCTCGACCTCGCCGGAATGGGCAACGCTCTCAAGCTGACAGGTGTGGGCGGGCCCCGGTTGGCAACTTAGCGGTCGGCTCGATGGTCAGGGGTTTCGGCGCAGACGACGAGCTGACGCCCACCCTCGGTGACCCGTCGCAGGTGTATTCGCCCGAGACGCAGAGTGGACGGAAAGCAGGCGTGACCGAGCCAGCGACTGGACGGGTGTGACTGCCGCACTCTCAGGCCCTGACCATGCTCACGACCCAGCGCGTAATGTCTCGATCGATGGGGCCCCAGGACCTGATTCGGGCGGTGGCCTTCGACTACGTCGACCAGCTCAGTGATCACGGAGAGGTGCCGATCGCCTGGGCCGATCTGAGCAACTTCAGCTTCGAAGGTCGACGAGCGCCGCTGGTCAGCCAGCAAGGCATCTTCAAGCCGGCGGCTCTGGATCTGCCGATCGCGATCCGAACCACCTATCGGGAGCCGGGTCAGCTGCGGCCATTCGAGGACAAAGTCGACGAGAACGGCTATCTCCTCTGCCGATACCGGGTACCGATCCAGCTCATCACGAGAATCAGTGGCTGCGACAGGTTCGAGACCGGGCCGTGCCGCTGTTGTATCTCGAAGGGGTGGCCAAGGGTCGATACCTGCCGTCAACGGCGGCCATCATCGAGGATCATCCGGAGTCATTGACGTTTGGGGTGCAGCTGATGCCGATCGACGCCGCTGCGATCGGAGCAGTCAACGCCTTCGCCCTCGACCCAGCGACTCGACGTCACTATGTGGCGCTGGTGCAGAGACGCACCGGGGCAGGCACGGCTGCCGGGAGTCGGTCCTCGACGCATATGTCAGCAGATGCACCCTGTGTCGGCTGCGGCATCGGGAGTTGTTGGATGCGGCGCACTTTGTCTCGAATGCCGAGGGCGGGACTCACCTGGTTACGCGAGGGTGGGACTCACCTGGTTACGAACGGGATGTCGATGTGGACCCAAAAGCCACCTATAGGTGCGGCCGGTTAGTGTCTCGGTCCCTAAGGTCCGAATGCTGATACGACGCCTCCTACTTGAGAACTGGCGAAACTTTCAGAGGGTCGACGTCCCAATAGCGCCGCGCGCTTTCCTGGTGGGACCGAACGCCTCTGGGAAGTCCAATCTCCTAGATGCGATCAGGTTCCTCCGGGATCTGGCCGCGGTTGGGGGAGGCCTTCAGGATGCGGTTGCCCGACGAGGAGGTGCGTCAAGCATCAGAAGCCTCGCCGCCCGGAGGTACTCCGACGTCAGGATCCTGGTCGAGGTAGACGACAACAACGGTGATCCGTGGGAGTACTCAGTCACGTTCAATCAGGATCGTCAACGTCGTCCTCAAGTGAAGTCTGAGACAGTGCGTCGTGGTGCGAGAACCATCCTGGATCGACCTTCCAAGGAAGATGAAGCAGATCCAGCGAGGCTGACTCAGACGTTCTTGGAACAGGTCAACGTCAATCGAGACTTTCGCGATCTGGTCACATTCTTCTCATCGATCCGATATCTCCACGTAATTCCACATCTCATAAGAGAACCTGACCGGTGGCGTTCAACCGAGAACGACCCATTCGGTAGCGATTTGCTGGAGGTGATTGCGACAACCAATGAGAGAACAAAACTGTCTCGGCTCCGTCGCATCCAGGAAGCACTGAGAGTCGCGGTACCACAGCTCAAGGAACTGGAACTACACCGCGATGAGAAAGGGCGCCCTCATCTACGCGGAAAATACGAACACTGGCGCCCTCAGGGCGCCTGGCAATCTGAACAAGAGTTCTCAGATGGAACTCTGAGATTGCTTGGCCTGCTATGGGCGGTCCTAGAAGGATCGGGGCCATTGTTACTTGAGGAGCCGGAACTCTCGCTCCACAGTGACGTCATCAGATACCTCCCTCAACTCCTAGCCCGCGTGCAACAGCGCTCCGGAAGACAGCTCATACTGTCAACCCATTCGAGAGACTTACTCCTAGACCGAGGGATCGGCCTCAATGAAGTCCTAGTGCTCGATCCATCGTCCGAGGGTACCTCAGTTCAGCCAGCGTCCACGTTCAGCGAAATCGTTGACCTGCTTGACGGTGGAATTCCGGTTGCCGATGCCGTTATTCCCCGTACTCGTCCACGTCACCCCGAGCAGCTGAGTTTCTTCGCTGACTAGTGGTCTACCTGAACGCCGTCGTTGAGGGTCTCCTAGACGAAGGAGTGGCGAGGCGAGTTCTGGAGGATGCTGGTATCACAGTCCTAGCCGTGTACGGTCGCCAGGGTAAGACTCAAATACTCCAGCAGCTTGCGGGGTACAACTCTGCCGCGAGAAATAGCCGATGGTTCGTCTTGATGGACCTCGACGGGGATGCTGACTGCGCTCCCGATTTCTTGACGCAAGTACTCCCAGCTCACCTCGGTGACGGCTTCA